>Ga0334890_1000011_pt1 | contig 334257 bp, 314 predicted proteins | sample GraSluR1_MG_3_FD_207220 | JGI IMG/M metagenome (GOLD analysis project Ga0334890, IMG submission 207220) | Sludge microbial communities from methane-producing bioreactor in Wageningen University, Netherlands - Granular Sludge_31_08-R1 | ecosystem: Engineered > Bioreactor > Anaerobic >...
CAGCAACCAGGCTGTTATCAGAGCACTTGTTTACCTGTATTAATTGGTCTTCCGCGTTGTAAGCGTAGTCATATGTTCCATCGCTGGTCATGTTCCCATTATCATCGTAGGAATATCCCGAACCGGTCTCCACGAAGGTTTCTAAAAGAATTAGGCTGTGGCCGTACTTGCTTTGCCAGTCACCCTGGATACGCTTGATAACAATAGAGAGGATGTGGCTGGCCAGGTGGGGGATTCTCACCCAGGGCAGGATTAGAAAGCGGGTGTTGTTGGTTAAAAAGCGCAGGTGATTGATCCTGGTGTCCCTGTCCCAGCCGATAAAATCATCCCGGGCGGCGCAGCTCCAGGCGGCGGAGCCAAAAAGCAGGCAGGCCAGCGGGCGACTTTGGTTGTCAAGGATCAGGTACTTCATATTCTCGCCTACGGCGCCATTGAAGCTTAGATAGTGGTACCGGTAGAGCAAATATTTGAACAGGCGCCAGGACGGGTGGGCGGGCTCGATTGCTTCTATCTTTAGAGGGAGCAAGTCCTTTAATTTGCCGGCGATGACGACTGTGTCATGGGGAACCTCGATGACCGATATGTTCGAGCCCCGGACAAAAGCCTCAGACTTGCGGCGGGGCAATACGACTTGCCCCCGCTGTTCCAGCTTGAGCAGGAGATCCCGGCAGGCCATATCTTTCAGCTGCCCGAGGGGAGAACGCCAATTCCATAGTTGGCACAGTTCCCTCGACAGCCTGCTGCGGCTCCAGGAAGGGTTGTCACAGATCAACTGCCTGACTGTCTGGATGTGATATTCGGTTATATCGGTTACCCGGAATTCAGCTTCTGTTTTCATGTTTTTATATTACATGTTTTGCAGCGCTGAGTTCAGTACTATTTTCCAATTAAGGGGCTGTTTAATGAATAAGTTTTTTCAGGCTGAGTAGTTACGTTGGAAATGGTATTTAACCACCCATTCCGAAAATTACTCTGACGATGAAAATGGAGGCTGCCAGCGTTGAAAGGTCGGCGGTTAAACCCAGGATAACGGAGTAGCGGTATTTTTTTATTCCGATGGAGCCGAAATACAAAGTAAGCACGTAAAATGTCGTATCGCAGCTCCCCTGCATTGTTGACACCAACCTTCCCAAGAAGCTATCCGGGCCGTAAGTTTTAATGATATCCGAGGCAATCCCCAGGGCTGCGCCACCGGAAAGCGGGCGCATAATGGCATGGGGTAATACCTCCGCGGGCAGTCCGATAAAATTCAGCACGGGAGACAAAACCGCCACCAGTACTTCCATAGCGCCGGAGGCCCGGAAAATGCTGATGGCCACAAGCATTGCCACCAGGTAGGGGATGGTTTTCACCGCCGTGGAAAAACCCGCCTCAGCTCCGTCCACGAAGGTTTCGTAAACTTTAACCCCACGCAACATGGCAACAAGGGGTACCATCAGCAGGACCAGGGGGATGGCCCAGCGGGACAATTCGGCGATAACTTCGAACATCCCCTTACCTCCCTTTTTCGGAATAAATCAGACGCAGGATCCGATCCACAATTATGGCCACAGCCATGCTGAAAGCTGTAGCCATGATTGTGGGACCCACTATACTTGTGGGGTCCGTTGAGCCGTAGAGCAGGCGGATACCGATAATGGTGGTGGGGATCAGGGTCACACAGGAAGTGTTGAGGGCCAAAAAAGTACACATGGCGTCTGAAGCGGAGTCCCGGCCCCGGTTGAGTTTCTGAAGTTCCCGCATGGCGATGAGACCCATGGGTGTTGCGGCATTTCCCAGGCCCAGGATGTTGGCGCTCAAATTCATCACGATGGACCCCATGGCCGGGTGATCTTTGGGAACACTGGGGAAGAGAAAACGCATTGCCGGGCGCACCAGCCAGGCCAGAGCCCGCACCAGCCCCGCCTCTTCGGCCAGCTTCATGATCCCCAGCCAGAAGGAAATAATGGCAATAAGGCTTATGGATATCTTAACCGCATCGTTTGCCCCATCCAGGGCTGCTTTGGTCACCACATCCACATTGCCCTTCGCCCCGGCCACCAGAATACCGAAAACAATCATTACCAACCAGACGAAATTAACCATACCCATTCCCCCGCAAAAATAGCTTGTCTTATGCTACTTTATGAAAAGACGCGGGCAAATAGTACAAATAATGGTAATTCCGGGTACCTGCTCAACCAGTTATTCCTTCGCTGATCGGTTCGAAAACAGGGGCAACCGGGAATGGGGGCAGCCTTGAATAGATCAGCCGGCGCGGCTTATGTTCTTGTTTAAATAAACGCCGCGTCAGGGAGAGTTCTATTATTTATTTTTAAACAACTTTTCTCCCTGTACATTTTTACCAACGAGCCATTTTCCCCCTGCCCGCCCGGCGCTTATCGCCAAAATTATATTTTTGTCTTTTTAACAATTCTTTTACTAAACACCCCCGTAAGATTGGCGGCTGCCACCCTGGCCCTGATCGCCGCCCCGTCCGTGGAATACAGCCCCCTCTCCAACATCCGCTCAAAATAAACGGAACCGGAAAATGTATATTTTTTGCCCATCCCTTCGGGTTTCTTCATTTCCCTGTGCATAAATGAGATGATATCCCCGCAGGCCAGTTCGGGCGGCAGGACCAGGGGTTCCCGCCCCTTCAGGAGCCTTACGGCGTTGTGCCCCGCCAGGAAACCGGTAACAATAGCTTCGGTGTGCCCCACCATAAGACCGGTTTTTTCCCCGGCACAGAACAGATTGGCTGCGCCGGAAACCTTCAAACTGTCATCACAGGGCGCCATGGCCATAAAACGGACGGAATTACCCTTTCCCCCGGAATAGGGATCGGCATATTGCGCATCTTGAAATCCTTCCAGGGTACGCAGGACCTCCAGCGGAAAGTAAGAGGTCATCAATTTAGCGTGGCCGGTATCGAGAACCACCAGGTTCCTGGCAAAATCGCTGCTGGCGTACTGCTGGCAGGCTTTAATCTTCAGTTGATCTTCCTTTTGCAAGTGCCCGGGCAAAGGAATGATCAGAACGCCATCCCTTTCCAGCGCAGCAACCAGTTTGGGGGAAAGGGATTTTTTCCCCAATTTGCAGGAGCCGCTCATTGCTTCAAACTGGGGAAAACCTTCCCCCGCCCTGATTTCCTTGATACCCGCCCGCTCGGTTAAACTGACCCGGGAACCGAAAGTGGGACAACGCAGGATGCACATGACACAACCGGCGCCGTACCGGGAGCAGTTCTGGGCCGGACCCGCCGTTCCGGTACAATCTATAAACACCTCGCCGGGAATGATTTCCTCCCCGGCAGTTACAACCCCGGTAAGGCGGTCTGAAGCTTTTATTATCCCGGTCATTCTCGCCTGAAGTTTCAGCTGAACACCCTGGTTGCGGAGGGCGGCCCTGACGGCAGGCTCAATCCGGGTAACATCATATAACATGGCATGGTTATGCCCTGGAAAATCCACCCGGCGGTGGGCCGCTGCTTTTTCAACTAACCCAAAGAATTCTTCCCCACCCATGGCCCGGGCCTCCTCCATGGCGGTAAGCCGGCCGTTATTGCGCATAATCCCGCCCACCAGGCCAGTGCCCAAAAGCATATCCGTTTTTTCCAGAACCACCACATCCGCCCCTGCGGAAGCAGCCGCACTGGCGGCGGCGCATCCAGCCCACCCACCGCCCACCACCACTATAGACATAAACAGCCCTCCTTCTAACCATTATATGAAGGAGGGTTGCCAATAGCTTCAAATTGCCAGGATAAGGCTGGAAGTTAGTCAATTAAATTTATTTACCCTGGTTATCAGTCACCCTAAAAACAAATTTTTCAAATTAAACCAAGGTACAAGGGGGCCGGGACCGTTACTTGCTATATTTTGGGGGATGTCTTTTGCATTAATATTTTAATTATGTCGTTCTTTGCGAACCTTTCTGTTTCACCTGCCGTCATATAATATAAGGAATGCCTCTTGTAATTGAAGGGGTTCACATGAATAAACCCAGTAAGACGAAAAATCTGTACCTGTTGATTGCCCTGGCCTGCATCATTTTAGGAATTGTTTTTTCTGTACATTTGCGAGCCGCCAGAAGCGTACAGCAGAACGAATCAATACGCAAGACGCAAGAATTAACAGTCCAGGTCGAGCAGATGAAAAAGGAGCGCGATGTCCTCCAGGCGCAATTGACCAGGATGCGCGGGCAGCTTGAAAACATGCTGACGATCGGACCCCATGCGTCTCCAGGTAAGGAGGATATCGAACCGGCAATGATTTTTGCGGGGGTAACCGAACTGACCGGCAGCGGCGTGAAAGTGACCCTGCAAGACGGCAGCGCAGTACAAAAACCAGGGGATAACCCCAATTTCTACCTTGTCCATGATGAAGACATATTAAAAGTGGTAAACGAACTAAAAGCAGCCGGAGCGGAGGCTGTCGCTGTAAATGATCAACGTCTTACGGCCATTACCGGAATCAGCTGCAGCGGGCCGTCCATCAGGGTAAACAAAAAAGCGCTTGTCCCTCCCCTTGTCATAACCGCCATCGGCAGCCCCGAGACACTGGAAGGCGCATTGAAAATGAGGGGCGGAGTGGTTGAATTTTTGCAGTTTTGCGGCATCCAGGTTTCCATTAAAAAGCTGGAAAACATTGCAGTCCCGGCCTATAAAGGCGGCATTAAAATGAATTACATAGCTGCAACGGACATTGGGGTTTTGCCCGTGTCTGAAGATGAGAACGGCTGATCAATGCAGGCGCGGTTTCAATTCAACATTGCTTTCAGGGTGAAATACTAATGCTGCAAGAGAGGGTTAATTTGAACAGGTCTTTTTTCTTTTCTTTTACCGTGGCGGTCTTTATACTGGGGGTGTTGCTGGGTTTCCACCTGCGGGTTACCAATGCCGGTAAAACTGCCGTCCCCGGTGACAGAGAACAGAAATTAGCCATGGAGAAAAAGAATTTAGTAGAGGACCTGTATGAAATGCAGCTGGAGATTAACGATCTTTCAACCAAACTGGAACAAGCGGGGATAGGGCAAAAGGAGGCTGAAGAAGCGTTAAAGTTGGAACTGGCTAAAATAAAACAATTTGCCGGTTTATCCGGGGTTTCCGGACCGGGCGTGGAGTTCGTTGTCCAATGCCGCCAGGGCCAGACCGAACCAGTTTCAGGCCGGGCCCTGCAAAATATTACCGATCAGCACCTTTTAAAAATAGTCAACGAATTATATTGCGCGGGTGCGGAAGCAGTTGCCATAAACGGACAGCGGTTCACAGCCGTCAGCGAGATACGCCTGGCCGGCGGACACATTAACGTTAACGGCGTCCCCCTCGCACCTCCTTTTCATATCAGCGCCATCGGCGACGCCTCCGCCTTAAAGGGCAGGTTGGCGTTAAAAGAAGGTCTGTCTGATTATCTGAATGTATATGGCATCTCCATTGAAGCGCTGGAAAAAAGCAAGATCGTAGTACCTGCTTATACAGACAGGCTGTCATATGAATACGCCATGGTTGTTAAAGAAAACTTGTAAACAGCCCGGCTAACAAGCGACGGCTATTCAGAATTTGTCTTTGACATTTTGGGCTGGGAAAAAATTTGTTGTTTTTGGACAGGTATGACAAAAAATAAGCAAAAGAAACATAGTTTGATTAAGATTCTGATTTTTATTGCCGCCGTGCTGTTATTATTTGTTTGGGATAGATGGCAGGACAACAGTTCCGACAGGTCCCTTGCAGATTGGCGCGGATTACTTGAAAAAACGCTCGTTGTTGAAAAAATTGTATTGGACAGTGACAAGGACGGAGACGGGATCTATGATCTGGACGATATTGTCCAGGGCGCGCGCAAGGACCTGGAAGCGAAGCCGGCGTATAAGGACGCCTACTATGCGGGCGGGTATCCGCCGGAAAACGAGGGTGTCTGCACTGACGTAATCTGGCGGGCGCTGCAAAACGCCGGATACGACTTGAAAGGAATGATGGACCAGGATATCCGGGCCCACCCGCAGGATTACCCGCGGGTGGGCGGAAACCCCGAGCCCAATATTGATTTTAGGCGGACGCCGAACCAGGAGGCGTTTTTTAAAAAATACGCCGACAGTCTTACGACCGAGCTCAAACCGTGGGATCACGAAAACCTGAAGCAGTGGCAGGGAGGTGACATTGTTGTATTTGGCGCGCCCCATGATCACGTTGGGGTGGTATCGGACAGGAGACGGGCGGACGGGATCCCCCTGCTGATCCATAACGCCGGACCCTGCACCAGGGAAGATAACGGCCTCTTGACCTGGTCTTCCCCTTTGGCCTACCATTTCCGTTTCCCCAAGCAGGTGCAATAAGGGTAATTTCCCTTTGCCTCATTTTGTGCGCCCCCGGGGGTGGATTAATGTGGCTTTGGGCGCGTAAAAGATTGACCGGCTGGTGGTCAGATTTTTCAGCACGGAAAGGTGCGCATACAGATTGAAGGACTGGAACACCATGCCCATCTTTTGGCGTATGGCGGGTACGTCTGTGCCCTTCGCCGGCAGGTCGGTATCCTTGAAAAATATCCTGCCGCCGCTGGGCGTTTCCAGCAGGTTGAGGCAGCGCAGCAAGGTGCTTTTGCCAGTGCCCGAGGGGCCGATGATGGAAAAACTCCCCTTTTTTGATGTTGGTGGTGATGTCTTTAAGCACCTGCAGTTCGCCGAAGCTTTTACTAAGGTGTTACGTCCTGATCACGCCTGCCGCCTCCCCGCTTTAAGGTTTCTTTTGGGTTCAAGCCTGTATCCGGCGCAGTCCAGGGCCAGGGCCAGAGACCACGATACTATGAAATATAGGACGGCCACCATCACCAGGGGGAAGAAGGCGTTAAAGGTGCGGCTCCTGATAATGTCGCCGGCCTTGGTCAGATCCTGCACGGCGATGTAGCCGACAACCGAGGTCATCTTCACCAGGGAAATAAATTCGCCTTTATAAACAGGCAGCACCTGCCGCAGCGCCTGGGGCAAGATGATATAAACAAAGGTTTGCGCACCGGTAAAACCGCCGGCAATGCCCGCTTCCTTTTGCCCCTTGTCCACGCTTTCTATCGATGTCCGGAACATTTCGGACACATAAGCGGCAAAGTTGGCGCCAAAGGTGAGGATGGCTACCATGACGGGGTTAATGTTGACCGAGGCGAAAACCACATAAAAGACAATCATCAGCAGCACCAGCACCGGGGTACCCCGCATAATGGAAATGTAGAACCTGGCGCTGTCAACCAGGAATTTGCTTTTGCTCATGCGCATAAAACAAATCAGAGCGCCCAGCAGGGTGCCGAAAACAGTGGCCAGCAGCGAGATAACGCCGGTCACCTTAAGCCCGCTCACTATCAGTAAATAACGGCTTTCATGGACAACGTTATTATAAAAACTATCGGCAACCCTTTGCAGGAATGGGACTGTCACCGTGTCGCCCTGTTGTTCCAGGGCATAGCCGGCAAGGTTTTTTTTCAGGGCAATGACGGCTGTCTTGAAGTCGACGTAGCTGTCCGAAAAGTCTACTTGTTTGCTTCTTTCTTCAGTAATGGCTATACCATCGGCGATCATGTCCGCCTTGCCGGAGGCCAGGGCGGCCACAAGGGAGGAAAATTCCATCGTCTGTATTTCCAGGGGCCGCCCCTCGCGCGCCGCAAATCTATTAACCAGTTCGATATCAAAACCGGTGTACCGGCCATTGATGTAGGCGACATAGGGCAGGTCGGCCACCGCCACCGCCAGCGTTAATTTTTGGCCGGCGCCGGGGTTGGGGCCATCTGGAATTACCGCCTGTTCCGGATCGTTTTCAAACCAGCGATTGTACATTTCGTCATAGGTCCCGTTGCCCCTGATTTCCTTAAGAAAATCATTGAACCTGACGCGCAGGTCCGGGTTGTTTTTGTTAAAACCTACCCCCAGTGGCAGGGATATAGCGTTATCCGTCAATAGGCCAATGTCGTCATTATTATTGATAATTACTTTTGCGCTGGTATAATCGTACGTGGCCACATCAATTTTACCGCTTTTCAGGGCCAGGATCATATCGGCTGTACCGTTGCAGTGCACGATTTCCGCCCTGGGGTAATGTTCCGCGACAAAGGCGTCAAAGACAGTGCCGGTAAAAACGCCGACACGCTTATCTGCTATGTCGTCAATGGTCTTTAGCGTCCCGGCGGCATTTTCCCCCATGCCGCCGCATCCCGCGCCAAACAGCAGCGCCAGAGAAACCAGGACCAGTATGTATGCTTTCTTGCTCATGCCAGGATCAATTCCACCCCCATCTACCCATCAAAAACGTGTCCCCCGGGATGCTTGGAACGGGGGAGCCAAATCCTCCTTGCACATTTTCCAATTGATCTTCCGGCAGCTTTTTATCTTTCGGGTCCTTTTTCATGATGCCATCACTCCTGTATATTTATGAATGGGTTGTGACCTGGTAAATCAGGGTGTAATTTTACTTCTTTTAAATCCTTTTTCGTCATTTCCGTTACCTCCCCAAATAAGAGGATTATTTATGTGCTTGCATTATTCCAACCGGTTAGCTGAAAATAGATTGTGGCCAGCAGCATTTTTACAAGGGATTATTCAAAGCAATTCGGGATTGCCTCCCCGCTCCCGTGACACCCCTGTGTTATGTTACATGCTCATCATAGGCGGCTATTACTTCACTATAAGGCCCTTCGAATCTCCAGGGGCACATCTGGCAAACTGCCCTACCCCGGGGGTTACCCCTGCCGCCCTGTACGCCGTCCAATTGTTCTTCCAGTAATTTTTCGTTCCTCGGATCCTTTTTCACTATAGCACCACCCCTGTAAATTAATTTGAACCCCGTAAATATATTTGTTATAGGTATATACGACACGAAAGCCAAACCGTCACGCGCAATTCTAAATTTTTTTATTACTCCTTAAAATTTAAAATCGACAAATGAATGTTTGCAGCAGGAGCAAATATTTGCATAATCAGGATCTGGCAGATTTGATTTTGGTTCCCTGCTTATGCATGTATTTTGTCTGCCTTCATTAAATATGCATCTCGACAATATTTTGGGGATAAAACTTACAGGCTAGTTGATAAGCCCCACCTGTTACCCGCGCTAGATTTTCATCTGGCAACGCTTTTCCCTGCCCGTTCTTTCCGCCGTTATTTTTCACAGTTTCTTCTGACGAAATTTTTCCTCCATTATTAATCATAATCTAAACTAGCTGCGTTTCTCAGTTTGGCCTTTTTGGCAAAGTTCGAATTAAGCATCGGAGAAAAAAATACCAGGTATTTGCGGCACACCGCTGCAGACTGTTGGGCTTTTTAGGGCATTTAACGACAATGGTATGTCAAGAAGACGTACTATAACTGGGCTTTTGATACAATCTAAAATTCCAGGTTTGAATAGCCCTTTTTTAACCACTGTAAAATATAGTTAAACAATATTTCCAAAAACATTTTTACCACAATCGACGTGTTTTTCACATCATACAGTTATTAAGCAATTAATAGACTTCCGGTGAACGGTTAAAAGTTAACTCCCAAAATGGAGGTAATCACGCCCAAGGGATAGATACTGCAAATAATTAACTAACCTCCTGAGATAAAAGCAGTCCCAAAGCCTTGATATCGCTAGATAAAATCACATACCTTAGTGTAAATATAAAAACCCCAACCACCAAACCGGCGGCGGTATCACTGCCGCCTAACTGATTGGCGTATACGGGAAGGGTAGGCAGAAGCATTTAAAACCCAATAAAGGTAAACAAGACATTGTTGACACCTTTCCATCCCCGCCGGCGCCTGATCATCTATACAGTTATTTCATTTATAACCAGCCTGGAGTCACGGATCAGCAGGGCATTTCTGCCGCCGTCGCGGCAGGCGGTCACACAACGCCCGCAGGCGTTACAAGTCTTTGGGTCAACGCTGGGCCGTACCCGGCAGTTTCTGTCCAGGGACTCATGGCTGGTTAGTTTCGGCAGGGCAAGCCCCCGCAGGCCGCTTACCCGGGGAAATCCCTTATCTTTAAGGTAGCGGGCCAATCCTGCGGTCAGTCCTTTGATAATTCCGTAACCTTTCAACATCACTTCGGTACAGATCTGCACATTGCCGGCGTCTGCCAGCATATACTCGACCGCTTCCTTCCAACTGCTGACGCCGCCCAAACCGGAGACAGGCAATTTAGACGCCTGGGATATTTGCGCCACGCAGCGCAGACCGATAGGTTTTACCGCCGGGCCGGACAGGCCACCGAAGGTGGAAAAACCGTTTACCGCCGGCAGGGGCGCAAAAGTGTCCAGATCTATTGCACTGAGGCACTGTACGGTATTAATCGCGGCCAGGCCGTCCGCTCCCCCTTTTTCGGCGGCCACAGCCAGCTTCACGATATCGGTCACATTGGGTGTGAGTTTGACAATCACCGGTATGGATACCACTGTTTTCACCCAGGAGGTAATCAGTTGGGTCAGTTCCTCATCCTGGCCTATGGCCGAGCCAAGGCCCTTTTCCGGCAAGCCGTGCGGGCAGGAGAAGTTAAGTTCCAGGGCGTCGGCCCCGGCCTCCTGCAGGGAAACCGCCGTTGCCTGCCATTGTCCCTAAATATTTCGGCTATATCTATATACGATTAACCGGCCAAAGTATCACAAATATGGTTTAATTTATTTCTACAAACAAAGGCCTGATCCTGCATGTTGCTAATAACGGGAAAGCAGGCCCACGCGCTGTTTTCATGAAAACACCTTGCTTGCGCGGGGAAAACCGCCGGTTCCGGGTAAGGTCCGCGTCGTTATACATAAAAATTTTTCCCATCCGGTGGTAAAAGAGGATATCCATTATTTTCAGAGAAAATTGTACCTTGATGATTAATGCGGAACGGGCATCTCCTCCGGGAGGAGGGACGGTTTAGTACCTTCCGCGCAGTGCTGACCGGTTGTTTAAATGCGACAGGGCCGCTTTAAGCGTAAAGGACTGCGTGGCTATCTATGAAAGGTCCTACAAATAGCATATTCTGACCCTATAAGCAAATGCAAAGATAAAAACACAGTTCCGGTTGGTAGTCCGGACGCGTCGCGAGACGTCAGTAACCTGCCTCCTTGGTTGTCCATTCTTTGCCAGAAGCACATAAAAGGAGGAACTCTTGTGGGCTGTGCTAAATCGAAATTTACCGTTTTATTTGAGGAACCGTTCTGGGTCGGCATTTACGAGCGTCAGGACGGTGACCGGTACGAGGTCTGTAAAATAACATTTGGCCCTGAACCAAAGGATTATGAGGTCTATGATTACCTTCTGAAAAACTGGAGCAAACTGCAGTTTAGCCCCCCCATCAATACTGATTCAATTTCAGAAAAACGACTGAACCCAAAACGGGCGCAGCGAACTGCTAAAAAGCAACTGCGGGAAACTGGCATGGGGACAAAAGCACAGCAGGCTTTGAAACTGCAGCAGGAGCAGGGGAAACTGAAACGCAAAAAACTTATGCGGGAACAAAAAAAAGCTGAAAAGGAACACCTGTTTAAATTGCGGCTGGGAAAGCGCAAAGAAAAGCGCAAGGGGCGCTAAACGCCTTATGTTCTTTGCGTGGCGCATACCGGAGTATTGATACGTCTTAGGATGCCGAAAAAGTTATCAACAACCAAATAACAGGCCTCGGCCAGGTTGTTTATGACGGGGAATTGTCTTTGATTTATAAATTGCATAATGGGCTGGTAATCGGATGAAGGTCAGGAATATTATTGCAATAGTCATACTGCTTGTACCGGTGGCGATAGCTATTGCCATCGGGTTTAAACCGATCACAGGAACTGTTACCTGCAGTTGGGGCCACAGTATTATTACCAGTGAGATTAAGGGTTTCACCGTTAACCCCCCGCTGGTTTTATTTTTAGGAGCGCTGGTCTACGGATTTTACCGGGATAACCTGGCATTTTTTGCGGCGTCCGCAATATCATTCCTGTATGCCTTTCTGATGCTCTGGCTGGTCTGGAGCGGGGCGCGGGGGGAATTGCCAGGTGTGTTGTTTTATGCGGCGATATTTGCTTTTATCGGGCTGGTGGGAGCTTTTATCGCCCATTTGGTTTACAGCATGTTTGTCAGAATATTTACCAAAAAGTAGTGAATCGGAATCGTGGGCCGCACCCGGAAGGTAGAATTACGAGAATTTCACCTGTTATTGCACCCGGGGGAGAAACCCACCTCTTTGACAAATTCTTTGTTTTTTTCAATTATTTTTTTTCGCAGGTTTACCGGTTCTTGTTTTTTTAGGCTTTGGCACAGGTGTCACAGGCAAAAGCGTCGCAATAACCGCCGTTGTCAAATTGCGGTCTTCAATATCCAGGATATAATGCTCCCTGGCGCCGTTGTAAGGATAGCCCCTGTCAGCATCAGCCATTAGTTCCTTGAGGCAGGGAAGAATTTTTACAAACACAGTATTGTCGCAAACAAGGAGTATCGGCTTGTCGTCTACATATACCATGTACTCGCCGAACATCTTTTTATAACGTACTGCTCCCGTGCCGACAATCTGTCCATAGACAAACTCAACATAATCAGATGTTGTCGCCATAAAAATACTCCTTTTCCCGCTGAGACGGGATCTCCCCGGCTTCAATGGCCAGCCATGTACCGCCTTGCGACATCTACATCATAATTATACCAGAATAATGGGCGCCGGGGGAAGCTGGGCTTCAAGGGAACGGGTTTATTGACACAACCGCCACAGGGAGAAGGTTGCCGCGGGTGACGATGACATAGCTCGGATTACTCAGCGCATAAATTTGGAAGAGGCAAAGGATGTCATTGTTAGTGAATATTTCACATCGCGCATAGGAAAGATGATGTATAAAGGGAAAAGTGAGGTGTCCGGCATGGCTTACTGGCTGATGAAAACCGAACCGGAGGAGTACAGTTATTTCGACCTGGAACAAGCGGGACGGGATGTCTGGGACGGAGTTAAGAATTTTGCCGCCCTTAAAAACATAAGGAGCATGAAGCCGGGTGATCTTGCGTTTATCTATCACACCGGTAAAGAAAAAACGATTGCCGGGGTTGCTTCTGTTGCTTCCGAGCCTTATCCCGACCAGCAGCAAAAGGGCCTGTACCTTATTGATCTGGTTGCGGACTATCGCCTGAACCAGCCGGTAACCCTGGCCCAAATCAAGCAGGACCCCGTATTTTCAAACTGGGAACTGGTGCGTCAGCCCCGCCTGTCGGTCATGCCGGTGCCTGCGCAGTTCTGGTCGAAGATCCACCTGATGGCATGCAATTGACTCATTAAGTTTGACTTATAACTCACCGCCAAGGGGGTGCCGGGTTCAATGGTCATCAGAATTGCAGCAACAGGCATACAGAAACGGTTTGCCTGTTGGAACGATCATAAACCTTGATAAATAAGTGATATAATTGATCTTAAAGCTCCGGTGACAAAGTAATCCTTTAGAAGATCAAACAGATGACATTAGATTTTTTATTGAGGTAGATTGGAGAGGTAATAATGGGGAATACGGATAAGTTTGAAATGATAGCTAATATATATGACACTCCTGAAAGAATCCAAATTGCAAAGGTGGCATCAGATGCCATCCGTGAATATTTAGTTGACGTTTATAACAAGAATGCAATTGATTTCGGGTGTGGAACTGGTCTTATTGGAATGGACTTGTTAAATAATTTCAATTCTATGCTATTTCTCGATACATCACAAAACATGATTAATCAAATAAAGCAAAAAATTTCTAATTCTAATATACAGAATGCAGCTGCATTATGCTTTGACTTTGAAAAAGATAGTCTTTGGGATTTACATGCCGATTATATTTTTATGGCTCAGGTTTTACTCCATATTAATGATGTTGAGTTGGTTTTATCAAAATTATATGATGTTCTAAATGCAGGAGGGCATTTATTAATCGTAGATTTTAATAAAAATAAAGAAATAGTTTCTGATATGGTTCATAACGGATTTGATCAAGTTAAGCTAACCGTCATTATGACTAAAATAGGATTCAGATATATTCAATCCAAAACTTTTTATTCTGGAAGTAAAATATTCATGGGACATGATGCGTCTATGTTTATTCTTGATTCTCAGAAATAGTTTGAAATATTTAATTCTGTTACTGGATTTAGGAATCTTGTGATTAATTGCAGTAGCGTTGCAAAAAAATCGTTAGAAATGCAATCCTCGGATTTGGTTAAATATAATTATATTTAACCAAATAAGGCCATTATCCATAAATATCATGTTATTTCATTAAAAAACTTCTTATAATAGAGGCATAGCAGGTAATCCTGTCCATAGTCTCTGAGATAAGGAGATCCGACATGGATAAGGATACCACTAAATCCACATTTAATGAAGTACTAAATCAATTGTCCTTTGAAATTTTTGTTCCTTTATTAAAGAAACTGGTACTGACAGGTATGTTAAGGAATTGTTTACAACCTAGTTGCTCTACATCATGTTTGTTGCCCAGATTGCCCAAGTTGAATCCATAAGGGCACTGACCGACAGGGTAAAAAATGATACTGAACTTCAAGACAATCTTAATCTTTATTCAATCAGTGCATCACAGTTATCCAGGCGTCTTAAAGAGCAGTGACTTCTGGGGAACCGTTTTTACCCAGGTGGCCAAGAATTGTAATGCAAAAAACCACCAATCATTTAAGCGCTACCCCTAATGCCGACCGTGTCCATATAATTGATGCCGGCGCTATATGGAAGGCCATGGGTCTGCCGGACACGATTAACTAGCTCCCTCATTCTTATCTTTGCTTGATATCTCAATTACTCTATGCTGCCGTTGATAATCTAGCATAGTATTTTTGTTCAAACTCCATAGGACTTAGATCTCCTAAAGTACTATGATCCGTTTAGGGTTGTACCAGAAGACAATATAGTTCACCATTGCCAAGGTGGCTTGGGAACGTGTTGAAAAGCGCCTACGATGGATTGGCTAGCAAAGGGTTTTAGGAATAACAGTTGAGAAATACGAAAGGTCGGGAGTATATCAGAGTTTTTGCCTTATATATTCATATTCATCCGGTGATATATCTATATCGCGAAGAATTTTTCTGATTAAACCCCTACTGAGATCTTCCCCCTTATGAAAGGGAACGACAGTGCGGCGCCCATTTGGGTGAGCAAAGAGGGCATGACTGCCAACCTGTCTTGGGCGGATGAAACCGAGGCGAAGTAGTATCCACTCCATATCTACGGGAGAGATAATAGCAAGCTTTGTCATGATTGAAACTCAATCTGATGGATGCCTATAAATTTACCTGGATCCGGTATAAAATCGCTCTTTTCATCAAGATACAGTTTAATAGCTTCTTGAATCCGCTTTTCCAACTCGTTAAGATTGTCTGCCTGGGTGTGACAACCTGGAAGAGATGGTACGGAGGCAATATACTTGCCATCCTCGTCTTGTTCAATGATTACTAAAAAACGATAATCGGTCAATATAATCAACTCCCATCGTCGTTCTTAGTTTCAGTATCCCCACTAGAAAAGGGTGTTCTTCCCACTAGAAAAAGGTAATAATTCTTTAAGCAAATAATATATTCAGCTTGCGGAATCGTCAAGATTAGGGAGACATGCAAGACCATTCGATAGTGGGCGCCGGCGGCGATGGCTGTGCCTGACACCAACTTATCAACTTATTGAATATATTATGACAAGATTGGTCGGTTGCTTTCTGCGTTACTTATACGCAAGATATTTTTAATATGAGCCGCTCCTCAGAAGAGTATTCTAAAGCATTCATGGCGAAGCATGCCACACAGGACTATATCTTTACGGATGGATCTGCAGCTAACAGCGTGGAGCGTCGATTTGCCGAAGACTTGGATGTTGCCGATGAGGTAATTGTATACGCTAAGTTACCGAGGGGACCACGCGGATTCTATATCCCTACGCCCGTGGGCAACTATTCTCCAGACTGGGCAATTTCGTTCAAGAAAGGCGCAGTGAAACATATCTTCTTCATTGCTGAAACAAAAGGTACGATGGACAGCCTCGAACTCCGCCCGATTGAACAGGCAAAGATTTCTTGTTTTAAGAAGCTGTTTAACGAGATTAGCACAACCGGCGTGAAGTACCACGATGTGGACAGTTATTCGAGTCTGCTAGCGGTGATGGAGACGCTATAGATTAAATAATCTGCTTTCAGGGAGGCGAGCTGGCCCCCATTATTGGAGAATATCCTTTAATAATACAAGCAGGCGTAAATAATTTGCATTTTTCCTTGGATTCCAAGCAGCCGCCCTTACATGGGGCCCCTGGCACCCGTGTTTCTCAGGGGCCTGCCGGGGCCGGCTGCATTTTAAAATTATGGCCCCTCTGCCCGATCGTCTATATTGGGGCTTGAAATAAAGGCAATTTCATATTTTAGTGATCCATCACGTGATACTGGATATTAACTCTATGACAATTTCCCTGCACAGAAAATTTGCTTTCTACTCATTCATCGTTGCCTCAGAAATTTTTAATCAGAACCATTGACAGGGCAAATTTAGCATGATATGATTCTAACGAGCGTTAGATAAAGGATGTGCCTTATGCCGGAAAAAGATTTACGGGAGCGTATAAAGGAAGTGGCGGTTGAGCATTTCAACACAAACGGTTATCATGGAACAACGATTCGTAATATCGCTAAAGACGTAAATTGCTCTTTACCTATGATCTATTATTATTATAAGAATAAAAAAGAGTTGTTCGATGAAATTATTAAAAAGGAATATTTTAATCTTTTAGAAAAGCAGGCAGCGCTATTGAAAACCGACAATATTATTGATTATTATACTAAGTTCATTTATGACTTAAATACCCTAAGCAACTACGATAAACAAGTTTATCGGCTTGGCATCAAGGTTTACCTATCGTTTGATGGCGACGAGGAATTGATGAACCATATGGATGAGTGGGAAAAAAGTATACTTCCAAGGCACCGCGAGATTCTCAAACCCTATACGAAAAATGTTAATAACGAAAAAGCGATAGTGAGAACATTGGTGCATTTGCTTGAGACGATGATCGAGAAAATTATCGTAAAAAACCGGTATCTACCTGAGGATGAAATCAGGGAAGAGATATCAATTGTTCTGCAAAGCTGCGGATAATTTGCGAAAACCATAGACAAGTATAAGTCGGCACACAAGTTGCCGTTTTATATTTCGCAAGAGCTAACGAACGTTAAAACAATAATATTAATGAGGAGGGCTAAAAATGGAAATTAAAAAAAGACTCACCATGTTGCAAAACACTTATGCGGCATCCGTCGCCGAAACTGTTAACACCTATGAGAAACTGAGGGCGTTAGAGAAAATTGTGGAAAGACGGAAAGAGAGACAGGCGCAGACAGCGCCCTATTTAAACCAACAATTGGGCATTCAAAGCGTTGAAGATGTCTTCTGTACCCTTTCAGAGATCTATGGATGCGCAAACTGGTCAGTGGAAAAAACTGAGGACGGCTATGTTGCCACAGCGACTTCGTGTAAACTCTGTTCCCTATCAAAAAAAATGGGTGGAGCGAACCCCTGTAATGGCTGGTGCTGTTTAATGAATAAATTTTTTCTGGCTGAGTAGTTACAATATTTGAATCCAATCTATTTCTATAAAATAACGGTGGTAAAAGAGGATATCCATTGTTTTTAGGGAAAATTGTACCTTGATGATTAATGCGGGACGGGCATGTCCTCCGGGAGGAGAGATGGTTTGCGCGGCAGGCTGATACTCTTAGGAACAATTGTTGTTTTTATCCTGGCGCTGGCCGGATGCGTTGGAAAACGTGACGGCAGCCCGGCTCATGGGGCAATGACACTTAATTCTCTGGAAGATAAGCGGATTGGGATTTTGACCGGTTCCGCAGGCGACAACGCCGCCCGGCAGAGGTTTCCCGGGGCGCAAATATTCGACATGGACAATATTGTAAACGCCACGTCCGCCCTGCGGAGCAATAAGATCGACGCAATTGTCTATGAGCGCACGACTCTGCGGGAAATCGCCGGAAAAAACCCTGACCTGGCCGTGCTGGAGGAATCTGTACAGCTTGTCGATGTGGCTGTCGCTATAAAAAAAGGCAATCCCCGTTTATTAAACGCAGTGAACCAGGCGATAACCGATCTGGAAAACGACGGTACCCTGGACGACATGAAAAAACGCTGGTTTGTCGGCGGCAGCTTGCCGGCCATGCCCAAATTCGACCCTCCTTCCTCCCGGGAAACCCTGCAGGTGGGTACTGAGGCCCTGATGCCCCCCTTTGAATTTGTTGATCAAGGCAACCAAATCAGTGGTTTTGATATTGAGCTGGTGGAACGCATCTGCCGGGCCCTCGGTAAAAAGGCGGTTGTCTCCAATATGAATTTTCCCGCCCTGATCCCTTCCCTGCAGTCGGGCAAAATCGACCTGGCCGTTTCCTGCTTCAATGTCACCGAAGAACGCCGGCAAAAGGTGGACTTTTCCAGGCCCTACCATGCCGGCGATATCGCCGCGATGGTCAGAAACCCCGGCGGCGCCTCGCTGCTGGGCGGCGCCTTCAATAATTTTACAACCAGTTTCCACAGCAATATCATTGCCGAACAGCGCTATTTGCTTATAGCGGGCGGTCTTAAAACAACGGCGGTAATATCGGTATGCTCCGTATTAGCGGGTACCCTGCTGGGCGCGTTTATTTGTCTGCTGCGCATGTCCAAAAAGCGCATCTTAAAAGGCGCCGCCCGGGTTTACATTTCCATCCTGCGGGGGATTCCGGTGCTGGTGCTGCTGATGCTGGTCTTTTACGTGATATTCGCCTCGGTAAACATCAACCCGGTGGCGGTAGCGGTGATCGCCTTCGGCATGAATTTTGCCGCCTATGTTTCGGAAATATTTCGCACCGCCATTGAAAGCATTGACAAAGGACAGAAGGAGGCCGGCATCGCCGCCGGTTTTACTGCCTGGCAGACCTTTTTCTATATTATCATGCCCCAGGCGGCGCGCCGGGTGCTGCCTGTCTATAAAGGCGAATTTATTTCCCTGGTCAAAATGACCTCGGTAGTCGGCTACATCGCCGTACAGGATTTGACCAAAGCCGGCGACATTATCCGCAGCCGCACCTTTGACGCCTTCTTCCCGCTGGTGATGGTGGCGCTGCTCTACTTCGCCATATCATGGCTGCTGGTCCTGGCTCTGGACTACGCCGGCCAAAAGTTGTCACGGGGACGGGGTTGTTGACAATTTTTTCAGTCTGCGCCGGCTAAAACGAAGCACCGGCGCAATAGCCGGGATCGCAATAATCTCAATAATACATTAAGTTAAAGGGGGTAACAGGCAGGATATCAACAAGCGGTTATCGTCAGGGAATTTCGATAATACATAGTTAGGGGGGCGGCATGCACGATGTTTAAGAAAACACGCAGCGTTATAATAGTGGTTTTACTGCTCTTTTCCGCAATTATTTGCGGTTGCGGCGCGAAGGATAAGATCGCTTCGTCAAGCCAGTTAAATGGCAGGCAGTTTGCGGTCCCTACCGGCACAGCGGCGGATCAGCTGGTGCTGTCAAAATATCCCCAGGCCACATTTCAATATTTTAATACGGTGCTGGACTGCTGTATGGCGGTAAAGGCCGGCAAGGCGGACGTGGCCGCTTACGACGAACCCATATTAAAAAACATTGCCGCTAAAAACCCGGGCCTGGTGGTTTTGCCCGAGTTGATCACTGTTGATAATTATGGTTTTGCGGTGGCTCTTGATAACAAGGAACTAAAAACGGCAATAGACGATGTGGTCAAGGAACTCAAGGCCAACGGGACCTATGACCGGATGATGGCCCGTTGGTTTCCTGAAAACGGCAGCCCGGAACCTATGCCGGAAATCAAATTGGACGGCGGCGGAGGGGTATTGAGGCTGGGTACGGCGGCTGTGACAGAACCCTTTTCATTTGTCGACGGCAGCCAGAAAGTCGTGGGGTTTGACGTTGAACTGGCCGCCTATGTGGCCCAAAAACTGGGTGTTAAGCTGGAAGTCGTGAATATGGACTTCGGGGCGATGATCCCTGCTTTAACAGCCGGTAAGGTGGATATGATCGGCGCCTGTATGACAATTACCGATGAGCGGGCCAAAAAAGTGCTGTTCACGGAACCTTATTACCAGGGCGGTATCGCCGCTCTAGTAAAAGAGTAGAAGACGGCACGTTTCGTCCGGACAACTTCATCAGCCACGAGGAAATGGCCGCTATGGCAGTCAGAGCTGCCGCAGCCGGGGGCTTTAATCCGGAGGTTTTTGACGCGGACGCGGCTATCGCTGAGTTTAACGACGGGACCATTTCCGGCTGGGCAAAAAATCTAGTCGCCGCAGCGGTAAAAGCCGGCATCATCTTAGGGCAAGAATCAGGTGACTTTGCTCCGTCCGCCTGCGCGACCCGAGCCGAGGCCGCAACGGAATTGGCCCACATCCAGGCGGTGGCGGGGGGACAGGGAGAAGTTCGGTGACACTTTTTGTAAGCAGCGTCGTTTGGAGGATTAATTAAGGAGCGCCATGATTGGGCCGGGGGGTGTCAGGGAAAAGGTTATTGGCCCCCCCCCCACCCCGCCACCCATCGCATCTAACTTACACAGAGATAGAGAAACCGGAAGCTATGCTACCCTGTGTACCTAATTTAAGGAGAGCAGCAGCGGGGGCATCGATAAGAGAGCAATAAACGCGGGCTTGCGCTAGATAAACTTTTTACTGCATTTTTCACCGTTATAGGAAAAAAGGATCTTCTTATCGTCCAGCATGGTCTCCAGATAAACAGGCTTGCCCCAAAGGGTGTACACGTGGGGGAGGGTCTTTTCCAGATAAAAGACATCCAGTTCCTTACCCTCGTAGCAGTGCTTCAAATACAGCTCGGACCGCCGGTTATAATCACCGTCCTGAACCTCTATGTGGGGGTAGCCACAGTTGGTCAGGCTGCCCACCAGCCCGTCCCGCACCTTTTCCCACTCCTTATCGGTGATTTTCCAGTCATAGCCGATCTTTTTATAGAGATAGAGATCCAATTCCTCTATAAGCTCCCTGGTCAGATAATTGCGCAGGAAGGAAACATCGTTTTCGGATGTCCTGACCTCGAATATTTTTTCCTTTCCTTCTCCGCCTGAGCGCCGGTATTTTCTTTTTTCCTCCTGGTTGGGATTTTCCCACCGTTTCTCTATGTCTTCAAAAACCTTCAGTCCCAGGGTGTATGGATTGAGCCGGAAGCGCGAGGTTTGAATAATGCTGGAATGCATTTTGGCAAATTCCACTGTTTCCGCCTCATTCAAGTCAATTTCCCGGATAATTCTTAAATGCCAGTATGTGGCCCAGCCCTCGTTCATGATTTTAGTTTCCATCTGGGGCCAGAAATAAAGCATTTCCTGTCTGATAACGGACATGATGTCTTGCTGCCAGTCCTCCAGTTCCCTGCTGTGCTGAAGCACGAAAAACATGATGTCCTTTTCGGGTTTGGGAGGAAATTGTTTTACTGACGGGCACGTGCATTCTATTTTTACTTCATCCAGGGACCAGAGGTCGTCGTAAGGGGTCTCAGGCCTCTTGCACCGGCAGTCCTGCTTTTTTTTTCGTTCTTCTGTCCGTTCTTCCTTTACCATTAACCGCGGTTCAATATGTTCCTGAATTGAGATGGCCGCATCAATAAACTTTTCCACCCGGTCCCGTCCGTACTTAAACTCGTAAGCGCGAAATCTTTCGGCGGCGGCGGCCATGGATTCCACCATATCCCGCGCCGTGTTTTGGAAATAAGCATTATTTTTAAAAAAGTCACAGTGGGCCAGAACATGGGCCATGATCAGTTTATTTTGAATTAAGCTGTTTCCTTCCAAAAGGAAGGCGTAGCATGGGTTGGAGTTGATTACCATTTCATATATGCGTCCCAGATTATAATCATACTGGGTTTTCATTTTGTGGTAGGCTTTGCCGAAGGTCCAGTGGGTAAAACGGGTAGGCATGCCGTAGGCCCCGAAAGTATAAAGGATATCGGCCGGGCAGATTTCAAAGTATGTATCGTAAAAATCCAGTCCGAACTCATGGGCCCTGGCAACAATCTTTTCCAGGGCCTGCTCCAGCTGTTTGATTTCATCCCGGGTGTTCATCGGGCATTCCTCCTTGGAACTTTATTATCCCGGAAATCCTTTATATTTCTTAATTTAACGGGTAATATTTAAGCCAAACCCTGCCCGCCCGGGGCAGCCGGGTTTAAAGTAATGGCCCGTCTAATTTGCGCTTTTCCGGCCCGGCGCCTGGGCGAAGAATTTTTTCAGGGCGGGGTAAACACCACTTTTATCCCTAATTGTTACACAGGTAAATTTATTGTTCTGGACCCGCCTGAAAGCCGTGCGCAGGGTGCTGGTATAATAGTAGGGTCCTTCAATCTCGCCGTACCCCACCATGTTGCAGACTTGCAGCAGTTTGTTGATCTGTTTTAGGCAGTTTTCGTTGTCCGAGGACAGGTTATCCCCGTCCGAGAAGTGAAAGGCATAGATGTTGTAGTCCTGGGGGCTGTATCGCTTTTCTATAATTTCCCGGGCCAGTTTATAGACGGAGGAACAGCGCGTACCCCCGCTGGCTCCTTTGGTAAAAAACTCCTCTTCGGTGGTTTCTTTGGCCTCGGTGTGGTGGGCCAGAAAGACAATTTGCACGTTATTGTATTTTGTGCGCAAGAAACGGACCATCCAGAAAAAAAAGCTCCGGGCAATGTATTTTTCAAAGGGACCCATGGAACCGGAGGTATCCATCATGGCCAGGACCACGGCGTTGGATTCATATTTGAAAGTCAAATCCCAGGTTTTGTAGCGCAGATCTTCGGGCGTAATCTCCTTCAGGCCGGGCTTTCCTTGCAGGGCGCTGCGCTTGATGGCTTCCATTATCGTACGCTTCCGGTCGATATTGCCGGCAATTCCTTTTTTCCTGATATCCTTGAAATCCACGGATTCGGAAGCCAGTTCCGGCTTCTTTTTCTGCTCCAGGTTCGGCAGCCCCAGGTCTTCAAAGATCATGCCGGCCAACTCATCCACGGTGATATCGGTCTCGTAGTAATCAATTCCCGGTTCATCCCCGGCGCCCTTTCCTTTACTTTGCCCCTTCTGTGGTTCCGAGTAAATGACGTCCCCCTTCTTACTTTTCCCGTCGCCCTGTCCTTCGTGTTTCTGCTTGCCAAAATCAAAACGGAAGCGAAACTCATCGAGGGTCCGGATGGGGACCTTAACCACCTTCCGCCCGTCGTGCATAATAATGCTTTCCTCGCTTACGATGTCGGCCAGGTTCTTCTTGATGGCCTCCCGCACCTTTTCCTGATGCCGCTGCCGGTCAATCTCCCCTTTACGGTGCAGCGACCAGTCTTCCCTGGAAATAATAAAATTCATCCCGGACATGACTCACCCTCCTAGCGGTTCAGCAGGCTGCCGACGTATTTAAGGAGTTCATTGGCGCAGGTGGGGCAGTACCCGTGCTCCTCAATAAGCCTGGCGCTGACCTCGTTAATCCGCTTCAGCTGCCCGGCGTCGGGGGTTTTGGTGGAAGTCGTGATCTTAACTACATCTTTCAGGTCGGCAAAAAGTTTTTTCTCAATGGCTTCCCGCAGGCGCTCGTGGGAGTAGTAACTAAATCTTTTATTTTTACGGGCGTAAGTGGACAGCCTGATCAGGATTTCTTCCCGGAAGGCCTTTTTGGCGCTTTCGGAAACGCCGATTTGTTCTTCAATGGAGCGCATCAGCTTTTCATCGGGATCCAGTTCTTCGTCCGTAATAGGGTCCTTTAACTTGACACCGTTGCAATAGGCTTCTACGTTATCCAGGTAATTATCGAACAATATCTTGGCGGACTCTTCATAGGAATAGACAAAGGCCTTCTGGATTTCCTTTTTGGCCATTTCATCGTATTCCTTGCGGGCTACCGAGATAAAATTGAGCAGGCGGTCCCGCTCCTCCTTGCTAATGGAGGGATGTTGATCCAGGCCTTCCTTCAACGCCCGCAGGACATCCAGGGGGTTGATACACCGGGTTGAGGTGCGGATCAGCGCCGAGGAAAGCCGGTTAATGACATAACGCGGGTCCACACCGCTCATACCTTCGTCCACCGCCTCCTGCTGCAGCTCATAAAGGTCCTTTTGTTTAAATCCCTCCACGTCCTCCCCATCGTAAAGCTTCATTTTTTTCACCAGGTCCATGCCCTGCTTTTTTGATTCCCTCAGGCGCGAAAGGACGGAAAAAATGCTGGCCACCCGCAGGGCGTGGGGCGCAATGTGAATATCCCGGAGGTCGCTCTGGCGGATTAGTTTTTCGTAAATCTTCACCTCGTCGGTAACCTTCAAATTATAGGGGATTTTCAAAACTATAATCCGTGATTGCAATGCTTCGTTTTTCTTGTTGCTGATAAAGGCCTTGTATTCATTTTCGTTGGTGTGGGCCACGATCATTTCGTCAGCGTAAATCAGGGCGAAGCGGCCGGCTTTGAAATTCCCTTCCTGGGACAGACTGAGCAAATTCCACAAAAATTTTTCATCACACTTCAGCATTTCCTGAAACTCCATCAGACCCCTGTTGGCGATATTTAGCTCCCCGTCAAAACGGTAAGCCCGGGGGTCCGATTCGGATCCGTATTCGGCAATGGTGGAAAAATCGATACTGCCGGTTAAGTCCGCAATATCCTGGGATTTTGGGTCGGAGGGCGTAAAGGTTCCAATCCCCACCCGGTTATCTTCCGACAAGAAGACCCGCTCCACCGGTATTTTTTCTATCTTCCCCCCGTATTCTTTTTCCACTGTCATCCGGCAGGAAGGGCACAATTCCCCCTCAATATAGACGTTGTATTCCTTTTCAAATTCCTGCCTCAATTCTTTGGGAATCAGGTGCAGGGGTTCCTCATGCATGGGGCACCCCCGAATCCCGTAAACGGCCCCTTCCTCCGTCCGGCTGTATCTTTCCAGACCCCTTTTCAGCATGGCTACCAGGGTGGACTTCCCCCCGCTTACCGGTCCCATTAACAGCAGGATCCTTTTCCGCACATCCAGCCTGCGGGCAGCCGGGTGAAAGTATTCCTCCACAAGATTTTCCAGTGTTTTGTCCAGGCCGAAAAGTTCACTGGAAAAAAACTTATAGCGTTTCACCTCTTCTTTTTCTTCCCATCCGGCTGTCCTGATCATGTGGTAGATCCTGGAATGGGCTAACTGGGAAATACAGGGTTTAGTCTTAATAATTCCAAGATAGTCCTGGAAAGTGCCCTCCCAGGCTATCTGTTTTTCCAGGGAACGGTATTCTTCCAAGCGTCTCAGGAAGTCCATATGCGCATCACCCCTTTTATTGGCTTAAGCCTGTATGCTTTGTCTTGCTTATGGTAAAAATGAATATTACATTATATGCGGCGCCGCAAAAATAAGAATGGCAGCTCCAGTCTTAATAAGTCATCATTGGCGCTATTTGTCTAATTCCCGGCCTGCCCGGGCAACTTCGGAAGCTTTTGGGGATGCGCCCCCCATCTTTTTCCGCCGCCTGGCGGGGTTAATACCAGGTTATTGAGGACAAAGAAAAAAGGCCACTGTTTCCAGTGACCGTTAACAAAATATATTAAGATAGTTTGCCCGAATGATGACGGGCATTAAATCTAGGCAGATTAAACAGACATTGGTCTAACTAACGACCTATCCTGTTCCATAATCCGGCAGCCCAGGGCTAGTTGGGCAATCCCGCAATGATGTATTCTTTATCGTCTTCAACCAGATCTTTTAGTTCTTCCTCCGATACAAAACGATAGCAAACTTCTTCGCCCTCAGACCAGGTTATTATATACTGCATGAATCAGCACCTCCTGCTTCTTGTATACAGGATTCTTTATTCATGCCTATATTGTAGCCGGAAACGTCTGAAATTGAAATGGAAATATAAGACCTAAAGAAGATTTATATAAGCAAAACAAATAACTGTGAATTTATCCGGCTGATAATTCATCTCTTAAACAATCCCAGGCGGGAAAGCATAACCTCGCAGGCGCGGTTTTCCAAACTGTCGTCAAGGGGCTTTAATTCATTTTTGAGGCCGCGCCTTTCCAGACAAAGACCAATCAGGTGGTCGGTCAGCCTCACGTTTTTTGGCAGGAGGGGCCCGTGCAGGTAGGAACCAAAGACATTCTTGTACCGGACGCCCTCCAAACCATCCCGGCCGTTGTTACCGTTACCGGCGAGAACTTTCCCCAGGGGCCTGACGTCCCCCAGGAAGGTAGCGCCGGAATGATTCTCAAAGCCCACCACTTTACAAAGGCTGCTGTTTAATTCCATCTCCACAACCACGTTGCCTACCAGGCGTTGATCGCCGGCCTTTGTATAAAAGTCCAGGATACCCAGGCCCGGGATGTTTTCACCACCGGGACTTAAATAGTGGGAACCAAGTAATTGGTAACCGCCGCATATGGCCAGGACAACCAGCCCGCCCTCAATGGCAGCCGCAAACTCATCCCTGTGCTGCATCAAATCGGCGGAAATAAGGGTTTGCTCCCTGTCCGATCCGCCGCCCAGGAAAACGAAATCGTATTTTGAAAAATCAACCCTTTCCCCCAGGTTTGAGGAATGGATGTAAACAGGAAGATCCCTCCACTGGCAGCGCTGCCGGAAGGCTATGACGTTACCCCGGTCCCCATAGAGATTCAGCAGATCCGGGTAAAGGTGGCAGACACGAATCACCTGGCGGCGCCCCCTTCCAGGGCAAGTGTTTTAATAATCCTTTGAATAGGCCACAGGGCTGTATAGGTGGAAAAAAGGTAGGCCGATCCGGCGCCGCCGGCAAGAGTGCTTTTTATGGCCCTGGTCACATCGGCATCCACAATTATTTTTTCAATGGGCACACCGGCGTATTTTAAACGAACAGCCATTTCCTCGCCCCGCAGTCCGCAGCAGATAAAACAGTTATAGGGCCGGTGGTCCCTGCCCAGCATTTCGAAATCCACATCCCAGAGCCAGGAGATATCCCTGCCATCGGCATCATTATCGTTGATGGCGATAAAGACATCCTTACTGCCCTTGCCGGCGCACAGCGCCGCCAGACCCTCGTTAAACCCGGCGGGGTTTTTAACCAAATTAAGGTAGGCCGGCTTCCCCTTGTAATTAAATTCCTCCATCCGGCCGGTAATAGGCCGGTAGCGGCCAAGGCTTTCCAGCATCCCGGGAACGTCAAGGCCCAGGTGGAGTCCGGCGGAAAAGGCCGCCACAGCGTTGTAAAGGTTATAGAGGCCCCGGACCTGAAGGATAAGTTCAGCCTCCCGCCCGTTAAAAACAAGACGGCAGCGGACCCGCCCCTCCTCAACCTGCGGTTCGAAGGCCTCCACTTGCGGGCCGGGTCTGTCAAAATCACATCCCGGGCAGTGGTACTGCCCCAACTGGCTGTAGTGGAAATAATCGTAAATCAGGGCATCACCGCAGAAGGGACAGAATCTGCCTTCCCTGGCCTGGCTGCCAGCGTTGTCCCCTGTGGCCCGGGCGCCGGCGCCCAGGCCGTAAAAAACCGCCGGAAAGCCAGTTATCCTTTGAAACTGGGCTGCCAGGGGATCGTCCGCATTGAGGATCAGGGTTACTTGTTTTTGTTGCCCCAGTCCCTCGCGGATAGCACCTGTTGTTTTATCCAATTCCCAGTAGCGGTCCAGCTGGTCCCGGAAGATATTAGTTATAATCACCACATCCGCCTTTACTTCCCTTAGTACCCGGGGCATTGAAGCTTCATCCACTTCCAGAACCGCGTAATCACATGGGAGTTTTCCCCTAATGCCCGCATCCCTGACCAGGCTCGTGGTAACACCAGTGATCAGGTTGGCCCCCTCCAGGTTGGAAGATACCCTGTAGCCGGCTTCACTCAAGATTCCGGTCAGCATATTTGTGGTGGTGGTTTTACCGTTCGTCCCGCTTACGACGAGGACGCCCCTGCTAACCTGGGCAGCAAGGTCCCGCAGGGCGCCGGGATAGATTTTGCGGGCAACCATACCGGGCAGCGAGGACCCCTTATGCCCGTGGATCCTGCTGACCATTGCCGTGAACTTCCCGGCCAGAATGGCCAGGGATAGCCTCAAATTCAACAGGGCAACCTCCTCAGATCATAGCAGCAGATCAAATAAATGGCTTGGCTCAACAACTGCCTGTATTCTACCACAGTGTACTTGTTGTGTTAAAGCCGCAGGGAACCAGCTTTCCGGTAAAAGGATACGCCTTTGTGATCCTCCCGGTTGACCCGCCCTCCGGCGACGAGGTAATCGAGGTGCGCAAAAATTTCCGAGATGCCCAGAAAAACCTGAAAACCCTTGATTTTAGGGTAAAATAGCCGCATGACCTGATAGGCGTTTCGGCTGTCATCTTCCAATAACCCGGTGATTGCTTCCAGACGGCGTTCGTGATGCTTGATTCCCCTGGTAATAGCTTCCTTTATATTTACTATATTTTGCCCATGCCCGGGCCAAATTAGCCGCAGGTCAAGGGTTTTTAGCAGATCCAAGCCGTCCAGGTACTGGGCTAAAACAGGCAGCCTCCGGTTTGGGTCAGCCGGATCGGCCTCCATAACAGGGTTGGGGGTAATGTGTTGGAGAAGGAAGTCACCTGAAAAAAGATTACCTTGTTCCGCATCATGAAGACAGATATGGCCGCCGGCATGACCCGGCAGGTGCAGGATACCCAGGGCGCCTCCGTCAAAGTCCAGCACTTCCCCGCCTTCCACCTCTTCCACCCGGCCGTTTAATACCGGCATCTCCAGGGGATCGGCATCCTCGAAGATTTCCTTCAGGACCTCTCCAGGCAAGCCGGACTGCCTTAAAAAAAGAAGCCTTTCCCCGTAATATTTATAATCCGGCCTGAGCTTCCGGCGCTCCAGCCGGTGCACGTATACAGGCACATCCGCCTTCGCGCTGAGCCACCGGGCCAAACCGCTGTGGTCGGAGTGGCTGTGGGTGAGCACCACTCTGGCCAGATCCGCCGGGGTGATACCCAGGGTCCCCAGGCCTTCCAGAAGGGCATTTTGGGCCGCTGGGTATGCCGGTCCGGGATCGACCAGCGTATAGGGGCGGTTTTTGATTAAATAACAGTTGACGGGACCAACCGGGTAAGGCGTGGGGACAGCAATTTTATGTATGTTCAGCATGGTTTAAAACCTGATCCTGAATCCGGAAAAATCACTGCTGTTGTCCGACAGCTCTTCCCACTGCGCCTGCACTTCCGTCACTTCCGCGGCGGGAGGCCCCTGGCGGCACCACTCCAAAAGTTTTTCCACGCTTTTCCTCTCCCCCTCAAAGACACCTTCAACCGCCCCGTCCCGCCTGTTTCTCACCCAGCCCTTTACGCCCAGCCCAAGGGCTTGTTCCCGCGTTTCCGAGCGGAAGTAAACCCCCTGGACCCTCCCATTTATGATTACAGAAACCCTGACAGCAGACATGTCCGCAACTCCCCTATCTAAAATGAATTCGGCTGTCCCGTTAAGCTATTATATACCAAGTCATTCCGAAAAACCTTAACATACATATAGGTAAAAACAAAAACACAAAAATAATGGAGGGCGGGGATTGGTATTTATAAAAAACCATTTGCCCTTGTTCCCGGTTCAACACTGGGGATCATCGCTCCGGCAAGCCCTGCCGCCTGCCCCGCGTGTATTGAAGAAGGAATTCGGGTCCTGGAGGGGCTTGGTTTCAGGGTTGTTCTGGGGCGGCACGCCCTGGACAAAAACAAGTACCTGGCCGGAACCGATCCGGATCGGGCCGCCGATATCAGGGCCATGTTTCTGGACCCGGGTATAGACGGGATACTCTGTCTGCGCGGCGGCTACGGCAGCATGCGGCTCCTGCACCGGATAGATTACCGGGCGATCCAAAAAAACCCTAAAGTGCTGGTGGGGTACAGCGACATTACCGCCCTGCAGCTGGCTATCTGGAAAAATACCGGGCTGGTTACCTTCTCGGGTCCCATGCTGGCCCCCGATTTCGGCAATACCGGTAACGGCCCCCTGCTCAGGCAGTTTTACAGGGCTTTGACCAATCCCCGCCCCCTGGGTGTGATCCCCCTGGCGGAGGGCAAGGCAGGGGTGATTAATCCCGGGCGGGCCCGGGGGCGCCTGGTAGGTGGCAATCTTACGCTGATAACGGCAACCCTGGGTACACCCTATGAGATCGACACCCGGGGCTATATCCTCTTCCTGGAAGAAGTTGACGAAGCGCCCTACCGGGTGGACCGCATGCTCTGCCAGCTGTGGCTGGCTGGAAAACTCCAGGTCGCGGCTGGCATCGTTTTGGGGGAATTTATCAGATGTGATCCGGCAAAGGGAATGGAATCCTTCACCCTCCCGGAAGTACTCCGGGAAACCCTGGGGGGGCTTAAAGTCCCCTGTTTTTACGGCCTGGCGGTGGGGCACATGGCCCGCAAGGCTACCCTTCCTCTGGGGGTTAAGGCAGAAATGGATGCGGGTAACTGCCTCCTTTTAATTACGGAAGCAGCTATAATCAGGTAAGGCCACTGTAACAAAAATTGTTTTTAATAGTCTTTAGCAATATCACCGAAAGAATTGGGCAGGCCCGGTTGCAACCGGGCCTGCTTTGGGAGGCTGATTTCGCAGTGCTGTTAGCTTGCAAAATTACAATCGGGCCGATCGCAGTCCCATCCCTGCTTTTGGAAAATTGACGGCGCGGCGGCGCCTCCGCCCTATACCCCGTGCGGCGGCGGCAAGGGCTGCCGGAGGGCGGTTTTAGGCGAGCCACAGACAAATACAATGGATGGAAAAGAACCGTGACAAGCAGTGCCTCTTGTGCTAAAATGTTACCAGGAAAGCGTAGTTTGTGGAGATTTGTCGTATAAACTCGACAACTTAAAAAGCTGAGAATTGTTCAGAGGAGCTTAGCCAGGGATAAACCAGTGGAGATGGTCTTATTAATAACGGGCTCTTTGCCCGTTTTTATTTTTTATTCTATAGGAGGAGCAGAATTGAGTTTAAAATTGTTGATGGGCAATGAAGCAATTGCCTACGGCGCCGCAGAAGCCGGAGTCCAGGTGGCAGCCGGTTACCCCGGCACACCTTCATCCGAAGTCATCTCAACCCTGGCCCGTCTGGCGGGGGAAAAGGGCTTTTACGTGGAGTGGTCAATCAATGAGAAAGCTGCCCTGGAAACAGCCGCCGGGGCTTCTTACGCCGGCGCCCGGGCCATCGTCACCATGAAGCAGGTGGGACTCAATGTTGCAGCCGACCCGCTGATGACCCTGGCCTACATCGGCGTCAAAGGCGGGCTGGTACTGGTCGTGGCGGATGACCCGGGACCCCATAGTTCCCAGAACGAACAGGACACCCGGCTCTTTGCGCGTTTGGCCAAACTCCCCGTCCTGGACCCGGCAACCCCGGCCGAGGCCAAAGAGATGGTTAAATACGCCTTTGAGCTTTCGGAAAAATTAAACCTGCCGGTAATCCTGCGGCCCACTACCCGGACCTGCCACGCTTGCCAGGACATCGAAGTGGCGGATGCCGGGGAAAAATCCCGCCCTGCTTCCGGTTTTGAAAAAAGTCCAGATTGGGTTATTTTGCCCGGCCTGGCCGCCCGCAGGCATATCTGGCTGAACCAGCAGCAAGAAGTGGCCCGGGAGCTGCTGGAAGAGTCGGGATTCAACCGGCTGGTTAACATCCAGGGTATCGGTGAGCAGGTTCCAGCCGGGATTATCGCCTGCGGTGTCAGTTATAATTACGTGAGGGAAGCCCTGGGAATGTCCTGGCTTAACCTCCCTGTTTTGAAAATCGGCGCCCCCTTTCCCCTTCCTGTCAGGCCGGTCCTGGACTTTTTAACCAGGGTTAAAAGGGTTCTTGTGGTAGAAGAACAGGAACCCGCCGTGGAGGATCAGGTCATTGCCATGGCCTGGCGCAGCAAGCTTTTGACCGGTATATCCGGTAAAAACGACCGCCTGGTTCCAAGGGAGGGCGAGTTAAACACTGATAAAGTAAAAACCATTCTGGAAAACTTCCTGGAAATTCCCTCAGCCGGGCTGGAAACGGCGGAACCTGCCCCGGAGCTGCCCCTGCGCCCCCCTGTCCTTTGTGCCGGCTGTCCGCACCGCGCCTCCTTTTATGCCTTTAAAGAGGCGGCCCGGGGAACGGACGCGATCTTTTCCGGGGATATCGGCTGCTATACCCTGGGCGCCATGGCGCCTTTAAACGCGGTGGACACCTGCCTTTGTATGGGCGCCGGCATCACCATCGCTGCGGGGCTGCACAGGGTGGAACCCCATCGCAAACAGGTGGCCTTTTTGGGCGACTCGACCTTTTTTCATAGCGGCATCCCCGGCCTGATTAATACGGTTTACAACAAGGCTGAGGTTACCCTGGTGGTTCTGGATAATAGTACCACTGCCATGACCGGGCACCAGCCCCACCCGGGTGTTGGCCGCACCGCTGCCGGTGAACAGGGAATCCCCGTGGACATTGCCGGGCTGGCCAGGGCTTGCGGAGTAAAATTCGTCCGTGAAGTTGACCCCTACGACCTGCCCGCATCCACTGAAGCAGCCAGGGCTGCCCTGGCTTATCCAGGTCCCGCCGTGGTAATCATGAAGCGGGAGTGCGTTGCCCTGGTGAAGAAAAAAAGGGCTTATACAATCGACCAACTGAGCTGTACGGAATGCGGTCTATGCCTTGAAGATCTGGGTTGCCCAGCCATCGGCAGGAAGGAAGGAAAGCCTGAAATATCAAAAAGCTGTTACGGGTGCGGTATCTGTGCACAGATTTGCCCGTCAAACGCTATCAGGGAGGAATCAAGATGAATCTGGACATTGTAATCAGCGGCGTCGGGGGGCAGGGTTCGGTACTGGCCTCCCGGGCCCTGGCCCTGGCGGCTATGGAACGCGGCCTGGCCGTGCGCACCTCGGAAGTTATCGGCATGGCCCAGCGGGAAGGCTCGGTTGTAAGCCATGTCCGCATGGGGGAAGAGCTCTACGGCGCCACCATTCCGGACCATAGGGCCGACTTCCTGCTGGGGCTGGAGCTGGCTGAAACAGCCCGGGCCCTGGACAAATTAAAGCCGGGCGGCACTGTTATTGCCTCCACCGCTGCCATTGTCCCGGCCACAGTCCAGCTGGGCCTGTCCACCTATGACCGGGAAAATATCACCAAATATATCAAGGAGCGGGCCCGTAAAGTTTTTTTTCTCGACCTGGAAGAACTATCCCGCCAGGCCGGTCATGCCAAAACCGGCAACGTGATAATCCTGGGAGCCCTTTCCACCCTTCCCGGGCTGCCCTTTGGGCCGGAACAAATGCTCCGGGCAGTCCTGCGCTTCGTGCCTGAAAAGTTTCTGGAATTAAACCAACGTGCCTTTGCGGCCGGGCGCGCGGCAATGGAGGTGGCCTAGGAAATGGCTCTGAAACTTGGCGAAAATGAATCCTTCAACCTGGATCAAATCTTTTATTACCAGGAAAATAAACTGCGGAAAATGATCCCGCACCTTTATAAAAACTCCCCCTTTTACAAGCAAAAACTGGATGATGCGGGAGTCGACCCGGAAGGTGTAAAGTCCCTGGACGACCTGGGGCGCCTTCCCTTTACCACCAAGGAAGAATTGCGTACAGGCTATCCCCTGGGGCTGATGGCCGTCCCCGAGGAGCGGGTGGTCCGGATTCACTCCTCATCCGGAACCACGGGCAAGCCGGTTATCGTGCCCTATACTGCCCAGGACGTGTCCACCTGGGCGGAAATGATGGCCCGCTGCATGGCCATGACGGGCGTTACCAGCGGGGACCGCATTCAGGTAACGCCGGGCTACGGCCTGTGGACCGCCGGTATCGGCTTTCAAGCCGGGGCGGAGCGCCTGGGCGCCATGGCTATCCCCACCGGACCCGGCAATACCCGAAAGCAAATCGAGATGATGATCGATCTTCAAACCACTGTTTTAACTGCTACCTCTTCCTACGCCCTGCTTCTGGCCGAGGAAATATCCAGGCAGGGGCTGCGCGACCAGATTAAACTCCGCCTGGGGATTTTCGGCTCGGAACGCTGGGGGGAGAAAATGCGTGCCAGAATTGAGGAGCTGCTGGGCATCCAGACCTTTGACATTTACGGCCTGACGGAAATATACGGACCGGGCATTTCCATAGATTGCCCCCAGCACTGCGGTCTGCACTTCTGGCACGATCACCTTCTCTTTGAGGTTGTGGACCCCTTCAGCGGCCGGCAGCTTCCCCCGGGTGAGGAAGGTGAGCTGGTTGTCACCACTTTAACCAAGGAGGGTATGCCCCTTTTGCGTTACCGTACCCGGGATATCACACGGATCATCACCGGCCAGTGTCGCTGCGGCAGTCCCCATCCCAGGCACGAACGCGTCCTCGGCCGCACCGACGACATGATCAAGATCAAAGGAGTAAATATCTACCCCGGCCAGGTGGACCACGTTCTGCAAATAACCAGGGGCGCCGGCAGCGAGTACCAGATTATTGTAACCAGGGACCAGGGCAAGGACAATATCCTGGTTAAAGTTGAGGCCGCGAAGGACCAACAGATGGAGGATGTGGCCAACCGGCTGCGCAAGAACATTAAAACCCGCATCGGCATTCTGGTGGACGTTGAGGCTGTGCCGAACGGTTCCCTGCCCCGGAGCGAGAAAAAAAGCAAGAGGGTCTTCGACTACAGGGAATGTTAGCAGAGTTAATACAGTTAAATTAGTCGGAATGCTATCATTTTAAAATGACAAAGACTCCTGGACTTGCAGGAGTCATCTATTATGTGAAAAAAGGGGAATTACGATACCCCCGGGCAGGGAAGATCAATCAAATATTCCTGCTCTGCTGATTGACACAGTTAGAACTTATCTGGTATTACTGTTCATTTAATTGATATAATAAGGGCAAAGGACCAAAAAAAAGATGGCAGCTTATCCCTATAGCTTCACTTTATTTGTTAGCATAGAAACAAACCTACCTCAACCAGTATACTGCGAGGGTTGTTTTCCCCCTTTCGGGAATAAATTTAGATTATTGCAGGGAATCTAAAATCCTTAACTTAAGTTAGAGACCCGCAGGGAAATAAGCTATTCACTAAAACCAAAATAAGGGGCGGTTTGTTTGGGGGACGAGTATAAAACAAAGGAACAGTTGATTAGCGAAATCATCGAATTACGCAAGCAAGTTGCAGAGTTAAGGGCTGTGGGAAAACCGCACCGGGATGGGCCTGATTCTTCCCCAAAAAACAACAAGCAAAGGAAACAAACTGTAACCACGGCAGAAAGATACCGCGATATTTTTGAAAAATCCATTGTCGGCATTTTCCAGAGCTCGCCCGACGGCCGCTGCCTGACGGTGAACAATGCCTTTGCCAAAATCTTCGGTTATGGTTCACCGGAAGAATTGATTAACACCGTCCAGGATGTGGGAAAACAAATTTATGCCAGTAGCGATGACCGTATCCGTTGCATAAACAGGCTCCTGGACAGCGGTTCCTGTGCCTTTGAAATCCCGGCCCGCCGCAAAGACGGAAGTAAAATATGGGTTTACAACAACGTCCGCCTGGTCCGGAATGATGAAGGCAGGGTTCTTTACTACGAAGGCATGGTTATCGACATAACCCGGCGCAAGCAGGTAGAAGAGGAATTAAAACAATACCGCCGCGGCCTGGAAGAGATGGTTCAAAAACGCACGGACAAGTTGCTGAAAACAAACTTGCGCCTCCGGCGCGAAATATTGGAGCGCAAAAAAGCGGAGAAAGCCCTGCGCCTGTCCGAAGAATGGTTCTCCAGGGTATTTCATGCCACACCCAATCCCATGGCCATAACCTCGCTGAAAGACGGCACTATTATTGATGTCAACAATGCCTTTGTCATGCTCCACGAGTTCCAGCGAGAAGAGATTATTGGGAGGAAAATGCATGATCTATACGTATGGGTGGATCATGAAGAGCGGGAAAGTATACTGGAATTGATCAAGGAAAAGGGCGCCGTTTACAATCAAGAAGTTACCTTCAGAAAAAAATCCGGCGAATTGCGTACAGCTTTATACTCCGCCGACATAATCAACATGAATGGCATAGAATGCGTCTTCGGCATGATGAACGACGTAACCGAGCATAAGCAATTTTTGATCGAAATGGCCCGCCTGGAACGGCTTAAACTGGTGGGAGAGATAGCTGCGGGTATAGGTCACGAGATTAGAAATCCCATGACAACCGTGCGGGGTTTTCTGCAAATCTTGAGGACAAAACCCGAATGCGTCAAATATTACGATTACTATACATTGATGATTGAAGAACTGGACAGGATCAATTCAATAATTACCGAATTCCTTTCTTTAGCCCAAAACAAGAATCTGGAAAAAAAGCAAAATAACATAAACAGTATTATTGATGCTATTTTGCCCTTAATCCAGTCAGATGCCACAAATAATGATATTACTGTGATTTTTCGTCCCGAAACAGTTCTCAGCCTGTGCCTGGACGAGAAAGAAATTCGTCAACTCATTTTAAACCTGGTGCGCAACGGTCTGGAAGCGATGCAACCGGGCGGAGTATTAACGCTTAAGACATACATGGAAAAAAAAGATATTGTCTTTTCCGTTGGGGATCAAGGAGAAGGGATTGACCCCGGGAATTTTGAAAAGCTTGGTACCCCTTTCTTTACAACGAAGGACAACGGAACTGGTTTGGGCCTGGCAATTTGCTTCAGTATTGCCTCCAGACATAATGCCAAAATAAGCTTCGAGACTGGCGACCAGGGTACAACTTTTTTTGTTAAGTTTAAACGGGAATCCTGAAAACAGCGGTTTTGACCACCCTTGTTTTTATTTTATTAATTCCGACAACTTCCTGAATTGAGGAGTTGCCGCCTTTTTCATCAGGTCAAAAAATACTGTTTCTGTATTTGTGATCACCGCCCCCATTTGAGACATCAGGGATATGGCATTCCGGTAGTTTTCCTTGGTCCGGGAACATACCGCATCCCCAACCACAAAAACCTGGTAACCCAGGGCCAGCAAATCCCGCACCGTTTGAAAAACACATACATGGGTTTCCATCCCGGTAACAATTATCTTCTTTCTGCCCAGTCCGCTAAGTTTGGAGGTTACATCCCCGGTACAGCCCGAAAAAGTTACTTTTTCAAAAGTTGCCGCCTCTGGACCCGCAGCTAGCTCGGGAACTGTTTTACCAAGGCCCCTGGGGTACTGTTCAGTGACCATTACAGGAATTCCCAGATCCCCGGCAATGGAAAGGAGGATATTCGTCTTTTTAATAACCTGCCCACCGTATTTCATGGGCGGTACCAGGCGCTCCTGAATATCGATAATCATTAAAACAGCTTCCGGGCTGGTTAAGGTAAATTTATCCATAACACGCACTCCTTTTTTCGGTATTCTGCTCCCGTGGGAAACCTTCCAGCACTATTCCAAAAATATCTGGTTAGACTGGTTTTCTAACACCAACTGGATCTTACTTAACAGGTATCGGGACCTTGTCTCAATTTATTCTCTCCAGGTTTAATTCTTCCTGCTGATACAAATAATTGTTCAAAATTTAATGAAATATCAAACTTCCGGGCCATGCCAAAAACCATCCCCATTCCCCCGGTTAGCACAACCCGGGCTTCTAATTCCCGCATCAAGCTTCTACCCTTGAATAGAAAAAGGGCCAGGGTTTTGCATGTAGTCCCTCAATTTAAGCTCCTTTTTTTTTCACCGGGAGGTATCTTAAAACCTGGAAAAGAATATACTCATTAGATTCTGCAAACTACCGGAAAGCTAAAATACCAGGACCAGTGTGCTCAGAATAAATAACAACGGGCACCGGATCCGGTCAGGAGGGTGACATGAATAAAGACAATAAGCCGCCCATCGATTTCATGGACAGGGAGTTTTTATTAACTCTTTTAAAAGACATGGCCAAAAGATGGCTGGCTCACGACGGCCTCTGGTTTCAAGCCGCGGAAAGGACTTACGGCATGGAAGAGGCTATCCGGATCGACGCCGCCGCCTGGGAAAAATTTTCCCCGGTTGAAGCCGCCAGGATCATGAAGCTGCTAAAGATTCCCCCGAACGGCGGCATCCCGGCCCTAAAGAAGGCGCTGGGCTTAAGGCTTTACGCCTTTGTTAACAAACAGGAGATCATTGACCTGGATCAAAACAGGATTGTTTTCAGAATGAACGACTGCCGGGTCCAGTCTGCCAGAAAAAGAAAAAACCTGCCCGATTTCCCCTGCAAATCCGTAGGTTTGGTAGAATACGAGACCTTTGCCAGGACCATCGATCCCCGGATTAAAACCCGCTGCATCGCCTGCCCCCCGGATGACCATCCCCCGGAATACTACTGTGCCTGGGAGTTCTGGATCGAGCCTTGACGAACGTGATAGTTGACACCTTTCTTTTCTGTTCGGGCCATACTAAAGTAACCGGGGGGTTAACCCCGGCAACCAGCATAATATACAGTTTTTATTGAAAATGCAAAATAACATTTTACAGGGGTACGGCACGGTTGAGGTGGAAAAGGTAAACATACTTTTCCTTCACTTTCCTGTGCAGTATGCTTTCCACTGCCATGGCGTAAAGGTTCAGCTGGCCCCGGTAGCGGGCGGCCGCAAGTCCTATTTGATCGGCCGGAATCCGGTCGGACTTGTAATCCACCAGCAGAAAACCGTCTCCCTCGTCCACCAGTAAGTCCACTACACCCTGAACCAGGACGGTTTCGCCCTTGTTTTCCCCGGGCCAGGTGTTGAGCCAGGCAACTGAAAGGTCCGGTACTGCGGGTTCTTCCCGCCGCATACCCTGGCTGTCTTCCCGGGAATCCGTGGTTGAACTCGCGCCGGCGGCGCGCTCCCCCCCCCGGGGATAACTTCCGGGAACCCGGGGCGACGGCGCCATCCCCGGGGAATGGCCCTGGCGATAAGCAAGGCCCCCGTCCCTTTCCCCGTCCTGCTTATCGTTAAAACCCCTGCCGCCCTGAACTATTTTACCGGCTTGTTCTCCCCCGCCGGAGGACGCCCGGGAAAAATCCCAACAATTGATACCGGCCGGGACCCGGCTTTCGGAGTGACCCCCTGGTTCAGCATAGATCAGGGCTGCCGGCAGGACCAGCGTAAAGGGCAGTTCCCGCAGCACCCTGTGGCCGGACAGCACCCTTTTTCCCAGTTCACCGGTAAAAAAAGCGGCAATCCGCTCCACCGGTAAGGAACCGGCCTGTTCCCGGGTTAGAAGCTCACGCTCTACCATCCTGTCCACCTGCTCCGCAATGGAAACGGCGCCGGTGTCCCCGGTCAGATCCAGGTTCTGCAACGCCAGGTGCAGGGCTGTCCCCGCTTCCGCAGCGGAGAGGCCGCGCTTTTCCTGGAGGAAAAGGGGCCTGCCCCCGATGGGCAACCGGAAGTCCGCCAGGGAAGGTTCCTCCTCCCCCATCAGGGGATCGAACCGGCGTTTCAACTCCGTGACGGAAACCTTGGCAGCCCTGCCCGGCGCATGAGCCGCAGGATAGGTCCACTCTAGCCGGGACCGGACAATCTCCGCCCTGGGACCGGCAGGACCAGGCGGTTCCATCCGGCGAATCCTTTCAAATATATCAGGGGTTATCTTTTCCCCGGCTTTATCCCGGGACGCCGCGGCGTCGAGGATCACCTGCCAGCGTGAACTGTTGGAAACCACAAACTCCGGCGGCAAGTCCCCGCAATGTCCGAACTGGCGGAGTCCGGCGCCGTCCCTGTGGCGGGCTGCTGCCGGCATCAGCCAGTCCAGGTAGCTCATGGCGCCGCCCAGCTCCCCCTCCGGCAGGGCCCAGCTTTCCGCAGCCACCGGCCCGCACCAGCGGCGGGCACAATTCTCCAGGTTTCTGGCGGAACCCACCAGAATCAGCTTTTCCCTGGCCCTGGTCAGGGCTACGTAAAGGATGCGCATTTCTTCGGACAGCGCCTCCATTTTCAACTTTTGCCTTATAGCCAGCTTGGCCACGGTGGGGTAGGTTACCCTTGTTTCCGGGTCCGCCAGCTGGGGGCCAAGACCCAGATCCTTATGAAAAAGAACATTTTTAGCCAGATCCTTAAAATTAAACCGCTTGCCCAGCCCCGCCACAATCACCACCGGAAATTCCAGGCCTTTGCTTTTGTGGATGCTCATCAGCCGTACCACGTTTTCGTTTTCGCTCAGGAAGCGGGCGGCGCCCAGATCGCGTCCACCTTCCCGGATCCGTTCGATAAAGCGAAGAAAAAGGAATAGACCCCGGAAAGTGGTAGCTTCGTACTGTTCCGCCCGGTGGAGGAGCGCCCTAAGATTTGCCTGCCGCTGGCCGCCCCCGGGCAGCCCTCCCACGAAATCGTAATAGCCGGTTTCCCGGTAAAGGGTCCAGATCAAATCCGCCAGGTTGCCCTGCCTGGCGGCAGTCCGCCAGTTCTCCAGCTTGCCGAGGAAATCCGTTAAACGTTCCGCTAAAACGCCCTTATCCGATAACGAGGCCGCCACCACAGCATCAAGGTAGTCCCCCCGGCGGGCGCACAGCCTTACCTTCGCCATTTCCCCGGCGTTAAGGCCAACGATGGGAGAGCGCAAAACGCCGGCCAGGGGCAGATCCTGGCGGGGGTTATCAATGATCTTTAGCAGGGAAAGAACGGTTTCCACCTCGGTGGCTTCAAAATACCCTGTGGCCAGCTCGGCATATGCCGGGACCCCCGCCTGCCGGAATTCCTCCATAAAAATATTGGCGTAACCAGTCACAGCCCGCAGCAGCACCACCACATCCCGGTAAGTAACCGGGCGGCAGGCTTTTTGCCCCCTGTTGTACACCGCAAAGGGAGGGACACCGGGGGCGCCCTCCACCAGTTCCTTGATCCGCCCGGCCACCAGTCTTGCTTCCTTTTGAACGGCATCCAGGTCCTCTTCGCCCTCGCCGTCCTCCTGGGCGGCGGCGCCGGGTCTGTCGGAAGATTCCCGGCTGCCGGCGGTTGCCGGATTTCCAGCTGCTCCAGGAATGACGTCTGACTCCGGACTTCCGGCTGCTTCCAGGCTGCCTGCCGGGCCACCAACCGGGTTTTCCCGTTCAATCAGGTGGATTTCCACACTTTCTTCCGGACCTGCCCCTGCTTTCGGATTCTCCGGGTAGCCGGCGGCATAAACCAGTTCCTCACCGGGGCCGTATTCCATTTCACCTACGCCTGGGGTCATTAGTTGGCGGAAAAGAAAGTTGACCGCTTCAATTATGCCCCGGCGGCTTCGAAAGTTTTTGGCCAGGTCGATGCGGCGTGATTGCCCGAAATCCCCCCGGGTGGGATATTCCATATATTTTTGCAGGAACAGGCCGGGATCGGCCAGGCGGAACCGGTAAATACTCTGTTTTACGTCCCCCACCAGAAACAAATTTGAACCCTTTTCCCCCTGGCGGGATACCAGCTGGAGAATGGCCTCCTGCACAGCGTTGATGTCCTGGTATTCATCCACCAGCACTTCTTCGAAGCGATCCTGCAGCTCCAGAGCCACCGGCGAGGGAAACCCCTTTCTTGACGACGCAGGGGAAGCGGGATCGCCGTCCTGCCGGCCAGTTCCCCAGGACTCTCCTGAAAATGCTGTGGTCCGTCCAGGAGGCGATTCCCGCGACTCCGGCTTTTCCCGCAGTTCCTGCGCTCGCGCCTGCCCCGGTTCCTGCTGTGAATCCTGTCCGGGCCGCGCCGGCAAACTCACCCTGACGTCAGAATTCCGCTCTTCCAGGATTTGCAGGCAGTAATGTTCCAGGTCGTTGAAGTCCAGCACACCCCGGGCCAGCTTAACCCGGCGGTATGTTTCCCCGAAATCGAGGACCAGGCCGGACAACTCCTGAACCAGGGGCGCCACAGCCCGCAGGTCCTTACACAGCTCTTCCGGCGGCCTCCCGAAGTAATTCACCTGAAGCGCCGCAATTCTTTTTTTCACCCCGTCCCTTATTTTTCGGACCTGCTCCGCCTGCTCCGCCCCGCCGTCTCCCCTCTTACACGCCTTTAGCCTGCCGAAGGCAACCCCGTTGAAGGCCAGGTAGAGGGAATCCCAGGGGGCGCCCGCGGCGCAGGCCTGGAACAGGCCCTGCACCATTTCCCGCTCCGCCTCCAGATTGGCCAGGTAAATCCCGGGACCGCCGGGACTGCGGGCTTGCCCCAGGGCCTGTTCCAGGGCGGACAGCGCTGCGCCCAGCTCGATTTCCAGTGATTTCTTCAAGGCGCCGCTCCAGGCCAGCTGGTCCAGAGAAACGCCTTCTGACAGATCAAAGCCCCCGGGCAGCCTTTTCAGCCATTCCTCCGGTCGGGGTGTGCTGCGGGAAAAAAGGTAGAGCTCCAGGACCAGCTCCTGCAGGACGGCGTCATCCCGCTGCCCCCCGTAGCTGTCCACCAGGGCGGTAAAAAGGGCGTTTTTTTCCCCGGCGTAACGGCGCTCGAAGAGTTCTTCCAGCGCCTCGGCCTGGAGCATGACAGTTTCGGTCTCATCCGCCACCCGGAAGGAAGGATCCAGGTCCACCCGGTAATAATGCTGCCGCAGCAAGTCCAGGCAAAAGGCGTGCAGGGTACTGATGCCGGCCCGCCCCAGCAGGGCCAACTGCCTGTGCAAGTGTTTGTCGTCCGGGTGCCGGGCAAGGGCGTCGCCCAGGGACCGGCCGATGCGCTCCCTCATCTCGGCCGCCGCGGCGTTGGTGAAGGTGACCACCAGTAGGCGATCTACATCCACGGGATGAACGGAATCCGTTATCATCCGCACAATCCGCTCCACCAGGACGGAAGTTTTCCCCGCCCCGGCGGCGGCGGCCACTAATAGGTTCCGGCCTCTGCTTTCAATAGCTTCCTGTTGTTCCTTCGTCCACTGGTTACTCATTTATTGCCACCTCTCCACCACCGGCCAGCCTATCCCAGATAACACTGTCCTTTTCCTGGCGGAGCAGGCGGTACTTATTTCCTTCTACTAAAAGATCGAATTGACAGACCGGTTTAAAAGAACAATGCTGACAGGAGCGGAAGGCGCCCAGGCGGTAAGGGGAGATCTCAACCACGCCGTCCATAATCTCGCTGCCCGCCGACGCCAGCTGACGGCGCAGGTAGTACCGCAGTAGCTCAAACTGCTCCAGGGTGAGGACAGCCGAACGGGCGCCGAGCTCCCCGTCTTTTTTAATATGTACCGGCACCAGGTCGGAGTCGCCCTGCACTTCCCCGTCCATCAGCCTGACCACCTCCGGGTCGGCCAGGATCAGACCCGTCATGCGCAGCTCCCGCAGGATCCTCTTTTCCAGCTCCTTTTCGCCGGGTTCCCGCCCGTCCGTTTTAATGAAGGGATCGTCCAGGCGGAAATAGAGGACAGCACCGGGCAGTCCCTCCGCACCCGCCAGGGCCAGGGCGTGCTTCAGGGCAACATCCAGGTAGACCAGCAGCTGCAGCTTGAGTCCGTGGTAAATATCTCCCAGCCCTATGGTCATCCGTGCAGATTTATAATCAATCACCCTGAGGTAGACTCCGCCTTCCCCTTCCGCCGCGTCGATCCGGTCAATGCGGCCGGCCAGGGTCATCTCGCTGCCGTCCTGCAGAACAAAGGTCGCCGCGGGCAGGTCACCACCCGGTCCGAAGGCCAGCTCCAAACCCACCGGCCGGAAGCGGCCCCGCCGGGAATGCTCGGCCAGGACCAGGGCCGCCCGTTGCACAATCCGTCTGAGCTTGCCGGTAAGATAGCGGCGCCGGGCGGTATTTAGCAGAATTTCACTTTGCAGGCGCGGGGCCAGAAGTTCTACTACCTCAACAGTAATTTCACGGCATTGCTCCCGGCTCAAATCGCCCCAGTCCAGCCCCTGCAGGCGGACACGGTCGCCAAAAAGCTTAAGGGCGGCATGAAAAAACCGGCCCAGGTCAGGCGCGCCCAGCCTGTAAACAGACCTCTGCTGCAAACGCAGGCCATGGGCCAGAAAAAAGGCAAAGGGGCAGGAGCGGAACCTTTCCAAACCAGATACGCTTGTTTTCAGGGTGCGGCCGTACAAGGCCCGGCCTACACCGGCAGGCAGGCGGCTTTCCCGGTTGCTGAAGAAAAGGCCGGATAAAATCCGGGCACAGTCCTTCCGGCGCCCTCCCCGGGCAAACCAGTCGTAAACATCGTACCACAGGGGGTCTATCGGGCGGCCGGCCAGGGCCTCCCGCAGCTGGGCCGCCAGATAGGATAATGAACGGCCAGGGTTGCTCACGAAGGTTAAGTCGTCGGCCAGGGCCGCGTTTGGCTCCACCGGCCAGACCCGCTCCTCCGCATCCGGCAGCAGTTCCCTCAGCCTGGCCACCACCCCGGAGGGCATGACAGCCTTGCCCTCACTGTCAGCCAGGGGATAGCTCACGTATAGCTTTTCCGCGGCCCGGGTTAAGGCCAGGTAAACCAGGTACTGTTCCTCAAAAGTCCTGCGCCGGGGTCCCGGGGCCAGCTTCAGGCCCACCGCCTCCAGCCTTTCCCTTTCACCCTCGGAAAGGATGCCCTTGGCCGCAACCCTCGCGGGCAGCACACCATCATTGACACCCAGGACAAAGGCGGCCTTCGCTTCCGGCACCCGGGATCGCTCCAGGGTACCCGCCACCACCTGATCCAGGCCGGGGGGAATCAGGCCCAGCTTCATGCTTTCGAATCCAGCGTCCAGTACGGCCGCGTACTCTTCCGGCGGCAGCGCCTCATCACCCAGGGCCTCCACCACCTGGTCCAGCAATTTGATGACCCCGTTCCAGACCTGGGCATGTTCCCGGGCGGCCTCCAGGCGCCCCTCCTCCTCCGCCCTGCTGCGCCAGCTCTCCAGGCGTTCAGCTGCCTGCAAGCCGTCCAGCAGGCTAAACAAAGCCGCTGTCAGTTCCCGCACGTTAACAGCCCGGCCGGCCTCCCCACAAAAACCGGCCAGGGCCGCGGAAGCCTGCCGGCGCAGACTGTTGATCCGGTCCAGTTCCCCCAGCTCCGTTTCGGTGGCTTCCCGGTCCTCCTCCAGGGTCAGACGCCTGCGGTAAGCCCAGAGCCTGCCGTCAGTCCAGCGACTCCCCCGGATCCCGTGGGCCAGGACATAATTCTCCAGGAGATCCACCTCCTCCCTGGACAGCGGGGTAAGGTCGGTCTTAAGGTAGCGGAAGACGGGATCAAAGGCCCATTCCCTGCTCAGTGTTTCCAGCGCCGAACGGATCAGTTCCACCAGGGGGTGGTGCAGGGCCGTCCTTTTGTGGTCGAGAAAAACCGGGATGTTGTGGTCGGTAAAGACCACCCTCAGGAGACCGGCGTAGGCATCCAAATCCCGCAAAAGGATCACGATGTCCCTGTAGCGGAAACCCTCATCCCGGCAAAGGGCTGTAATTTCCCGGGCCACGCCCTCCACCTCGGCCCCGGGGTTGGCCGCAGCGGCCAGGGTAACCCCTGCCCCGGTACAGGTTGACAGGGGGGCCGGGTAGGTAAAGAAATGCTGTTCCAGGCGGGCGATGGCAGGGCTGCGGAAGCGGCGCGGGGGCCTGTCTTCTAAAACCAGGGGGCTCTCCGGCGCAACATGCTCCCGGGCAGCCATGGCGCACAATGAATCATAGGTTTCCCGGACCGGGTAAAAAAGGGCAGTTTCATCACGAAAGCCGGCCAGGGCGGCCAAATCCGCGCAAAGGGTAATATTTACCCGGCGGGCTGCCCGGGTCAATTCCGCCAGCACCCGGAACTCCTGGGGTGTAAATCCGGTAAAGCCGTCCACCCAGATCTCCGCCCCGCAAACCGACGGTGAATCCTTGAGGCAGTCAGCCAGCAGGTTGAGGTAGTCGTCGGGGTCGGTGAAACGGCCGGCCAGGTTTTCCTCCAGGCTGTCAAACAGAAGGCTCAGGTCATCCAGCTTATCGGCCAGCTGACCAGCCCCGGCATTCCGGAGGGCGAAGGAAGCGCGGTCCAGGTCCTCCGGACTGGCGCAATAAGTCTTTAACTCGCCCAGGGCCTGGGCCAGGGTGTCGGCAAAACCCGGCAGTCCGGCTGAGCGGCGAAAGACTTTTAGTTTAGCGCGGCGCTGCTCCAACAGGCGGCGCAGCAGCATACGCTTGCCCAGATCGCCGATATGAGCCCGGGCGGCGCCCCCCACCTCTTGCAACACCCGGTAGGCCAGGCGCTTAAAACTCAAGACCTGGGCCCTGATGAAGCCGGACAGGACCGGCGTGGCTGCCAGAACATATTCCGTCTGAAAGGTGGCCTGCTCGGGGACCAGCAGAATCAGCGGGTGTCCTTCCGGGCTTTGCCGGAGTTCTTCCCGCATCTCGTCCAGGCAGGCCCGGGTTTTGCCAGAGCCGGCCCGGCCGGTGATAAAACGTATGGTCAAGGCTTTCACCTGCACTTTGCTCTGTCATTGTTCTGATTCTAATTAATTTCGTTGGATTGAAGATCTGTATAAGTAATTAAATTCCCTTTAAAAGAAAAAAAACCTTTTAGTGTGAACAGTCGGCTTTTAAACAAAAAAAAGGCCCGCGCAATTTATTTGCTGTGTGCGCAGGCCCTTCCCATTGCTGTCTAATTCCCCAAAGTTTCAGTGCGGCCGGTTCCAATAGGGCAATATTTCACCAGCCCTTTCTAGGTCCGGAAATAACAATTGTCCAGACATGCAGACCCGTGTTGGAGCTTCCTTATCCCTTTACCCCCCCGGGGACATTTAACAAATGAATCCTTATGGTGGGGACAATTAACCCAGTCGGGGGGCTCCAGGTTGGTATTGCCGCACTCAGTGCAGCAAATTCCTTCTTCAGTTGCCCGAAGGTCCCTGACGAATTTTATCTTTTTGCAATCAGAGCAATAACAATATTCCCATTCTTTAATTTTCGCCAGATTACGCTCCAGATTGTTTTTGAATTGTTGAACCCTTTCAGGGAACACATGTGAATTGATCTTACTTTCCGGTGGATAAACATCCACCTCAAATAATTTTTCCCCCACAGAAGCACCTCCAAAATTTTTCAAAATCCCCCGGTCAATAAAACCAAACAATTTAAAACGGTCGTGGAAAAAGAACAGCAAATGATACAGCTTCAGTACAATATCACCAGGTTTAGCCGCCGCAGTAAACCCTTCAGGCGTGCCCTGCCGGGGCTTTTTTTTTGGTACACTCCCGTATCAGCGCATTTTGTTGTGTTTTCGAGTCTCCAGTATGAATAAAAATAAGATAGATTATACTAGTATAATTACAATGGATTTAGTATGATTATATTCAGGAAAATCCCTTGTGTCAATGATAATTTTCACCGTGCAAAAGTATAGGCGATCTCCACGTGTTTAAAAGATTGAGAGATAAATTGGTGCAGAGCTGCCCCCGATCCCTCTTAGCCCTTGCCTATTCCGGCGTTTTCTTCCATAACCTCGTTACCGGGACGTGCGGCCCCCAACGGGATAAACCTGTAATTATAATTGGCCGAGGTGAAATCCAGATAAAGCACCTGTGGTGTCCTGATCCGCTCCCGGGATAGATTTGTTACCCGTGCCAGGGCTCCGGGATTAAGGAAATGCTTGCCGTCCCTGGTCACGTGGTAGCCAAGGTGGGCGTGGGCGCCCAGGGTAAAATCGGCCTCGGTGGCAGTAACGCTGGAAATAAGTGTGCAGGGTACTTTTTCGGAAAAGGCCCTGGGCAAAAGCATGCTGTGGACCACATGGACGGCCAGATCGCAGCTCTTTTTATTGACCATATAAACCTTACCGCCGTCCCGCCCGTCAATACCGCGGTAGTAATGCTGGCCGCTCAACTGGAGAACGAGATTGTTGTTGGAGAGGTAAACCATTTCGCTCGGCTGAAGCAGGTGTACACACTCCAGACGGGCCAGGCTGCCCAGGGCGGTGCCTTCCAGGCTGTCCAACCGCTGGTCGATCAGATCATGGTTTCCCGCGACACAGTAAACAGGAAGTTCCAGCCTGTCTAAAAACCCGCCCAATAAATCCAGAGACCTCTGATCCGGATTGGGTTGATCAAAGAGGTCCCCCCCGTGAATAACATAATCAATACTCAGCAAGCGGCACAATTCCACGATCTCCGAAAGCTTCGCCTCCATGGCTTGCAAGAAATTATCCCTGCGGTTATCCGGCTTCACGGAACAAATATGCGTGTCTGTAAAATAGAGCAGGCGCACGAGTCAATCCCCCCATCCGCCCATATTAATTAATTGAATGGTTTTTTAAAATGAAAATCTGCTTAAAAATAGAGTAATCTCCGGTCTGAAATCTTTCCTCCCTGTAAATATAATTATAACAGAATCAGGGGGTTTTAGACTTAAATTTTCGGCAATTTATCCTGAATCCGGCGTATAATCTATCCGCTTTAACAATGTATCTCTCGTGAATGCCTATGCCCACCTCGGGAAAAAGAGCTGTAACCAATGTAATATTGTGGTACTTGAAGCATAATCTATCATATACAAAACCGTCCTGTTATTGATCAACGCCAAGTAAGAATAACAACTTGAGGGACAGTAAGATTAATATTCAGAATCTGCTTGAACAGATTTACAGCCGGGGATTTTGCAAAACAAGACTGCCAACAGTTTGTTTCTTATGGAGCTGATTTTGCCTTGAGCAGCAACATCTGGAATCTAACTTCAACAGAATTGATCCTGATAATTTTATTATTTCTTGGCCTTTTCGGGCGATCCAATCTGGTGGTAACTTCTGCCTGCATCCTGCTGTGTATCCGTTATTTCAGGCTTGAACACATCATCCTGCCGGTTCTGGGAGAGCGTGGTCTGGAAATTGGTCTTGTTCTTCTGATGCTGCACATCTTGACCCCGGTTGCCACCGAGCAACTAACAACAAAGGACCTGCACTCCCTGGCCTCAATAAAAGGCATTTATGCCCTGGCGGCAGGAGCGCTGGCCACAAAGCTCAACAGCGACGGACTTAACTTGATGAACCTGAGCCCGGAAATTATTTTTGGGATGACGGTAGGGAGCGTACTGGGCATCCTGTTGCTGCGGGGAACTCCTTGCGGACCGGTAATGGCCGCCGCCGTGACGGCTGTTTTCCTGCAAATCTTCAGCCTTTTCTCCTGACCTGGCAAAATTAAACAAAAGCAAAGCGCCGTGGCACCGTTCTCTCCGGAATTAATTATGATTTTTCTTTACATTTTTATTATTATCTTTGTTATCCCCATTTTTTCTGTCATCGTTGTTTCCGCCGTAATTATTATTGCTTTTTGCCCTATCATTATTATTGTTGCTGCCGCTATTATTCCATTTGTTTTTATTTGCATCCCCGGGGTGGCTTTTGTTATTATTTTCATCTTCATAGAAGTTGTCGCTATTTTTATTGTTATTGTCATTGTAATTGTTATCTTTTTTACCGCTGTTTACAGAGCTTGCCTGCTGATTTTTTGATTTATCTTTATATTTTGCGTCACTTTTGCCCGGCTGGGCTTTTTGGTCCCCGCCCTGCCCATGATCCGCCCCTGTTTTAGTTGTCTTTCCTTTCAACAACTTAACATAATCCGGATCCCTGTCACGGCCTTCGTGATAAATACCCGCCCGGTCGTTTCCATCGTTTATGCTCTTCCCGGTCCCCGCACTTCTTTCATTTCCGTTAACCCCTTCTTCCCGGATCAGTTCAATAATGCTTATTTTGTTTGTCTTTTCAAGATTTCCCAGACTTGATTCGCCCAGTTTCGCCGCGCTCACCGGTACTCCTTTTACCCCCGATTTTTGAAGCACCAGGAACTTGCCGGTGGAAAGGCCGGTTTTTACTGCATCCTCACGCATCTGGGGCGCCACCGGCTCGATTATTATTTCCGCCCGGACGCCGCCCGATCTTACCGGGTTCTCAATAGCTTCGTAGATAACATCCAGATCAACCAGAGGTTCCCGATCTTCTTCCACAGTAAGTGTCGCCAGAATTATATTTTCATCCTCTGCACAGAGGAACTGATCGGTCATGGCTTGGCTTACAATCCGGGCAACCGCATTTTGCAATTTTTGCCCCTTGACCATAACTCTAGTTAAAATCTCTTCACCGGCAGGATCCAGTCCCCTGGCGGAAACCACTTTTTCATTGGAATCAACCGCCAGCTCAACGCTGGGGTTAATGTCAATGGTCAGGTAAGCTGCAGCGGTCGGCGGCGCCAAAGGAAAGAGCTGACTGACTAGAACCATCGCCAGCAAGGAAGCCGCGACCATTAGAAATTTAAAATAGGGCAGCTTTTCCTTTTGGATAATTTCAATCTTCCGGCCCAGTCCGGCCCGCGAGCCTTTGCCCAATGGCACTTCCAGGTATTCCCCTTCGGGCGTGAGCACAATATATGAGCTGCTTTTTACCTTAACAACCATCCCGTGAGTTTTCATTATTTTTCCGGCACCCCCTTTTCAGCCGGGGAAGGCAATTTAAGATAGGAACCAAGGTATAAATACTCCTCCCGGTTACAAATCAATAAAGCCATGGCAATGATATATTTTCTTCCCCTCTCCAGGGTTTTGCGGCTCAACCCCGTTACCTTTTCCAGTCCCATTAATGGAAGCTTTTTTTTCGTTCTTAGTTCGGTAAATAGTTGGCTGCTTCCCGCAAGTTCATGGGCTGCAAGGAGAAGGGAGCGGCGGGTATCCCGGCGCCGTGGCGAACACTTGACCAGATCCCCAAAGGTTACCCCATAGCTGCTTAATAACTGCTCATATTCCTTTATTTCTTCTTCCCTTTCCCGGGAAGCTTCTTCTTCCAGATAAGCTTCCCGGGCCCTGGCGTACTCCAGGTTGTTCTGAACGTCCGCTTCCAGGGAAAGACCGGCGGCGGCGACCCTATTCTCCCGCCGGTAGTAATCTTTAAGCCGGCTTAACATGACCAGCCTGGCAAAGGCCAGAAAGGGGACGTGACTGTCCTCCCGAAAACGATCGATGGCCTCATTAAAGGCAATCAGGGCAACCGCCAATTCATCATCCCTGCCCCAATCCAAAACACGCCTGCAAAATTTGCAGGCCGCCCTATGGATAAAAGGTTTGCAACTTTCCAGGAAATCCTCCCGCGCCTGCAGATCCCCCTGCTTGATTATTTTCACGGTATCATCCGGCTCCCGTACAGGAAACAAGTTTTATACACCCCTTCTCTTGCGGGTGTTCACCTCTTTCCCGTTAAAAAGTGGGAGGGTTTTTCCCTTACTTCTTTATACGGTAAAGTGAACCACCATTTGAGGGGAACATTAAATATAATATTTTACAAAATTCGACACAATTTGTGAATATCCCTGCAAACACAACATTTAATCCCATACTATCCCAAACAGTATAAATGTGCCTGATTATTATTCATTAATATCTTCAATATGTTTGACTGGGTAATGCCTGTTTTGGTTGTAAGTTTCTTTAAATTTTATTAAAATAAACATAATACCGGTTCTCCAAAATTTATAACACGTTAAAAGGTGCCTTTCATTTACTAAAAAAGTAAACGGTATAAAATTGGAGGGGCAAAAGTGACTGATAAGAATACGTCAAAGGAAGAACAATTAGTCCAGGAACTGGAAGTTCTGCGCCAGGAGAATGCCCTTCTTAAAGCTATGGAAACAAGACGAAAGCGTGCGGATGAGGCATTCTGGAAAATGCAGGAGCGGGTAATGTTTCTGGCTGATGTGATTGAACGCTCTTCGCAACCATTTGCGGCAGTCTACCCCGGCGGCTATATCATGACTTGCAACAAGGCTTACTGTGATTTAACAGGCTACACCAAGGAAGAATTACAAACCATATCCTGGGATATGGACTTGACACCAAGGGAGTGGCGCGAACACCAGGCTAAAATGCTGGACAAAATGCGCTGCACGGGCGAACCCGTACGCTTCCAAAAGGAATACCAGCGTAAGGACGGCACTAGAATTCCGGTTGAATTATTGGAGCACCAGGTCTGCAATAGTGAAGGCATTGCTATGTATTATTACGCATTTGTTACAGACATTACCGAACGCGAACGGTTGAAAAATGAATTGCAAAAACACCGCGACAATCTGGAAGAAATGGTGGTGGAACGGACCAACGAAATAATAGCCGCCAACCAGAAGCTGCAGCATGAAATCCTGGTGCGTAAGAAGGCGGAAGAAGCCCTGCAGGAGCAGTATAATTTTCTGCAAAGGCTAATCGAAAGCATTCCCAACCCGATCTTTTACAAAGACACCCAGGGGGTCTACCAGGAATGCAATACAGCCTATGAAGTTTTCGTCGGACTCCCCAAGGATCAGATTATCGGGAAAAAAGCCCACGATATAGCGCCTAAAAATCTGGCGGACGCTTACGAGGAGATGGATTCCAGGCTTCTACAAAATCCAGGTGTCCAGGTTTATGAAGGTACTGTATTGTACGCGGACGGAACTACCCATGATGTTGTTTTTAACAAGGCTACCTATACAAATACTGACGGAGTGCTGGCGGGAATAATTGGAATAGTCCTGGACATAACCGACTGCAAGCGCTCGGACATGATCCTGAAGATTAAGAGCGCCTGCTCCAGGAAACAAGATGCATCAGAGCAAAAAACGGACATGATGCAGGTTAAAAAACATACCAATACCTTTCTCCAAACCATTTCCAATGGTATAAGGACTACCCCTAAAGTATGATCACAGCCCGGTTTAATCCCGGGTTTTGTATGCACGTGTAAAACCAAAAAACATTGCCGCTAAATGTAATTTTTGCTGATTGATATTTATTGTGTTAACCATTAAATGAATTGACACCCGCCGGGCATAACTGAACTGCCCGGTGACGCTAACAATTCCTTCTTTTGCATGGCCGTATGAAGCGACCGTGCTTTTTTTTACCACAGCCGGGTTGTTCAACACCAACACAATTTCGTTGTGTTTTTTAGGTGCGGATAGTTTTAAAGCAATACCTTTTTCTTCAACCCGGAGGCATGGGATTTATATTTCATGGAACCTTTCCCCTGTTTCCGTCGTCAACATTGGTGAAGATAACAAATAAAGGAAGGTTAAATAATCTTATGAATTCTATAAGGAAGAAAGCCATTTTAAAAATTATAATTGTTTTTATCCTTTCCATTGCAGTACTGGGCGGTTGCGGAAGTTCAAACAACTTTAACGGTACTGCCTCCAAGGAAGCATCCCCCACAAACGCCCGGGTAATCAGTTACGATTCGGCAGGCGCTGCCCAGTCCGGTCCAGTAAGAAAGGTAACCCGGGAAGTAAGGCTTTCGATCATTGTGGCGGATGTTGAAGCAGCCTCCTCCCAGGTTGAGGGACTCGCTGTAGAAGTGGAAGGTTATGTGGAGAGCGCCGACATATGGCAGCATGATGAACGCAAGCAAGGTCAGTTCACCCTGCGCGTCCCTGTTGAAAGACTGGACGAAGTTTTAACCCGCCTGGAAGCCCTGGGCCGGGTGGACCGGAAAAATATAACCGGAAAGGATGTTACCGAAGAGTATTACGATGCGGAGGCCAGAAGAACAACCCTGGAAAGACAAGAGAAAAGACTCCTGGAACTGCTCGCCAGGGCCGGCACAGTGAAGGAAATGCTGGAGATTGAGAATGAACTTACCCGCATCCGGGGTGAGATTGAATCCCAACAAGCCCGGCTAAAGATACTGGATAACCTGACCAACCTGGCCACCATCAACCTTGAACTTAGCACTTCCAAGACCCTTTCCACCGGTTTGACCCAGGGAGAACCTTTTAACATGCGCTTTAAAGCCGGTTGGCTGCGGGGTGTAAACGGCGTGGTAAACACTTTAGAAGAACTGGCAATACTCTTTGTAATTATACTTCCCTATGCACCTGTTATCGCTGTTGGCGTCTACATCTTTTACTGCATTCGCAGAAAACTCAGGTCAAGGACCATTGAAAAATAATATTGAAACTGTTCTCCATAGTATTTGCCGTTAAATCTCATTTTTACCACTGGAAATTCGAATTACCGATACAAATAAATCCGCACAAAAAAGGGTGCAATCAACGTATTGCACCCTTTTTGTTAACTTTTCCCCGTTATCATTTAATATACTTTTGTTATCCGCACCCGATTAGCTGTTGCCTTTTAATATCCAGCCAAACTTTAGTATCACTCCATCAATTTAAACTATAGATCGGCAAAAGCGTATCTCCTTACATTAAATAATGCTGGAAGGGATCCCATTAATTAATCAATGAATCATTTCCGGCAATATTTTATAATAGTAACTGGAGGTGAATTAACAAATGCGTCTTGTGGAGACATTAAAGAGCATTTTATACGCCTTTTTTGAGAGGACAGAATCAGTAAAAATAGACCTTGTTCCTCAACTGGAAAAAGAAGAAATCCGCAACCTGTAATGATAATAACCGCTGCCCGGGCCAAGGGTTTGCGGTTTTTGTTTTAAGCCTAAATTTAAACATACAGCCTGATAACATGTTCCTGCCCGTCTTAATTTGACGGCCCTGCTTTCTTCGCCACGTTAGCATGCTTGAATATTCCATTGCCCATATAGTATAATTTCAACAACTAATCATTATCTCCCTGGTTTACATCTGAAAGTGACTGCACAATGATACCCAGGAAGCCAAGTAAGCCAAAAGTAACAATAACATTTCCCACTGCTGCCAACGGCGGCGCAAACATTTTTGTTCCTCCTTTGCAGTGTTCTCGTTGTTTTAAACAATTCAAAAACCTGTGTTAACGTATTTGTGGTAATATAGTTACATAAAAAGCTTAATTTTCCCTTAAAGGAATCTTAAAATTTTTATAAAAAGCATGGCAGTCTGCCTGTTATTAATAAACGGGGGAGCATTAATGACATCCAATAACGGCAATTCGCCGCATAAACCGCTAAAAGAAGTTACCATTTATACCGACGGGGCCTGCTCGGGAAACCCGGGCCCCGGCGGCTACGGGGTGGTGCTCCTGTACCGGGGGCATCGCAAGGAACTATCCGCCGGCTTCATGGACACTACGAACAACCGGATGGAAATCCTGGCCGCTATTAAAGGCCTGGAAATTTTAAAGGAAAAATGCAGGGTGACACTCTACACGGACTCCCAGTATCTGGTGAATTCCATAGAAAAAAACTGGGCCAAAAAATGGCGGGCCAACGGGTGGATGCGCGATAAAAAGAATCCCGCCCTGAATGCGGATCTCTGGGCCAGGCTTCTAAAACTATGCGAATTACACGACTTAAAAATGATCTGGGTCAGGGGGCACGCCGGCAATCCGGAAAACGAACGCTGCGACCAGCTGGCCGTGGACGCTGCCAAGCAGCCCAGTCTGCCGCCGGATATCCGCACAGAGCCGCTTTAAAACCCGGTATTCAGAACCAAGTACCGGGGGCCGGCTTAAATGCAATTAAAACGGGTAACTTTTAAACCTTCAGATTAGCCTTGCGAACTGTTTCACATCCAAAAATTTAAAATTTGAGGTATGGAGGGCTTTACCAGGATTCATGGTTAAGCCCCCCTTTTTTTTAGCGGGAATTACCTGCAAAAAGCCCCGCTCCGCTGGAAAGGAAGCTTTTTGCAAGAGCCCTGCCAAAGCCCTCAAGAATCAGGCTTATAACGCCGATAGAGTTAGTAGGGCTGCATAGTGTCATGCCTTGTCTTGGTAGCTTGCACCGGGATACTTTTATGCGGAAACCGGATGGCGGTCAAATAAAATAACCGGGTAGCGTAAGGATTCCAGGGCAAATATGAACTGCGGCGAAATTGCCGGCTGGGGACTAGATCATGAAAGATGTTGTTTTCTCCTCTTGAAAAAACGCACGATTTATGGCCTCATCAAGTCCTTTAAGCTTGTCATAACAAGCGATGAAGATGTCCTGCCCACAAACCCCCTTGCAATAAATATTTTTACCCGTTATCTGCTTCATTGAATTCCCTAAACCCGGCAGGATTTAGCAGCCCGTTGGTAGAAAAAAGTTTCAATTTATCAAATTAACCTTATTCCTGGAGGCGCCATGCTGGCTATTGTGAAAAGCACCGTTCTGCGCGGGCTGGACGGGCAGATCGTGGAAGTGGAAGTTGATGTGTCAAGGGGCCTGCCCTGCTTCGATATTGTGGGACTTCCTGACACCTCGGTCCGGGAATCCAAGGACCGTGTCCGCTCCGCAATTAAGAACTCCGGGTTTGAGTTTCCGGTTAAGAGGATTACTGTAAACCTGGCTCCGGCTGATCTCAAAAAGGAAGGACCCATCTATGATTTGCCAGTGGCTGTGGGAATTTTGGCTGCCACCGGACAGCTTCCCCAGGAACGATGCAACCTTTTTGTTTACCTGGGGGAGCTGTCCCTGAATGGCTCTTTAAAATCTGTAACAGGTGTGTTGCCCAATGTCCTAACTGCCAGGGAGTTTTCCCTGGGTGAAGTGATCGTACCGCTAGAAAACGTTAAAGAAGCCGCCCTGGTAGAAGGGATTAACGCCTATGCCGCCGGCAGCCTGGCCCAGCTAGGGGAGTTTTTGTCCGGCAAACTGGAAATACCTCCCTACAAACTGGACATCAAAGAATTACTTGAGTCGCCCGGGGTTGCAGCATCCGATTTTTCAGATATTAAGGGACAGCAGGCGGCAAAACGGGCCATGGAAGTGGCGGCATCCGGCGGTCACAATTTAATTATGCTGGGAAGCCCCGGCTCCGGCAAGACATTGCTGGCCAGAAGCCTTCCGGGCATCCTGCCGGAAATGACCTTTCAGGAATCCATTGAAGTGACCAAAATCCACAGCCTGGCCGGGCAACTGCCGGGCAACCAACCGCTGGTAACGAAACGGCCATTCCGCTGCCCGCACCACACGGCCTCGCCCGTTAGCATCATCGGCGGCGGCAGGATTCCAAAACCGGGAGAAGTATCCCTGGCCCATAACGGGGTGCTCTTCCTTGATGAAATGCCGGAATTTAATAAAGAAACTCTTGAGGCGCTCAGGCAGCCGCTGGAGGACGGCGTTGTGACCATCTCCAGAATTAACGCCTCACTTACTTATCCGGGGAGGTTTATGCTAATAGGCGCGTTTAACCCCTGCCCCTGCGGTTATTACGGGGACCCGGTCCGGGAGTGCTCTTGTACACCCTACCAGATCCAGCGCTACATGGCCCGGCTTTCCGGTCCGCTCCTGGACCGGATTGATCTTCATGTTGAAGTACCCCGGCTTCCCTACGAAGACCTTTCAGACCAAACAAGGGGGGAAAGTTCGGCTGAGATTAAGATAAGGGTAGAGCAGGCCCGGGCAGTTCAGCGTCAAAGATTTCGGGCGGATAATGCGGATAATTGGAAGGGGACGCCGGAGGATTTGGCAAGGATGCACTCCAATGCCAGTATGGGACCCCGGGAAGTTCGCGAATATTGTAAACTCAACAAAACAGCCCGGATCCTTTTAAAAGAAGCTTTCGGACGCCTGGGTCTCAGTGCCCGCTCCCATGACCGTGTCCTGAAGGTAGCCAGAACCATAGCCGACCTGGCCGGCAAGGAAATAATTGAAGAAGTACACCTGGCCGAGGCACTGCAGTATAGATCCCCGGAAAAAAGCTTTAAATCCGGCTTTTAAAGAGTAAACGGGCAAATGGGGGGACACCCTGAAAACTTCGCCAGCCAGTTGAAGAACGCCATCATCAAGAACATGCCATCAATTACCGACCGATGCCGATTGTAATAGAGAAGTTGCTGGAAAAGGGCTGCACGCTGCACATCGTACATGAAAAAACGCGTCCGGGGATTTTCAACTAGTTCATAATTTGTTACAATGATTATGCATTGACTGGTGGATGTCTTGGTGGTCTGCTGTAACAGCTCACCGATTTTAAGGCATCCTTTTCCCTTGCCGTGATATGGTCATTATATCCAGCATGTTCTGAACAGGCTATACCATCAATATCCGGGCTTGTTAGGTTAGCGAAAACAGCCCTATTGACTGCTTCATTTAGCGGAAAACACCTTATAATAGATTGGTTTCCGGGACTATAACAAAAAAGGATATATAATATAAAAACCAGGTATTTTTATAATAATTTAAAAGCGGATAATATAGGGGGGCTATTTTTGCTAACTATACAAGTTTGTGTGGGAAGCTCCTGTTTCTTGAAGGGTTCTAAAAAAGTTATTGCTGAAATTGAAGATTTGATAGCCGAATTCCAACTGGAAGACAAAATTCTATTAAAAGGCTGTTTTTGCCACGAGAAATGCACTGGCGGGGTGACCGTCACGATTGGAGAAAAACTCTATACAGGGATTAAACCTGAAAATGTTGTAAATATATTTAAACAAGAAATTTTACCAGCTGTAAATGAGGGTACTAAATGCCTTTAATTAAAACGAATGACGCCAAATGCCGCGACTGTTACAAATGTGTCCGTTCATGCCCTTTGAAGGCAATCTGCATCAACTCCAGTCCTAACAATATCCAGACTCACGCCAAGGTTATAGAGGAAATTTGTGTACAGTGCGGCCACTGTACTTTAGTCTGCCCGCAAAAGGCAAAGGTGGTTAAAAATGAACTGGCGGAGATAAGGGATCATCTGGCAAACAAGTCCGTCAGGGTAATCGCCAGTGTCGCTCCCTCTTTCCCGGTCCACCTGCCGTTAGCCCGGCCACTGGTTCTGCCGGGCCTCCTGAAGAAACTGGGTTTCTCCTATGTCGGGCTTACTGCAGTGGGGGCGGAGCTTATCTCTAAGGAGCATCACCATATTGACCATCCTGCGCCGGTTATCTCCAGCGCCTGTCCGGCAGTGGTCAACCTTATTGAACAGCATTACCCACACCTCCTCCCTTATCTGTCCCCCCTGGTTTCCCCTGTGATCGCCCACGGCAGGCTGCTGAAAAAGCAATATCCCGGCTGTGTGGTGGTATTTGTAGGACCCTGCATTGCAAAGAAAGGTGAAATCCTTTCTGACAAAGTGCAGGGCGCCGTCGATTATGCCCTGGGATTCAAGGAATTATGGGACTGGATTGCCGGGGAAGCAATTGATTCTAACAGCATTGAAGACGCAGCCTTTGACGGCTATATACCGGACAAGGCCAACCTGTTTCCCACTGAGGGAGGTCAACTCCTGACAACATCCCTCAGCACCGATATCATGGACGGTGCTGTGCAAACGGTAACTGGTTTGCAAAACTGCATTGATCTTTTTAATAATTTTCGCAGTCTTAATGAAAGCCAGATGCTGGGATTTGTAGAGATGCTAGCCTGCAGCGGCGGTTGCCTGGGAGGACCGGCAGGAGTCACTGAAGATAATATTTATTCTAAAAAACAAAAATTACTTGATTTCTATGCCCGCAATAAACTAGGTAATAAAACTGATACAAAACAAAGTTTGCACCTGCCCGCCGCAAATTTGATCCGAAAATTTGCAAACAGGAAAGTCAAGCTGCCGGACCCCAGCGAAAAACAAATCAAGGACATCCTGGCGCAGACAGGCAAATTTACACCGCAGGATGAGTTAAACTGCGGCGCCTGTGGCTTTAATTCCTGCCGGGAAAAAGCCGTGGCGGTATACATGGGTCACGCTGAACCGCAGATGTGCATTCCCTACATGAGAAAGCGGGCTGAATCCATATCCAATCAGGTTTTGGGCGCCATGCCCAATGCTGTGATTATAGCTGACAAAAACCTGGTTGTAACAGAAATCAATCCGGCAGCGTTAAAAATGTTTGGTCCCCGGGGCGGGCGGATAATCGGCCAACCGCTTGATAAGTTTATTGACCCGGGGGAGTTTCAGCTTGCCCTTGAAGAAAAGAAAGCTGTAGTGTCTGATTTCTGCATCCTGAGAAACAGGACTATCGCCCGTCAGATTGTTTTCCCGCTTGAAAATATGGTGGCAGGCATATTTACTGATATTACCAAAGAAATAAACCAGCAAGAAGAACTTTTACATGTAAAAACCCAGACAATTGAACGGACCCGGGAAGTAATTAAAAAACTAATGACTGTTTCCCAGGAAATAGCGGGTCTGCTGGGGGAAACCACCGCGGAGACCAAGATCCTCCTTAACCAGTTAATAAAACTAATGCAGGAATAGCGAAAGGACCAGGCTTAAAATGCTGTTTCAAATGGATATTGGATATTCTCAACTGAATAAAAAAGGTGAAGAGATCTGTGGGGATTCTATTGAAATCGTCCGCACTGCCGGCTCTTCTATTATTGTATTGGCCGACGGGCTGGGCAGCGGGGTGAAGGCCAACATACTGTCCCGGATTACCGCAAAAACAGCCGCCACAATGCTAAAAATGGGCGGTCAAATAGATGATGTTATTGAAACCATGATTGAAACCCTGCCTGTCTGCAGGTTAAGGAACATTGCCTACAGTACTTTTTCAATTCTGCAGATATTTGATGACGGCCACGCCTACCTGGTTGAATTTGACAACCCGCCGGCCTTCTGGGGATATGACGACTCATTGTATAGCCTGGTAAGGAACGAACGCCAGGTCGGTGAAAAAACAATTAAAGAATCTCATTTTAAAATAGGGGTTGGCCACTGGCTGGTCCTATTAAGCGACGGTGTCCTGCACGCCGGCCTTGGCGGGTTCTGGAATCTGGGTTGGGAAGAGAAACATGTGGGCAATTATTTGAAGACCCTGGCCGGGGGCGGATACAGCACTGATGAGTGGGCGGAAAAAGTAACCGGGATGTGCAATAAGTTTTACTGCGGCGAAGCAGGTGACGATGCCAGCGTAGTTGTTGTAAGGATTAGAAAGGTCAGAAAATTGACTGCTTTAATCGGCCCGCCACGCAACCCTGATGACGATGCGGTAGTTGTAAAGAGCTTGACTGACGCTGAAGGGGTTAAAGTTATCTGCGGCGGCACCACAAGCCAGCTGGCCGGTCGCGTTCTGAAAAGGGAAGTCCAGGTGAATCTGACGGATTTGGTATCCGATACTATTCCTCCCACGGGGCAGATTTTGGGGATTAACCTTGTTACAGAGGGAGCAGTGACACTCTATCACACCCTGCAGCATCTGAGAGGGGACCACAAAGAACTGGAAAATATCAAGGATGGTTCAGGCCGTTTAGCCAAGGCGCTGCTGATGGCCGACGAAGTCCATTTCATCGTTGGCCTGGCTATTAACCCGGTGATACACGATTCGGATTTCCCTGTACCCTTTGCCCTGAAACACCAGACAGTTAGAGATATAGCGGATACCATGGAACATTTAGGAAAAAGGATCACTGTAGAATACTATTAACAAAGAATGACCCGGCAAGCCCTAAGCATGATCACCTTGTGCTTTCTTTATCAAACAAACACGCTCATTCTAGCGTCCAATACCATCAAGCCCTCCCGGTACACTCGCACCGGGTTCAAGTCCAATTCTCCGATGCCCCGGTTTTCCATTACCAACCTGGAAACAGTCAGCAATAATTGCTTCAGGGCTTTTAGGTCGCGGGAAGGCTGTCCCCTGATTCCCTTTAAAAGGGAATACCCCTTCGTTTCCTGGATCATTTCTGCAGCATCAAAAGGCGTTAAAGGGGCAATTCTGAAAGATACATCCTGGAACACTTCGGCGAAGACACCGCCCAGGCCGAACATAATTGCGGGTCCAAAGACTTCGTCCTCCAGCGCCCCCACGATGACTTCCAGACCCTCCGGCGCCTGCCTGCAAACCAGGACACCCTCGATAAATGCGCCGGGCACAGCTTTGAGCACACGGCAGAGGATCTGTTCGTAGGCATCCCGAACCTGGCCCGCTCCTTCAAGCCCCACCATCACTCCACCTGAATCACTTTTATGGGAAACATCCGGGGATACGATTTTCAGCACCACCGGGTACCCCATGCCGGCGGCGATTCCCACCGCATCTTCCGCACTGCGGGCCAGTCCGTACTCCGGGTAAGGAATGTGATACTGCTTCAGGTATTGAACAGCTTCCGGTTCGGTTAGCAGCCTGCTCTTCGCCGCCCCCTCCCGCGCCGGCAGATCCGGAAAAGACAGCGCTATATCTCCCTCCCCTGCCGCCTGCCGCGCACGTCGGAACCGGGCCGCCCGGACAGCCGCCCCAATTCCCCGCACGGCACGCTCCGGGCTGGGAAAGACGGGAATTCCCGCAGCCATCATTGCCGGACGTCCGCTCCTCTCTTCCTCCCCGCCCCCCGTATAACTTACGGCCAGGGCGGCCTTAATGCTTCCGGCCAACTCTACGGCAACTTCAGGCATACCGGGCATGGGGTCGCCCAGATTCAGCAGAATTACGTCCGCGGCTTCATACTTATCAGCCAGCAAAACAACGGGTTTAAAGTCCTGCGAGGGGACATACCCCAGGTCCGCGGGGTTGGCTAAATGAGCCAGGGGAGAAATCCCCACGCCCTGGATTTCCCGGACCAACCCCGCCGGCAGGGGCGGCAGGACCAGGCCTTCTGCGGCAGCTTCGTCGGCGGCCAGGGCACCCATTCCCCCGGAGGTGGAAATGGACAACACCCGGTTGCCCCGGGGTTCCTTCAAAGCTGCCAGCCCTTTGGCGTAATCGTAAAGTGTATCCAGACTGCCGGCGTTAATTAAACCGAACTGCCGGCAGGCGCCCCTGAAGACCTCATGCCGACCGGCCAGAGATCCGGTATGGGAGCTGGCTGCTGCCCGTCCGGTTTCGGTGCGGCCGGCTTTGAGAACTGCCACGGGCTTGCGCAGTGCGGCCCCGGCAGCCGTTGCCAAAAAGTGCCGGCCGTTTTTAATACCCTCCAGGTAAAGGGCGACAGCTCTGGTATTTTCATCTAAGGAAAAATATTCGAGATAGTCCGACTCACAAAGGTCAGCCTGGTTTCCCAGGTTAACCGCCGCTGATATCCCCAGGCCTTCCCCGGCCGCCCACTCGGCAAGCGCCGCCGTAACGGAGCCGCTCTGGGCAACCACGGCCAGGGGTCCCCGGGTTGTGATCACTGGAAAGAACATGGCGCACAGTTTATTTGGCAAATAGTTGATCCCCTGAATATTCGGCCCGGCAAAGCGCAGGCCTGTTTCCCGGGCGATTACGGCCAGCGCCTCTTCCAAATCGGTCCGGCCGGCTTCCCGGAAGCCGGCGCTTAGAATAACGGCCCCGGGAACTCCCAGACCCGCGGCCTCCCGCAGAACACCGGGCACAAATTTCGCCGGTACCAAAATCACAACCAGATCGGGGGGACCGGGCAACTGGCAGAGTTCTTTGTACACTTTAAGGCCCAACAACTCCCCGCCCCTGGGGTTGACCGGGTAAACCCGGCCCTTGTAACCACCTTTTAAGATTGAATCCAGGGTCATGTAGCCGAGTTTGGCCGGATCGCTGGAAACACCGACTACAGCAACCGACCGGGCCTTGAAAATCCGGTCGATGGCCTGGACAGTTTGCCGCAATTGCTTTTCCTTCCCCTTGCTGCAGGTCATACACACCCTCCCCCAAATATTTTTTCCTTTAAAAACAAGAAAAAGTTAAAAAGCGTTTACAATGTGATCCAGCTTTTTTAACCGGCCTTCCCTGTCAAATAAGATAGCAACCACATCAAAACGGCAGCTTCTGTCCGTCTTTCCCTCTGCCTTGAGAAATTGCCAGGCCAGCTGACGGAGTTTTAACTTTTTACGTCCCGTTATGCTTTCCTGGGCCAGGCCGTAATCCTCGCTGCTGCGGGAGCGCACCTCCACAAAAACCAGAACGTCCCGGTCTGCAGCCACTATATCGATCTCACCCAGGCGGCTGCAGTAATTCCTGTGCAACAGTAAGTAGCCGTTTTTTTCAAGATAGCGTGCCGCCGCGTCTTCCCCCTGTCTGCCCAACTTCTTTCTCAAAAAGGTCATAATCCTCTTCTCCTGTTAAAAATCCCGCCGCCCGTAAAATTAATCAAACAATTTCAATCATTTCCCGCACAGGCTGGAATCCCGCCCTGTGAACCGGGCACGGCCCGAAACGTTTAAGGGCTTGGAGATGTCCCGGCGTTGCGTAACCTTTGTGTTGCTTGAATCCGTATTCGGGGTACTGCTGGTCATAGGTGTCCATAAAGTGGTCCCTGGTCACTTTGGCCAGGATCGAAGCCGCTGCTATGGAGGCGCAAAGCCCGTCCCCGCCTACAAGGGGTGTTTGGGGAAAATCCAATCCGGGAATTTTAAAGCCGTCCACCAGAACGTGCGAAGGTTCCCCGGGAAGGTCCAGGACCGCCCTCCGCATGGCTGTCAGGCTGGCCCGGTGGATATTTTGCTGAAAGATCTCGTCCACCGTCGACATCCCGGTGGCCCAAAACAGGGCAATTTTTTTAATCAGAACAGCCAGTCCCTCGCGTTTCGCTACGGTTAGCTTCTTAGAATCATTTAAATGCGGGAGGCAGGCCTGCCGGGGTAAAATGACGGCAGCCGCAACCACCGGCCCCGCCAGAGGACCCCGGCCTGCCTCGTCCACGCCGGCAACCAGATGGCAGCCCGCGGCCCACAGGTCTTCTTCGTAGAGAAACATTTTGGCCAGGCGTTTATTTTCGGTGTCCACAGCTGCCTCGGCCCGTTTCAGCCGCCTGTGAATATCCCGGGCCCCGGCCCGGGGATCATCCGCCAGAGCCCGGAGATGTTCCTGCCAATCCTCCCGGGGTCCCTTGAAAAGCTCTTTGATTTCCGTTATCGTAAGATTTGACAAATCCAAAAAAAACACGCCCCAAAATTTTAATATTATGTATATTCGAAGCAGCAAGGGCCAACCCCTGCCATGCCAGGCAAATTATAGGTAAATTGTTGCCTCGAAAAATAAAACAGCCCGGTTTAAGTATGGGAAAATAAATCCCGGTCCGGGTGGAAAGTGTCGGTTGTTCAATTTGTCAAAAACGTCATTCCGGCACATCTTTTTAGCCGCAGCCGGCATTATCTAATCCTTTGCAATCAATTCGTCCCGGGGGAAGTAACCATATCTGGTTTATGGTGGTATATTCAAGGCTTCGCCGAACACCAACGGGGAATGGTTAGCTTAGGGAAACGGGGTCGTCCAGGGTGTACCGCCCCAGCTTGCCCTCCCTGAATTCCTTCAGGACCAGGCGGGCGGATTTGATGGTATCCACCACTCCCCCCGAAACGTAATAGCCTCTGGCGGCCCCTATTGCTTCCAACAGTTCGTCCGGCCCATCGGGCAACTGGTTAAGCCTGTATCGCTCCCCGAGGGCCTCCGGATAGTTTTCGGCCAGCCACCGGACAAGTTTTCCGGCCACAGCGTAAAAATCATAGACTTCTTCCTTGATGGCGCCGGTCGCAGCCAGACGAAAAGCCGCCTCCCTGTCCTCCAGCTTGGGCCAGAGTATACCCGGCGTATCCATCAGGTCAATGCTGCCGGCTACCCGGATCCACTGCCGGCCGCGGGTCACACCCGGTTTGTCGCCGGTCCTGGCAGCGCCGCGGCCCGCCAGCTTGTTGATTAAGAGGGATTTACCCACATTGGGTATGCCCAGGACCATGCAGCGCGGGGCCCTGCCCCTTCTCCCGGAGGAAGCCAGAGCGGCCATTTTCGGCGCCGCCAGCTCCCGGACCAGAACCGGTATCTCCCGCATCCCCCTGTTGTGGAGTGCGTCCACAGCGGCGGCGCAAAAACCCGACGACTGGTAAAGAGCAAGCCAAAGCCGGGTTTTTTCAGGATCCGCCAGACCGGACTTGTTTAAAACCACCAGGCGGGGTTTTTGCCCCCCTATTTCATTAATTTCCGGGTTACGGCTGCCGGCGGGAATTCTGGCATCCAAAACCTCAATCACCACGTCCACCAGCTTAAGGTCCTCCAAAACCAGGCGCCTGGTCTTGGCCATATGCCCCGGGTACCAGTGTATGTCCATAAGTCATCCTTCCTGTGGGTTCCGCAAAGCCGGGGTTCTCTGGAAAACTATTTATTTCTTGATTATTGCTTTATAAAGACGCAGGTTTAAAGCAATTTAACCGTCAAGTTTTCAGGTGTCAGATAATTGTCATTAAGTGCTGCCGCTCAACAGTCATTGCAGTTACCAAAGCGGGCAGTCCGGCTAAAAACCCGTTTCAGGTGCCGGATAGGGTTTTTTTAGCCATGGCGCCCATCCTGCCGGGCGGCCAGTAGATTACAACAGCTTTACCAATAATCAGTTCCCTGGATAAAAACCCCCACACCCTGCTGTCATCACTGTTATTACGGTTATCCCCCAGCATCAGATAGTGCCCTTCCGGCACCTCGACGGGGCCGAAATCGGAAAATCTCAGACCCCGGGGCAGGTAGTTTTCGGGTACTGCCTCACCGTTAATGTAAAGACGGCTGTCCTTCAAAGTTACTTTCTCCCCGCCGGACGCGATTAATCTTTTCACAAAATTACGTTTTGGATCCCGGGGGTATTTAAAAACAACGATATCCCCGCGTTCCGGCTCCTGAAAATGATAATTCAGTTTACTAACAATAATTCGGTCGTTTTCCTGAAGATTGGGCTCCATAGAACCGGACGGAATATAAAACGGCTCCAGGATAAACAGCCGGATCACCACTGCCAGTAACACCGCGATTGCCAGCGATTCAATTATTTCACCAAAAAACGAGCGCTTCCCAGTTTTTGGGAGCGCCTTATTTTTGCCGCCTTGCTCCATAGTGCCGCCTCCCCTCCTCCTGGCCGGTATAAACTAAAAAGGTTATTTCATACCGGCAAATTGGGCCAGAGAAACTATCACCCGGCCCGGTAAAAATGCAAAAAGGGACTGTCGTGCCCAGTCCCTTAAAATCTATCTTTTGTCTTGAATCCGGGCAGCTTTACCGCGAAGCCCCCGCAGGTAATACAATCTTGCCCTGCGAACCCGGCCCCTTCTCATAACTTCGATTTTATCGATTTTCGGAGAATGCAGGGGAAAGGTTCTTTCCACACCGACTCCGTAAGAGACCCTCCGGACGGTAAAGGTTTCACCAATGCCGCCACCTTTGCGCCTGATTACAACACCTTCAAAGACCTGGATTCTTTCCCGTCCCCCTTCCACAATCCTGACGTGGATGCGGACGGTATCACCAGAATTAAACTTCACAATGTCCTTTTTGATCTGTTCCTGCTCAAGCAAACGAATGAGGTTCATTAAAATAGTCCCTCCTTCCCTATAGGCTTTTCCTGGCCTTCCAATCATTTAAAAACATTTACTTTTTTTGCACTCAACAAAAGTAATTATAGCACAAACAATCTTGCTCATCAACAATAAGGAAACGGGCTTCCTTTGCTATTTTCCCCCTGCAACTATTTCGCCCCGGGTAAGATTGTACCGGTTTTCGATACTATTTTCAACTGAGGTCGAGACCTGTTAAAATACCCCTTATCCCGCTCAAGAATTTTTTATCCCCGCCTGTTAATTCAGACTGGCCCAAAAGTTCCGGCCTGCGCTCAAGGGTGCGCAACAGGGATTGACGCCTCCGCCATTTCCTGATTTCCTCGTGGTGGCCGCTTAACAGTATTTCCGGGACTTCCTGACCGCGGTATTCCCTGGGCCTGGTATAGTGGGGATACTCCAGCAAACCTGTGGTGAAAGACTCTTCCTCCGCCGAGGCGGCCTCTCCCAGCACCCCGGGAATCAGGCGGGCAACTGCGTCCACTAGTACGGCCGCCGGGAGTTCCCCGCCGGTGAGGATATAATCGCCAATAGATATTTCATCCGTTACCAGGGTCTCTCTAACCCGCTCGTCAACCCCTTCGTAATGTCCGCAGATGATGATCAGGTTTTTTTCGCGGGAGAGCTGTGCAGCCAGAGCCTGACCAAATGGCCTGCCCTGAGGACTCATCAGTACGACTCCGGGCATGAACCCCAGTTCCCGGGCAACCTGTTCCACGGCGCCGAACAGCGGTTCCGGGCTCATGACCATCCCGGCGCCGCCCCCGTAGGGGGTATCATCCACGGTGTGGTGCTTGTTAGGGGAATAGTCCCGGATATTAACAAGGTTTATCTCCAGCAGGCCGCGCTCCTGCGCCCGTTTTAGAATACTGGAGGAAAAGGGCCCGTTTAACATCTCCGGAAAAAGAGTCAGGATATCCACTCTCATTATTCCATCAACCCTTCCGGCAGTTCTACCCGCATCCGGCGTCCGGGCAGGTCGATTTCCCTGATCACCTGCTTGAGCGCCGGAATAAGCAGGGGCTTGCCCCCGGTCTCGACCACGTAGACATCGTTTGCCCCTGTCTGAAGCACATCAGTAACATGACCTAAATATGCGCCGGCAGGATTGTAAACTTTTAATCCGATGATCTCGAAGATATAAAAGCTATCTGCAGGAAGGGGAGCAAGTTGGCCCCTGGTTATTTCCAGATACCCCCCCCTGAGTCCTTCGGCCGCATTCATATCTTCTACTTCACGGAACTTGATGATTAAAAATCTTTTATGCTTGCTGACGGCATCGATCTGGAAATCCCGCCTGTCCCCTTTTAGCTCAACCTTAACCCGGCTCATCCTTTGAAAACGCTCCGGATTATCGGTCAAAGGCAGTACCCTGACGGCGCCGCGGTTGCCCTGGGTGCTCAGGATTTTGCCTACCCGGATAAATTCCTCAGCCATCTATGGGGGCCGCTCCGGCGCTGCCTTCTCTTATATCGGCAATAACACCGTCTTTAAGAACGATTTCCATACTAACAATCCGGCTCCATTCATCTCCAACCTGCAAAGTCACAGGGCTTTCCATTTTTCCCAGGACTACCTCGGTACCCAGACCCCACATGCCGATTTCCTTCAGACGCATAAGCAGCTTTTGCCGCTCCTCCGTCCTCCGGAGCCGTTCCTGGTTCAGTGTCTGCCTGGCCCTGGCGACCCCTTCGGGATTTTTTTGCTCCAGCACAGGCACCAGTTTTTTTTCCTGGTCGTCAATGTGCTCGATTTCCTTTTCCAGGCGGCGGATATACTCCTGGTGCTCCGCGGCCATTTTTGTTTTAAAGGATTCGGTAACGATTGCCTTGACCAGCACAGGCCGGATCAAGTTCAAGCTTTCCATGGGTCCTTCCTCCTGTGGACTTAATCTAGTCCTCCGCTTTATCCTTAGACTATTTCAACCATAACCTTTTTATTCTGTCTGGTTGCGGCTGCTTTAACAACCATCCGCATGGCTTTGGCTATGCGCCCCTGCTTGCCGATGACCTTTCCCATATCTTCGGGAGCTACTTTGAGCTCAATAACAACCGATTTATCCTTTTCAACCAGATCTACAACTACTTTTTCCGGCTGATCAACGAGGGCTTTGGCCAAAACTTCCACAAGTTCTTTCATCAAATAGCCTCCCTATTACTAACCCTCTTCAGCAGCAGCAACTGTTTCTTTCTTAAAAACCCCTGCCTTGTTGAACAGGGCTTTGGCAGTTTCTGAAAGCTGGGCTCCCTTTTTCAACCAGTCCAGTGCTTTATCCTGGTCAATATTAATTATGGCGGGATCCTTCAGGGGGTCGTAGTATCCGATTTCCTCGATAAACCTGCCGTCCCTGGGGGAACGGGAATCAGCTACAACAATGCGGTAAAAAGGGGCTTTTTTGGCGCCCACCCTTTTCAGACGAATTCTAACAGCCATCGTCTTCACCTCCTTTGGTTCGTGTTATGCTTAACTTAAGAAGGGCATTTTTGGTATTTTGCCGCCCTTCTTCATACTTTTTTCCATATCCATCAACTGTTTCATCATTTTCTTGGTCTGCTCAAACTGCTTGAGGAGGCGGTTTACCTCCTGCACGGAGGTGCCGCTGCCCCTGGCAATCCGCCGTTTGCGGCTGCCGTTCAAGAGCCGCTCGGGCTCGCGCCGCTCATCCGGTGTCATGGAATGGATAATGGCCTCAACGTAAACAAGTTCCTTTTCATCCACCTGGATATCCTTTAGCTTCTTCATCCCGCCCAGGCCCGGAATCATCCCCAAAACCTGGTCCAGGGGTCCCATCTTCTTGACATGGGAAATCTGCTCAATGAAGTCATCCAGGGTAAACTCCATGGACCTTATTTTCTTCTGCATCCTGGCCATCTGCCCGGCGTCAAAGTTTTCCTGGGCTTTTTCTATAAGTGTAAGCATATCGCCCATACCCAGGATCCGCTCGGCCATCCGGTCGGGGTGAAAGGACTCCAGGGCGTCCAGTTTTTCGCCGACACCGGCAAATTTAATGGGCTTGCCTGTTACCGAGCGAACGGACAGGGCTGCGCCGCCCCTGGTATCACCGTCAAGTTTGGTTAGAACCACTCCGTCCAATTCAAGGCGCCGGTTAAATGTTTCAGCAACATTAACCGCTGCCTGACCGGTCATGGCGTCCACCACCAGGAGGATCTCATGGGGCTTTATGGCTTCGTTCATAGATTCAAGTTCGGCCATGAGTTCTTCGTTTACTTCCTGGCGTCCCGCGGTATCAATGATAACCAGGTCAAATCCGCCCACCGCGGCTTTTTCTACGGCTGCCCGGCTTATGGCCACCGGATCCTGCTGGTTCTCCAGGGCAAATACCTGTATGTTCAACTGCCCTCCCAGCACCTGCAGCTGTTTAATCGCAGCCGGCCTGTACACGTCCGCGGCCACCAGCAGGGGCCGCCGGCCCTGTTTGCGCAGGAGATTGGCCAATTTGGCGCTGGTGGTGGTTTTACCTGCGCCGTTAAGACCCACCATCATGATGATGGTAGGGGGTTTGGGAGCCAGACTAATTTTGCTGTTGGAACCTCCCATTAGCCCGGTCAGCTCATCATGAACAATTTTTATAACGTGCTGGGCGGGATTTAAGCTTTCCAGCAGTTCCTGCCCCACCGCCCGCTCCTTTATCCGGGCCACAAAGTCCTTCACAACTTTAAAGTTGACATCCGCTTCCAGCAGGGCCAGGCGCACTTCCCGCAGGGCCTCGTTGACATCGGCCTCGTTCAGGCGTCCTTTACCCCTCATCTTTTTAAATGTTTCCTGCAGTCTTTCAGCGAGATTGGCAAACATGCCCGGGTTCCCCCCTTTGAACCTCAACCTTTTACTGTTTTTCCGGGTCCATGAATTCGCAGAGAATCTCCTTTACCCGCCTGATCCGGTCATCTTCACCGGTGGAAATACATTGATCCAGCAGGCCGGCGGCAATCGCCAGCTTTTCCCTTTCAACCCGGTATCTGGCCACCAGCCCCAGTTTATCCTCATAGTAGGTCAGAAGCTGCTCCGATCTTTTCAAGGTATCATGCACGGACTGGCGGGTAACGTTAAATTCACCGGCAATTTCACCCAGGGACAAGTTCTGGCCGTAATACAGTTCAATAAAATCCTTCTGGCGTTCAGTCAAAAGCTGGCCGTAAAAGTCATAAAGCATTGTTATCCAGGCTACCTTTTCCAACACCGGACTCACCGCCTGCCTATAAAGGACTTTCCCTTTACAGATTGATTTTACTTGAATGGTCCTGCCATGTCAAGAAAAGCCTGAATTATTTTAGGGTTTCACGAAGGTTATTTCAGCCCTTTAGAGAAAATAATACGGATAAAGGGTGTACACACATTGAGCACACGGGAGATGAACAATAATTGAACACAATGAAAAATCCTTTTTCGCCAGCCCGCAAGCCGGCCGGCTGGCTGACCCTCCAGGCAGCCCTGAAGCAGGACCGGGAAAAAGTTGTGGAAAACCACAAAACCTACCTGAATGCAAGCCTGGCCGCAATGCTTGGCCTTTTGAATTTCGACAAGCAGTTTATTAAAGCAGAGGGCGTTTGCGTCTGGGACAGTCAGGGCAACCAGTATCTGGACTTTTTAGGCGCTTACGGGGCTCTGAATCTGGGGCACAACCATCCGAAAGTCCTGGCGGCCCTGGACCAGGTCAGGGAACAACCGAACCTGCTCCAGGCCTCCCTGGGCACTATTGCCGGTGCGCTGGCCAGAAATCTCGCCCTGCTCACCCCCGGTGAACTGCGCCGCTCCTTTTTCGGCAACAGCGGGGCCGAAGCTGTGGAGGGGGCCCTGAAACTGGCCCGGGCCGCCACCGGCCGCCCTGGCCTGGTTTACTGCCACGGCTCCTTCCACGGCAAGACTTTGGGCGCCCTTTCCGTTACCGGGCGAGAGAAATACCAGAAGGCCTTTGCGCCCCTCATTCCTGAATGCCGCCCGGTCCCCTTTGGCGACCTGGAAGCGCTGGAAGCAATACTAAGGGAAAAAACTTGCGCCGCTTTCATTGTGGAGCCCATCCAGGGTGAGGGCGGGATTATCCTGCCCCCCGAAGGCTACCTTTCCGGCGCCAGACAAATTTGCTCCCGGCACGGTACGTTGTTGATCTTTGATGAAATTCAAACCGGTTTGGGAAGGACCGGGAAGATGTTTGCCTGCCAGCATGACGGCATAACGCCCGACATCCTCTGCCTGGCCAAGTCATTGGGCGGCGGGATCATGCCCATCGGGGCCTACATCAGCACCGACGAAGTTTGGAAAAGGGCCTATGGAAGCATGGAAAAAGCGCTTCTGCACACCACCACCTTCGGCGGCAATACCTGGGCGGCGGCGGCAGCCGTAGCGGCCCTGGATGTAATTTGCGAAGAGAACCTGCCGGAGCAGGCCCGGGAAAGCGGCGATTACCTGCTGACGGGACTTGGTAAATTGAAAGAAAAATACCCCCTTTTAAAAGACGTGCGGGGGCGGGGTCTGATGGTGGGCATTGAGTTTAATCAGCCCGGCGGCCTGGCCGTCAAAGCTACCTTCGGCCTGGCGTCCAAGCTCTCCGAAGAGTACCTGGGCAGCCTGGTGGCGGGTGAACTGCTGAACAAACACCGGATTATTACCGCCTACACCCTGAACAACCCTAATGTAATCCGGCTGGAACCCCCTCTGGGTGTTAGCCGGGAACAGTTGGACAGCCTCCTGGATGCCCTGGAAAAAATCCTGGCCTCCCATAAAAGCTTTATGGGCGTGGCTGCCTCGGGCGCCAGGACAATAATTAAGTCACTGATTAAAAAATAACGACCGGGAACCTGGCCCGGGACGGCGTACCCCGGCCAGGTTAAAATCACCGGTTATTCCTCAGCTAAAGGGGATGGTACCCTGGTCGGGCCCGGGCCAATACCTGCCAGCCCCGTCCGGGTCACGGGCCGCCGGCCGGTATAATACCGCCCAGGGCACAAAACGGGCTTCACCGGCAGCGGACGGCCCAAGGCGACCACCTCCGCTGGTTTCGCCATCCGTTATGCCGGCTCAATTTTAAATTCCGCCGATCCGGCCGAAAACCCCCTGCCGGGTATGCTCCCGGCAGCAGCATCAGGTCCCAATGGCCGGGTCCCCTGTACCGTAAAACCCCGTTTGGCCATTGTTAAACTTTACCTACCAGCCGGAATGCCTGTTCCTGGGCTCGCCGCATAACCTCTTCCTCATCCATGGTCAGAACCTTCCTGCCCTCCATAACCACTTTCCCGTTAATGAGCACCGTGTCCACATCGGCGGATTGAGCAGCGTAAACCAGATGAGCCGCAAAGTCATGCCGGGGGTAGAGGTGCGGGCGGTGAAAATCAACCAGGATCAGGTCGGCCTTCAGGCCGGCTCTCAAGATTCCCACATCGGGCAGGCCCAGGACCCGGGCCCCGGCCCGGGTAGCCATTTGCAACGCCTCAAGGGAAGGCAGAGCTTCGGGATCTGCGGTAGCGACTTTCTGGAGCAGGGCAGCGCTGCGCATCTCTTCCAGCATATCGAGATTATTGTTGCTGGCTGCCCCGTCGGTACCCAGACCCACATTGACTCCGGCGGCAAGCAGGCTAACCACCGGGGCAATCCCGCTGGCCAGCTTCATGTTGCTTTGGGGACAGTGGGCGACCCCCACCTCTTTGGCCGACAGGATTTCTATTTCCTCCCGTTCCAGGTGCACGCAATGCGCTGCCAGCACCGGCTGCTCAAAGAGGCCGATGCTGTCCAGGTGCCGGACGGGGGTAGTTCCGTAGTTTTCCTTGATCTCCCGGATTTCTTCTTTAGTTTCGGCAACGTGGATATGAAGCCCTGTCCCGTATTGGGCAGCCAGGCCGATGACCTCTTCCAGGTACTCCGGGGGACAGGTGTAAGGGGCGTGGGGCCCGAACATGGTTTTTATCCTTCCTTCAGCCCGGCCGTCCCATTCCCGGACAAAATTCACGCTTTCCTCAATGGCTTTCCGGGCGTTAGGCGCCACGCCGATCATGCCCCGGGAGAGGCAGGCCCGCATACCGCTTTGTTCAACTGCCCGGGCAACCTGATCCATTTCAAAATACATATCGGCAAAAGTAGTTGTGCCTGATTTAATCATTTCCAAACAGCACAGCATGGCGCCCCAGAAAATATCTTCCCTCTTAAGTTTTTCCTCCAGGGGCCAGATTTTTTCCGAAAGCCACTTCATGAGGGGCATGTCGTCGGCATAGCTGCGCATAAGGGTCATGGCTGTGTGGGTGTGGCAGTTGACAAAACCGGGCATGGCCACCATCCCCGCACCGTCTATGACCCGGTCCGCCTGAAAACCCTCCGGCACACAACCCCGCGGGCCCGCCGCAACAATGGCATCTCCGGCAACGGCAATTTCACCCCCGGGATAAATCCCTGCGTGATCCCCCAGGTCCTCCATGGTGAGGATAGTGGCCCCCTTAATCAATAAATTAGCCATCTGTAGCTCCCTCCCAAAAGTTATATGCCATCCCTTGTTCAAGCGCCTTCCGCCTTTTTTCAGGAATGTTTGCGGGTTCCCGGATATTTTACTGCCACTTGTTCAGGTAAGTCTCCTGCTCCCCGGTCAGGCTGTCGATGGCGATACCCAGGGAATTCAGCTTCAGCCAGGCAACCCGGCGGTCGATTTCTTCCGGTACCCGGTACAGGCGTTTGTCCAGGGTCCCCGCATTCTCCTGGATATAGCGGGCCGAAAGGGCCTGAATGGCGAAGGACATATCCATTATTTCTGTGGGGTGGCCGTCCCCGGCAGCCAGGTTGACCAGGCGTCCCCCCCCCAGCAGGTAAATATTCCGGCCGTCTGCCAGGGTAAACTGTTCAATGTTGCGGCGCGCCGGGCGCCGTTCCCGGGCCAAATCCCCCAGGTCCTTTAGATTAATCTCCACGTCGAAGTGGCCGGCGTTGGCCAGGATGGCGCCGTTCTTCATCTTTTCAAAATGGCTCCGGCCTAAAACGTCCCGGCAGCCTGTGACGGTAATGAAAATGTCGCCGTGGGCAGCGGCCTGCCCGCTGTCCAGTACCTGGTAACCATCCATGTGGGCCTCGATGGCTTTGACGGGATCCACCTCGCAAACCATGACCCTTGCTCCCAGGCCCCTGGCGCGCAGGGCCACGCCCTTGCCGCACCAGCCGTACCCCAGAACTACCACCGTTTTCCCGGCCACCACCAGGTTGGTGGTACGCATGATCCCCGACCAGACCGATTCCCCGGTCCCGTACCGGTTGTCAAACAGGAATTTGCAAAGGGCATCGTTCACCGCCAGCATCGGGAACAGCAGCTTCTTCTCCCGGTCCAGGGCCTCCAGCCGCCGCACCCCCGTAGTGGTCTCTTCACAGCCGCCAACCACCCTGGCTGCCTGCTCCCTTCTTACCGTATGCAGAAGCCCCACCAAATCCCCGCCGTCGTCGATAACCACCTGTGGTCCTGTATCCAGGACATGGAGAAGGTGCTCCCGGTACTCTTCGTCCGTAGCGTTGTACCAGGCGTAGACGTTGATGCCGGAAACAGCCAGGGCCGCCGCCACGTCGTCCTGGGTGGAGAGGGGATTGGAGCCGGTAACGGCAACCCGGGCTCCGCCCGCCCGGATTACTTCAGCCAGATAGGCCGTTTTAGCTTCCAGGTGGATGGACAGCGCCACCCAGGCGCCGGCAAAGGGCCGGTCCCGTTCGAAATCCTCCCGGATGGCTTTGAGCACCGGCATATGTTCCTTGACCCAGTCTATTTTCTGCCTGCCCCCAGGGGCCAGGCCAAGATCCCTTACGATGTAATCCTTCAAAACTTCAGGCCTCCCGGTTATTTTAGTTTTTCCGTTCATTGAATAATTCCCGCAGCCCTTCCCCGCAGGGGGCTCGCACTATTCCCCGATCCGTTATGACAGCTGTTATTAGACGATGAGGCGTGACATCAAAGGCGGGATTCCAGACAGTGACTCCGCCGGGGGCCACCGGCAAGCCGGCCAGGTGGGTTACCTCCCCGGGATCGCGCTCCTCAATGGGGATTTCCTGACCCGAAGCCAGACTCAAATCTATGGTGGAAACAGGCGCCGCTACGTAAAAGGGAAGGTTGTGCTCCCCGGCCAGAACGGCCAGGCTGTACGTCCCAATTTTGTTGGCCACGTCACCATTGGCGGCAATGCGGTCGGCGCCCACCAGAACCAGGTCCACCATGCCCCTGGCCATCAAATAACCGGCCATGTTATCTGTAATCAGGGTGACAGGAATATTTTCCTGCAGCATTTCCCAGACTGTAAGCCTGGCTCCCTGCAACAGGGGCCGGGTCTCGCCGGCATAAACGCTGATCTTTTTGCCTGCCTTCCGGGCCGCCCGGATTACGCCCAGGGCGGTACCGTACCCGGCGGTGGCCAGGGCCCCGGCGTTGCAGTGGGTCAATATTCGCGCCTCCGCCGGAATCAATGCCTGCCCGTACAACCCCATCTTGCGGTTGCCGGCCACGTCTTCATTATGCAGATCCAGGGCTTCAGCCAGCAGAACGGCGCAGAGCGCCTCCGGGTCCCGGATCCCTGAGGTCTTTAGCCGCCTGGTCAGGCGTTCCAGTGCCCAGTGCAAATTAACCGCAGTGGGCCGGGTGGCGGCAAGATCCCTGGCCGCCTTGCCAACTCCGGCCGTAAATGCTTCAACCGGCAGGTCTTTCAGTTGCCGGCAAGCCAGGACCAGGCCAAAGGCTGCCGCCGCCCCTATAGCCGGAGCGCCCCGCACAGCCAGGCACCTGATCGCGGCAGCGACTTCCCCGGGGGTTGTGCACTTGAGATAAATAACCTCGGCGGGGAGCCGGGTCTGATCCAGCAGTTCCAGTATGCCGTCATCCGTCCAGCGCATGGTATCCAAAAAAACACCTCCACACAATAGCCGGTTTGCCGAAAAGCCTGTGGGCTTTATTCTTTAACCCGTTTGCTCCGGTACCCGGTGACACCGGCAGGTACGGTCTACATCAAGCCGGGCCACCGCCTGCATGAGCAGCTGACGGATGTTTTCCCCGTTTTTTCGCATCATGTCCACCACTTCCTGGTGGGAAAGCCTGGTGGGCGAAATACCCGCGGCGTAGTTGGTGACCATGGCAACGGTGGCGTAACACATCCCGGCTTCCCGGGCCAGAGGGGCCTCCGGAACGCCGGTCATGCCCACCAGATCGCCGCCCAGCAGGCGGTACATTTTAATTTCAGCGGCTGTCTCAAAACGCGGCCCCTCACAGCAGACATACGTTCCCCCGGAATGGGCGGTTAAGTCCAGGCTTTGCGCGGCCCGCAGCAGTATTTCCCGCAGCTCCGGGCAGTAGGGCGCGGTCATATCCTGGTGGACCACGCCGCTTGCACCTCCGTCAAAAAAGGTCTGCCGGCGGGCTTTCGTAAAATCCAGGAATTGATCAACAAAAATAAAATCCCCGGGCTTCATGGACGGATTCAAAGAACCGACGGCTGCCGTGGCAAACACGTTCTTAACCCCAAGTTTTTTTAACGCCGCAATATTAGCGCGGTAATTGACCAGATGCGGCGGTACGGAATGGTCCCCCCTGTGGCGGTTCATAAAGGCCAGGGTTTTGCCCCGGTAGCTGCCGACACTGATTTGAACATCACCATAGGGCGTACTTACTTTTTCATCCCGAACATCTGTCATCATACCCGGGTCATAGACCCCGGTCCCGGCGATTACGGCAATTCCAACATCTAGAGCCACCATGCTGTCCTCCTGATTCTATCACTTTTTTACTAACTTCGGATCATTCCTGATATTCGCCTTTTACCGCATTCATTCCTTTATACCGGCAACAGGGGAGCAGCAATTTATTCCTGTGAATACACGGCATCCTGCCTTTTGAAAGCAACATCCACATCATAATGGCAGCAGGGGCAGGCGAAAAGGTGAACGCAAGTGGCGTGGTTATAACACCTGTATCCGTCTTCATAAAGATCCTGTTCCAGGTAGGCGCTGTAACTATCGTAAAAATCCTGGAGCAAACCCGCGTCAAACATTGTCCTGCCGCAGCGGGGACAACTTTTTTGAACCGGGGCCAATCCGTTGCAAACCGGACAAACGGGCAAAGCCCACACCCCCAACCCAATCATTATTTAATCAAACTATATGTTTCGAACCGTACATTTTAGTTTTATATCTGCTGTCATATATCTTTATAAATATTTTGCTGTTCAATAATCCCCCCGGCGCTGTTGTTATTGCCCGGTGGATAATATAAACACAATGAGTATTTTTTTAGTTTTTCCCGCCGGGAACATGTTAACCCTCTCACCATCATACAAAACGAAACGCCCCCTCCCCAAGAGCGCGCCGCCGGATCGGATAATGCCTGCGGGAACCCCGGAAACCGGCCGGCAAACCAGTTAAAAAACCCTGCCGCCAAAGAGCGGGGTTTGTTTCATAATTGTATTTTATAATTATACTTCTGCGGTTGGGAAAGATATAATGACAAACAACTTAAAGAGGGTGGTTTCATGTCCAGCAAACTGTCCCAGGGAGAACTGCTCAACAATGCCCTGAAGGAAGCCCTGCAGCGGGAAGAACAGCGCCGGATCCGGTATCTCCACCTGGCTAAAACCATTAAAGACAGGCGGCTTAATACCCTTTTCGGAAGATTTGCCGGTATCTCGGGGGAGCGTTTAAAACAACTTGATAATTTAATGAAGAACTTTAACGTCAAATAAAACAAAGGAGGCGGACTATGGACGCCCTCAATTACCTTTACCAGGTCCTTGAGGATAAAATCGCCAACCAGTGTTTTTATAATGAATGCTTGGTCAAACTAACCAACCCGGCAGCCCGAAAACTATTTACCAGCCTGAGGGATGAGGAAATGGCTCATATCTCAGCGCTGCAAAAAGAAATTGCGGCCATAGAAGCCAGGCCCTTTCCGGTAAACGTCCTTTTCCCCAAACTAAGAATGTAACGGGCCTTACCTCCATGTCAGGGCTTCTTTTCCCGGCTCTCCCGGCCTGTTTCGATTTTTTTATGCGCCAGGGCTCCGGCCTTGTTAACGATATCCAGAAGAACCGCCGTACTCTTAACGAAATCGAGATTGGTGTTATAAACCAGCTGTTTAATCCCCGGGGTAGTCAGAAGGGCCACCAGGTGATCGAAACCTTTATTGGTCAAACTGTCCAATGTTCTTCTTAGAGTTATAGAAAACTTGCCGTGGGCCACCAGCTGGGCAATGCTTTCCTCGTAGTTGTATCCCCGGACCAGGGCGCGGGCGGCCAGAACTCCGCTGACGAGCCCGCTGTAAAGGGCGAATCCTAAAAAGGCTCCTAAAAACCCGCCCGAATTTCCGACAAACAGGATGTTCCCCACCTGATGGGGGTAGACATAACCGGAACTATGCTCCAAGTCCCAGAGGGAAGCCACCTTGTAAGTAAAACCTTCAATCTCCCAGAATTTTTTCCAGTAATAGCCTATTTCCTCCCTTTTAACGTCGGACACAATTAAAACCAAAGAGGCGCTTTTCCGGTTTATTGGCGTTAAGTAAGCATAGCCGCTCCTGGCGTATTCCGTATTAAGCCACATCATCATCGCGTTGGGGTCGAATGAGCCCAGCACCGTGGCGCCCATAACCCAATTTGAGCTTACGTCTTCCCACAGGCCCAGGGTTGAGGTGATATCCCGTTCGCCGGTAGCCACCACCACGTAATCATACTCCCGGGCCAGCTTTGCATATTCCCCCCTTAGATTATAATGTACGGTGGATTTTACCTGTTTAAGCAACTGGCCTGTTACCGAATTTTCCGACTGGCCTTTGAGCATAAAATGGCCAAGGTTACCATATACGCTGCCTCTAACCCGGGGCGAGTGCATGGTTATTTTATTTACAGTATTGGCCGGCTCTAAAGGGATGTGGTATTTTTCGTTAAGTTCCTGTAGCTGATCCTTGACTGGCCTGTGTAAGATCTGCAGGAGCACGGCCATATGGGTAAATAATTCCCCCACCCGGGGCCGCTGCTCGTAAATATCCGGTCTGATTCCAAAACGCTCCAGTTCATGGACGCAGGCCAGACCGGAAATTCCCGCCCCGATGATGGCAACACGCAAAATTTTAACTCCTTTCTAAGTTAAGATCTGAACCCGTCACAACGGTTTTGATTGCTTAAACCAACGGTTCAGAACAGCATACTTGGGCGGACTAAAATCCGCCGGCGCTTGCAGAGGCAATTTGCAGCAAATAAAAGAATAGACTTTTTAGCCAAATCTGGACAAAATCTTAAACCAGACGTAAACCAAAAGCCCTATTAGCAATGTAAAAACTGTAAAGGCAAACAAGCTCAAGGCGCCTTAACCTCCCTTTTAAATGCCGCCTTGCGGTTGAGACCGAAGGAATCAACCAGCCAGGTGTAGCCGGTAAAAACAAAAATATCAATAACTATACTGGATACGGGATTCCAATTGAGATATTCCAGGGCGCCCACCTTTAGAAACAGGAATTCCTCCAAAAAAAAAGCGCCGAAATGACCAGGATGTTAATCCCCTGCAGCAAAGAGGTCCCGGGTAAATACTGGGCAACTAGCACGCCTATGGTAAAAACCAGACCAACAGTAAAGAAAAATGATGAGCCGAAAATATAGAAAAAATCGTGGATGCGGTACAAGTTTAACTGCTTCGCTCCGGTGTCAACCAGCAATTGAAGGGCGCAAACAATAAAACCGCCCCAGATTGTGTATTTGAACCTGGATCTGTCCGCCAGGAGGAAAAATACGATCCAGGCAACAATCATACTGATTAACCAGGCGTATTTATACATAAAACCTTCCCCCAATCTCTTCCAACTGGATCCTGGTTGGCAATAGATCCGTCTTTAAGGATTAATGTTTCCCCCGGGGGTAAAAAATATTAAAGCGAATAGGTCAACAAAGGAGGGAATACCTTTTGCGGGTGGCAATTGTGGGCGCGGGACCCGGCGGTCTGGCCTGCGCCCTGGAACTGGAACGGCGGGGGATTTATCCCGACATCTTTGAGCGAAGTAACCGGGTGGGCCATCTCATCCCCAGGGTAGAGACACTGCTGCAGCTTTTTGGACGTCCCCCAAAAAATCAGCTTCGCTACCTTGCGGAAAACTATGCCCTGGAATTTCAGCCGCTGTCGCCCCTCCGCAGGGTGGTCATGCGTACGTACCGGCGGTCCGCCACGGTCAAGGGGAACCTGGGCTTCCTGGTGGAACGGGGCCAAAGCGAGCAGTCCATCGAGGTCCAACTATTCCGAAAATTGCGCTCCGGGATTAAATTTGACCTGGAAGCGGATTTTCGAACCCTGGCCGGCGAGTACAATTTTGTGGTGGTGGCGGAAGGAAACGAGCTGGCCGCAAGTGAACTGGGACTTTGGGAAACAAAGCTTAACGCCTGGATCAAAGGGGCTATCGTACTTGGCCGGTTTACCCCTGGCAGCGTAACGATTTATTTCAATACTGAATATGCCAGGCACGGCTTCGGCAGTCTGAAGCCCTTCAACAGGGACAGGGCATTATTGAAACTGGTTATACCCGGGGCTGACCGAAGCCAGGCCAATGAACACTGGAATTATTTTACGTCCCTGGAAAAAATCAATCTTGAAGTTATAGAAACCTTTGAAATGAATTACTCCACCGGCCTTACCTCCCGTCGGCAGGTGGATAACATCCTGCTTGCCGGCGCCAGCGGGGGGTTCACCGACAGTTTCCTGGGCCTGGGCCTTTTTGCCGCTCTTTCCAGCGGTGTCCTGGCCGCCCGGGCCATAGCGGAGGGTTGGGATTACGAAAAATTGACAGCGCCCTTAAGCAACCGGACCAGTCGCCTGATAGCCTTAAGAAGAATCTTCAATACCCTGGGCAACAAGGAAATCGACCGCCTGGTGCACGGTATTACCCTGCCCGGAATCAGGCAGGTTATCTACAACACCAATCTTGATATCATCGGCATGCTTTGCTCCCTATTGGACAAACCCGGCTGAGCCCCATTACGCGCCTCTTTCTTCAACACCCCTCACCCAGGAAATAACCAGGATAATCAGGGGTATCAACAATTCAAAGACCAGTAAAGTATAGACCAGGGCGTTGCCGATAAAGTGTACTACCTCAATGGTGTCTTTAAACATGAGATTTGAAAGGGCAACCAGGATTACGCCCAGGGGCAGTACCAGTGGTTTATAGCTCTTTAAACCGGCCCATTGGGCCGCGAGCAAGGCCAGCAGGTAGTGGGCGACGGCAATCCGTACCAGGATCCCGGCATACCATCCCAGCATAACTAAAATATCGGAACGGGGCAGACCGGGGATCTGGATCTCCCGTGCCAGTTCAATAGCCGGCATCAAAAGCCTGGAAGTGGTGCCTAAACCAAAGACAGGGATGGAAACAGTGCCGGCCACCATCGCCAGGCCCAAAATGGGCAAAATAGCGGCATAAGTTTGAGGAGTTTTGTCCGGCTGCCGGATTAGGGGCAAAGCGTAGATCAAGATAAATCCTTCCATCAAATAAGCCAGGAGGATTATGGTGCCCCTGGCGGGCGGACCGTACCCGTGTTCCAGGATAGGCAAATACTGGGACATATCCGCCATAGGCAGAACAGCCACTGCCACGAAGATTAATAAGAAAACTCCCACGGGAAGCAGGATGCCGTTCACCCGGCCAAGCACTTCCAGGCCGCTCCGGACAAGATAGGCAGACAAGCTCACGCCGGTAATGCCAAAGATAATTTTCGGTGTGTGCACAAAAAAGGCCATACTCATGATTTCTTCCAGTTCCCGGGTAGTGGTAACCCCGATAATCAGGATTAACAGGAGGTAAAGAAGGCCCACCAGCCGGCCGGGCCAGACGCCCAGGATAATTTGTGAGTATTCGATGAAGCTGCGCTTGGGAAAACGCAGGGCCAGGGAAACAATTATTAAGGCCACCGGCATACTGGCCGCAACGGTGAAAAGAGCCGAAATCCAACTGTCCCGGCCGGCTACGCCCGCCGTAATGGAAGGAACAAAAATATCAACTGTGGATATGACAAAGGTAAAATACAGGATAGCCCCCTGAAACATGCTGATATATCCCGGTTCCAGCTGAAACAGGGGGAGCATAGCCGTTTTTTTAGTCATCAAAGATTCCCCCGCGGCAAGAACTCTTCCAGGATTACTATTATTTGCTTATTCCTTGTTTTTATGTAAAAATAAAAAGGACCTGCGGCCCTTTGAGTTGTTTTGCTGATTATTAAATTCTTATTTTATTAGGAAAACAAAGCCTCCACAAATTCTTCCGGATCGAAGGGTCTTAAATCATCCATACCCTCCCCGATGCCGATAAGTTTGACCGGTATATTGAGGGCCTGCTTGATTGCCAGCACAACCCCCCCCCTGGCGCTGCCGTCCAGTTTTGTTAGAACTATGCCGGTGACGCCCACAGCTTCGCTGAACAGTTTGGCCTGATTGACCGCATTCTGACCGGTGGTGGCGTCAAGAACCAGAAGAACCTCGTGGGGCGCCCCGGGCATAGCCCGGTCCAGAACCCGCCCAATCTTTTTCAGTTCCTCCATTAGATTGCTTTTCGTGTGCAGCCTGCCGGCTGTATCGATAAGCAGGAGATCTACCTCCCTTGCCTTTGCCGCCTGCAGGGAATCATAGGCAACCGCAGCCGGGTCGGAACCCTCCTGGTGCTTGATCAGGTCCGCATTCACCTGCTCCGCCCAAACTTCCAACTGGTCTATTGCCGCCGCTCGAAATGTATCCGCAGCCCCCAGAAGCACTTTTTTTCCATCAGACTTGTAAAGGTGGGCTATCTTTCCGATGGTGGTGGTTTTGCCAACACCATTTACGCCCACCACCAGAACTACTGTTGGAGACTGCCAGTAGACATTAAGGGACGTTGTACCGGCGCCCAGCAGATCCCTGATCTTTTCTTTAAGTACGGGTTTGATTTCAGAAGCATCCTCGATCCGCCTTTCCTTTACGGCGTGCCGGACTTTTTCCACCAGTTCCATGGCCGTGGCAACTCCCACATCGGCTTGAACCATAATTTCTTCCAGTTCCTCGTAAACATCTTCATCGATTTCCTGGCGCCGGTGAATCAAAGTATCAATTTTTTCCACAAAACCCTGGCGGGTCTTGGCCAGGCTATCCTTTAAACGATTAAAAAATCTCATGGTTGGCGTAACCTCCAAACAAGTCCGATCATTTTACCGATTAGCGTTTATGTTTTTTTGTTCTGCCGTCTTCGCCCGGCAAGAGCCGATTTGGCTGCCTGCTGTTCCGCGTCCTTTTTGGAGCGTCCCGTACCGCTTCCCGCCAGCTCACCCCGGTAAAGAACACCTGCCGTGAAGGTCTTATGGTGGTCTGGTCCCTCTTCCTTCAGGATCACATAGTGGACCTGTTCACCATTACGCTGTTGGACAAACTCCTGGAGCTCGGTCTTATAGTCGCGCTCCTGACGCCCTTCCAGAACATCCCTGATCACAGGGGAAAGCAATCGAACAGCCAGTTTGCCTGCCCGGTCCAAACCCTGGTCAAGGTAAACGGCCCCCAGAAGGGCTTCAAAGGCATCGGCCAGAATGGAGGGACGCTCCCTGCCTCCGGAACGTTCCTCACCCTTCCCCATCTGAAGGCATAAACCAAGTCCCAGATCCCCGGCCACCCTGGCCAGGGAAGTTTCACATACTACAGCAGCCCTGAATTTGGTCAAACTTCCCTCATCAAGATCGGGGTGTTCTCGGTACAAGTGGTCACTGACCACCAGTTCCAAAACCGCGTCACCCAGGAATTCCAGACGCTGGTTGTTCTCCATGCCGTTTTGCCGGCTTTCGTAAGTAAAAGAACTGTGGGTCAGGGCCTGAACTAAAAGTTCCCCGTCCACCCAGTCTAATCCCAGCCTTTTCTGTAAAAGGGCCAGGTATTCCTTTCCCTTTACCAAAAACATCACCTGACTCAAGTATTAAATCTAACACCTGTGTTGAACAGCTGAACTGCCCGCCCCACCACCCGCGGAATACCGGGTTCCTCAGAATTTTTTAAGAACAAGGGTGGCATTATGACCGCCAAAACCAAAGGAGTTGGACAGGGCTGCATTTATCGCGGCCTGTCTGGCGGTGTTGGGCACAAAGTCCAGGTCACACTGGGGATCGGGTTGTTCCAGATTAATCGTCGGCGGAATAATTCCGTTTTGTATGGCCAGGACACAGGCCATTGCCTCCAGACCACCGGCCGCACCCAGGAGGTGACCAGTCATGGATTTAGTTGAACTGACGGCAAGTCTAAAGGCATGTTTGCCGAAAACAGTTTTAATGGCTTTAACCTCCGCGATGTCTCCCGGTGGTGTGGAGGTTGCGTGGGCGTTGATATAATCCACCGCTTCAAGCCCGATACCAGCGTCCGCAATTGCCGCCCGCATTGAGTTGGCCGCTCCGCCGCCCTCCGGGTCGGGGGCCGTAATATGATAGGCGTCACAAGAACTGCCGTAGCCCGCCAATTCGGCGTATATCCTGGCTCCCCTGGTCTGGGCGTGTTCAAGGGTTTCCAGCACCAGGATAGCAGCTCCTTCCCCCACAACAAAACCGTCCCGGTAGTTGTCAAAGGGCCTGCTGGCCCTTTCCGGCTCTTCATTGCGGGTGGACATGGCCTTCATGGAACAGAACCCGGCCATGGCCAGGGGGGTTATTGGAGCTTCCGTACCCCCGGTAATCATCACATCAGCATGTCCCCACTGCAGCGTTTTAAACGCGTCGCCAATGGCGTTGCTGCTGGAGGCGCAAGCCGACACACTGGTTATATTGGGTCCGCGCAGGCGATAATTGATGGCCACCTGTCCCGCTCCCATATTGGCTATCATCATCGGTACGAAAAAAGGGCTGACCCGTCCCGGGCCCCGATCCTCCAGAACCCTGGCCTGTTCTTCCAGGGTTTCAATGCCGCCGATACCCGAGCCGAGAATAACACCAATCCTGTCCCTGTCGGCAGTCTCCAGGTCCAGCGCCGCGTCCTCTATGGCCATACCGCTAGCAGCCACTGCAAACTGAGTGAAGCGGTCCATACGGCGGGCCTCTTTTCTGTCAATATACCCGGCAGGCTCAAAATCAATGACTTCCCCTGCAATTTTAGTCTTGAAATTGGTCGGGTCAAACCTTGTTACCGGTCTAATTCCGGATATTCCACCGGTCAGGGAAGACCAGAACTTTTCCAGTCCCGTCCCAACCGGGGATATAATACCAAGTCCGGTAATGACAACCCGCTTACGCAATCTTATTCCTCCCTCTTCAAAAAAGTCCCGCGGTTTCCCCCGGGACTTGAACCCTAGCTCATGTAACGTTTATTGATGTTCCTGGATATATTTTATAGCCTCACCCACCGTGCGGATTTTTTCTGCGTCTTCATCCGGAATTTCCAGGTCAAATTCCTCTTCCAAAGCCATTACCAGCTCCACAATATCTAAAGAATCGGCCCCAAGATCATCCACAAAGGACGCTTCCATCTTGATGTCTTCTTCCTCTACACCCAACTGCTCAATAATAATCGATTTAACCTTATCAATAATTGCCATAATTTCAAATCACCCCCTTCCGGATATGCTGTCAATTTTTCAAATACAAGTCATTCCGCCATCCACCGTTATGGTCTGTCCCGTAATGTAAGCCGCGGCATCAGAAGCCAGGAACGCCACCAGCTCCGCAACCTCTTCGGGACCGCCAAATCTCCTTAAGGGCACCTGAGCCAGCATTTTTTCCTTGAGCTCTTCCGGCAGCCCCGCTGTCATTTCAGTGGTAATGAAGCCGGGCGCCACTGCGTTAACGGTGACGTTTCTGGAACCCAGTTCCCTGGCCAGGGCTCTGGTTAGCCCCAGCAAGCCGGCCTTGGACGCGCAGTAGTTAACCTGGCCAATATTTCCAGTAAGGCCCGAAACAGAACTGATGTTGATAATTCTGCCGTACTGGTTTTTTAGCATACCCCGCGCCGCTGCTCTGGCGCAATTAAAGGCCCCTTTTAGATTAATCCCCAGCACGGTTTCCCAGTCCTGATCCTTCATCCGCAAAATTAAACTATCACGGATGACGCCGGCATTGTTGACCAGGATATCCACGCGGCCGAATCCGGTCTGGGCTGCTTTAATCAGCCCGGCGGCTTCATCCGGATCTGAAACATCAGCCTTAAAAGCAATGGCCTGACCGCCCCCGCCCCGGATTTTGTCTACCACTTCTGCGGCCGCACCGGCGCTGGCAGCATAATTAACAACCACCTCGGCGCCTTTTTGGGCCAGGGTCAGGGCAATAGCCCGGCCAATCCCCCGGGAACCCCCGGTAATTATGGCAACCCTGCCGCTAAGAACCATTTTAGCTAACCTCCCCCTGAAGTGCAAGGATTTTTTCCAGGGACGCCTGGTCCTCGATATTGTATATTTTGACCTCCCGGCTGATTTTTTTAATTAACCCGCTCAAGACCTTGCCCGGACCGATTTCAATGAACGTATCGACGCCGTCGGCAATCATGCGGCGGATGCTGTCTTCCCAGCGGACCGGACTATATACCTGCTTGTTTAAAGATTCCCTGACCTCGGAAGCACTCCTGACGTAATCTGCCGAAACATTGGCCACCACTCCCACCTTTGGCTCCAAAATCTCGATCTCCGCCAGGTCCCTGGCCAGCTTTTCCCCGGCTGGCGCCATCAGGCGGGAATGAAAGGGGGCGCTTACGGACAGCGGGATAAACCGCTTTGCTCCTGCTTCTTTGGCCAGAACCTGGGCGGCCTGAAGGCCGTCCATATCCCCGGCCACAACCACCTGACCGGGACAGTTTAAGTTAACGGCTTCCACCACTCCCTTTTCCGACGCCCGAAGGCATAAATCTATTACCCCGGCGCCGGAAAGGCCCATCACGGCAGCCATACCGCCTGTTCCCAGGGGCACCGCCTCCTGCATGTACTGCCCCCTCTTCCGGACCAGACGGACGGCATCCTCGAAGCCGAGGGAACCGGCTGCCACCAGGGCGGTGTATTCACCCAGGCTGTGGCCCGCCAGAGCGGCAGGGGCCGGGGCCCCGGCCCGTCTGAACACCTCCAGGCAGGCAATGCTGGCGGTCAAAATAGCCGGCTGGGTATTGACAGTTTTGTTTAACTCGCCTTCCGGGCCTTCAAAACAAAGGTCTGAAAGCATGAAACCAAGGGCTTCGTCCGCCCTTGCAAAAATTTGGGCGGCTTCCGCAAAGGACAAGAAAAAATCTAAACCCATGCCCTCATACTGGGAACCCTGGCCTGGAAAAACATATGCTATGCTCATGATTGACTGAATTGTCCCCCCAAACGGCGGATTGCTTCACCTGCGCCACCGGCAATATCTCCGATGATTTCCCGGACAGATTGGATTTCTTTAACCATGGCGCAAATCTGGCCGGCCATAATGGTGCCGTTTTCCACGTCACCTTCAACCATGGCCAGCCTCAGGCTTCCCACCCCTAATTTTTCAATTTCTTCAAAGGACGCCCCGCTTTTTTCCATATCCTCATATTTTCTCGTCAGTTTATTGCGCAAAGCACGGACCGGGTGACCTGCTGCGGCGCCCGTGATGGAAGTGTCCCGGTCTTTGGCCTTAATTACAGTTTCTTTCACCCTTTGGGGGACGGTGCACTCGGCCGCACACATAAAACGGGTACCCATTTGAACACCCACCGCCCCCAGGGCAAGGGCAGCCACCAGGCCCCGCCCGTCAAAAATGCCGCCGGCGGCAATAACCGGTATATCAACTGCATCCGCCACCTGGGGCACCAGAGCCATGGTAGTCAACTCACCGATATGTCCGCCTGACTCCATTCCTTCGGCAATCAAAGCGTCTACACCACCCCGGGCCAGCCTTCTGGCCAGAGCCACGGAAGAAACAACCGGAATCACCTTGGTGCCCACCCGGCGCAGGGCTGGCACATATTTGCCGGGATTACCCGCCCCGGTTGTTACTACAGCCACAGGTTCCGCCTGAAGTACAGCCATCATTTCCTCTGCGTGAGGGGAACGAAGCATGACGTTAACACCAAAGGGCTTCCCAGTCAACTTCCTGGCCCTGGAAAGCTGCTCCTTCAACCAATCGGGATGGGCGGTTCCGGATCCGATAATACCAAGACCGCCGGCTTCAGAAACAGCTGCAGCCAATTCGGCAGAGGAAACCCAGGCCATGCCCCCCTGAATTATGGGATATTCTATACCCAGCAAATCACATAACACGGTATGAATCAATACCTTCCCCCCTTTTAACTACTAGTAAACCCCGGGGGTTCACCATCTCAACAGTGCTCCCGCCCAGGTCAGTCCGGCGCCAAACCCCGCCAGGACAATGTTGTCGCCCGCCTTGATCCGGCCGCCGCGCAGTGCTTCCTCCAGGGCCAGGGGAATGGAAGCAGTGGAGGTGTTGCCATAACGGTCGACATTGACCAGGATTTTTTCCGGGGGCAGTCCGAGCCTTCTGGCGGCCGCATCGATGATTCGGGTGTTGGCCTGGTGGGGGATAAAAAAGTCCAGGTCTTTTCGGTCCAGTCCCCCGGCGGACAGCACTTCCCCGGTAACTTCAGTCATTACCCTGACCGCAAACTTGAATACCTCCCGGCCCCTCATTTGTATGTAGTGGAGTTTGTTTTCAACGGTCTCCCGGCTGGCCGGAAGCCTGGACCCCCCCGCGGGAAGCATAAGCAGGTTACCACCGGACCCGTCGGCCCGGAGCTTAAAGTTTAAAAAGCCGCTGTCTTTCCGGGCGGGGCCCAGAATAACCGCCCCGGCCGCATCCCCGAAGAGAACACAGGTACTGCGATCCTCCCAGTTCACAAACTTGGACAGGTTATCGGCGCCCACCACCAGAACATAACGGCTTGAACCAGCAGCAATAAACTGGCTGCCCACCGCCAGGGCACAAATAAAACCAGCGCAGCCGGCGGCCAGGTCAAAGGCCCCGGCCTTTACGGCCCCAATCCGGTCCTGCACCAGGCAGGCGGTGGAGGGAAATAACGTGTCCGGAGTATTGGTGGCAACAATGATTAAATCCAGTTCCTCCGGCGCCAGACCGGCATTGGCCAGGGCGCGGCTGGCGGACAGGACGGCCAGATCCGAGGTTGCCTGCTCCGGCGCGGCAATGCGTCGTTCGTGGATCCCGCACCGGGTTGATATCCACTCGTGATTTGTATCAACAATCTCTTCCAGCTGGGCGTTGGTGAGAACCCGCTCCGGAACATAGACTCCAATACCAGTGATTCCAGCCTTAATCAATTCTCCGGGCAAGGTTTGCACCAGCTCCTTTCCTTTGCACGCTTCCCGCAATACTTTCCTGGATGGATTTTACCAATCCCTTTTCCACGGACTGTCTGGCAACCTTAATGCCGTTCTTCAAAGCCCTTGCCGATGAACTGCCGTGGCATATAATGGAGATACCATCAACCCCCAGCAAAGGCGCGCCGCCGTATTCCGCATAATCAACCCGCCGTTGAAACATTCTAAACGCTGGTTCAGTCATTAGCGTACCTATTTTGGCCAACCAGCTTTTGGTGATTTCTTCCTTCATCATTTTATAAAGGGCCATTGCCAACCCTTCCCCGGCTTTCAGAACAATATTCCCCACAAATCCATCGCAGACCACCACATCAACGCTTCCGCCAAAGATGTCCCGGCCCTCCACGTTACCGATAAAATTAATGCCTGCATCCGCTAAAACCGGGAAGGCGGCCAGGGTAGTCTCGTTACCCTTTGTTTTTTCTTCCCCGTTGCTCAACAAACCCACTCTGGGTTCTTCGATATCCAGGATATTTTTAGCGTAAAGATAACCCATGATGCCGAAATGCAAAAGATTGTGGGGTTTGCAGTCGGTATTTGCCCCGATATCCAGGAGTACCGTAAATCCCTTCAAATTGGGCATGATTCCGGCAATGGCCGGGCGGTCGATTCCCTTAATCCTTCCCAACCCCAGCAGCGCGGCAGCCATGGCGGCGCCGGTGCTCCCTGCTGAAACCAGTGCGCCGGCCTCACCCTCTTTGACCAGCCGGGTAGCCATCACAATAGAGGAGTTTTTTTTCCGCCGAACACTGACAGCAGGCTGTTCATTCATCTGGATCACTTCGGGGGCATGGACAATACTAATCAACTTGCCTGAAGGAACATCACCCATCTCCGTACGTATTTGTGCTTCGTCACCAACCAGGATAACAGCCTGATTGAACTCCTTAACGGCCTGAAGGGCGCCCCTAACAATTTCCCCCGGGGCAAAATCGCCCCCCATGGCATCCACAGCGATTTTCACTGCGGTAATACCTCCTCTGATAAGGTAAAAACTAAAAACCTGCCCAAGAAGACAATTTCGTCCTTAACTTGCGAGGTAACTTTTACCATGTATTTATTACCTTTTTTTAATTTTATAACCGCTTTTGCCCAAATTTTTTCGCCGCAGTAGACTGGCCGCTTAAAACTAACCCTGGCCAGGCCGGTAACAACTGCCTCGGCATCAATAATCGCAACGGCCAGTGAGTTGGCCTGGGCAAAAAGATGATGCCCCCTGACAATCTTTGTCTGGCGCAAGGTCATATCCTGGGTCACCGGGAGAAACGATATTCCTGAGGTCCCCACTTTCAGATCCACCAGTTCTCCCACCAGCTCTTTCCCTGTCATTGACTTCAGTTGCGGCGTTTTGCCCCTGGCAACGGTTTTAAGCCTTTCCCTCAGTTCAGGGATCTTCATCTCCAACCTGTCCAGCCGGATGGTCTGAATGCTTACCTTAAAGAGCCGGGAAAGATCAACATCCGTCAAAAAGGGATCAGTATCCAGACACTTCACCAGCTGACGCTGTCTTTCAATTTTGTTTAAACTCTCCCTGGCCAAGCCCTCACCCTTTAAAAATAAAAAATCTGGCAATTAATTAGTACCAGGTACCAAGAATAGTATAATGTACATGATATAAATTTGCAAGTAAATAGAAAAAAATAAGCCCCTGGCGCAGGATCCAGCAGCTTATTTAAAAATTCTAAAATATTCGACTTATTTTACCGCAATTACTTCCCGGGTCTTATAATATCCGCACTGGGGACACATGTGATGTGGTTTGATTAAGGCCCGGCACTGGGCACAATGAACCAGACCAGGCGCTTCCAGCCTCATGTTGGCCGCTCTTCGCTGTCTCCCGCGTTGTTTTGATGACTTCCTTTTGGGTACTCCCATAATTATTACACCTCCTTTTGGATTGGAAGTTGGAGTGTAGCAAGTTAATCGTCCTGAAAAAGTATTGCATCTGTATACAACCCACCGGTCTGCGGAAGGCTCAGTCCCTCTTTTTGCCGAAAAAGTCCTTCAACACGCTTAAGCGGGGGTCTACTTTTTCGCTTTCACAGCCGCACTGCCCGGCTTTAAGATTGCGGCCGCAGTGGGGACACAGACCGGGGCAGTCCTCCCGGCACAGTGCTTTCATGGGCAGGTTCAAGGTGATATTGTTTAACACCTCGGGGGTAACGTCCAGAAAGTCGCCGGAAAAAGGCACACTCTCGACCCCTTCCTGACCACTTCCGGTGGTTGCTGCTTCCTCACCCCAGGCAACGGGCCTGTAAGTTTCTTCAAAGGGCAGGTTAAAAGCGCATTCAAACATCTCCAGGCAGCGGCTGCAGGTCAGTTTAAGCTCCCCCTCAACCTCGCCCCGGGCCAAAAGGGCATCGCCGGTATTACTGACAACCAGACACACCCTTACCGGTCCGCTAAAGCTCACTTTTTCCCCCTGTACCTCCAGGGGCGTTAAATCAGCTTGCCTTTCATAGCGGGCAGATTCCCCGGGGGTCCTTTTCAATCTGGCAACATCCAACTGCAACATAGATTACCCACCTTCGCCTTCAACAACCAAAATTATATTCAAAATGCCCATGCTTTGTCAAGATTTTTCCTGGAACACGGGCCTGAAGACGCTATTTGGCCTGCCCGCTTCCCTGAATCAGGCCGGGATTGGGCCCAAGGGGCTCGGTGATGCCGATATGACCGTATAAAGACTCGATCTTCTTGCCTTCCACCAGGATTTGCACTTGATTGATTTCGGGTAATTCAGTCAGTGAGTTCACAATGGAATAAATGAGCATGCTTTCACCGGCAGAGCCTCCATAGTGGCTGTCCTGGATGCCTTTGGAAAAATCAACGTATGCCACTCCGTTTTCAACTGAAAGAGACAACAGGCCGGTTTCCGGAGGAATAGTCCGCTTCAGACCGGCGCCCGACGGACCCTTGATCAGTTCCCGGACTATAGCTTCCCCTGTGGTTTCACCCTTGCCGACGGCAGCCTTCCGCCGTTCCGGGAGCAAGTACATGGCCTGGTCATCGGAAAAATAAAGGACCAGCTCCCCGGTGGTTTCGCCTGGTTCGTCACTCCCGGCGCCCTGACCCTGTCCCGCGCTGCCGTTCTCGCCCGCCGGCTGATTATTCTGCAGCGCCAGTACCCCCCCGGTAATCGCGGCAATCAGGACCAGCGCAAGCAATACCTTCTGGACTTTGCTCAACATTAACACCTCCGATAAAAATTAACTCTGACCCGGCTTTCGCCGGGAAATAATAAAGCCCGTCAACCCCTGCCGGCCGGATCGGTCTAAAACCGTTTCGACCGGCAATATAATTATAATAAAAATCCGCAGGGAGAGCCTGGTGAATAAATGGTGCAACTGGGTAAGATTACCCGCCTCGGGGCCGGTTCCAGGCGCAGGGACCTGATCCGGATCTTCTGGACTGCCTGTGTGATCATTTTCGTAATCAGCATGATCCGCTATCCGCAGGTTGTTTTTCAGGGGGCCCAGACCGGTTTAAAAACCTGGTGGAACATTGTTTTCCCGGCGCTGCTGCCCTTTTTTATCGCCTCGGAACTGCTTATGAATTTTGGCGTTGTCCACTTCATGGGCGTACTATTAGAGCCGGTGATGCGGCCCCTCTTCAATGTCCCGGGCGCTGGCTCCTTTGTCATGGCTATCGGCTACACCAGCGGCTACCCCATCGGCTCCATGGTCACGGCCAGGCTGCGATCGGAGGGCTTGTGCTCCCGGGTGGAAGCCGAAAGGCTGATGTCCTTTACCAATAATTCCAGCCCTCTGTTCATGCTCGTTGCAGTCGCCGTCGGTATGTTTAACAATCCCCGTATTGGCCTGGTCATTGCCGGCGCCCACTACCTGTCCAACCTGGTCCTGGGTTTCTTTCTCCGTTATTACGCCCGGAACGAAACAGTGAAACACCCCAACAGGGTCACCCGCAGGTTATTGGTGGGAGCTGCCATTCGCCGGATGCTGCAGGTTCAAAGGGAGGAAAACCGCCCCGTGGGCAAAATTATGGGCGACGCGGTACGAAATGCCGTCACCAATCTTTTAAACATCGGGGGGTTTATAATTCTATTTGCAGTGATCATCCAGCTGCTGTTCCACGTGGGTTTCATTGATACCCTGGCAGGAGTTTTAGGTGTTTTTCTGCTGCCACTGGGATTCTCCCCGGAAATACTGCCAGCCCTGGGTAGCGGTCTTTTCGAGATGACCATCGGTTCCAAGTTAGCCAGCGAGGCGGCAGCCCCCCTGCTCCAGCAGGTTGTAGCCATCGGCATGATCCTGGCCTGGAGCGGCCTTTCCGTGCATGCCCAGGCAGCCAGCATGATCGCCGAAACCGATATCCGGATGCTCCCCTTTGTGGTGTCCAGGCTGGCCCATACCTGCCTGGCCGGGATTTTTACCTGTCTCTTTTGCCGCTGGATGCTTCCCCTGGAAGATCTGGTGACGCCGGCTCTGGCAGTCCCCGGCAATTGGCAGGTTGCCGGTTTTGCCGGGAGTTTTAAGTTGCTGGGCTTTTTTTTAGTCGCTTTAATTGCCCTTTGCCTTTTTTCGGTGTTTCTGAACATGGTCAGCAACATATCCGGCAGCTCATTTTTCAAAAAACGGTTTTAACGGCACTGTCCCTTAACACCCTGCAAGCCTTCTGGCTCAGGGGGAAGGTGGTCGGAGGGTCAGGGAACCCACCGAGCCCAGCCCTGCTATAATAGCCGCCAGAATAAAAACCTGGTTGAAGGAACCTGTAAGGTCCGCGGCATAGCCTGCCACACCGGGGGCAATAGCCTGCCCTACGCCAAAGAAAAGCGTTACCATGCCCAGGGCGGCAGGGGCCAGTTTTGCCCCCACATAGTCGCCGCAGGCCGCCGCAACCACACCGGGGATGCTCCAGGAGGTAATGGCAAAGATAACCGCGGAAAGGTAAAGCAAACGGTTCGAGTCGCCCACAGCGAACAGCAGGTAGGAAACCGCCATGAGGGCGAAAATTATACACAGGGTGTATTTCCTGCCCAGGTAATCCGAGATAGCCCCCCACAAGACGCCGCTGAAGATGCTGATCAAACCGATTAGCGCCCACATGGACCCGGCCTGTTCCTGGCCTATGCCCTTATCAGCCACAAGCGAGGTGGAAAAGAAAGTAGCGTAAATGATGTAAGAAAAACCAAAGGCGAAATAAACCAAACCCAGGAGCCATAGCATCCTGGAACCATAAACATTTTTCCAGCCAACATCCTCGCCGCAGTCATCCTCCCCTGTACCGGCCGAAAGGTTTTTTCCCGCCCCGGCTTTGGATCTGGAAGCTGTTTCGTTTTCCGAGCCCACGGGCTTAAGGCCGAGCTCCGCAGGACTGTTGCGCAAAAACAGATAGATGACCAGGCCAAGCAAAACAACAGCCAAACCCAGGATAAACCAGCTAATCCGCCAGCCGTACAGAGGCAACGCGGATACCAGGCGCGGCACCAAAAACCCCGTCACCAGCAGGGCTACGCCCGACCCCGCCACCAGAACACCTGAGGCCAGGCCCCGCCGGTGCGGTGCAAACCAGGCGGAAATCATCCCCATCATGGGAATGTAGCTCCCGGCGCTGCCGACACCAGTCAGCGCCCGCATGATGAGTGCTGTCCAGAGACCCCCGGCCAGACCCGTCAGCAGCATGGTTACCCCTGACATAAGCATGGAAAAAAGGATTATAAGCCGGGGGCTGTATTTTGCGGCCAGAAAACCGGCAACCAGGGAAAAAACCATATATCCAGCCAGATTGCCGCTTGCCAGCAGGCCCGCGCCTGTATTATCCAGGCCAAGCCCTTTCATCATTGAAGGAAGAATGGTGGTATAACCGTAGCGCGCAAAGCCCATTGCGCCGGTTGTGGTAAGAATACCCAGAAGCAGAATAATAAACCCGTAATGAATCTTTTTTGGCCTTGCGGCGGGAAGTGAACCAGTCCTTTCCATGAGCATGAAGCTAACCTCCTGTTGTCTAATCCGTCCAAATTGACAATCTTTTATATTCCCTGCCGGAAGGTAGAAATCCTTTAAAAAAGCCTTTTTCATTCTTTTTGCCTTACATTATTTGCACTGTTTCGACATTCTCCTGTGGCCCGGACCGGCCCTGCCCGGCCGGTTTATTTCCCCGGGCTGGTTTTTTTAAATGCATTTACCGCACCCTTAAAGGACAAGATAATACCAATTAACAGCGCAGATCGGTGAAGAAGGTGAATGAATTGGGCTGTCTGGACAATTTTTTCAACCCCGGGTCCGTGGCCATTATTGGCGCATCCAAATCACCCGGGAAAATAGGGAATGTTATTGTTAAAAACATGATTCAATCCGGTTTTCCGGGTAAGATTTTCCCGGTAAATCCCAGGGAAGCGAAAATTGAGGGGTTAACCTGTTACCCCTCGGTAGACCGGACGCCCGAACCTGCGGAACTGGCAGTTCTGTCCATTCCAGCCGCAAGGTCTTTGGAAACAGCTGAAATATGCGGAAAAAGCGGTGTGAAAAACCTGGTGGTAATTACCGCGGGTTTTAAGGAAACTGGCAAAGAAGGCATGGACCTGGAACGAAAGCTGGTGAAGATCTGCCGCCGATACGGGATGAGAATGCTGGGCCCCAATTGCGTGGGGATTATGGATACCCACGTTCCCATCAATGCTTCCTTTGCAGCGAGCGCCCCCCTTAAAGGTGAGATAGCGTTTATTTCCCAGAGCGGGGCCATGGTCCTCTCTATTCTGGATTGGAGCCACAAGGCCGGTCTGGGCTTCAGTAAATTCGTCAGCCTGGGAAACAAAGCCGACCTGACAGAAGCCCATTTTATTGAGGAAGCTGCCGCGGATCCCCATACCAAGGTGATCCTGTGCTATATTGAAGATGTGGAAAACGGCTCCCACTTTCTGGAGGTGGCCCGCAAGGCAAATCGTAAAAAACCGGTAATCATCCTCAAGTCGGGCACCAGCCAGGCCGGAGCCCAGGCCGCCTCCTCCCACACCGGAGCCCTGGCCGGAAGCGACCTGGCTTACGAAACAGCTTTTCGCCAGTGCGGCGTAATCAGAGCCAGGAGTATGCCGGAACTATTCGACCTGGCAGTCTCCTTTGCCCACCAGCCTGTACCCGGTGGTGACCGGGTTGCTGTTATAACCAATTCCGGTGGTCCCGGGATTATAGCAACGGACGCCATTGAATTGAAAGGCCTGAAGATGGCCCGTTTTACCAGGGAAACGGTAGAAGAGCTGCGCGGCTACCTTCCGGCGGAATCCAACATTTATAACCCGGTGGATGTACTGGGCGACGCCAAGGCTGACCGCTTCCGCTTTTCCCTGGAAAAGGTCCTGGCCGACCCCGGTGTGGACAGCGCATTGGTCCTGGTCTGCCCGGCAGGGGTGACCGAACCTGCGGAAACAGCCAGAGCCATGATTGACATGCGTGAATTTCATCCCGGAAAACCCCTTTTTGCGGCCTACATGGGTGGAGAAAAACTGGAGGAAGGTGTTGAGCTGCTGGGGGAAAACGGCATTCCCTGTTTTACTTTTCCGGAGCCGGCGGTTTCAGCTGTCAGCGGACTTGTAAACTACGCCCGGGCCAGGGATCTCCCCCAGAATGTGGAAACAATAAAGATCCCCGATGCTGATCCGAAAACCGTAAAGGCAGTCCTTTATGATGTTAAAAGGGATAAACGTCTGGTTCTTCTGGGAAACGAGGCTGTGGAAGTTGTAAGCGCCTACGGGATTCCCGCCGCCCCCACTTTGCTGGCCCACAGCCCGGAGGAAGCTTCCCGGCAGGCGGACCAATTGGGCTACCCTGTGGTCCTGAAGATTGCCTCCCCCGAGATTATGCATAAAACAGATGTGGGCGGAGTCAAAATTGGCTTGAATAATCCTGAGAAAGTCCACGCCGCCTTTTTGGAAATCATGGATAACGTCCACCGCTACCTGCCCCGGGTTGCAGCCTACGGTGTTGAAGTACAAAAAATGATGCCCAAAGGCACCGAGCTGATTATAGGCGTAACCCGGGACATCCAGTTCGGGCCGCTTCTTGCTTTCGGTCTGGGCGGCATTTATGTCAACCTTTTAAAGGATGTGTCCTTCAGACTGACAAGCGGTCTGACAACCCGGGAAATAGAAATAATGCTGGCGGAAACAAAGGCCTACACACTGCTGCGGGGCTACCGCGGGGAAAAGCCTGCGGATATAAAAACAATTGTCGATATAATCCAGCGGGTAGCCGGTTTGGTCCATGATTTTCCCGAGATTACCGAGATGGATATCAATCCGGTTTTTGCCTACGAAACAGGGGCCACCGCGCTGGATGTGAAAATAACTATATCGTGAGGTGTTTACAAATGAAAAATCTTTTGATCATGGGGCCTGCCGGCAGCGGCAAAACCAGCATCGCCCTGGGTCTGGCCCTGAAATTCCGCCAGGAGGGCTACCGGGTAGTCTATTTTAAACCGGTAGGTCATGCCAGCGGGCCAACCTCCCGGGAGGATGAGGACGCCCTTTTAATGAAACAGATCCTTAATATTGAACAACCCCTGGAAGTAATTGTTCCCTACCTGGTAGGTCCTTCCTATTTATCCGGGCACAGGAATTCTTGCGAATCCCTTCGAACAATCCGGGAATCATATGAAAGGGTAGCCGCCAATCAGGAACTGGTCATTATCGGAGGCGCTAACTTCCCCCATATTATGGGCTGTATCGGGCTGGATTCAGTTAGTCTCGCCCTGGAATTAAAAGCAGCCCCGCTGTTGATGATCCGGATTGAAAACGACTATAGTCTGGACCAGGCCATTTTTATAAACAGTTTTATGGAAAGCAAGGGGATCCCGGTCCTGGGGAATATTTTTCATAATGTGCCGCGTCCCCTGCTGGCTAAAACCGAGGGAGTTTATCGCCCGCTGCTGGAAGAGCGGGGCTACAGGACACTGGGGATAATCCCCAGAGACCCGGTGATAACTTCTCCCACCGTTGAGGAGTATTACGAAGTCCTGGGAGGGGAAATCCTTTCCGGAGCCGATAAGCTGGACCGTCTGGTTGAAGATGTTGTCATCGGCGCCATGACCATTGAAAGCGCCCTGGGTTACCTGCGCAGGACCGCCGATAAAGCGGTAATTACCGGCGGGGACCGCTCGGAAGTAGCCCTGGCCGCATTGGAAACAAGCACCTCCGCCCTGATCCTTACGGGGGGGCTGTACCCGGATGTCAAGGTCGTGGCCCGGGCTGAAGAGAAAGGTGTCCCGCTGATCCTGGTGCATTACGATACCTATACCACCATTGAAAAAATGTCCCAGGTCAGCAGAAAAATCAGGTCAACGGATGAGAAAGCCATTAAAGGTGCGGTGGAAAACATAGAAAAACACGTCGACTGGCGCAACGTGCTCAAATCATTACAGTGAAGGCGGCTTATCGCCTTATTTCATGGCCTTCAGCTCGGACCGCCCCTGCTCAATTTGCTGGTTAATTCTGTTTAACCTGTCTTGTAAAGCACCCAGGATTTCATCGGCGTAACTCTGGGCGCCCTCGCGCATTTCCTGTGCCACCTGTTCAGCCCTGGCGATTATTTCTTCCGCCACAGTCTTGGCTTTGCGGGCTATCTCACTGTCTTCGGCCTGCCTTTCAACCTGTTTTTGGGCGCTTTCAACTATACGCATGGCTTCTTTTTGGGAATCATTCATAACTTTCTCCCGTTCCTGAATGATCCATTTAGCCTGACGAATTTCTTCAGGGATGGTTGTCCTAATCCTGTCTAAAAGATCCAGAATGCTATCCTCGTTAACCATCACTTTTCTGGTCAGGGGAACTTTGCCGCTGCTTTCAATCAATTCTTCCAATTCGTTAAGGGCGCTCAGCAGGTCCACTTTGTTTTTCATACCTCCTTAACTTAAAGGCAGTTACTTCGTCTTCATCTTTTCCCTCAATTTTTCTTCAACAATAGGTGGAACCAGGCTTCGCAAGGATCCCCCAAAAGAAGCAATTTCTTTTACCGTACTTGAGTTAATAAAGGAATATTCCGCTTTCGTCATTAAGAATACTGTTTCCACATGACAGGCAAGTTTCTTATTGGTCAGGGCCATCCGGAATTCGTTTTCAAAATCCGAAATAACCCTGAGGCCCCGGACAATGGCGATGGCCTTGCATTTAATGGCGTAATTAACTGTCAGTCCTTCAAAGGAACTGACTTCAATATTGGGATAATTAGTTAAGACACTTTTTAAAAGCTCAACCCGTTCTTCGATCGAAAACAGGGGGTTTTTAATCGGATTCCGGGAAACTGCCACAATAACATGATCAAACAGCAATGAAACCCGTCCGAAAATATCCAGGTGACCGTAGGTCACAGGGTCGAAACTTCCCGGACAAATAGCTGTACGCAATATGTATCCCCCCACATCTCTACTGGCAGCTGTAAATTGACAGCACCGTATCGCCGTATTTTTCCTGGCGATTTAATTTTATCTGATCAACAGCAGGCGGCAAAAAATCCTTGCTGCTGCTTTCAACAATAACCCTCCCCAGGGGCTTCAAGAGATTGTTGCCGGCAATGCCTGACAATACCCTTGTTTCCATTCCATTCATATAGGGGGGGTCAAGAAAAACCAAATCAAAAGGCTGTCCCTCCCTTCCCAGTACAGGGAGTGCTTTGAACACATCCAGGCCAATCACCCGGGCCCTGGATCGGAGGCCGGTAAGAACCAGGTTTTTTTCAATCACCAGAACATTATTCCGGTTCATTTCAACAAAGACCGCACCGGCTGCGCCGCGGCTCAAGGCTTCGATACCAACGTTGCCTGTACCGGCAAACAAATCCAAAAACAAGCAACCGGGCACAAGGTCTCCTAAAATGTTGAAGAGCGCTTCCTTAACCCGGTCACCCGTGGGTCTTAACCCGGTTCCTTTAGGGACCTTCAACTTGCGGCTCCTTGATGTACCGGCAATGACACGTAAAATAAACAACCCCTGCCTTTAGATTAATATTATAGCATATTCATCGTATAAAATCGAATTATTTCGCAATTTTACAATATGGTTCACCCTGTGCATATTCTTCCCTGAAGAGGATAACATAATAATGATTAAGGGAGGCGTGCCAGTTGAATCTTGAGTTTTATAAAGCTTTCAATATCCAGGTGGATCTCGCTGTGGAAGCCCACGATATTATAAGAGGGGAAACAGGGCGGGAAATCCCGGGGGTGATTGTTGACCGGGAAAAATATGAAAACTCTAACGTTACAATTGTAAAAATTGTTGAAGAAAATGCTGAGCAGCTGATGGGCAGGCCCAGGGGTAATTATATCACCATTGAGGCTCCCGCCCTCCGGGACAACAACCGGGAGGCCCAGCAGGAAGTGGCCGAAGTGCTGGCACAAAAACTAAAATCTCTCTTCAACTTACCCGAAAACGCCAACATTCTGCTGGTTGGATTGGGAAACTGGAACGCCACACCGGATGCCCTGGGTCCTAAAGTCGTTAGCCTGAGTATGGTTACACGCCATCTATACAAATATGCGCCGGAAGAATTGCACGGGGGGATGCGTTCTGTCAGCGCCATAGCCCCCGGTGTGCTGGGTATCACGGGAATTGAGACGGCCGAGATCATCAAAGGCGTTGTGGAAAAGATCAAACCGGAACTAATCATTGTAGTGGACTCTCTGGCTGCCGGCAGTGTTGACCGGATTGCCACTACCATCCAGATTGCAGACACAGGGATCAATCCTGGTTCCGGTATTGGTAACAGGCGTCCCGGCATAAACCTGGAAACCATGGGGGCGCCGGTTATTGCCATAGGTATTCCCACTGTAGTCAATGCTGCTGTAATTGCCCAGGTTACTGTAGAACACTTTATGGAAAAACTGCAGAACACTCCGATCCTGAACCAAATTTATAAAAACCTCCGGCCGGATTTTACGCACCAGGTTATTAACGATGTCCTGGAACCCTTTGCTGGTAATTTAACGGTAACACCTAAGGAAATTGACGCACTGATTATGAGTACGTCAAAAATTGTAGCAGGCGGTATTTCTATGGCGCTGCATCCTTCCATTGGTCCCGAGGAATACAGCATGTACCTTAATTGAACCTAAAAAAACGCAGCAAGCATTACGCCTGCTACATTAAATCTTGGTAGTGGGTTGACAAGTATTAAAGACCCGGGCAGTATGCTGCCGGCACCCACCCGGGCTTAAACAAGGTAAGCTTTACTGTAGACCGGCCCCCAACCAACTCGCCCCCTTACTGGTTAAGGTTGGCGTTGGTTACCTGAGGGGTCGGTGGTACGGTACCCGCTGCCAGGCTGTTTTCGTAAGCAGCAATCATCTTTTTAACCATGTTGCCGCCGATGGCGCCGTTCATTCTAGAGGGCAGGTCCCCCATGTACCCGCTGTCGGGAATCTGAATGCCCAGCTCACGGGCGGTTTCCCATTTGAAATCTTCCATGGCCCGGGAAGCGTTCCGGATCAGGATTTGATTTCTTTTTTGTCCTTGTGCCAATTAGTTTCACCTCCTCTTTCTTTTCTAACTCTATTATGAACCTTGCCGATTGTGTTTATGCTAGAACATATTCCCTCATTAACTATCAAAAATTATGGAAAACAAGGTTATGCTCTGGTTTTCTTGCCATGGTCTGTTTTCACCACATTTCGTCTATACTGGTGAGTTTTTTGCATAAATTGAAATTAATTCTGGTGGAAAAAAACTGGGATCGGGGCAGGGGTATCCTTGCAGCCCCAATCCTTTTCTGTTAAAATAGAGTGGTGGCAAAAAGGAGGTGGATATTGTGGCTAGAAAGTGCGTCATTTGCGGCAAGGGTGTTTCGGTGGGGATGAAGATGAGTCACTCTCACATCCGCACCAAGAGGACCTGGCTGCCTAACCTGCAACGCGTCAGAGCCATTGTTAACGGCAGCCCCAAAAGGGTTTTGGTGTGCACCCGTTGTCTGCGGAGCGGCAAGGTCCAGCGCGCCATTTAACCCTGGCCTGGTAAATAAAATAGTAATAAAAAAGCGGCCCTTTAAGAGCCGTTTTTTGTTGCCAATTTTCAAGCCGGGGAACAACAATGGCCGGGTTTACCCAGGCAGCGCCACCCACACCGGAGAACACAAGCCGCACTTAACGGGAGTTTCTTTTTATCCTGCCTTGCCAGGCCCGGGATAAACCCGGGCCTGCCGGATAACACAGCCCGGGCAACAATCCAGGGCCCCTGCCCCCAGGGGCGGGGTCAATGGCAAATATTTCTTAGCCATTCATACTCTTAAGCAAATTGGCCATCTCCAGAGCGGTTACCGCTGCATCCCAACCCTTGTTTCCGGCCTTGGTACCGGCACGTTCGATGGCCTGTTCTATGGTATCAGCCGTGATCACCCCGAAAACAGTTGGTACGCCGCTGTCAAGCCCGACCCTGGCCACACCCTTGGTGACCTCGCCGGCAACATAATCAAAGTGGGGTGTCCCGCCGCGAATGACCGCACCAAGGCAGATAACGGCATCGTACTTCTTAAGATCAGCCATTTTTTGGGCCACCAGGGGTATTTCGAAAGCCCCGGGAACCCAGGCCACCTCGATGTTCCCATCCTCCACCCCGTGCCTGTTCAGGGCGTCCAGGGCGCCGCCCAGGAGCCTGTTGGTAATGAATTCATTAAACCGTCCGATGACAACAGCAAATTTAAGTCCGTGACCCAGAAGGTTTCCTTCATACAATATCGGCATATTCTATCATCTAACTCCTTTTGGTGAAATTGTCGGCAATAATAATTTTTCCTGAAACCGCCGGGGTTAATGTTCACTGCAGATATGCAGCATGTGTCCCAGTTTTTTCTGTTTGGTGGTCAGATAAAATTGATTGGATCGGTTGGGATTGATCTCGATGGGCACACGCTTGGTCACATGCAGCCCGTAACCTTCCAGTCCGGCTATTTTGCGGGGGTTATTGGTCATCAACCGGAGCTTTTTCAACCCCAGATCGGACAGGATTTGCGCCCCCAGGCCGTAATCTCTCAAGTCGGCCGGGAAACCCAGAGCCAGGTTGGCCTCCACGGTATCCTTGCCCTGATCCTGGAGATGGTAGGCCCTGATTTTGTTCAGCAATCCAATGCCGCGCCCTTCCTGACGCATGTAGAGGAGTACACCGGCCCCTTCGGCGGAGATCATCTGCATAGCCCGGTCCAGTTGATCCCCGCAATCGCAGCGTACCGAACAGAAGACATCCCCGGTAAGGCACTCCGAGTGCACCCTGACCAGAGGATCTTCCACGCCGGTCAAATCGCCCATAACCAGGGCAATATGGCCCTTGCCGTCCAGCAGGCTTTCGTAGGCCACCGCCGTGAATTCACCGTATCGGGTCGGCAGTTTGGCCGAATCCACCCGACGTACCAGACGTTCGGTACGGCGCCGGTACTGAATCAGGTCCGCAATTGTGATTATTTTAAGATTATGGGCCTGAACAAATTCCATAAGCTCGGGCACCCTGGCCATGGTTCCGTCTTCCTTCATGATCTCGCAGATGACACCGGCCGGGTAGAAACCCGCCAGCTTGGCCAGGTCCACAGCCGCCTCGGTGTGGCCGGTCCGCCTTAAGACCCCGCCTTCCTTGGCCCGCAGCGGGAAAATATGACCCGGGCGGCGCAAATCGGAAGACTGGGTTTGGGGATCTAAAACAGCCCTGATGGTGGTGGCTCGCTCGTGAGCCGAAATTCCTGTTGTGCATACTTTAGCGTCTATGGAAACGGTAAAGGCGGTAGCGTGAGGGTCGGTGTTGTGTGCTACCATTGCCGGCAGGTCCAGCTCATCCAGCCGCTTCCCAATGATGGGCAGGCAGATCAACCCCCGGCCGTTGGTGGCCATGAAGTTTACCGCCTCCGGCGTGACTTTTTCGGCGGCCATAATCAGGTCCCCCTCGTTTTCCCGGTCGACATCGTCCACCGCAACGACTATTTTACCCTGCCGGATATCCTCGATAGCCTCTTCTATTGTGTTAAATTTCATTATATACCCTGCCTCCTTATCCTTTACGAACAGCAAACCCACGAACTTGTTTTAAAAACCCCCGGGCAGCCCCACCAGCCCCGGTTTGGCTGTAAAAAATAAACTGTAACATCCTGCAAATTACAAAAACCCGTGTTCGGTCAGAAACCCCATATTTATTTTTGTTTCCTGCCCGGCCTCTCCCCGCCAGGCCAATAACTTTTCCACATATTTGCCAATTATATCCCCCTCCAGATTAACCGCATCACCCTCTTTTTTAAAACCAAGGGTAGTAAGGCGGGCGGTATGGGGAATAAGGGAAACCCGAAAGGAGTCCGGCTTAAAATCCATAACTGTAAGGCTTATCCCGTCAATGGCCACTGAACCCTTCTTAATAATGTAACGCATCACCTCCGCCGGCGCTCCGACGGTCACCAGGGTGGCGATATCCTGTTTCGCCAGTCCGGCGATGGTACCCACCCCGTCAATATGGCCGCTAACCAGGTGTCCCCCCAGTCTGTCCGATAGACGCAGGGCTCTTTCCAGGTTAACCCTGTCGCCGGCCTTTAAAGCGCCGAGATTGGATTTGGCCAGGGTTTCCGCCATGACATCGGCGGCCCAGATACCGGCGCCAACGCTGACTGCCGTAAGGCAGACACCATTAACAGCAATACTGTCCCCCAGGTGGATATCTTTAAGGACCTCCCTGGCTTCGATCACTAGCCGGGCTGAATCGGCCCCCCTCCGGACAGACCGGAGCAATCCAAGTTCTTCCACAATGCCGGTAAACACAGCTTACCCACCTCGATATTTTAAGTATCCCTCCACACAAAGGTCGGGACCCAGACGGCTGATCTTGAGCCGCTCCAGTTCAGCAGCCTCGCTGGGGTCGTTCACCCCCTCCCCTCCTACCGCGCCGGGCGCCTCCCGGCCGCCGATGATTTTGGGTGAAATAAACCAGACGGCCTTGTCTACAATCCCTTCGGTCAAAGCAGAGCCGTGAATTCCGGCCCCTCCTTCAATTAAAACAGAGGTAATGCCCTCTTGAACCAGCATTTTAAGCAATCCGGGCAAATCAACCCGGGGTCCCGCCCCGGCTACCAGCACCCTGGCCCCTGCCTGCCGCAGCAATTCCACCCGGGCGGGCGGGGCGCCGGCCGTGGTGGCAATCAGGGCGCCAGCCCCGGAGGACTGGGTCAAAACCCTGGCGCCTGCCGGTGTACGGGCCTGACTGTCTACGATTACCCGCACCGGATCCCGGCCGCCCCCGCCGGGGAGCCGGGTGGTCAGGGCAGGGTCATCTGCCAGCACCGTTCCAATGCCAACCAATATGGCGTCATACCAATCCCTCAGGCAATGCCCATAAGCCCGGGCTGCTTCACCCGTAATCCACTTTGATTTACCTGTACGGGTGGCGATTTTTCCGTCCAGGCTGACCGCTGCCTTGGCCACCACAAAGGGAAGCCCGGTGGTGATATACTTGATGAACACCTCGTTTAGTTCCCGGGCCTCATCTTCCAGGACACCCGGGGTTACGTCGATCCCCGCAGCCTGCAGAACCCCCATACCTTTACCAGCCACAAGAGGGTTGGGGTCGGCCATGGCTGCAACAACCCTGGCAATACCCGCCTGGATAACAGCTTCGGTGCAGGGGCCGGTGCGACCGTGGTGACAGCAAGGCTCCAGGTTCACGTAAAGGGTTGCGCCCCGGGCTTGCTCCCCCGCTTCCCACAAAGCGTGTATTTCGGCGTGGGGCGTACCCGCCGCCCGGTGATAGCCGCTCCCGACAATCTCCCCGTCCTTAACCACGCAGGCCCCCACCAGGGGATTGGGGCTGGTCCGGCCCCGGGCCTTAACCGCCAGTTCCAAAACCTTTTTCATGTGAAGCCTGTCCGTTTGTATGTCCACAAAATTTTACCTTTCCAATCTGGATTTATACTTGAAAAAACAGTCACCGGCCGGGGTATTTCTTACCCATTTTCCAGTTATTCAGCGAGCCTTCTGAAATAAAAAATCCCGGGGCAGCAACCTCGGGATGAATGAGCAGGAAGAATTGGCAACAAGCAAATAGCCTGTTAGAAACTATTTCCAAAAGCGAACACAAACCACCTTCTCCCATCCAGACTTTAACTGTCGGCCCCGGCATCTCACCGGATCAACCCCATAAGGCTCGCGGGCTCGGCCCATCAGGCCATACCGCCGGTAGGGAATTACACCCATCCCTGAAGGTTACTCTCTATAAACTTGTCAGTATAGACACAATTATATGACTGGCTCTAAGGAATGTCAACTGTTTTGATCCCCGGGTGTTTCTCCGCTCTTTTTTACAGCCAGGTTGGGTCCACCCGGGGTTTTTTTGTATCTTTCAAATCCTATGCCTTGTAGACAGTACAGCCAGCGCAAATTCCGTTAATTCCGAAGTAAGGTGTTCGATGGCTGCATTAAGCCTGTTTCTTTCCTCAACCAATTGGGCCAGACGTACATGCATGGCTTTAATCACCTTATACTGGCCGGATTCAACCAGATAATCCCGGGCAGCGGAAACAGAGTCCACCAGCACGCCGGCCCCGGGAACAACCTTGACCACTCCCGCTCCCTGTAAAAGGGACAGAGCCCTCCGGATTGTTTCCGGTGATACATTATAAAGACCAGCCAGGGTGGAGCGGCCGTAGATTTTTTGTCCTTCTTTATAATCCCCCTGTTTAACCCTTTCCGCAATATCCATGGCGATGGTGATATAACGGGCTATGTGCAGATGATCTGTGTTATTATTGTCCATTTTGTTATGCACCTTTTTAAATATTTTTGCTTCTTTAACAATATTTTTATAAAAAAACAGCAACCTTTCGTCACTTCAAGCTATTATACACAAAATAACTAATAAACTCCACTTTTAAATTTAAATAATTCTTGTCAATCCGAACCTTTTTTCCGGATGAAACGTCAAACTTAAAAATGAATAGGGAGGTTTTACGCGATGAAAAGGTTCATTCCCCCCGGTGTTGCCATCCTGTTGCTTGCTGTCTTTTTAATCCTGCAGCCTGGATCCGGGATGTCCGCCGCCCCCGGTCACAACGTCAGCTTCAGGATTGGGGCAATTACGTATACTGCGGACGGTCAGCTCAAAGCCGCGGACGTTGCCCCTTACCTGGAGAACGGCCGAACTTTTATTCCGGTTCGTTTTCTGGCCTCCGCCCTGGGCGTTCCGGACAGCGGCATTACCTGGGATGAAGCGGCCCGCGGGGTGACCATCTCCCAGGATGACAAATTGATTAAACTTACCCTCGAAAATTATATCCTGGAAGCGGGCAGCCAAGCAATCGTAATGGACGCCGCACCCCAGCTCAGGGATGGCAGAGTTGTACTTCCCGTCCGCTGGGTGGCCGAGGCCCTGGGCTATAGCGTAGACTGGGACGAAGGCTCCAAAACCATACGGATCTCGCCGCCGGGCAGCCGGAAGCCGGCCGGGGTCGACCCTTTACCCAACGTGGGCTCCTACGAAAACCTGAAAAGCCTTCTGGCTGGCACCCAGCAGCAGAATCCAATGCTTTTCGAGGCAGAGGAAGAAGGTATGAGGATAACCCAGGAAGCCAGGCAGTCTCTGAGCACCGGTGACTTATCTGCCATGCCGACAGCGGGCGGATCCGACAATAAAAGCAAGATGGATAGCCCGGCAGACTATTCCAAAACAAACCTTCAGGTGGAAGGCGTGGACGAGGCGGATATCGTTAAAACCGACGGCGCTTATATTTACCAGGTTAACCGGCAGCGGATCATCATCGCCAGGGCGTACCCGGCGGAAGATATGAAAATTACCGGTACTTTAGACTACGGAAAGGAGGACTTTTCGGGTTTTTCTCCCCAGGAAATTTACGTTGATGAAAACCGCCTGATCGTTATCGGTCAGGCAAACACTCCTGTTTATAAATCCGGTAACGCCGGCGCCATGGTCTACCCGCCCCACTGGAACCGGGAAAGCACCAGGGCTATAATTTACGATATTGCAGATAAATCAAATATCAAACATTTGCGTGAGCTGGAGCTTGGCGGGCGGTATGTATCTTCCCGGAAGATAGGCCGATCCTTTTATCTGATTGCCAACAAAAATATCTTCTTTTATCCGGGACGGGAAATTGACGAGCCCAGACCTATGTACCGGGACACGGCAGTTCAGGAAGGATTTATTGAAATCGACTATCCGGAGATCCGTTGTTTTCCGGATTTAGTGGAACCCGACTACCTGATCGTGTCCGGGTTAAACCTGGACCGCCCGGAACAAAAGGCCAGCATCTCAAGCTACCTCGGTTCCGGCGAAAATGTTTACGCCTCCACGGAGAATCTTTATGTAGCTTTAACCACTTACGCCCACCGGATCATGACCGGCGGAGCCGAAGCCCTGCCGGGCCCCTGGTACCCGAATTATGTTAACGATACCCAGATTTACAGGTTTAAACTGGACGACGGCAGCTTAACCTACACCGGTAAGGGAGAAGTACCGGGAAGCGTCCTCAATCAATTCTCCATGGACGAATACAAAAATTATTTCCGGGTCGCCACCACCCTGGGCGAGAGCTGGCGTACCGATGAGTTCACCTCCAGAAACAACCTTTACGTTCTGGACAGCGACCTTAAGCCCGCCGGCAAAATAGAGGGCATCGCTCCCGGGGAAAGGATCTACTCCGTCCGGTTTACCGGGGACAGGGCATACATGGTAACCTTTAAAAACGTAGACCCGTTCTTTGTTCTCGATCTCAGCGACCCGCGGCAGCCCGCAGTACTGGGCGCCCTTAAAATCCCAGGCTACAGCGATTACCTGCATCCCTATGATCAGAACCACGTAATCGGCTTCGGCAAGGACACGGTTGAGATAGGCGCCAAAGGAGGCAGGGGGGATAACGGCAGCATGGCCTTTTACCTGGGTATGAAAATGGCCCTCTTTGATGTTACCGATGTAAGGAATCCCGTGGAAATGTTCCGGGAGGATATAGGTGACAGGGGAACAGACTCCGAACTCCTGCAAAATCATAAGGCTCTCCTGTTTTCCAAAGATAAAAATCTCCTGGCCTTCCCCGTAAGGGTTATGGAGACCGGCAGCACCGGAAATGCAACCGGTTCCCCCATCCCCGGGTACGGGCACTTTACCTTCCAGGGGGCCTATATCTACAATCTGGACCTGGCCAATGGCTTCGTCCTGAAAGGCCGGCTTACGCACCTAACGGAGGAAGACTACCTTAAGGCCGGCAGCTACTGGTATGACAGCGAAAAAAACATCGAAAGAATACTCTACATTAACGAAAACATCTACACCCTTTCCAAAGGGATGATCAAGGCCAACCGACTGGAAAACCTGCGGGAAGCAGGGGGCGTGGTTATTCCATAATTAAACCGGAAAGGGGAACGGTTCAGCGCCGGCAAAATCCCGGCGCTTTCCCGGTCCCCCGTTAAACTTGACCATGCCTGACGATGATCTTTCCCCAGTTAACAAAAGAACCGGCGCTTAGCCGGACTCCCGTTCCCTGTTGCCAGGTCCAATCCATCCGGCGGGGCGCGCCGGAAAACCATAGGCAGCACGGTCATCTCTTGTTGCCGGATACAGCGCCGCTCAGAGCAGCGGCGCTGAACCCCTCCCTCATATAATAGGCGGCCAGGGCAGGCACCTGGACAAATTCCCTTTCAGGATAACGTAAAGCTGTCAGCTTTCCCCCCAGGACGCAGCCCTGGTCGATGTCCACCGTGTTGTTCACAAATGCTGCCTCGGGGACCGGCGTATGGCCGTACACAATCAGGGCGGACCCGTGGTACTCCCCGGCCCAGTCGCGCCGGACCGGAAGCCCGTCTTCGGTGCTCGCCCCGGTGGTGTCTCCGAAGAAACAGAAGCTTTTTACGCGCTCCGTCACTTTACCGACCATATCTTCCTTTATCCCGCCGTGGGCTACCACCAACCTGCCCTGGTCAAGGACAAGATAGGGCGGTGCTTCCCGGTAGAGCTGTTGAAAACCCTCCTTGAACTCCTTCCGCTCATCCTCCGGCAGCGCCCTGATTTCCTCCACCGTCCTTTCCAGGCCGTGGGATATCTTTATATTTTTCCCTTCCAGGTAACTATTGAGCTTCCGGCAGTGGTTGCCGGGAACATAAAGGGCATTGCCGGAGTCCACCATGTTTTTTACCAGCCAGAAGCTTTTCAGACTGTGCGGTCCCCGATCCGTAAGATCACCGATGAATACAGCCTTTCTCCCGGCGGGATGGTGGTAGCAGTCGAACTGCTTGCGGTAACCAAGTTTTTGCAGAAGCATGAGCAATTCTTCGTAGCAGCCGTGGATATCCCCGATAATATCATAGGGGCCTGGAATGGTAACCTCATGGGCATTGATGGAGACGCCAAAGGCGGGATCCCTCAGTTCCCCTTCCGCAATGACGTTGATCCTGTCAAAGCCCTCGTCATGAACAACCTTGAGGGTCCTGAGCAGCATTTTCCCCATCCTGTCAATAACCGGCTTAACCACCCGGCGATCCCGACCAGCGTTACGTTCCAGACAGACATCCACAGGAGTATTGAAGATTAACAGAGCAACATGAAAGCCGTACTTTTTCCCAATTCTGACCAGATCCTTGCGGGCCCGCCGGGTGACGGCAGTGGAATCGGCCACCGTAAAACGGTTCAGGGCCAGACGGCGTTCGATGGTGTAGCGAAATAATTTGAACGCTTCCCGGGAAGAGGCCATGTTTATTTCCGAGTCGCTGACCAATGTCCGGCAGTGGTCTGAAGAAACTACCATGGTTTCTTTAAAATGCTCCCGGGCAAAGGTTGACTTGCCGCAACCAGGCGCGCCGCAGAGAACCAGAAGCGTGGTTCGGGGTAAAGAAAGCACGGATATTGCCCCCCAGGTGATTTATAAAAACCTTTTTCCCTCACGAGATACCGTTAACCTATGGTTTATTGATATCCAGGTTACGGTTCCAATATTCAAGGCCCGGATCCGGATAGAAACCTTTCCCTGCCAGGCATGATCCCGTTCTAATAACTAAAGCCGCCGGCCTGCCGGCGGCGGCACACTTCCCAGGGTAACGAGTTTTAACAATCCGCTCTGGTGAGCTATGTGTTTTATCCGTAAGGCTTAATTATCCCGCGGCTTGACGCCCCCCGGTACCCCTTTGGCCAGCTTGTCCTTCACTGCCCCACAGTTTTTACATTTCCCGGGCTTGCAACGGGCCTCCATTTCCGCCCCGCAAGCCGCGCACTTCCAGGTTGCCAATTTTAAGTTCACCCCCCCTAAAGCAGCTTTTCGAAGCTCCCGTACGGCCGCAGCCGGGTCTTTTTTGCCGAATATTGCCGAACCGGCCACCAGCACGTCTGCCCCGGCTTTGGCAACAACTGCTGCCGTAATGCTGTTGATTCCTCCGTCCACCTGGATTTCCGCCCCCAGGCCCCGCTTTTCCAGCATTTTCTTAATCACCTTTATTTTCGGCAGAACTTCCGGGATCAGGGACTGACCGCCGAAACCAGGGTTTACAGTCATCAACAGAACCAGGTCCACCATAGGAAGAACATATTCCACTGAGGAAGGGTGGGTGCCAGGATTCAGGGCAACCCCCGCCCTGGCGCCTTTATCCCTGATTAGATTCAGAGTGCGGTGCAGGTGCCCCGCCGCTTCCACGTGCACCGTAACCAGATCGGCGCCGGCGCTGATAAAGGACTCCACGTGCAGTTCCGGTTTTTCAATCATCAGGTGCACGTCAAAAAGCATGGCACACCTGGGCCGCAGCGCCTCCACCACCAGGGGGCCGATGGTGATGTTCGGGACAAAGCTGCCGTCCATCACGTCGATATGAAGATATTCCGCTCCGGCCTCTTCCACCTCTAAAACATCCTTAAGGAGAGCTGTGAAATCCGCCGACAATATGGAGGGGGCCAGTTTAATCAATTCTTTTAATACCTCCTGCGCTCCTTCAGTTCTTTTAAAAACTCCAGGTACCGAAGATAGCGCTCCTTATTTATAAAACCGGATTCCACAGCGCTTTTTACCGCACAGCCGGGCTCCTTGTCATGCAGGCACCGGTTAAAGTGGCACTTTCCAAAGTAAGCATCCATTTCAGGGAAATGGTCGGACAGTTCCTCCGGCTTAATGTCGGGCAAATCCAAGCTGGAAAAACCGGGGGTATCGGCAACGAAACCGCCCCGGGGCAGGGCTATTAATTCCACGTGACGGGTGGTGTGCCGGCCCCTTTTGAGCTTCGAGCTTAATTCCGCTGTTTTCAGAGCAAGACCGGGATGAAGGGCGTTTAAGATGGTGGATTTACCCACCCCGGAAGGTCCAGCGAATACGGATACTTTCCCCTGCAGGGCCTGGCGCAGAAACTCCAGCCCCTCCCCTGTCCTGGCGCTGATCATCACCAGAGAATAAACCTCTTTGTAGCGTGATACCAGATCGACCTGTCCGTCTTTCGTCAAATCTACTTTGTTGAAACAAATCAGCGGTCTCACGCCGCTAGCGGAAACCAAAATCAGAAAGCGGTCCAAAAGCCAGGGATTCGGGTCAGGCTCCCGCACTGCAAAAACGATAACCGCCTGGTCTACATTGGCCACCGGCGGGCGTACCAGCAACGTACGGCGGGGCAGCACCCGCTCAATTACCCCCGTGTGCCCGTGCCCCGGTTTCAACAAGACACGATCTCCCGCGAGGGACTGCTGTTTTTCCAGGCGGAAGCGCCCCCGGAGCGAGCACTCCCATTCTACCTCGCCGTCATGCACATAGTAGTGACCGCTGTAGGCTCTGAGCACAATACCTTCCACAAGGTTCTCACTGTTTTTCAATAGTTTGCTCACCAGCCAATTTTTCATCAATGTAAACCTCAATAACAGCTTTGCCGTAATGGGGCACTTCTCTTACAACCTTCCTGCCCGGGGGATGTTCATTCTTGTAGACCTCGCTGCTTCCCCTGATATCGTTAACTACAATCTTTAATTCGTGCCTTTCTCCGTCATCCGGAATCAGGACTTCAACTTCAGCCAAGCGTTTTACAGGTCCGGGCCCGTTGCTAACAGTGATTTGCACCTCCGAACCTTCCTCGGCTTCCGAACCGCCCACAGGATTCTGATTGATAATCTGGTCTAGCATATAGTCTGCGCTGGTTGCCCTGATTACATTGTCATCAATTTTCAATTTTACTTTTTCCAATTCCTCCCGAGCTTTATCCGCCGTCAATCCAATCAAGCCAGGTACCTTTCGCAGGACTGGCTGCGGGCCTTTACTTACATACAAAGTCACACCGGAGCCCTTGGTCAGGTTGGTTTCGGGCTTGGGGTCCTGGTCCATCACCACGTCAACCGGGTAATCGTTGCTGTATTTTTCCTGGTAAGGCTCGTATACTATCAGCTCGTGCTGGCTAATTTTGATCCTGGCGTCTTGGAGATTGTAGCCAATTACCTCTGGTACCGTACGGTATTCCGGCCCCCGGCTTATTGTCAGGGTAACGTTTCTGGTTACTTTGACCATGGTATCCGGAGGGGGATCCTGGGATATAACCTTGCCGGGGACAATTGTGGGGTGATTATTCCGGGTTTCCTGTACGTTTTTGAAACCCTCCCGCTGCAGGTTTGCCCTGGCCTCTTCCAGGGAACTTCCCTCAACATTGGGCATTTGTATTTCCGGCACATTAACATATAGTTGAAAAGTTGCGTAAATTGCCACCACCAGGAGCAGAACCAGCAGCGTGCCCCATAGCCAGACAGGCCTGCGCCTGCGCTTTCTCGGTGCGTTAACGGCCTTTTCAAGCGGCGGCTCATAATCCGCCCTGTTTTTAACCGGGTTTATAACCCGGGTGGCAAACTCATCAGGTTGCGACATAGCGCCGGAGTCCTGAAAAGCCTGACCACTCAGACCCTCCAGATCCATTAAAAGGACCCGGGCTGTGTTATAACGGCCCGCGATGTTCTTGGCCATGGCCCGGGTAATAATCCTTTCCAAACCCGGGGATACCGATGGATTCAGACTTGACGGAAGCGCCGGAACTTCCCGGATGTGCTTCAGGACGACTCCCATGGGTGTTTCACCCTGGAAAGGCAGAACGCCGGTTGCCATCTCGTACATGACAATACCAAGGGAATAAAGATCGGAACGCTGATCCGCCGTCTCCCCGCGCGCCTGTTCCGGTGACAGATAATGAACCGATCCCAGTACCGTGTCGGTCTGGGTCAGGGTGGCGGCGGTGGCTTCCCTGGCAATGCCGAAATCCGTGAGTTTGGCCCGTCCGGCCGCCGTTATCAAGATGTTTTGCGGCTTGACGTCCCGGTGGACGATATTGTTTTCGTGGGCATGCTGTAGAGCTTCAACCACCTGCCTGGCAATTTGGACGACCCGTTCCTGGGGTAAAGCACCCTCGGCCCTGATCAGGTTTTTCAGGTTATCCCCTTCCACATACTCCATCACCAGATAATGAACATGGTTTTCCCTGCCCACGTCAAAGATACTGACAATATTCGGGTGGGAGAGACTGGCGACGGCCTGGGCCTCCCTTCGGAACCGGTTAACGAAATCCCCGTCGCAGGTAAATTCAGGCCGGAGAATTTTAACGGTGACCAGCCGGTTTAGGAAGGTGTCCCGTCCCTTATAAACTATGGCCATACCTCCACCGCCAAGTTGTTCGAGGATCTCGTAACGGTTCCCTAAAAGCTTCCCGAGCAATAATTTCACCCCTAATCTAGGTTAAAGAGGACTGTACGCTCCGACTAAATTTAGTTGGCCGCAACTTCCCAATCCGTAATTGCAAAAAGAATAAAGGACAGCGTGTCACCTGAAAAGGGTCATGTATTTCCTTTTTGAACCCGGTAAGGGCAAGACGAATCAGTAGCCCCCGGCCGCGGCCGCCGCCAGTAGCTTTCCAGCAATAGGGGCTGCCAGAGCTCCGCCCGAACCGGTGTTTTCCAGGACGACCGCAATTGCTATCCCCGGCTGTTCCGCCGGAGCGAAGCCGATGAACCAGGCATGGGCCGGACCGCCGGGGTTTTCGGCGGAACCGGTTTTGCCGGCCACCCGCATCCCCGGAAGTCCGGCAGCCTGTGCCGTTCCACTCTCCACTGCGGCTACCATCCCTTCTTTAATAATTGCCGCTATGTCCGGCGTGGTGGCTTTTTGCCAGGAACGTCCCGCTGCCGCCTGATGCGTAAACCCCGCCGAATCCCTGGTGGAATGGACTAGATATGGATGCATAAGCACACCTTCGTTGGCAATGGCCGCCGCCACCAGGGCCATATGTAAAGGACTTACCAGCAACCGGCCCTGACCGATGGCGCTACTGGCCAGTTCCGGTCCGGTCAGCTCTTTCCCGGGGGCCATGGTACCGGGGCGAACAGGAATTCCCAGGCCGGGATCCCTGTCCAGGGCGAAGTTCTTAAAAGCTTGCCGGAAACCGGCAGTCTTTTGACTTAAACCCAACCGGGCAAATGTGGTATTACAGGAAACTGCCAGCGCTTTTTTCAAATCAATTTCCCCGTGGGCCGCCAGATCAGTGAGCCTATACCCCTCTACTTCCAAAAAACCCGGACAGTTGAAAGTATCCGCGGCCAGTCCCGGATCAACGGCCAGAGCCCCTGCTGCGGTGACCACCTTGAAGGTGGAACCCGGCGGATAGGCCCCCTGGGCAGCCCGGTTAAGCAAGGGGGAAGACGGTTCTTGCACCAGTCCGGACCAGGTTTCGTCCAGTCTGTTGGGATCATAGCCGGGGCTGGATACCATCGCCAGAATTGCGCCGGTCCCGGGTTTCAGCATAACTACGGCGCCCGGCCGGCCGCCCAGCAGGTTCGCAGCCAGTTTCTGAAGCCCGGCGTCAATTGTAAGAAATATATCGCCGCCCGCCTGCTCCCTGCCCAGGAGCCGGTTGAGCAAGTTGCGGACGCGGTCGCTGCCTTCCATTCCCAAAAGATGGCGGTCAAAGGCGGATTCAAGCCCCGTCCTGCCGTACCGTTCCGAAACGTAACCCACCAGGTGGGCCGCTCCGGCTCCTTCGGGATAAACACGCCGGACCCGGTTTTCCCCGTACTCGGTTTTAGCCAGGGCAACCCCTTTGGTATCATAAATAGCACCCCGTCTGACCTGAGCCTCCAGTTCGTAAAGGCGGCGGTTGTAGGGGTTGGCCGCTAAAACAGGCCCATTGAACAACTGCAGCCAGGAGAGGTAGGAAAGGAAAATCACAAACAAACCCAAAAGCAGGTAACTCAAGTTTAAAATATTCTTTTTCATGGGCTGTCCTGAGCCTCGTTGGAAATATTCAGCAACAGCCCCAAAAGAATAAAGTTGGCAACCAGTGAACTTCCGCCATAACTCATGAAGGGCAGGGTAACCCCAGTTAACGGCAATAGTTTGGTTACTCCCGCCAGGATAATGAATGCCTGAAGTCCCAGCAGGGCGGTTAGACCGGAAGCTGCCAGCACGGCAAAATCATCCCTGGCCCGGCAAGCCGTTTTTAATCCCCTGTAAATAATAATTATAAACAAGACAACGATGCCCGCGCCGCCTGCCAGCCCCAATTCTTCGCAGCAGGCAGAAAAAATAATGTCGGTGTGGACAGCGGGAATAAAATTGGGATAACCCAATCCCAGACCCGTGCCAAACATTCCCCCGGAGCCGATGGCAAAAAGGGACTGGGTTACCTGATAACCCGCTGTATCAATATAAGACCACGGATCAAGCCAAATTTCGACCCTTGTTCGCACATGGCTGAACAAGTAATAGCTGATGGTTGCCCCAACCATAAAAAGCACCAGCCCAAAAAATGTGTACAGGACGCGGGAAGTGGCAACATAAACCATGGCCAGAAAAGTGCAAAAATAAATGAGGGCGGTACCCAGATCCTTTTGAAAGACCAGGAGCAACAGGGAAATACCCCACATGGCAACCAGCGGAATCCATTCCTGGGGACCAGGCAGCGCAATTCCGCCCAGGGTTCGCGTGCCGGCTGTCAAAAGGGTCCTGTTTTCGGCAAGATAACTGGCAAGAAAAAGGACCACCAGTATTTTGACGAATTCAGAAGGCTGCAAATGGAAGACGCCAAAATCAAGCCAACTTTTGGCGCCGCCCTGTTCCGTACCGAAAAAGATTGGCAGAATAAGGGCAATTATCCCGGCCAGGGCGTAAAGGTATTTATAATCACCCAAAAAACGGAAATCCAGTAAAAGCCGGGTAGTCAGAACCAGCGCCAGGAGACTGATTAAAAGCCAAATAAACTGGCGTTGACCGTAGGCCGGATCCAGCCTGAACAAAAAAACCAACCCGGTTGCCGAAAGGACGGCAACAACCGGCATTAAAAAAGTGTCCCCCCTGTAACCGCTTCGCTGCCAGAAAAAATGAACCAGGAAAAATGCAGCTGTGACTGTAAGCCCGGCGAAAAGGGCCTGCCCGGAACCGCCGCTTTGCGGCCCCAGGTAGAGAACCATCGCCCCGGCCAGCAGGTAAATCCCGGCGAGCAGGAGGAGATTTCTCTCCGTATTCCGGTTCCCGGCCCGGGCTGCTTTAGATTTGTCCGGTCTGCCCCCAAGCATCTGCGTCCCGGGATTCATGTAAGAGACCCCCATAGATATTTTATACGTTGAAGTTTGATTGTTTTCGAGGCAGCCGGGTGTAAAACCTTTTAAACTGCAACAAACTGTTCCGGTGCTGAGTACACGGCCGGGACCGTTAACAAGTTCCCGCCGGTTTATATTTGATCCTGTTTTCTGCTTGCTGTTTCTAATCTGCGGTACCTGGTTCTTTTTAAGAATCTTCGCCCCGGTACCAAAAACCAAATAGCTGTCAGCACTCCAGAAGGATCATTGTGATGTTATCCGGCCCTCCGCGGGCTAACGCCCCGGCCAGCAGATTCTGCACGGCTTGATCAAGATCCCGGGCTGTACTAATCGCCAGCAGGATTTCTTCGGGCCGCAGGTAGCCCGTCAAACCATCGGTGCAGACCAGGATTAAGTCGCCTGGAACAGCCTGGAACCGGTAAAGATCTACTTCAAGGGACATTTCTGTCCCAACGGCCCTGGTCAGAACATTGCGCCGGGGGTGACTAAAGGCTTGCTCCTCGGTAATCCCACCGCTTTTTACCATTTCCTGCACCAGCGAGTGGTCCTCTGTCAGGCGGGCAATCACTCCATCCCTGATCAGGTAAGCACGGCTGTCCCCGACCTGGGCCACGTGGAGCTCCTCACCCTGTTTCAGGCAAGCGGTTACAGTTGTTCCCATCCCCGCCCATTCCGGATTACGGCCGGACAATTCATAAATGGCGCTGTTTGCTTCCTTGATACTGTCTGCCAGGGCCTCGCCAGGCGGGACCCCGCCGGACAGTCTCCGCCCCAGTTCGCGCTCCAGTAGCCTGAGAGCCATGCTGCTGGCAACTTCCCCTGCCTGGTGCCCCCCCATACCGTCGGCTACGGCAAACAAACCTGTTTTGGGTGAGATACACAAACTGTCTTCATTTGAAGCCCGTATCAGTCCAATGTCAGATGTTTGAGCCCACCTCATAACCCCACCTCACAAACTCAAAAGTGATACCGCCAATCCTGACCCTGTCAGCATCCGCCAGAACGGTTGGTTTTAAAATCAGGACCCCGTTTAAAAAGGTCCCGTTGGTGCTGTTTAAATCCTCCAGCCAGTACTGCTCCTCATTTAAATAGATCCGGGCATGCCTGGTAGAAGCAAAAGAGTCCCCGGTTATGATATCGTTTTCCCCACCCCGGCCAATGGTTATTTCCTGACCGACACCAAAGGAATCCCCTGGCTGCAGGTCCGGTTGGGAACTTTCCAGAACTGTTAATGACACTCCCGGCACTTTGGATGCAGGATTTTTATTTTCCGCTTCCCCCGCGGCCGGACATAACTCCCGCCGCTCCAGGGAATAATTCCGGAGATCGCCAACCATCCATTTAACCAGCATTAATATGAAAAGAAGCAATAACAGTAAAAAAATATAGCGCAAAATCATAAGCACAATTCCGGCCATTTCATTCCACCTTGAGGGTGCAGACTGTTGTCCCCAGGGTAAGCACATCCCCCGGAACCAGCGTCTTTGCAGTGATTTTAACGCCGTTGACATAAGTACCGTTGGTGCTGCCGAGATCCTCCAGGGTATAACGGCCCCGGCGCAATTCCAAACGGGCGTGGCGCCGGGAAACGCTGGTATCACTGAGAACAATCTGAGAAGCCTGATGGCGCCCGATCAATAGGTTTACTTCCCTTAAAGAAAAAATTTTTCCTTGCTCCGGCCCGTCAACCACTTCCAGAACCCCGTGGACCTTTGGCTCAGGTTCTTGCCGGGCAATATCCTTTACCGGAAAAAAACGCATAGTATGTTCAATATCACTGTCCGGCGCGTCCTGTTCTTCAGGGACGGTTATTCCGCTGAAAAAGGACTCCAGCCGGAGCACGCCGCCGGCAAGGTTGTCATCCTGCTGGAAACTTACCGAAGGCTGGCCCGCAAGAGTATACTTTTTCCCCTTTGCCTTCTGACTGATATAATCCTGCAATTCTTTGGAGAGCAGTGGGCTAAAATTGGAGATCATCTCCCAATCAGCGGGACTTAGGTAAACTATGTATTGATTGGGGACATAAATGCGGTTAATGCTGACCCGCCTGCAGTCCCTCATTTCCCTGGCCAGGCGCTTGGCAATTTCCACTGGTTGAACACATCCGCCGCCAAAAGTATCCTTGAAAAAGCCCTCGATGTATTTTTCCAGACTTCCTTCCAGTCCTGTGAAGATACCCACGAAGTTCACCTTCCGGCTGGTTTTTTGCATACCCTCGTTATTATGTTGGACGTCCCGGGCGTCTATTTGGTTCTGTCCGGGATCTGCCGTTAAAAGTAACGGAGTCCGGGGGATATACCCTCCGCCTCAACTGTCCGCAAGCCGCATCGATCTCTGCACCCAGTTCCCGCCTGACGGTTACAGCCACACCATGCTTTTCAACCAGGCGTCTGAAGCTCTCAACCCGTTCCGGGGACGGCGGGGCAATCCCCCTTTCGGTTACAGGGTTGGCAGGGATCAGGTTGACGTGGCTGAGCATCCCCGACAACAGCCGCCCCAGCTCCAGGGCGTGCTCATTGCGGTCGTTAATACCCTTAATCAGTGCGTATTCAAAGGTGATCCTCCTCCCCGTCTGCCTGGCGTAATCCCTGCAGGAAGCGATCAGGCCGGCTATTGGATATTTTTTATTAACTGGCACCAGGGTGTTCCTTAAGGCATCGTTCGGCGCGTGAAGTGACACCGCCAGTGTCAGCGGCAGTCCTTCGGCCGCCAGCGACCTGATCTCGGGAACCAGGCCGCAGGTTGAGATTGTAATATGGCGCAGCCCGATATTGAGACCGTAAGCAGCGGATACCTGCCTGACAAAAGTCAGGGTGGCGTCATAATTGTCCAGGGGTTCGCCAGAGCCCATGAGAACCAGGTGGCTGACCCTTTGCCCTGTATCTTTCTGCATACCTAAAACCTGATCATACATTTCACCCGGGCTTAAGTTGCGGATCAGCCCTTCCAAGCCCGAGGCGCAAAGCTTGCACCCCATCCGGCAGCCCACCTGGGTAGAAATACAAGCGGAATGTCCGTAATTGTGTTTCATTAAGACACTTTCAACTGCCTGTCCGTCAGGCAGGCCGAACAGGTACTTGAGGGTATCACCCCGCCTGGAGGTCTGTTTGGCCAGTATTACCGGACAACTGATCCAGGCTGCGGCGGCCAGGCGTTCCCTGAGAGCCAGGGGGAGATCGGTCATTTCGGAAAAGGAATTGACTCCCTTTTGCAAGATCCACTCGGCCACCTGCCTTGCCCTGTATCTTTCAGCGCCCAGACGGCTCAAAAAATGCTCCAGTTCGGGCAGGGTCAGATCCTTTAGATTAACCCCGGATGACATCTTATGTGAGACCTTCTTTCTCCGGATAAAGCTATTCTTCGTCCCCTAAGCCGATCCCTTTTTTCTCAGCCTGGCCATGAAAAAGCCGTCCATCCCGTGTAGATGGGGATAAACCTGCAGGTAACCTTTAATTAAGGTCCCTTCCGGATCAAGGGCGCCGGGCAGGAACCCGCGGAGGTCCTCCAGGGCAAATTCCGGGTGATTGGCCAGAAAATTTTCCACCTGCCCCGCATTTTCTTCCCGCAGCAAGGTGCAGGTACTGTAAACCAGGACACCACCATCTTTGACACAGCGGGAAGCGCCCTTTAGAATCTCTGCCTGGAGTTTAACTATGGCGGGAAGCTCCTCCGGATTTTTCCGCCAGCGGGAATCGGGACGGCGTCTCAAAACGCCCAGCCCGGAACAGGGAGCATCGACCAGAACAAAATCGGCCAGCCCTGCCAGCTCTTCGGGCAGGGCTCTGGCATCCCCCTCCCTGCCTTCGACAATCTCAATGCCCAGGCGCCGGCAGTTTTCCTGGATTAAGGCCAGCTTGTGGGGGTGGATATCTACTCCGAGAATCATACCCCGGTTTTCCATCAACTGCGCCAGATGGGTGGTCTTGCCGCCGGGGGCGCTGCAGGCATCCACTGCAAAGGAACCGGGCGCCGGCATTAACGCCCTGCCTGCCAGCATGGAGCTTTCATCCTGTATTTGAAACAATCCTGCTTGAAAGGAGGGCAGGGAGCCCAGGGAATAAAAACCCTCAATTTTTAAGCCCTCAGGGGCATAAACTGTTTCCGAAACCGACAAGCCTTCCCTTTTTAACCATTCAATCAGCCCGGGGCGCGTTATTTTCAAAGTATTAGTGCGAATTGTGTTGGGGGCCGGTTCGTTGTTGGCACGGCACAGGGCAATGGTTCCCTCCAGTCCAAATTCCTTCAGCCAGCGCTCCACCATCCAGGCGGGGTGGGAATAACGCAAAGTGATATGCCCCACGGGATTGTCTGCAAGGGAGGGATAGTTAATTTCTCCGTACCGGCGGGAAACAGTGCGCAAAACACCATTTACAAATTTTACGGAGCCCGGATGACCGTACTTCCTGGCCATTCCCGCCCCTTCGTTACAGGCGGCGGAAGGGGGCACCCTTTCCATATACACCAGCTGGTACACACTTAACCGGAGGATGTTTCGCACTATCCTGGTTTGGGATAACAACGACTTCTTAACAAAATGACCCAGAATCCAATCCAGGGTATTCAGTGAACGCAGTGTACCGTAAGCCAGTTCAGTGGCAAATGCCCGTTCCAGCTTTTCCGGACGATACTTTTCCAGAACCCGGTTCAAGGCAATGTTAGCAAAGGCGCCCTCCTCCACTGCTGTAAGGACCCTTAGGGCCAGCTCCCTGGCTGATATCTGGGGCAATAAAATCACGGTTCCCTTCTATAATAAAAGAAAGTCTTCACCTGGAAATCCCCCTGTCTTTCCTTAACAGGGCTTCCACTAGTACCTTGTTAACTTTTAAACTGGAACATATTTTACTGGTTGGGCATCGCAGGCCCGGAATTACCCACAGCAACTTTGCCGGGAAGAACTGCAGAATTAGTTTTAACAGACTACTAGTCCCCCGGGGGTTTTCCACCTTACCGGAAACCCAGGGACGCGGGGCAAGGGGGATCACCAGCGCAACAAAAGGATCTTATCAAGATTTTTGCCTGGTTAAACCAATCTTATTCTCCATAAGGGAAAGCCCGCACCTCCCCCGGGTATTCCCAACTGGGGCATATAAACACCGGAGATTAATGAAGCAGCAGGTTGGGTATTCTATAACGCGATCTATGATCCGGGCTTTGGCCCGAAGAAAAGAACAGCTTCCTCAACCTTTTCGATCCGAATTTCCGTGTTGAAACAGGGCCCGTGAGGCCGCTCGTTGGTAACCCCAAGCACTGGAATGGGGTTCGAATCCTGGATCCCGCTGGTGAGGTCCCGTTCGCAGGCAATGGCCACAATGGCCCGGGGGCGGCACTCCCGGACAAATTTGCGCGCCAGGGTGCCTCCGGTGGCCATTTTTACATGTATTCCATGCTTGTCCCTTAAATCAAGCAGCTTGTTTACGGAACATCTGCCGCAGCGCCGGCAGTTGTCAATATCAACTGTAATTTTATGCGGACATTCACTCCATTGCAGGCAGTGCGGGGCCAACACCAGGATTTGGGAAGGGTGAAGGTTGAATTCCTTGGATCTGACAAGCTGGTTGTTTACTTCAATGAAGGAACTTTTGATCCGGTTCCGATCAATATGAAAAACCCCGCCAAGAGCAAGGGCAATGGGAAAAAACAGACTCAGGGCCACCCGCATGGGGCCTTGCAGGACCGTAATATCTTTGGCGTAAAGCAAAGTAAGAACAATACCGCCAATACCAAAACCAGCCACAATCAACGAGCCCACCAGCAACCCGGCCAGGGCTAAAAGCAAGATTTGATCGAAAATGGTTCGGGTATCACTTGTAGCCAGGTACCAGGTCCCCGCCAGGAGAAGCCCCACGCCCACCAGGCTGAAACCCAGAAGACCAATAAAAAGCCTTTTTCGTACCGGAAGCAGATCAATACTCAACACCCTTCGCCCCCGGCAAGATTATCGCTCCCCAGCACTGTACCGGCAGGAATCGGATTGCCCCTTAAAAGGGCTGCCGCCTCCAGCCTTTTTCCACCCTGCAACTGAAGCTCCTGAATAGATAGCATTCCCTTGCCGGTACCCACCATAATCCCCTGCCGGCCGGCAGCAACAATTTCACCTGGTCTGGCCCCCACCCAACCCTGCGCCGGGCAACTGGTCCGCCAGAGCTTGAGCACCCTTCCCTGCAGCGTGGTACGGGCCCCCGGCCAGGGGTTCATGCCCCGGACATGGTTATATATTTCCCGAGCCGGCTTGCTCCAGCAGATTTGCTCATCTTCCGCCTTCAACAGGGGCGCGTAGGAGGGTTTCCCTGTCTGGGGAATCCGGGGGGCCTTTCCCAGGCGGATCAGCCGGAGGGTCTCAACCAGCAGCCGGGAACCCGCCAGTGCCAGCCGGTCGTGGACAGCACCCACTGTGTCTGTCTCCTGAATGGGAATGGATTTCTTTAAAATAAGATCACCGGTATCCATACCTTCATCCATATAGATAGTGGTTACACCAGTCTCCTTTTCCCCGTTGATAACCGCCCAGTGAATGGGGGCCGCGCCGCGGTATTCTGGCAGCAAAGAAGCATGGACGTTAATACAACCCAAAGGGGGAAGGGACAGAATCTCCACCGGAAGGATCTGCCCGTAGGCAACAACAACCACAACCTCTGGGGCCAAACCCCCAAGCGTCCCGATGAATTCAGGATCCTTGATTCTAAGCGGCTGAAGTACCGGCAGACCCAGGGCCCTGGCAGCTACCTTAACCGGAGTAGGCGTATTGATTCTTCCCCTGCCCCTGGGACGATCCGGCCGGGTAACAACGGCTATCAGTTCGTGCCCGGCTTCTGCCAGGGCTTGCAGGGAAGCTACGGCAAAATCCGGTGTACCCATAAAAACGACGCGCATGCAGATGTCCTCAATTCTTTCGTTTATAATTTGGCAACGTTCCTGGCCCGGTCAATAAAAAGGATCCCGTCCAGGTGGTCGATTTCATGCTGGAAAACCCTTGCCGGAAAACCTTCAGCCCTGATTGTAATATCCTTACCGGAACGGTTCAGATACTTCACTTGAACGCTATGGGCCCGGACTACTTCCCCGGTAAGCCCGGGGATACTCAAGCAAGCTTCGCTGTCCACTTGCTCGCCCTCTGCAAAAATAATTTCCGGGTTTATTAATTCCAGCAATCCTTCCCCCGCGTCCACCACAATTACCCGTTTGGATACCCCCACCTGCGGAGCGGCCAGGCCTACACCCCTTGCGCTGTACATGGTTTTCGCCATATTGTCTAAAAGTTTAAGAACATTCCGGGTTATTTTGGGAACCACCACGGCTTTTTCCCTAAGTACATTGTCCCCTATTTCCACAATATGATATACTGCCATACCCAGCCTCCTTTACAACATTCCCTGGGGGTTGATATCTACGTTAACAACCGGTTTAAAGGCCGGCCGGCTGTTTTCCAGCACAGCTAGAAACTCCCCAATTAGTTCTTTTAAAGAATTGCGGCGGGGTCCCTTTAAAACCAGCTGCCAGCGGTATCTGCCTTTAATCCTGCTCAGTGTTGCCGGCGCCGGACCAAGGATGTCCACATGTGTACCGGTACTGGCAAGCGTCCTGGTAAAATGCTCTTTCGCCAGGAGGGCGCCTTTTTTCGCTTCAGCTTCATTTTCATGGGTGAACAGAAGCAGGGCCAGATGGCTGAACGGGGGGTAGCCCAGGGCCCTTCTGACTCTTATCTCATTATTATAGAACCCTTCGTAGTCGTGAGCAGCCGCTGCAATTATGCTGTAATGATCCGGGGAATAGGTTTGAACCAGCACCTCCCCGGGGATGTCCCCCCTTCCGGACCTGCCCGCCACCTGGGTCAATAACTGGAAAGTGCGTTCCGCGGCCCTGAAATCGGGCATATGCAAGGAAGTATCCGCATTAATTGCACCCACCAGGGTAACCTTCGGCAGATCCAATCCCTTAGCAATCATTTGCGTTCCAATCAGGATATCGGCATTTCCTTCCCGCAAGGTGTTTAAGATTCTCTCATGGGAACCCTTGCTGGTGGTGGTGTCGCTGTCCATCCGGACAATGCCGGCCCGTTCAAAGAGTCTTTTGGCTTCTTCCTCCACCTTCTGCGTACCTGTGCCAAAATGGCCAATATAGCGGCTTGCACAACCGGGACAGCGCCCGGGGGCGGGGATGGTATGATTGCAATAATGGCACCGCAGGCGTCCGTCCAGATGGTAGGTGAGCGAGATATCGCAGCGGGGGCACTTCAAAACAAGCCCGCATTCCCTGCACACAACAAAAGTGGCGTAACCCCGCCTGTTTAGAAACAGGAGCACCTGCTCGCCCCGATCCAGGCGTTCGTTCACAGCTTCGGTCAAAACCCGGCTGAAAATACCCCTGTTGCCATTTTTTAATTCCTGCCGCATATCCACAATCCTAACCGAAGGCAGGGGCCTGTGATTAATCCGGTTGGGCAACCGCAGCAACTGGTAAACCCGGCCCGCCCTGGCCTTTAATTGCGTCTCCAGGGAAGGGGTCGCACTGCCCAGCAGCACCACCGCCCCGGCCAGCTGGGCCCTTTTAATAGCCACTTCCCGGGCATGATAGCGCAATTGGGCCCCTTGTTTATAGGTTGTTTCATGTTCCTCGTCAATTACAAACAGCCCCGGATTGAGCAAAGGAGCAAAAACTGCCGAGCGCGTACCCAGGACAACAGGCGCCTCCCCCCTTTTGACCCGCAGCCACTGGTCATATCTTTCCCTGTCGGAAAGGGCACTGTGTAAAACCGCGACTTTACCGCCGAAGCGGTCCCGGAAGAGATCGATCATCTGGGGGGTAAGGGCTATCTCCGGAACCATGGTTACTCCCTGGCGTCCTGTTTTCAAAACGGCGGAAATAGCATGAAGATAAACCTCGGTTTTTCCGCTCCCGGTTACCCCGTGCAACAGAAATACACCGAACTGTTTCCGTTCCAGCGCCCCGGCCACGGGTTTTAAAACCTTTTCCTGCCCGGGGCTGAGAAGCGGGCCGCTATGGCAGGTAACTTCTTCAGTTAAAGGAACTGCAGCGGGGGGTTCTATAACCACTGCTTTCAGCAAGCCCCCTGTTACCAGTGTTTCCACAGTTCTCGGTGAGGCCCCGGCGGCGGCGGCCAGTTCAGCCACGGTAAGCCCCGGGGAATTGGCCGAAGCCTTTAAAACAGCAGTTTGCCTGGGCTTTCTTGCCATTGTTGCCAGAATTCCGGCCAGTTCGCTTCCAGTATGGACGGGAAATATCCTTTTAATTTCTTTCCCGCCTTTTACCCGCAAGCGGGGTGACAAAATACGCGCCAACGCCCCGGCGGTACTGCAAAGGTAACTGTCGGCCATCCAGCGCGCCAGTTCCAGCATACCGGCGGTAAGGATTTGGGTGTCCAGGACCCCTTTGATACTTTTAATCTCCACATCGCTTTCGGGAACCCCAAAACCTATCACATACCCTGCAAGCTGCCTGTTGCCAAAGGGAACAAGCACCCTGCTCCCTACGGCAACCAGTTTTTCAAATTTTGGCGGCACAAAATAGTGAAAAACCCGGTCGGTTTTTCTGGTGCTTAAATCAACAATAATTTCGGCGCAGGGGCCGTTTTTTTTCATTATACCCTCCCGGAGGACACTTTACAAATGCGTCTTACGATCACAAAAATAGCCCGGACGGAATTCAACCAGGCACGCGTGTTCCCCGTCATCTGTCCCCCGGCAGGACCGGACGCCCTCCCCCAACACTGGAAGAAGAACAAATCCAGTAGAAATACCTGGTTTGCCGGACCTAACAGAGTACTATTGCCCGTTTTTTCTAAGGTTTAGCACCTCGTCCAGGATACGGTGGGCCAGAGCAGGTTTCCCCATCATGGGCAGTGGCAAGACGTGCTCACCGGGATAAACCAGTTTAACGATATTTGTATCTGTATCAAACCCTGCACCTGGCAGGGTAACGTCGTTTGCCACCAGCAGATCCAGGTTCTTGCCCCTTACCTTTTGGAAGGCGTTGGCCTCCAAATTACTGGTCTCAGCGGCAAAACCTACCAGGGTTTGATGTGTCTTCCGCCGGCCCAGTTCTGCCAGGATATCGGGGTTTTTTACACACTCTATAAAAAGACCAGAACCAGTTTTTTTGATTTTTTGCCCCGCTGCTTCCCTGGGCCTGTAATCCGCCACTGCCGCTGCCTTAATCACAATATCGCTGCAGGGAAAATGCTCCATTACGGCATCGAACATCTCCCCTGCCGTTTCCACACGTTTCAGCCGAACCCCGTAGGGCGCCGGCAAATTGGTGGGACCGCTGATTAGAGTAACCATAGCCCCCCTGCCGGCAGCGGCGTTGGCCAGGGCGTAACCCATTTTACCCGAGCTGCGGTTCGTCAAGTAGCGGACAGGATCGATTGGCTCCTGGGTGGGACCGGCAGTCAGCAATATTTTTAAACCCTTTAGATCACCCCCGGAGGGGAGCAGCGTATGGATCCTGTCCAGGATAACATCCAGCTCAACGAGCCTTCCCGGTCCCTCCGCGCCGCAGGCCAGACGGCCCTTGCCCGGACCCGCAAAATGATAACCCAGGTCTTTTAGTACAGTAATATTTCGCTGAACCACCGGGTTTTGATACATGTGCACATTCATCGACGGACAAAACAACACCGGGCAGGTGGTGGCCATGATTACAGTTGAAAGAAGGTCGTCGGCTACCCCCCCCGCCACTTTACCCAGAATATTGGCTGTAGCCGGTACAACAACAAGTAAGTCGGAAATGGCGGCCAGTTCTATATGCTGAACTTTCCATTCCCCAACCGGCTCGAACAGCTCTGTGTAAACGCGGTTACCGCTAAGAACTTGAAAGGTAAGAGGGCTTACAAAGGCCCGGGCTGACAGGGTCATAATTATACGAACCTCCGCCCCTCCGGCCTTCAGGTTGCCGGCCAGTTGGGCAGCTTTGTAAACAGCAATACCGCCGGTTATACCCAGCGTTATATTTTTCCCCGCCAGCATTTTATAGACCTCCTCCCAAAAGGGAATTGTTGCCGGAAACCCGCATAATAAAAGCAGATAAAACTATTTAAGACTAACCCGGGTTCTCAGATATCCTATTTTATTCTGAGCAATCTCAGAAAGAGCAGCGGTTACAGGCTTGAGAGCAACCCCTTCAACCTTAGCGCTTCCCCTCTCGGTGAGTACCCTGGCCCTTTTGGCGGCCACAACAACCAGGGTATACCGGCTGTCAACCTTTTCCATCAGCTCATCGAGAGTCGGCTGGTTCATATTATCTTCCTCTTTCCATTAAATCTACATAAGACTAACATCCTAAACCTTCTATCCAACACCTATTACGCCGGTATCGGGCCTTTTCAGCGATAATAATCGCCCGGACAGTATTAAGCGCCCGCGCAACTTCATCATTCACCACAATATAATCATAATGGCAGGCCATTTCAAGTTCACACTTTATATTGCCCAGGCGCTTCTCTATTTCCTCCAGGGTATCCGTACCCCTGGTTGTCAGCCTGGACTCCAGGGCCAGCCTGGAAGGGGGCAAAACAAAAATAAGCACCGCCAGGGGAAACTGTCTTTTTACCTGCAGTGCCCCCTGGATATCAATTTCCAGGATCACATCGTCCCCCTGGTCAAGGGTTTCCTGTAAGGACAGGCGCGGGGTACCGTAAAGGTGCCCGTAAACTTCCGCCCACTCCAGCAGTTCGTTGCCCAGAATCATTTTTCTGAAGGTTTCATCGTCCAGAAAATAATAATCTGCTCCATGCACTTCACCATTTCGGGGCAAACGGGTCGTAGCCGAGACTGACAAGCGGATAGCGGGATCTTCCTTTAAAAGAGCCCGGCAGATAGAACCCTTGCCCACCCCCGAGGGACCAGAAAATACCAGCAAAATGCCTTGCTTTCCCACAACTAATGCCCCTATTATTCGTTAGGCTCTTCAGCCTGCGCAGACTCCTTCGACACCAGACGGTGGGCTACAGTTTCTGGTTGCACAGCGGAGAGGATAACGTGGTCGCTGTCCGTAATAATGACTGCCCGGGTACGGCGCCCGTAAGTTGCATCAATTAACATACCCCTGTCCCTGGCTTCAGTAATGACTCTCTTAATGGGGGCAGATTCCGGACTTACAATGGCAATAATCCGGTTGGCAGAGACAATGTTTCCAAAACCAATGTTGATCAATTTGATTTCCACAAGGTTTCCCCCTTCAAAAATTGGTGACCATTACAGTTATTCCACATTTTGAATCTGTTCCCTTATCTTCTCCAGTTCGCTCTTTGCTTCAACGACCAGACGGCCGATTTCCAGATCACCGGCCTTGGAAGCAATGGTATTTATTTCACGATTCATTTCCTGAATAAGAAAGTCGAGTTTCCTTCCCACCGCTTCACCGGCTAAAAGGCAGCTGCGAACCTGATTAAGATGGCTTTCCAGCCGCACTGTTTCCTCGGTTATATTGGACCGCTCCGCAAAAAGGGCAACTTCACCCGTCAACCGTTCGGGATCAAGGAAACCATCCTGCAGGAAATCGCTTAAGCGGTTTTGCAACCTTTCCCTGTAATCCTCCACAACAACAGGCGAACGATCCCTGATCATGTTATTCAAAAGATCAAGGTGCCGAACCCTGTTTAGCAAATCTTTGGCCAGCTCTTCTCCCTCTACGGCTCTCATCTGGACCAAACTTGTCACAGCATCTTCCACAGCCTTCCGAATGGCGGGCCACCATTGCTCCAGATCCTCAGCGGGTTCTTCCACAGTAAGTACACCGGGCAATGCAATAAGCTCTTCTAATTCGATTTCTCCCTGTATACCAACACTTTCCTGAAGTTCTTTCATTGCCTTATAATACGCTGAGGCAAGTGCTTTGTCAACTTTAACTGCGGCTGTTTTTTCACCGCAATCTTCCAGACTCAAGTATCCGTCAATTCGCCCCCGGGACACCCGGGCTGAAATAATCTTTCTGAGCCGGTCCTCAAGGGGGGCAAGGGAGCGGGGCAAACGCAAAACTATCTCGTTATAGCGATGGTTAACCGCTTTTATTTCAAAGGTGAATTTTTTGTTCTCCGTACTGCCTTCTCCCCGGCCATAACCTGTCATGCTTTTAATCAATAAATCACACCACCTATAACTGTTCTAACCATAGTATTGACTTTTACCATAAAAATAATTTTTCTACTTAAAAGAAGAAACTCCTTCGATACAAGCAAAAATATGCGATATTTTAAATTTTTGACTAAAAAGAAAAGCCGGCTTGAAATGCCGGACTTTAAATGCCTTTAAAGAAGCTGCGGTTCAGTTCATTTTGTTAATCAGATTCTCGATCCGATCCAGCCCTTCCTTAATGTTTTCCAGGGAAGAGGCGTAAGAAAGGCGAAAATAATTGTCATTGCCAAAGGCAATACCGGGGACAACCGCTACCTTTGCTTCCTGAAGTAGCAGGGTGGCCAGCCCGGTTGCACTGTTGACGGGGCTTTCACGGTATCTTTTACCGAAACAGCCCTTGAGGTTGGGATAAAGGTAGAAAGCTCCGCTGGGACGCGTACAGGTTATACCCTGGATGGCGTTCAGACGCTCATACATATAATTTCTCCGGCGGAGAAACTCAGTTCTCATTCTCTCAGTAAAGGACTGGCCGCCGGTCAGGGCCGCCACACTGGCATACTGGGCGATGGAAGACGGGTTCGAGGTGGAATGGCTCTGTAAACCAGCCATGGCTTTGGCTACCGGTTCAGAGGAAATGGTGTAGCCAATCCTCCAGCCGGTCATGGCATAAGCCTTGGAAACGCCGTTAATAACTATAGTCTGTTCCTTCAGGGCAGAAGAAAAAGAAGCAATGCTGACATGCTTTGTTCCGTTATATATAAGTTTTTCGTAAATCTCATCAGAAATCACTGTTATACCGTGCTTCTCAATAATTTCCGCCAGCGCGCTCAGTTCTTCTTCTGTAAAAACTGAGCCGGTGGGGTTGTTGGGGCTGTTCAGGATAAAGAGACGGGTCCGGGGCCCCACGGCTGACTCAAGTTCAGCGGGAGTCAGCTTAAAACCGTTTTCCTCCCGGGTTTCTATAATCCGGGGGGTGGCGCCGGCCAGCTTAATCTGCTCCAGATAGCTTACCCAGTAGGGGGCGGGAAGGATCACTTCATCCCCCGGCTCGACCAGCACTTGCATAGCGTTATAAAGGGAATGCTTGGCGCCTGAGGAGACAACAACCTGTTGCGGCTTGTAGGCAAGCCCCTGCTCCACGCGGTATTTTTCGCAAACAGCCTCTTTCAGGTCGCTTATTCCTGTCACAGGGGTATATTTCGTTTTCCCCGCCCGGATTGCGGCAATTGCCGCCTCTTTGATGTAATCCGGGGTGTCACAGTCCGGTTCTCCGGCCCCGAAGTTCACTACCTTGTGCCCGTTAGAAGCCATAACCTTCGCTTCCGCGTCAATGGACAAAGTGGGGGATGGACTGATATTTAACGCCCGGTCGGCTAATTTCATTACAGAACGAACCTCCTTTTTGATGAAAGGCCAGTTGTGCCCCGTTTACGCACGTGAAAGCCGCCGGTCTTCATCGATCGCTGACAAGTATTAAATGATTTGTCGTTCAATCCAGGCGCTTCGGTGGAAAACAAAGCGTCTTGATAGACTTTGGCAAAAAGATTAAACAATCGTAATAACGGTGCTCCCTGTTTTGACCTGTACCATATCATTGTTCACCGGAAATCAGTTACAAGGTTGCTGCACCAGTTGTTTTTCGTGTCCTTTTCAGCGCTTCTGGAATTCTTGCCTTTTCAATGGTCAGCGCCATTCCAAAGTACCCCGAACCATTTTGGCCGCACCCATTTCCCAGCAGCAGTCCGGTGAGGGATTCCGATGTATGTCCGGGGATGCCAGCGCCTGGACACAAAATGTGGCCTTAAGTTTCTTCGGATTCCAGCCAGGTTTGTTCATATCTTCGATCTGAATACCCACCGCCTCCGGCGGATAGCATAATATCCGGTCACGATTGTCCTGGATCCTGTTAGACAGGCGGCGGAAGCATACTGGATGGTTTAAAATACACCGGAATTGATTTGTGACTGCCTGACGAAGGGTCAGCAGGCCCACTCAGGAGGTGTACTAGTGATTGGCAGGATTATTCGCCCCCTTTATCAAGATCTCAATAATATAACCCGGTGCCGGCTGATCCGGATCGCCAGCACCAAGACTGATTACATTAACACCCTCAACTTTCTTTACAACAATAAATTCCCCTTGAAAAGGTCAGGGTGGTAAGTCATGGATATGCGGTCTTCTTTAAATTTAAATTGGGATCTTCCTTCTTGTTAAATTATGGTTTACAAGTTGGGCAAGCTCTATTTTCTTGCCTTATATATTTTATCACTTAGCTTCCAACTTGCAACATCCTGTAAAATGTATACATTATAATTCATAAAATGTAAACTGACAACACAAATATTTGGACGAAGTGTTGTTCGTTTTGTGATAATGCCGCTCGGGGTACAATGGAAGATGGAAGCAAGAAAACCGCCCCTTTACCTCCGATGCTTCCCAGGACAACCCCATTTTAATAATTTCCCTACCCCCCTGCCACCGGCAACGAACTTAAAAAGTCGGGGGAACAAAAAAAGAAAGGGCCTAAGCGGCAGCTTTGCCCTCAAGATCTTCTGGTTTCCTGGAATAACTGCGTTTACTTATGATCCACTGGATAATCACCGCTAAAAACTTCCTCGGCTGGACCGGTCATGTACACATGGTTATCTTCCGCCCATTCAATATAAAGATCCCCGGCTGCCAAGTGGACCGTTACTTTGCGGCCGGTATAGCCGTTTAAAAAACCGGCCACCACTGCGGCGCAGGCTCCGGTGCCGCAGGCCAGAGTCGGCCCCGCGCCCCTTTCCCAGACCTTTATTTTGATTTCATCCCCGGATATTACTTGAACAAATTCAACATTTGTTTTATGGGGAAAGGCTTCATGGGACTCTACACGGGGGCCGGCAGTATTCAGGCCGACCTGATCCAGTTCGGGAACAAAGATGATACAGTGGGGGTTTCCCATTGACACAGCAGTCAGACGATATTCAACATCTTCGATTTCATGAACTTCACCCACCACTTGCCCCGCCGGGCCGGCCATGGGAATCTCCAAGCGGTCCAGGCGAGGTTCACCCATATCCACCCGGACCAGGCGAACCTCCCCTGCCTCGAGAAGCAATTCCGGCACCCGGATTCCAGCCAGGGTTTCAATCCAAATCTTTTCTTTCCGGACCAGGCCGTGTTCAAAAAGATATTTGGCCACGCAGCGGATTGCGTTCCCGCACATCTCCGCTTCACTGCCGTCGGAGTTGAAAATACGCATTAAGAAATCCGCTTTATCTGATCGCAGCAGCAGAACCAATCCGTCCGCGCCGACACCGAAATAACGGTTGCATATTTTAACAGCCAGGCCCGGGAAATCCGGGGTCACAAATTCCTCTTCCAGGCAATTAATCAGGACAAAATCATTACCCAGTCCCTGTACTTTCGTAAACCTCAAGCTTATCCCCCCGCGCTGTTTTTTTCATCTCTATTCTATCACCTTATACCATTAAGATGCTTATACTTTTAAATACATTATTTTTTGACGAACCCGGTCAGTTAAAAAGCGGGCCAGAAGACCGGCAACCGTTGGCGCCGAAGCAATACCCAGGATCAATACCCAATGCTGCCCACTCAAGGGTACGGTATGAAAAACAGGTTGCAGGAAGGGCAGGTAAACTGTCATCAGTTGCAGGGCGGCAGAAATTAGCACGGCCCCAACCAGGTAGGGGTTGGTCAGAAGGCCCACCTCCAGGATTGTATGAAATTCCGAGCGGCAGGAAAAAACGAAAAACAACTGAAAGAATACCAGCGTATTGAAGGCAATGGTACGGGCCAGGGCTACATCCCCCAGATACAGGCCAAGCCTGAAGGATAGCAGGGTGCCCAGGCCAATTAACGTACCGCTGATGCAGATTCGCCGGATCATACCGTGGGAAAAAACACTTTCCCGGGGGTGCCGGGGCGGGCGTGTCATTATGTCACGGTCATAAGGATCTACTCCCAGAGCCATCGCCGGCAGGCCGTCTGTAACCAGGTTCATCCACAAAATCTGAATGGGCAGCAGGGGCAGGGGCATACCTACCAACACCGCCAGAAACATGGTCAACACTTCCCCAACATTGCAGGAAAGAAGATAACGGATAAACTTGCGTATATTGTCGTAAATCCCCCGGCCCTCTTCCACAGCGGCAACAATATTGCTGAAGTTATCATCGGTCAGGACCATGGCTGAGGCCTCCTTGGTGACATCGGTGCCAGTGCTCCCCATAGCGATACCGATATCGGCCTCTTTTACAGCAGGTGCATCGTTGACACCGTCCCCGGTCATGGCTACAACGTGACCGGACTCCTTTAGGGCCCGGACAATTTGCAGTTTATGCCTGGGCGACACCCGGGCATAAACCTGAACCCGTTTCGCCATTTCCCGCAGCCTGTTCCAGGAAAGCTGCTCCAAATCAAGTCCGGTAAGAATTTCGCCGTCCCTGGCCAGAATACCCAGCTCCCTGGCCACAGCCCGGGCGGTAAGGGGGTGATCGCCAGTGACCATGACAACCTTAATCCCGGCCCTGTGGCAAGTTTGGACAGCCTTCGGGGCAGCCGGCCGGGGGGGGTCAATCATCCCTGCCAGGCCTAGAAAAACAAGTTTTTGCTCCACAACATCTTCGGTAAACTGTTCACTTCCGGCAGCCAGATCCCTGTAGGCAAAAGCCAGCACCCGCAGGGCTTCTTCAGCCATGGAAGCGTTTTGTCTTAAAATAAAATCCCTTTCCCGGGGTGAGATGGGTACAGCCAGGCCATTCCTGTAGATGTGGGTGCACAATTCCAGGATACCGTCCGGTGCGCCTTTAACATAGGCAGTAATCGCTCCGCCGGGCTGCCGGTAGACGACGGACATGCGTTTGCGGTCGGAGTCGAAAGGAATCTCTGCAATCCTGCTTTCCCGGGTTTCAATGCGTTCCCGCCAGTAGCCTGCTTTGGCGGCCATAACCAGAAGCGCCCCTTCCGTGGGGTCCCCCAGTACAGACCAGCCGGGCAGCGGGCGCCCCTTGACCAGTCCCCGGAAAAGCCCGGCAACACTAATGCCGCCGCGCTCAAGCACCGCGTTGTTACAGAGGGCCGCCGCCGTCATCAGCTGGGTGAAGCACGGTTCCTGGACGGAACCCGCACCTTTAAATTCACCCTTGGGATCATAGCCTTCACCGGTAACTTCGAAGGACTTCTCCCCCGCAACAACCCTCCGTACAGTCATTTGGTTCTGGGTAAGGGTGCCGGTCTTGTCCGAGCAGATGACAGTGGCACACCCCAGGGCTTCCACCGCGGGAAGTTTACGGATAATGACATGGCGTCGGATCATGCGCTGAACACCGATGGCCAGGGCCACTGTGACAATAGCGGGTAAACCCTCGGGTATGGCCGCAACGGCAAGGCTGACACCGGCAAAAAACATCTGGTAGGCCTCTTCCCCCCGAAAAATACCAAGCACCACCACGGCAGCGCAGATAATGAGGCAAAAGGCGACAATACCTTTGCCCAGTTGGGCCAACCGGCGCTGAAGCGGTGTTTCATCCCGTCCGGCAGCCTGAATCATATCGGCGATATGCCCCATTTCCGTAGCCATGCCGGTGTGCACCACCAGGCCGCGCCCCCTGCCCCGGGTTACGGAAGTACCCAGGTAAACCATGTTGCGGGTATCACCCGGGGGGAGGTTCTCCCCTGTTAGAGTCTTTTCGTGCTTTTTGACAGGTACGGATTCGCCTGTTAAAGAGGACTCTTCTACCTCCAGGTTGTAGGCGCTTAAAAGGCGCATATCAGCGGGGATCCTGTCGCCTTCCTCCAGCAGGACCAGATCCCCGGGGACAAGTTCAGAAGCGGAAATCCGGCGCTCCTGACCGTCCCGGATGACTCTGGCCTCGGGGGCGGTAAGCTCCTTTAGTGTCTCCATGGAGCGCTCCGCGCGGTATTCCTGAACAAAGCCCAGGATAGCGTTAACCACGACGATGATTAGGATAGCGATGGCATCTGCGTATTCGCCAAGCAAGCCTGATACAGCAGTGGCAGCCAGGAGAACCAGGATCATGAAGTCTTGAAACTGGTTCAAAAAGAGCCGCCATAAAGGAACCCCCGGTGCCCTGGCGAGCTCATTGGAACCAAACCTGGCCAATCTTTCTTTAACTTCCTTCTCAGACAAACCCTTCTTGCTGTCGCTGCCAAGCCGTTCCACAGTTTCCTGGAGCGTCAGGTCATACCAGCGCCCGGCCATAATCATCAACCCCTTGTCCTGGATTACAAATTATTTCCAATTATATTCCGGGGGGGGTAAAAAAATGACTGCTGGTTGGACAGACCGGACACTTTAACTGAAAAGCTGCCAGGTTGCCCCTCAAAATAGGACCGCCGCCATACCTGTGGGCAGGTTAAGCCGTATAAATTGACTTCGTTAAATATTCCTGTAAAATAATAAATAAACTGTTTGTCCCACATGATCCTGTTCCACGGGGGAAAGATGATGATCACACTTGCACTGCCGGGAAATAAACCTCTTTATCTCAAGCATCTGGTCCTGGATTACAACGGCACACTGGCCTGTGACGGAAACTTAATTGCCGGTGTGGAAAAAAAGCTCAACCAACTTGCTGAACTTTTAGATGTGCACATATTAACTGCTGACACCTTTGGGCAATGCAGATCCTCCTGCCGTGGCATCAATGGCAGGATTCATGTCCTGGCTGCCGGGGAAGGCATGGCGGAAAAAGATAAATACGTCCGGGCGCTGGGCCCGGAATTCGTCGTTGCAATGGGCAATGGTACCAATGACGCCCTGATGCTGGAACGCGCCGCTCTGGGTATCGCTGTTGTGGGACCCGAGGGCGCATCATCAAAGGCGCTGCAAAAGGCTAATCTCGTGGTTGTCAATATCAATAACGGACTGGACTTGTTATTAAAACCCAAAAGACTGGTGGCTACACTGAGAAAATAGGGTGCAAAAAACCCCGGCCAAGCAGGTTCCGCCCGCCTAAAGGTCCCATTTGTCACAACGCGCACCCCAGCGGCCAATGACCTGATCATTTTCGTAAATCTCCACCACTTCACACACGTTGGAACAACCGTTACATTCAAAACTTCCGGTCCGGTAGGGAAGATCCGAAATCTTAAAACCCTTAAAAGAGGTGATCTTATTTCTGGCGACTTCCTCTTTGGCCAACTGCGCTGCCCCGATTGCCCCCATTATACTGAAATGCTTTGGTATTTGCACAGGTACACCAAGGGCCCTCTCAAAGGCAGCAATAATTCCCACATTGGCTGCGACTCCCCCCTGGAAGGCAACCGGCGGCAGTATTTCCTTGCCCTTACCGACGTTGTTCAAATAGTTCCGTACCAGGGCATCACACAGACCTCTGATTATATCGGGAATACCATGGCCCATTTGCTGTTTATGGATCATATCGGACTCCGCAAAAACCGTGCATCTCCCGGCAATACGCACCGGTGTTTCAGACAACAGGGCGAGCCTGCCGAACTCTGTAATGGGAATATTCAGGCGAGAAGCCTGCTGATCAAGGAAAGATCCCGTACCTGCCGCACAAACCGTATTCATGGCAAAATCTGTGACAATGCCGTCCCTTAGGATAATAATTTTAGAATCCTGACCGCCTATTTCAAAAACTGTCTGAACATCGGGAACCAGCATGGAAGCAGCCACCGCATGGGCGGTTATCTCGTTCTTAATTACGTCGGCCCCTACAATAACCCCGGCCAGGTAACGGCCGCTGCCGGTGGTCCCGACACCCGCAATTTCCACACCCGGCCCCAGGGATTCCTGCGCTGCCTTCATTCCCTCCTGGATTACTGCTATAGGTCTGCCCTTTGTTTGAAGATAGTGACCGGTAAGCACTTCGCCAACATCATCAAGAACAACTACATTTATACTAACCGAACCAACGTCAAGACCCAGATAAGCTTTCATGTGCAATCCTTCCCAAGATTAGTAATCAATTAACTATCAACGTCCCCCGCCGGTTGTTTGATCCAACAACTCAACCCGGGCTGTCAAGAACATTCTAATCATAGCATTGAAAGGATAGGTTGTAAATAAAATCCCGGCAGGACCCCGCGGGAGATTACTGGCCGGATTCCTAAAGATTCAACTGGAAAAACATAAAATATATTTTATAAAAAACCCGGGTAAAAATACCCGGGCAAGAATGCGAAATAAATAGCCTGAAACTACCCCCTGTTTATTCTTATTAGCGGCTGCCCCTGTTGCTAACCTGGCTGTTTTCAGGATACCGGGAGAATTGTAGCCGGGTTTTTTTATTATCCGGGTTTAATTTTTATATAACTTTTTCCAGGGAGTCTTGGCCAGCGTCTGATAATCCTTTAGGGCCTGATTCAAAGTATGGGCCGCCAAAACGGCGCAATGAACGTGATCCTCCGGAAGTCCGCCGAGCTCTTTTAAAACATCCCCGGGTTCAATAGTTAAGGCATCCTCCACAGTGCGACCGGTGGCTATCTCGGTAATCATGCTGCCGCAGGCAATCGATGATCCACATCCGTCCGTCCAGAAAGTTGCCCTGGCAATCCTGTTGTCCTTGACACTCAACCAGATAGCCAGGGTATCCCCACATTCCCCTTCTTCCTGGGCAAAGCCGTCGGCCTTGGGAATGTTCCCTACATTCCGGGGATTCCGGGCATGATCAATAGCAGTGTCGCTGTACTTGCCGACCATATCCAGCACATATTTTTTTTCCGTTTGTTCATCCATGAGTATTAACCACCTTCAATTAGTTGAGAGTAATTTGGTCAAAGGGCAATATTTGCAGAGAACCGCCATGCACGCCGTCAAGTGTTATTGGTCAGCCTTATTCAGGTAATTACGGGTCAATTGATAGTCCTTTAATGCTTCCCTGAGGGTGCGGACCGCCAGATCGGCAACGTGCAAGTGACCCTGCGGCAATCCTTCAAGCGCCTTTGTCAAATCCTGTGCTTCAATCCCAAAGGCTTCCTTGACCATCTGATTTTTAGCCAATTCGGTAAGCATGCTGCCGCAAGCTATATACGCCCCACACCCATCCGTCCAGAATGTTGCCCTGGCAATCCTGTCGCCCTCGATACTTACCCAGATTGCCATGGAATCTCCCTCTTCCCCCACTTCCTGGCTAAAACCATCCGCGTTGGGTGTATTCCCAAGATTTCGGGGATTTTCGGCGTGTTCAACTGCGATGTTGTTTAGTACATGTTTTTTTTCGACTTGTTCGTTCATATAACTACCACCCTCGCTGTTTATGTCGTTTGGCCTAAACTTTATTATAACAAATTAATAACCCGGATCAAGTCCGAAAAAGCGTTTTAACCTCCCCCGGGCAGGTAGTTTATCGGGTAATAGACCAGAATAGGAAACTGGATAAGCATGAACGGGAACTACGCCTTCTCCGGGCTGAAAAATAATAATCTGAACTCTTGCATCAGGTACCATTCAAAGGAATTTTACGAAAAAAGAATTACAGCTTGATTAAACTTGCAGTTGCCCAGGACGAGCGCAAAGCCGCATAATAAAAGCAATAGCGCCGAAGTTAGACTCCGGCGCTACGCTTCTTTTTGATGTAATGGTGGGCGATGACGGGCTTGAACCGCCGACATCCTGCTTGTAAGGCAGGCGCTCTCCCAGCTGAGCTAATCGCCCGGATATGGTGACCCCTACGGGATTCGAACCCGTGTTACCGCCGTGAAAGGGCGGTGTCTTAAACCGCTTGACCAAGGGGCCTTTTGAGAAATGAGATGTGAGACGTGAGAGGTCACAATAAGATGAGATTCCCAATTCTTACTTCTCACCTCTCGCCTCTCAACTGGTGGGCCCACCAGGATTCGAACCTGGAACCAGCCGGTTATGAGCCGGATGCTCTACCGTTGAGCTATGGGCCCGAAAGAATGGCTCCCCGAGTAGGATTCGAACCTACAACCTACCGGTTAACAGCCGGTTGCTCTACCGTTGAGCTATCGAGGAACATCGGCAAATGCTATTATACGATAGTTTCTAGCTGTAGTCAAGACACCTTAACGCGTGATTTTAATCCAAATAATCTTTTAGCTTTTTACTGCGGCTGGGGTGACGGAGCTTGCGCAACGTTTTAGCCTCAATCTGCCGGATGCGCTCCCTTGTGACACCGAATTTCTGACCAACCTCTTCCAGGGTGCGGGCACGCCCGTCGTCAAGCCCGAAGCGCAAGCGCAAAACCCTTTGTTCCCGCTCGGTCAAAGTTTTTAATACTTCATCCAGCTGTTCCCTTAAAAGAGTAAATGACGCTTCTTCAGCCGGAGCCATGGCTTCATGGTCCTCGATAAAATCTCCCAGATGGGAATCCTCTTCCTCACCAATGGGTGTTTCCAGGGAAACCGGCTCCTGGGCAATTTTCATGATTTCCCTGACCTTGTCCTCGGATATGTTCATTTCCCTGGCGATTTCCTCTGGATTTGGTTCGCGTCCCAGTTCCTGTAAAAGCTGCCGGGATACCCGAATTAGTTTGTTAATGGTTTCCACCATGTGCACCGGGATCCGGATGGTTCTGGCCTGGTCCGCAATGGCCCTGGTGATGGCCTGGCGAATCCACCAGGTAGCGTAAGTGCTGAATTTATAGCCTTTCCGGTAGTCGAACTTTTCCACTGCCTTAATCAACCCCAGGTTACCTTCCTGGATCAAGTCCAGGAAAAGCATGCCCCTTCCCACATAACGCTTGGCAATACTCACGACCAGCCTCAAGTTTGCTTCCGCCAGTCTTCTTTTAGCTTCCTCGTCACCATCCTCCATACGCTTGGCCAGAGCAACTTCTTCTTCCGGCGTAAGGAGCGGTACCCGTCCGATTTCTTTTAGGTACATGCGGACAGGATCATCTATGCCAACACCTTCGGGGACGGTCAGGTCGACTTCCACTTCTTCGGGCGGGGATTCAGCAGGTGCGCCGCCGTCAACGGTCTCCATTTCCGGCGCTTCCTGCACGACCTCTATACCCAGGCCTGCCAGTTTTTCGTAGATATCATCAATTTGCTCGGGTGTCAGGTCAGTTCCCTGGAGACTGTCCATGATCTCGTTGTAGGTCAGGACACCACGTTTTTTACCTTTTTCGATCAGTTCCATAACACCATCGGTTTTTAGTTCGTCCCTCACTTGCTATCAATCCCTTCTCTAGGGTATTTCCGGTTATTTGACCCGAATTGCCCGTATTCCTGCAACAACAGGTCAACTTTACCCTGATCGCCCGCCCTTTCGGCTTCTTCAATCCTTTTAAGAATCATAAGTTCACGCAATAATCCATGCAAAGACCGATCATTTTCCCTATGTTCAAGTGTGCTGATTTCCTTCAAAAGGTTTTCCCTGCGTTCCTGCCGCAAAAAACGGTTGATAGACTTAAGATACATGTTCATTATTTGAACCGGATCATCTCCGGGAATTCCCTGGGCCAACAAATAACACAATAAATCTTTTTCCTCGTCCTCCATGTCTTTCACCATTTCCGCAGGCTGGTAATGTGACGGATCGTTTACTTCCAGACAACGTTCAAATATTTTTTGATAAGTACTATTATTAAAGGGCGCCTGTCCCATTCTTTCCAGGATAATCTTTCCCATTTCGGGATTTTCCAGCACCAGTTGCAAAATAACTGTTTCAGCTTTGCCTCTGGCGTCCATTTTTTCCTCTTTATCTGATATAGTATACTTGGTTTTAACAATATTATCCGGATTTGTCCATTTTTTACCCTTATTATTCTTGAAACGCCTGTATTCACCTGCAACTGTTTCCCAGCTCAAATTTAGTTCCCGGGCAATTGCTTTTAATCCTTCTTCCTTTTCAACCTCACTTTTTAAACCAAAAATGTTGGGAAAAACCTGACTCAGAACAGCAAGCTTGTCTGAGACGTTTATTATACTCCGGGTTGATATGGCCTGCCTTAATTTATATTCGATCAGGGATGCGGCCTTGTTCGTTAATCTTTCCCAGCCTTCATGACCGTACTTTTGGAGATAATCGTCGGGGTCCTTCCCGTCGGGGATACTCAAGACACTAACCTGACAGCCCAACTCCTGCAACAGGTCGAGACTGCGCATGGTAGCGGCAACGCCTGCCGCGTCCGCATCATAGGCAATAAGCACGTTATTGCTGTAGTTCAGCAACAGCCTGCCCTGGTCCGCAGTTAGGGCTGTTCCCAGGGACGCCACAGCGTTGGTAATTCCGTGCAAATGTGCGGTAATTACATCCAGATAACCTTCCATAACAATCATATGGCCCTTGTTCCGGACAGCTGTCCTGGCCAGATGCAACCCGTAAAGGTTACGCCCTTTGCTGAAAAACGGTGTTTCGGGTGTATTCATGTACTTCGGCAGGGAGTTATCCAGAACCCGTCCGCCAAAACCGGCCACCCGTCCCGCAGCGTCCCAAATGGGAAAAATGATCCGGTTACGAAACCGGTCATAATAGCCACCGCCGGGCTTTTTAAGGCTCAATCCCGCCTTAACCACTTCTTCCGGCGGGATCCCCTGCTTACCCATAAATCCCAACAGATTATCCCAGCTCGGGAAGGCAAAACCTACCTGAAAAAGCTCAAGCACCTCCAGGGAAATTCCCCGGCCAGCCAGATACTGCCTTGCATCGGCAGCGGCTTCGTGGTGCTGCAGGGTGTGGTGAAAATAATCCATAGCCAGGCTGTTAATTCGCCGCAGGCTCTCCCGTTCACGCTCTGCTTCTTTCTGGCGGGGGCTTGCGTCCGAAGGTATAACTACACCGGCCTGTTCTGCTAGAAATTTCACCGCCTCGTAAAAGTTCATGTTGTTTTTCAGCATTAAGAACCGAAAAACATCACCTCCTGCGCCGCAACCGAAGCAGTGGAAAATCTGTTTTTCCTGAGCAACGGTAAAAGAAGGTGTGCGTTCCTGGTGAAAAGGGCATAAGCCAGTATAGTTTTTGCCTGTTTTTTTCAGTTGAACGTAGCGGGATACCACCTCGACAATATCGGATCTCAGGCGGACAGATTCGATTATTTCGTCTGGAATAAAGCCCACCCTGACCACCTGCCAATTAACCTGTATACTCAAATGATTCAACAGATAATGATAGAGTCCTGCACAGGGGGTAATGAAAATAATCAATAAAATAAATCTAAATACTGTTGTAAAAAAGACTATTCTCTGTGGGTTATGCTTTTCCTCCCCGTTTATCGACATTATTTTTAAATATATTGTTACCATAAAATGCAAGCGTTAATCGCCGTTAATCTTATTCCAGCCAGGGCAGCGGCAAAAAGTACTTCTGGTAAACGCGAATGGCAAACCTGTCCGTCATCCCGGCTATATAGTCACAAACCGCCCTTTCCGCTGTTCCGGTTCTGGCACGCCGGAGGTATTCCCCGGGCAGCAGTTCAATATGTTCGGTAAAGTAACGGAACAGGCTCTGTATGATCTGGACGGCCTTATCCTTCTCATTTTTTGCTTTAGCATCCAGATAAACATGTTCGAATAAAAAATCCCGCAACAGGTCCGTGGATTCCTGTATCCCCGGGCTCATTCCGATATCCCCGGAATTGTTCCAATTGGTCTGGATCAGGTCGAGAACCATTATATTGATTCTCTCCCGGTGCTCCCTACCCAGGATAGCCAGACATTTTGCCGGGATTTGACCGGGGTCCAGCACGCCCCCCCGGATTGCGTCATCTAGATCGTGATTGATGTAGGCTATCCTGTCGGCGATCCTGACAATCTGCCCTTCCAGGGTTGCCGGTTTATTTGGGCCTGTGTGATTTAAAATGCCATCCCTGACCTCCAGTGTAAGGTTAAGGCCCCTGCCCCCTTCCAACACGTCTACAACCCTGAGGCTTTGCTCGTTATGTTGAAAACATGGTTGGAAGACCCCGTTTAACGCCTCCTCACCGGCGTGTCCGAAAGGGGTATGGCCCAGGTCATGCCCCAGTGCCACGGCCTCCGCCAGATCCTCGTTGAGTCTCAAGGCCCGGGCAACGGTGCGGGCAATTTGGGCTACTTCCAGAGTATGGGTAAGTCTGGTGCGGTAATGATCCCCTTCAGGTATGATAAAAACCTGCGTCTTATGTTTGAGCCGGCGGAAGCTTTTGGAGTGAATAATTCTGTCACGGTCACGCTGAAATGAAGTCCGGACAATACATTCCTGTTCCGGGCGAACCCTGCCCTTGCTTCTGCTGCTGAGGCAGGCGCCAGGAGCCAGAATGAGCCTTTCCAGTTCCTCGGCACGCAGGCGGATATGCATATTTTAACCACCTAACCTGAAATGAATCTTAAAACATTCTACAAGTTACCGGATAATCCTGCCTGACTCAAAAACTCATTAAAGGCCTGGAAACCCCGGCAGCGGGAAAACGCTACCGGGGTTATTTTTGTAACACCCTCCTGCCAAAATATTATTCCCGGCAATCTATTTTTAGACCGCGGGCAAGCCCGACAGGGGCACACTGGCTAAAACGTAATACTTGGCCCCTTTGGGTCCAAGTTCGCTGAGCATCAATTCAATTGAAACGATCCGGGCTTCCCCAAACTTCTTCGATCTTCCCGCATACTCCTCCGCCTTTTGCAGCAGCTTTTCAAACCCCAGAGGCGATCTAATTCTGGCCAGGGTCAAATGAGGGGAAAACTTGCGCCTTTCCGGCTCAAACCCCAAAAGTCCCATCTCCGTCTCTACCCTCCGGTGCAAGCCCGCCAGGATTGTGGTGTCACCGGACACACCAACCCACAATACCCGCGGCCGCTCCACTGAAGGGAACACCCCCACACCGCCGATTACAAGTTTAAAGGGCGCAACTTCCCCCGCCGCAAGATTCAGCCCCTGAACAATGGCTGGAACCTGGTCTTCGGGGACATTTCCCAGGAACTGAAGGGTCAAGTGAAGGTTTGCCCCCCCCACCCATTTCGCGTCTGAAGGAAACCTCCTTAGTGCCAGGCTGAGGTTGTCCAGCGATTTCTTTAATTCCCCCGGCAGGTTTACAGCAATGAAAAGTCTCATTTGTCTCAACAGCCATCAACCTCTTTTCGATATTCTGCTCTTCTTTCCCTTCTGGCAAAGGTTTCTATATCCATGACCACGAGATCCCCTTCTCCGTTTTTTGTAAGATAAACAGGTTCCCCTGTCTGCTTGCACAATTCAGAAATCTCGTTATAGTATTTTTCGGATTGCTGCAGATGGCTTAATATTTATCACACAATTTACCTCTTTCAAGGTAGCATTAATATAACATTATTGCATGCTTATCATACTACCACTTAATCAATTTGTCTATGATCTTACGCATTCTCTGCCCCCCGTAAGTTTTACCGGTTCAAATCCTTTTATTCACTACACTTCACCCGGGTTGCCGTTAACTGGTATTCTATACACGCTCTAATAAAATCTGCCGGTGAAGATGCATTTTCTGCATCTTTACCGGCGAATAATATCTTCTTGGACCCACTCTCCCCGGTTTATGCTGTAAGAACCGGAACTTCATCAAATTCCGGCCTTGACGGCCGCAATCAAATAGACCAATCTCATTTTTTTACATTGTGGAACACTTCGTAAAAATGCAGCAATATCAATTAGAAGAAGCCATTTTTAAACCACTAATTCCAATAATAATAAATCCAATAAAGAGTATCGTTAATAGGTCAATAGGTTCTTTGAATAGTATGATTCCTAAAATCACAGTTCCAACTGTACCTATTCCTGTCCATATTGCGTAAGCTGTTCCTAATGGAAGATTTTTTAAGGCTAATGATAAAAAATAGAAGCTTGCTATCATCCCCAATATGGTAAACACACTCGGTATAAACTTTGTAAATCCTTGTGAATACTTCAAACCCACAGCCCAGCACGTTTCAAGAAGCCCCGCTATAACTAATAGTAACCATTGCATTTTTTTCACCCCTTTCAAATAAAGAAAAAACAAAAAGCCCAGAAGATACTTGTAATATCTCCCAGGCTTTTATCCTTCCGTGAACACAGACAAACTGTGCGTTTTATCTCGGACCAGACCAGTTCTTACAAAAACTGCGGAACCCTATAAAACTTTAATATGAATTTTTCTCTTAACAGAGAATATCACAAGTCATTGTCTTTTTCAATCTCTATCTCGATTGGTCTTTTACGGTAACGGCGGCCTGGGCTGCCGCCAGCCTGGCCACGGGCACCCGGAAAGTGGAACAGCTGACATAATCCAAACCCAGTTCCTGACAGAACTCAATGGATGCCGGTTCCCCGCCGTGCTCGCCGCAGATCCCGATTAAAAGGCCCGGGGTGGTCCGGCGTCCCTGTTCCACGGCCCATTTCATCAATTTACCCACACCCTTGCGATCCAGAACCATAAAGGGGTTATCGGACAAAATCTTCTTATCCTGGTAGGCCTGAATGAATTTACCCTCGGCGTCATCCCTGGAAAAACCCAGGGTAGTCTGGGTCAGGTCATTGGTGCCAAAGGAAAAGAAATCAGCCGATTGAGCCAGTTCATCCGCCAGTAGGGCGGCCCGGGGAATTTCGATCATGGTACCCACGGTGTAGTGGAAAGAAATCCCTGTGTTTTTAATTACTTCTTCAGCTTCGGCCTCGATGATCCGGCGCAGGAAGGACAACTCATTGAGATCGATTACAAGGGGAATCTCCACTTCCGGCACGGGATGAAAACCTTCTTTAACCAACTGGGCTGTGGCGAGAAAAATTGCCCTGGCCTGCATGGCATAGATTTCCGGAAAGGTAATGCCCAGGCGGCAGCCCCGGTGTCCCAGCATGGGGTTGACTTCGGACAGGGTACGAACCTTGTGTAAAAGTACTTCCTTCTTTTCAATTTCAGCTCCGCTTCCCTCCGTCAGCCGCAGCCGGGTCAGCTCCACCATGAGTTCTGCGGCATTGGGCAGAAATTCGTGCAGGGGTGGGTCCAATAACCGGATGGTTACCGGCAGTCCGTCCATGGCTAACAGGATCCCGTAGAAATCTTCCTGCTGCACAGGCAAGAGCTTATCCAGGGCAACCAGCCGCTCCGCTTTACCGGCGGCCAGAATCATTTCCTGAACGACAGGCAAACGGTCCTGGGCCATAAACATATGCTCGGTGCGGGTCAAACCTATTCCTTCCGCTCCGAAATCCCTCGCTTTGGCGGCATCCAGCGGAGTGTCTGCGTTTGCCCTGACACCCAGGATGCGAATCTGGTCAGCCCATTTAAGCAATTTTTTAAATTCAGGCGACAGTTCGGGGTCCAGCATCGGCACCGCCCCCAGGATTACATTACCGGTGGAACCGTCAATGGATATTACGTCACCCTTCCTTACCACCAGGTTACCGCTGGAGAACATGTTCTTTTTGTAATCAATGTTTATGGATTCGCAGCCGCAAATACAGGGTTTGCCCATCCCCCGGGCCACCACGGCAGCGTGGCTGGTCATCCCCCCCCGGGAGGTAAGGATGCCCTGGGAGGCCACGATTCCATGGATGTCGTCGGGGGTCGTTTCCGTACGAACCAAAATCAGTTTTTTACCTTCCGCACTCAGTCTTTCGGCCTCGTCCGCGTCAAATATAACCATCCCCGATGCTGCGCCGGGTGAAGCCGGCAGTCCCCTGGCCACAATGTCCAGCTTTGCCCCGGTATCGATGCGCCGGTGCAGAAGCTGGTCCAATTGTCCGGGCTCAACCCGCAGCACTGCTTCCTCCCGGTTAATCAAACCTTCCTCAACCATATCCACTGCAATTTTGATGGCGGCCTGGGCGGTACGTTTCCCCCGGCGGGTCTGCAGAATCCAGAGTTTGCCCCGCTCCACTGTAAATTCGATATCCTGCATATCCCTGTAGTGCCTGCTTAAAAGCCCGCACACTTCGGCAAACTGACTGTAAATCTCCGGCATGTCCTGCTGCAGCGCCTCAATGGGCTGCGGTGTCCGGATCCCGGCCACCACATCTTCACCCTGGGCGTTGATGAGATACTCACCGTAGAGTCTATTTTCCCCAGTGGAGGGGTTGCGGGTAAAAGCAACGCCGGTGCCGCTGTCGTCCCCCAGGTTGCCGAAAACCATTGCCTGAATATTAACGGCCGTTCCCAGATCGTCCGGGATTTTATTGATCCTGCGGTAAACATAAGCCCGGTCATTATTCCAGGAATTAAAGACGGCATGGACCGACATAAAAAGCTGTTCCATGGGCTCCTGGGGAAAAAGGCAGCCGGCTTCTTTCTGGATTAATTTTTTGTATTCAGCAATAATCTCCCGCCAGTCGCCGGCGGAAAGCTGGTTGTCGAGATAAATTCGGGCCTTATCCTTCTGGTTTGCCAGAATACTTTCAAATTTGTGGTGCTCCACTTCCATTACAACATCACCGAACATATTGATAAAACGACGGTAACAGTCCAGGGCAAACCGCTCGTCCCCGGTGGCGGAAGCCAGTGCTTCCACAGTGCGATCATTCAAACCAAGGTTTAAGACGGTATCCATCATTCCGGGCATGGAAACCGGGGCGCCGGAGCGGACTGATATCAGCAGCGGGTTGTCCCCGGCGCCGAACTTTTTCTCCGTTTTTTCTTCTAGAAGAGCAATTCCATTCCGGATTTGTTCTTTCAACCCCGCTGGAAATTTCTGCCCCAGGGTGGTGAAATCTTTACAGGCCCGGGTGGTAACAATCAGACCGGGCGGAACAGGTAATCCGATTTTTGTCATCTCGGCCAGGTTTGCTCCCTTTCCCCCCAGCAAGCCTTTCATCCCTGCGTTTCCTTCCTCAAACAGGTAAACATATTTTTCACTTAACATGCCTTTCACCTCTAAGATATATTTCCAGCACACGGCTTGCTGTTTCCTCAACGGCCTTATTGGTAACATCTATAATCGGGCAGCCGATCTTTTTCATAAAGTTTTCGGCGTACTCCAGTTCCTTCAGGATCCGCTTCAGGCTCGCATAGTCGGCTTCCGAAGTTAGGCCCAGGGTATTTAGTCTTTCTCTTCTGATCTCGTGCAGCTGCTGAGGACGTATCGTAAGACCGATTAATTTATGCTTCGGGAGACGAAAGAGCTCATCCGGCGGCGATACCTCCGGAACCAGCGGCATGTTGGCAGATTTAATTTGCTTGTTTGCCAAATACATGCACAGTGGAGTCTTGGAGGTGCGGGAAATTCCGATTACCACCAGGTCAGCCCGCAGGATACCCCGGGGGTCTTTGCCGTCGTCATATTTAACAGCAAACTCTATGGCTTCAACCTTCCGGTAATATTCACTGTCCATTTTCCGGACCAGACCCGGCTCCAGCTTCGGACTGCGGTCAACAAGCTGGGACACCGCTTCCATCATCGGGGTCAGGACATCCACCGTCGGGATACCGTATCTGGCCGCCTCCCGGACCAGCACTTGTTTTAATTCCGGAATAACCAGGGTGTAGGCTATGACACAATTAGAATTAACTGCTACTTCCATTATTTCGGGAATCTCATTGGGGTCGTTGACATAAGACAGGCGACGTATTTCTACTCCGCCGTGATTAAACTGAATGGCTGCAGCCCGGGCTACCAGTTCAGCAGTTTCGCCGATGGAATCGGATACGATGAAAATAACTGGTTTGGCATCCTTAGAAATGATAAACTCCCCCTTAACACCTTTCTCCCAGTTCCACAAAAAGCCGCGCAATGTTGGTTTTGCTTAAACGCCCAACCACTTCCAATCCTTCGCCGGCATCGGGCAGAACGGCTTTGCGGACAACCGGCAGCGCGTCAACCTCATGGGCTATGATCTTTTTTGCGGCCGACCAGACTGATTCTTCAGGTGTCGTATATAGTACATTTGGCATCCGGGTCATGATGACCCCTACCGGAAGCTGATGAATATCATGGCCTCCCAAAGTGGTTTTAAGTAAATCCTTACGGGAAATAACGCCTTCCAGCAACCCTACTTCCTTAACCACAAAAAGGGTCCCCACATCCTTGATAAACATGGTTACAACAGCATTGTACACGGAGCAGTTTTCGGAAACCACAATGGGAATGGAAAGAACGCTGTCCACCAGAACACTGCGAAGCTTTTCCGCCACAATCCGGTACGGGGATTTACCGCTATGAAAATAGCCCACTCTCGGGCGCGCTTCCAGCAGTCCGGCCATGGTTAAAATGGCAAGATCGGGCCGCAATGTCGCCCTGGTCAGGGAGAGCTTTTCAGCAATTTGATCCCCGGTGATTGGCCCGGAGTTTTTAACAATCTCCAAAATGGTTTCCTGCCGCCTGGTTAGTTCCAAATCCATCGCCCCTTAGAGCATATATGACATACTAATATGAATTGTTTTCTATATAATATACTATATAAAGAAGGTTTTCCCTCCCTATTTCTAAAATATTTCAGGTAGTGTCAAAACAGAATAACATTATGATGACTATTTAGAATCGCCGGCAATTATGCTTAAATCCGCCACCCGCCGGACCAGGGCGGCCAGTTCCGCCAGAAGGGCCAGCCGGTTAATCCGGAGTTTTTCATCCTCCACCATAACCATTACGGAATTGAAATAATTATCCAGCGGCTGCTGCAGAGTGGCAATAGCCGCCAACAGGGCCTGATAGTTTTGTTGTTCCAACAAAACCCGGGCCTGTTCCCGGACCCTGGTGAGCTGCCGGTATAATTCCCTTTCGCTGCCTTCCTCCAGCAGTGCCCGATCCAGGCGAAGTACAGAAGCCTTTTTGGCCAGGTTATTGGCCCGGGTATAGGCGGTCAGCAGATCCCCAAAAGCAGGGTCCTGACGAAAATCAGCCAGGGCCCGGACCCTTAGAAGGGTGTCGCTGAAACATTGAAATCCCGAGGCCAGAACCGCATCCACCGTATCATAGGAATAGCCGCGCTCGCTAAAGATACCCTTTAGACGTTGTTTAAAGAATTCCGCTATATCATCCTGTACTTTTTCCAGGCTGTACTTGAGTTCCACCTTACCTTCGTAACACTTGTAGGCAGCTTCGACCAAATGCTCCAGGGACAGGTCGAACTGCCCTTCCAGGATGATATGGCTGATTCCCAAAGCCTGGCGCCTTAAAGCATAGGGATCCTGGGAGCCGCTGGGCTGGATGCCGATGGCAAAGCAACCTGTGATGTTATCCAATTTATCAGCGATGCTTAAAATTTGCCCTGGCAGGCTGGAAGGGAGGATATCACTGGCAAAACGCGGCAGGTAATGCTCAAAAATTGCCAGCGCCACCGCCTCTTCCTCACCGTTGCGCCGGGCGTATTCTCTGCCCATAAAACCCTGCAGTTCCGGGAATTCATAAACCATATTGGTAACAAGGTCGGCCTTGGCCAGGTAAGCAGCCCGTTTGGCCTGCTTCATCTCTTGCTCCGTGGCGTTCAGGACTCCGCCTAGATACTCCGCCAGGTTCCCCAGCCTGCTTACTTTGTCGTAAATACTCCCCAGGCTCTCCTGAAAAACAACTTTCTTTAAAGCCGGCACCTTTTCGGTCAGCGGCGTCTTCAGGTCTTCCTCGTAGAAAAAGTTTGCGTCAGCCAGACGGGCCCGCAAAACTTTTTCATTGCCGGCGCGAACAATATCCAGGTGATCCGCCGCACCGTTCTTGACGGCAATAAACTTGGGAAGCAGGCCGCCGCCGGGCCCAAGCACCGGAAAATAGCGCTGATGCTCCCTCATTGGGGTAACCAGGACTTCCTTCGGCAACCCAAGGTAGTCACGGCTGAATTCTCCCACCAGGGCAGTGGGGTACTCCACCAGGTTGTTTACTTCATTGAGCAGATCTTCATTTTCTTCCACGGTTCCCCCTACCGAGGCGGCCATTTCCTGCACCTGGCTCCAGATGGCCGTTTTTCGCTCCTTGAGGTCGACCATGACATAATTACGCCGCATCTGATCAAAATATTCCTTTGCCTTTGACAGAACAATGGATTCCTGGCCCAGGAAACGATGGCCCCAGGTGGTCCTGCCTGCCTTCAGGCCGGCAAACTCAAATTCCACCACATCGCTGCCTAAAAGTGATACCAGCCAGCGAATGGGCCGGGCAAAACGCACATCCAAATCACCCCAGCGCATGGGTTTGGGGAAATGCAGCCCGGTTATCAGGGAAACGGCAATTTCAGGCAGAACATCCCTTACGGGCCGGCCTGCTTCCCGTCTGACGGCAAAAACGTATTCAACGTGCCCCACAGGTTTTATAATGAGATCCCCCACAGCAACTCCCTGTCCCCCGGCAAAACCTTCCGCCGCCCTGGATGGCGTCCCGTCTGGTTTGAAGGCAACCCTGGCAGCCGGACCTTTAACTTCCATTTCCAGGGAAGCCTGGTTCACACCCAGTCCTTCGATAAACAGGGTCAGGCGGCGGGGCGTTCCGCAGGTTTCAATCCGCCTAAAAGGAATTCTATAATCCGCCAGAATGGCGCTTGATTTTTCCTTTAATTCCTTTAAGGCCGGCTCTAAAAACCTGGCCGGCATTTCTTCCACACCGATTTCCAGGATATAGTCCAGAAATTGCTCCTGCGTTGAAGTCTTTTTCGCAGTCATATCTTTACGCCCCCTTCACTTTCAGCAGGGGATAGCCCATGGCTTCCCGCTGTTCTACGTAGGACTGGGCGCAAACCCGGGCCATATTCCTCACCCTGGTGATAAAACCTGTTCGCTCCGTAACACTGATAGCCCCCCGGGCGTCCAAAAGGTTAAAGGTGTGGGAGCATTTTAAGACGTAATCGTAGGCCGGCAGGACAAAACCTTTTTTGATGATACTCAGGGCTTCCTGCTCGTACATCTCAAAGAGTTTAAAGAGCAGTTCCGTGTCTGCAATTTCAAAATTGTAGTGGGAATGCTCTACCTCGCCCCGGTGGTGAACATCACCGTAAGTAATGCCTTCCACCCAGGTGATATCAAAAACACTGTCCACGCCTTGCACAAACATGGCCAACCGCTCCAGTCCGTATGTCAGCTCAGCGGAAACCGGTCTGCAGTCAATACCACCGCACTGCTGGAAATAAGTGAACTGAGTGACTTCCATTCCATCCAGCCACACTTCCCAGCCCAATCCCCAGGCGCCAAGGGTGGGCGATTCCCAGTTGTCCTCTACAAAGCGGATATCGTGCTCGGCGGGATCGATGCCGATGGCCCTCAGGCTGTCCAGGTAGACGTCCAGCACATCGTCCGGGGAGGGTTTTAAGATAACTTGATATTGGTAGTAGTGCTGGAGGCGGTTGGGATTTTCACCGTAGCGCCCGTCGGCGGGCCGCCGGGAAGGCTCAACGTAGGCCACCCGCCAGGGTTCGGGACCCAGGGCGCGCAAAAAGGTGGCCGGGTTCATGGTGCCGGCCCCTTTTTCTACATCGTAGGGCTGCTGAAGAATACAGTTTTGCCGTGACCAGAAATCGTCCAGTTTTAAAATAATTTCCTGGAAAGTCATAGAATCCTCCTTTAGGTTACTGGATCCCCGCGCCGCCGGCGCGGATTTAAATCCATTTTTAAACAAGTAAACTCCCGTCCCTGGTATGTCTCTACCAGGGACGGGAGTCTTCTTTTCCCGCGGTTCCACCCTGATTGGCCGCATTCTTTTAAACGTCGGATTTAATCCGGATACCAGGCAGCCAGGGAGGAATAAAAACCTGCATCTGCCTGAAAACCTGCAGCCCTCTTATAAAAAGCAAGCTTTACTGACCAGAACAGCAATCCCCGGGTTGCCCCCCCGGGGCCTAAAAACCATTCCGGGGACCGTTTTGGCGTTCCTCTTGCGGCTCGGAAACCCCCTTCACCGGCCATGCTTTACCCGCTTCCACCACTTACGGGCTCTCTATAAAAACACCTTCCGGCTACTTTTTTTCTTCATCGCCTCATATATTTTTATCAAATTTACCAAATTCCCGGCTTAAAGTCAATCCTGCTAAATATAATTAGCTTTAACCGGATAATTTTACCACAGTGCCGTTGTCCTTTGAGCACGAACAATAAAACCGGCTATTCACCCAAACCGGCGCTTTCTTCCTCCGGACTTTTACCCCGGCGCTCAAACTCCAGGGTATATTTATTGGCCATGGCAGCAACCGTGCCCAGCGCCCCCAGCACGGCGATTTCGCTGCTGGCCAGGGCGCCGATTAACCCCAGAGCGCCGATTGTAGCGGGGAATTCGTATACCGTCTGGTCACCTTTTTTGACTTTGATTCTGTACGACTGCCCCTTTTGCAAAATCCCTCTGACTTGACCCACCATTTCCTGTCCCCGGGCTTGAAAGCGTTCCCCCAGATCGCGTCCCCTTTCCTCCAGGTTCACCAGGGCTTGAACCACATCCCCGCCTTCCTGCTCCAGGGCTTCCCTGGCCTCCTTGTAGCTGACTTCCAACCGGGCCCTGATGAGATCAATCTTCTCCAGTTCGCTGTTCAATTTAGGCCACCTCCATTCCTCTTGTCTTAGTTAAACCACGGATTCCGGTTTTTATACATGAGTCCCAGGAGTCCCCGCAGGACTGGATTTAAGGCGGTCTAAAAAGGCAGTGGACTTAAATTCCTGTTCAAGATGGTACTTTAAATATTCATGCAGCAAATGTTTCAACTGTATCCTGGTCCGGGAGTCTACCTTTAACTGACGCAGCCTGGATGGATGCCAGCGCCGCAGTACTTTTAAAAACTCCACCAGGCCCCTGCTGCAAGGCAGGGCGTCCGGTCCGGAGCCTCCGCAGACACCGCACAGGATCCCCCCCAGACCGGGACTGAAGCCCAAGGGCCCATCCAGTGAACCCTGGCAGTTTGCGCAGTTTTCCAGGATCGGATGATACCCCGCGTAATCTGCGGCCTTAATTTCAAAGGCACGGGCCAGCAACTCCAAATCCTCCGTCTCCATCAGGCGCAAAGTTGTCAACAAAAGTAAATAAAGGGGTTCACCGGGCTCTCCCTCCGGGGTAAGGACGTCCACCAGCTCGAACAGGTAGCTGGCGTAACTTATTTTTTCCAGATCCCCCCGAAGATAAGAGAACATTTCGACCCCTTCGCACTGACTCACTGAATCCAGTTCCCGGCCCCGGTGAATTAAAAAATTAGCCCGGGTAAACAGTTGAACAGCGCCGCGTTTCCGGCTGGAGGCCCTGGCGGCGCCGTGGGCCATCACCTTGAATTTGCCCAATTTCCGGGAGTATAGGGTTAACAGCTTGTCACCCCTGCCACAGTCCCTGGTCCGGAGTACCAGCGCTTCAGTTTTATATAATTTCATAACAATTGCCCCAAATTAAGGTTATGGAATAAATATATCCGGCTTACTTACAATGTGTTTAATTAACACCTGGCTGCGGTTTATTTCAAGATAAATAAGCTGGCCAGGCTAAAATAAATCACCATGCTGGTAATATCCATTAAAGTCGTAATAAATGGGCCCGAAGCCAGCGCCGGGTCAATACCCAGGCGGTAGATCAGCACGGGAATAAAGCTGCCCAAAAGCGTGGCTATGGACATACTCACGGCCAACGACAGCCCCACCACCAGTCCGAGCAAAGGGATACCCTGCCAGACGTAGGCGGTAACCGCCATGACCGAACCGCAAACCAAACCTATAAATATACCAACCCTGGCCTCCCGCCAGATTACCCTTATAACATCTTCGCGCTCCACCTCACCGGTGGCCAGTCCCCGCACCACCACCGCCAGGGACTGGGTAGCAGCGTTACCCGGTCCCCCCGCCAGAATATGAATAAAAAAGGCCAGGACAGTCAGGGATTCCAGGGTTCCGGAAAAAAAATTGATGACATTTCCGGCCATCAGTCCGCCGAAGAGCAAGCCCACCAGCCATGGCAGGCGCCTGGTCGCACGCCTCCAGATCCCGCCCTCGAACTCCTCCACCTCCAGGTCAGTATTACCTGAAAGGAGCATGATGTCCTCCGTCGCTTCTTCCTCGATGACGTCCAGGATGTCATCCACAGTAATGATACCCAGGAGTTCCTGGTCATCGTTAATCACCGGTATGGCCAGAAAGTCATATTTGGCAACCAGACGGGCTACCTCTTCCTGGTCAGTCCTGACGTTAACGCTAATTACCCTGGTCTGCATTATTTTTTCCAGGGGTTCCCCGGGTTCGGCGGTAATTAAGTCCCTCAGGGAAAACACACCGGTAAGCTGATTTTTTTGATTTACAACATAGATGTAATAAATAATCTCAACCTCGCGGGCCGTAGCCCTCAAAGCCTCAATAGCCTGCCGGGCGGTCAGATCCTTTTGGACAGCCGCATATTCGGTGGTCATGATCCCGCCGGCGGTTTCCGCGCCGTAAGCCAGGAGCATCCTGATTTCCCGGGCCTCCGCTGCGGCGATAATACCCAAGAGCCTTTCTTTCTCACCCTGGGGCAATTCACGCAGCAGGTTTGCCGCATCGTCATCGGGCATTTCTTCCAGGATTTTAGCGGATCGCTGCCTGCCCAGCCCTTCCAGCAGGGGAACCACCATGTTCCGGTCAAGATTATAAATAACCCCCGCCGCATCTTCAGGCTCAACGTGCCTGAGGATTTTTACCCTTTGGGCCAGGTTGAGGGAGGGGAATGCTTCCGCAAGATCGGAGGGATGCAATTCCCCAAGTTTAGTATGCAAAACCTCCGAAGATGATTGCAACAGCCGCTCCAGGGACTCCCCTGCTTCTATATTTCTTCTTTCCTTCCCGTCACCGGTCATCCTGGGAACCCCCTTGTGTTGAAATCCTAAAAACCCCCTGTCCCAGAAAGGGAGGCTGTCCTTAAAATGAAAACCCGATTTCCCCTCAAGAATAACAAAAACTGTCCGGCGGAAAGTGGACAGCTCTTTTAAGCATACAACCGCCTGTTCTAGTCTCTCCTAGACATCTTCCCTGTAACCGAAATGCCTGATCTGGGCTTCCTTGTTCCGCCAGTCGGTCTTAACTTTAACCCAGAGCTCAAGATAAATTTTTGAACCCAGTAAACTTTCAATATCTTCCCTGGCCAGGCGGCCGATTTGTTTCATCATCTGCCCTTGTTTTCCAATTAAAATACCCTTCTGCGAGTCCCTTTCGGTATAGATAACGGCACGCACCGCCACTACCTGATTGGGTCGCCGATCCAGTTCCTCGATCACCACCGCCACCGAATGGGGTACTTCCTGGGAGGTTAGCATAAGGACCTTTTCCCGAATCAGTTCTGCCATGATAAAGGCTTCCGGCCTGTCGGTGATCATGTCGTCAGGATAGTATTTGGGGCCAGCCGGCAGGTTTCTGGTGATGATCTCCAGCAAACGGGGCAGGTTTTCACCGGTAAGGGCTGAAACCGGCACTATTTCCAAAAAGTTGTAAAGCCTGCTGTACTGATCAAGCAAGGGGAGCAGTTCTTCCTTTGAAACCAGGTCCAGCTTGTTAACAACCAAAACTACCGGCGTTTTGAGACCTGCAAAGCGCTCCACCACAAAAAGATCACCGGGTCCCGGCGGTTGGTTTGCTTCCACCAGAAAAAGAATCAGATCGACTTCGTTTAGTGTCTTAAGGGCTACCTGTACCAGACGCTCACCCAACTTATGCTTTGGCTTGTGGATCCCCGGGGTATCCAGAAAAACAACCTGGCTGTCTTCCCTGGTGAGGACACATAAAATCTTGTTTCTGGTGGTTTGCGGCTTGTCCGACATGATGGCCATTTTTCTACCCATCACTTTATTCAAAAGGGTGGATTTACCCACATTGGTTCTGCCCACCAGGGCGGCAAAACCCGATTTGAAAGATTCTCCATCCATTACCAAAAAATCGTCCCCCAGTATGAATTAACGCTTTTGACCTGTATCGCCCTCTATTTAAGATGCGGCCCCGTAAAGGTGATTTATCTTGAACAGCGTTAAAGATTATTTTTAAAAACATAAAGGTTATCCCAAACAACACTTCCAAGGTTATTATAAACAATGTTCAAGGTTATTCCAAACAATGCCCGGGGCTGCCCTAAACAATTTTAAGGGCTATTAAACAACGCCAAGGATTTTTTAAAATAGAATTAATTCTTGAGCTGCACCGGACAATTATCAGCGAGCAGCCGGACCTGCCTCCCCGGCGGCAAGAAGCCTCCCCCGGTCAAAAACACAGGGCAACAGGGCCTCCAGCATCTTAACGAGGTAATCTCCCTGCCCGTTGACCATATAGACCTTCATTCCGGTCCCAAACTCGGCCAAAGCCTGGCGGCAGGCCCCGCAGGGCACACAATAGTCAGCAGTGCCTGCTGTTACAGCGATGGCCACAAAGTCCATCTCTCCGTCGGATACGGCTTTGTAGAGGGCCACCCGTTCAGCGCAGCAGGTGAGACTGTAGGATGCGTTTTCAATATTACAGCCCGTGTAACACCGGCCCTTGCTGGTAAGGATAGCGGCGCCCACCCTGTAGTTGGAATAAGGCGCATAGGCCGTTTCCCTGGCGGTTTGAGCAGCGTTAATCAGCTTTTCAACCGGAATATCCATATTTCCCCTTTCCCTGAAATACCGCGAGGTTAAAGATCTATAAAAACAGTTCATGATAAAATGGCCGGGCGCTACCAAATAGGGGTGAGGGCCCGTTGCCTCAACTTACGGAGCTTTTTCGGCATAACAGGCCCGACCTTCTTCACCATCCGGCCAGTTTAAAAACGGCTGCCGTAACAAAGGTTCCCAGCAGCGCACCGGTAATAATCCCGGCAAGCCCGGGGGATTCCGGCCCCAGCCTGCCGTGCGCCACCAGTAAAGCCAGGGCCAGGGCAATGGTTGCAACCAGAAAATCCCCTGACAGCATGGTTAGCGCCGTGCCGCCGGCGAAGGCCAGGGCCGTACGGCCGCTGAGTAACCTTCCCTTTTTACCGGTACCCATACTCACCCAGGCCTTTCCTGCCATGGTCAACAGCATAACCAGTAAAAAGGAGGCTGTCGTAGCCAGAAGGGGAGCCCCCCTGCCCCTGCCGGTACTCAAGCCGATGCTTTCCAGCCTGGGATAAAAGACAACATAGGCCACCACCAGCGCATTCAGGGCTGTTACAAGCACTGCCCCTGCAGCCGCATTTTTGGCGACTTTGGCCAGGTGGTGGTATTCCTGAACGAAAAGATCAATCGCCTTTTCGATGGAGGTGTTGAACATTTCGGCCATGAGCACAAGGGTAATGGCGAAGAGCAGCAAAACAAGGTCCCTGGTACCGATCCTGAAATACAAACCCGCTCCCAGGACAATCAAAGCAGCCGTAAAATGGATACGCATATTGCGCTGCGTTTTCAAGGCATAAACCAGACCGGCTACGGCATATTGAAAACTGTGTAAAATTTTTTCCAGGCCCATGGCAGCCACCTATCTGTTGGTTCTAAGCGCCCTCAATTCACCATTCTTGCAGGCATAGTCTGAATAATCGCCGATTGCCCTATTCCGGCAGATTAAAACGGGTCAGGATCTCTTCTTCTCTTTGACGCATCCTCCGGCGCTCTTCCTCCTCCTGGTGGTCGTAACCCAACAGGTGCAATACACCATGTACTGTCAAATATGCCACCTCCCGGTGAAAGCTGTGACCGAACTCCCGGGCCTGGCGTCCGGCGGTCTCCAAAGAAATCACCACATCCCCCAGGATGATCTCCTCCTCTTCCCCGGGAACATTTTCTCCTTCCAGCATGGCAAAGGAAAGTACATCGGTGGGGCTGTCCACGCCCCGGTACTGATTATTCAACCCTTGAATATAGGCGTCGTCCACGAACACCAGGCTGACTTCGGCTTCCTCCCCGAAGCCCTGCTCCTTTAAAACTGCCCCCACAGCCCTGCTGAGAAGCTCAATAAGGCTTTCCTCAACCGCCATTTCTTTCTGCAAGTTGTTTACGAGTACCGGCACGTTTCTTTCTCCTTTCTATTTCCTGGGCCATGTCCGGGTACTCAATCCGCGAGTGAAAAATTCCAGTTAACACCCTGACAAAGGCTGTAGCAATGATATCGAGATCCTTTAAGGTAAGGTCGCACTCATCCAGCTGGCCGTCATTTAATTTATCCTTGATAATCTTCCGTACCAGCCCTTCTACCCGGCCTGCGGTACGGTTTTGCAGGGAGCGCACCGCTGCCTCCACAGAATCGGCCAGCATGACCAGGGCCGCTTCCTTGGTCTGGGGTTTGGGCCCTTCATACCGGAATTCTTCCTCGGTCACGGTTTCAGTCCGGTCGCTTTCCAGAGCCTTATGATAAAAATAACTGACCAGACCGCTGCCGTGGTGCTGCTCGATGATATCTATGATCCCCTGGGGCAGCCTGTGCTCCCTGGCCAATTCCACTCCGTCCTTGACATGGGAAGTCAGAATTAATGTACTCAGGGAAGGTGCGATTTTATCGTGGGGATTATCAGAAGTCATTTGATTTTCAATAAAAAAATACGGCCTTTTAATTTTACCGATGTCGTGGTAGTAAGCGCCCACCCTGACCAGCAGGGATTCGCCGCCCACCGCATCTGCGGCCGACTCGGCTAAATTACCCACAATAATACTGTGGTGATACGTCCCGGGGGCTTCGGTCAGAAGCCTCTTCAAAAGGACATTGTTGGGGTGGGAAAGTTCCAAAAGCCTTACGGGAGAAGTAATCTGGAAAGTATGTTCCAAAAAAGGCAGGGAGCCGTTGGTAAGGATTGATGACAGAATACCGCTGGTAATACCCAGGGCCAGGCTCGTGGAAATCAGCAGGCCCAAGGGGGTTCCTGTAACCAGTCCAACAACAAAGATTGCCACAACATTGGCGCCGCTGGTGTAAAACCCGGCACGAACCAGATCGCCCCGCTGGCTGAGCTTGGACACGCTGTAAACGCCGGTAATTCCGCCAATCAGTCCCACCAACCCGAAACGCAGTTGATTGTCCGTCATTATGGCCAGCATAAAGCCCATGATGGCCACCACCAGCACCGCCAACCGGGAATCCAGAAGAATGGCAATTAACATCCCGGCTGCCGCAAGGGGTACCATGTACCCAAACTGGGCGCCGAATTCCGGCCACTGGTTGACATTGATGGCAATGATTGCTTTCCCCACCGCCAAAACCACTATGACAATTATCCCCAGCAAATAAATGTGTCCGGGGTGATCATAAATTTCCCGGTTTTGCTGGAAAAGATAAAACAGTACAACCACTGTCAGCAAAACCGTCAGCAGGAAAACGCCCACGACCGAGGTCCAGGGAAGTTTAGCCCTGGTAATGCCCAGGGCCTGAAGCTTGGCCATATGCTCCTCGGTTACAATCTCACCTTCCCCGATAATTTTTTCGCTTTCCTTGACGGTAATCATGGTTGGAACAATAAGTTCCATGGCCTCTTCTTGTTTTTGTCTGGTCATCTCGTAGTCAATAAAGGCATTGGGGCGCAGATAAAGGTCAATTAGCCCGGTGGAATAATTTTCATAATGCCCGGGCAGGCTCATCCTGGAAATCTGGCCGGCAATATTTCTTTTGGCTTCCGCCAGGTTGTCCTGGGTAATCCCGTCGCCCTCCTCCATACTTGCGGCAATTATGCCTTTTAATGAACTCTCAATCTGTTGCGTATAGCCCGGAGTGGATTCCGCCAGTTTTTCCAGATCCTGAGCAGCCAGGGTGAAGGGAAGGATTTCATTTAATCTGTCTACTTTGGCGGCGCGGTCCAGACTATCATCTTCCTGCACCTCGCCCAATGCCCCCGCCTGCTCGGAGATATCCTGTTGAACACCGATACTGACCTGGGGATCTTTGGCGAAAACCTTTTCCACTTTTTCCGCGGCGAGCCGGCGCTGTTCAATTGTCTTGTTCTTGTCTTCAAATACAATACTTTCATCCGCGTAAAAAGTCCTGGGGGATACCTGCCCCACCTGCGGGTTGGTTTTGTTCGGAAAAAAGTTAACGGACATAATCAGGGTTAAAAGAAACAGAAATAAAATTGCCGCGCTGCCCCTTCGTATCTTACGCTGCCTTGTCAGCAGGGACAGGACGGCCGCCAACCTGTTTTTCATCCCACCGAAGGTGAACATAAGTTTCACTCCTCTTTGGCCACAACTTCCCGCTCTTCCCCTTCGTAAGCTTTGATTATTTCTTCCACCAGGGGATGCCGGACAATATCTTCCCCGGTCATTGTGTGAATACCCAGGCCCTTAATTTCCTTCAGGACGGCCAGAGCATGAATCAGGCCGGAGGCCTGTCCCCTGGGCAGGTCAGTCTGGGTAACATCCCCGGTGATGACTGCTTTGGAACCGAAGCCGAGACGGGTCAGGAACATCTTCATCTGTTCCGGTGTTGTGTTTTGGGCCTCATCCAGAATAATAAACGAGTCTTCCAACGTTCTTCCCCGCATATAGGCCAGAGGTGCTATTTCAATAATGTTCTTTTCCAGGTATTTGATGGTGTTGTCAACACCCAGAACATCGTAAAGACTGTCATAAAGCGGCCTTAAATAGGGGTCTATCTTTTCCTGCAGATCTCCGGGCAAGAAACCCAATTTTTCACCTGCCTCCACCGCCGGGCGGGTCAGCACCAGACGCTCCACATCCTTGTTGCGCAACGCCTTAATAGCCATGACAACAGCCAGGTAGGTCTTTCCCGTACCGGCCGGACCGATGGCAAAGACAATATCATGGGTTTTAATCTGCTCAACATATTTTTTCTGGCCAATGGTTTTGGGTTTAATTTGCTTGCCCCGGGGTGTAATCATGGCAATATCCGTAGCCAGAGCTACAAGGGCGTTTTTGGTACCGCTCTGGGCGGCTTTAATGGCGTAGGCAACCTCACGGAAGGTCAGACGGTTCCCGGCACGGTAGAATTTTTGCAGCTGGCTCAAAACTTCCCGGGCCTGTTCCGTCTTTTCTTTATCCCCGGTAATAATCATTTCCTGCCCCCGGGACACAAGCCGGACCTCCAGCGCTTTTTCAATTTGCGTAAGATGCTGATCATGCTTTCCAAAAATTTCTGCTGCGGCAATAATATCGTCCAGTTCAAATCTGGCTTCAAACTTTTGGGACAAAATCCGGCTATACCTCCTTAAGGGCTTCTATTTACTGTTTAAGGTTCCGAAATGTTTATCCGCCCCAATATCTTCCACAACCTCGAGCACAGCCTTAACGCGCACAAGATTTTCCGGGCGTCCCGTATGCACCTCTTCCACCAACTGCATCTCCACTCTGGTATTTTGAGGCAGGGATGCCTGCGCTTCCTGCAAGGCTTTTTCTTCAGCCAGACTGCGGGCTTCCCCCCGGCTGCGTTCTTCCCGGTAGTCCAATAGTTCAAAGTACTTGATTGTTACTAGTTCGACGGGTATGGTAAGATTCCTCCACGCAGGAGGGCTTTTAACTAAAGTATCGGTTTTATAGTGTTCATAGGGAATATTTTTACTGCCTGATAGAATTATTTCCTTACCTTCAAATTTAATACTGACCCGGGTTTCTAACCTTCCCGTGGGACGCCGACCCTCCTCCAGCAATGGGACTTCACCGTAACCCTCGTACCAGACCCGGGCCCGGACAATACCCCTGGCGTGCACATAGTCGGGCGGCTTAATAATTCCGTGGTTTTGGCCCGGCTTTTGTTCCCCACCCGGACCTGACTGCTCCTCCGGGGCGGGTATTTCACCTGATATGAGCACCTGTCCGGGAACAACAGTATCCCCTTCCCGCACAACCGGATGACCGCTGATAACCAGCACTTCTTTAATAAGTCCTGCCTTACCGGCAACAATATGGGCAGGCCGATCATCTTCCTTTACAGGCATGGTTCGCTCCGAAACTTCTATTATTACCCTTGTCCCCTGAAGATAGACGCCTGTCCAGGCCACAAGGGGTAATCTTTCCATGATTTTGGCCTCCACTGCATCCGTTTCCACATGCCATTTTGGCACACCCCTGGTAAGGCCTGCTTCGGCCGCAACTCCCAGCAATTCTTCGGAATTCAGCTGTTCGTTGCCTTTCACCTCGATAAACCAGACAAAGGAAGTGAGGAGATAGAGGACACACACGCAAAAGACAGCCCCCAGGGCCAGTGTTTTTCTCCGGCGCAGGCGGGCGAGGTGAAAGGGTAAACCCTCTCGTCGGAGGATCCGGAAACGGCAGCAGGTGCGCCTGGCTATATGCCGCATTGGTTTTATTGCGTTTACCCTGACCTTTAAACAGATTGAACCATCCCCGGACCGATCGACATCCCAAAGGCTGATTCCCCTGCTAGCCGCCATATTAATGAATTTTTCCGGGGCCGGTCCGGTGACTGAAATGGTTACGTAGCCCAGTAAAAAAGACATTACTTTAAATAATAACATATTTCATCCCCCTGTATGTGGATATTGGTTACGCAAGGCCCGCAGCCATCGTTAAGGTGTTTTTACAATTCAATCGAATCTCAGGGAGTGGATCCTGCCTTCTATACACAATTCATCGGGCAGGATATTGCGTAAAACCAGGGTTTTTCCCTCAACAACAACCTCCCCTTCCCCGACACTGATACGAACCCCTTCCGGGCTGTACTCAAGTATGCCCTTGTGGTTTTCAACATAAAGCTGGACATTGCCAAACAGGATAATCTTGGGCAAGTCCAGGGCAACGTCACCTGGTATTTCCAGGATTTCCGAAACCTGTTTTTTTACTTTTCTTTTAACATCTTGCCAGGCCATAAAAAATCCCCTCCTTGCCACAATTTTATGCGGCCGGAGGGGAATAATTACCTATTTTATGGAAACCATATCATCCTATGATCGCTAATATAGATCTGGTTGTGTTTTCCTTGTTGGTACCGGGATGCTCTATTCGGGGGCTATTTGCCGGGTATGTTTCCCGGCGCCTGGAAAACACCCCTGGGGTTAATTCCCTTTTCTCGCCTACCTCTTATTTTTTCTTTTCACCCAGATGCCACCGCGGGGCCCCAGTATTTCGGACCAGACAATCCCCTGCAAAACCTGCCCCGGGCCCTGGATGTCAGTAAAACAGTTTTTCCCGGTACGCTCCTTGCAACGCTCCCGGGGGACAACACCAAGGGCCTGACCGGGCAAGTTACCGGTTGGGGGCAGCCGGCCGGGCAATTCCAAATTGATTTCCCCCGCCTCCCACCCCGGCTGTTCCGTTTCCAGGGGACGCCGGGCTGCTGCAATTCTCTCCCGGCGAACCCCGGGTTCATCTTTTCTTTCAGGTACAACCGGCTCGCTGTCACGCCCGGTGATGTAACCGGGGAGATTCAATTTCCGCCCCCCTTCCCCGTACGTTACCTCCGGTAACGTCTCCTTCGGTTCACGGTAGGCCGTTCCCGATCCGGCACGTTCCATCCGGCGCCAGATACTACTTACAAGAATAACCAGAAGGATGATCATCCAGATCGTTTTCAACAAAACACACCCTTAATTAATCTCAAGTGGTACCGTGGTATCGGTTACTTGGGGCTTACGGGTCCTTCTTCTTCCGGGTTAGGACCTAATTTGGACAGGGTCTCCCGCATCCGGGTATCCGATAAAAGGTTCTGAAGATTATAATAATCCATTACACCAAGTTTGCCCTGGCGCAGGGCATCGGCCATGGCCAGCGGTACCTCTGCTTCGGACTTCACCACCTGGGCGCGCATTTCCACAACAAAGGCCTTCATTTCCTGTTCCTGGGCAACAGCCATAGCCCTGCGTTCTTCAGCCTTGGCCTGGGCAATCCGCTTGTCCGCCTCGGCCTGGTCGGTCTGCAGCTGGGCCCCGATGTTACGGCCCACGTCCACATCGGCAATATCGATGGACAAAATTTCAAAGGCCGTCCCGGCGTCCAACCCCTTACTGAGGACAGTCCGGGAAATGAGGTCGGGGTTTTCCAGAACATGTTTGTGGGAGTCGGAGCTGCCCACGGTTGTCACAACCCCTTCGCCCACCCGGGCAAGGATAGTTTCTTCCCCGGCGCCACCTACCAGCCGGTCAATATTAGCCCGCACCGTAACCCTGGCCACTACCTTGACTTCAATCCCGTCCTTAGCCACCGCAGAAACCAAAGGGGTCTCCAGGACCTTGGGGTTTACACTCATCTGCACAGCCTCGAAGACATCCCGGCCGGCCAGGTCGATAGCCGCCGCCCGCTCAAAGGGCAGCGGTATGGCAGCTCTTTCCGCGGCAATCAGGGCGTTTACCACCCTATCCACATTACCACCGGCCAGATAGTGCGCTTCCAGCTGGTTCACGCTTATATTGATACCCGCCTTGTCAGCTTTGATCAGGGGGTTGACAATCTTCGCCGGGGGAACTCTGCGTAAACGCATGCCGATTAGCGTAAAAATCCCGACTTTGACCCCCGCCGCCAGGGCGGAAACCCACAATCCCACAGGAATAAAGCTAAAAATGATGGCAACAACGACAAATATTAAGAGAATTAACAACAGGGAAGCTACTGCACCTGCACCCAAACAAACCACTCCTTGTGTAATTATTTTTCCATTAGCTGCTTTACGACCACCCGCGTACCTTCCACCTTTACTACTGTAACCTGGGAACCGGGGGCGATAAACTCACCGTCAGTCACCACATCCAGACGCTGCCCTTCCACCTCCACCGTACCGGACGGCCTTAAAGGGGTAAGGGCAATACCCTCCTTACCTGTAAAAGCGTCCATTTCCCGTAAAGGCGCCACATACCCGTCTTCTCTCTGCTGCCTGTTCTGCAGGGCCAGTTTGAACCACAGTTTATAGCGGGACATAAGTTTTAGCCCGGTAAAGAGTACAATAATGGTGGCAATAAGAGCCAGGACGAGGGCCTTCGTAATCTGGGCCGCGTCAACGGAAGCCAGCAGTACCCCCCAGCCAAAGAGAACAATCCCCAGTATACCGGCGATTCCGAAACCTGGGAAAATAATAATCTCCAGAATTATAGCTATTATACCCAGTAAAAAAGCCAGTGCTGCCAGCCAGTTGATTAATTCAGGCGTCAATACCTTCACCTCGCTGTAAAAAATGCCTGGCTTCATAGGCCAAGCATTTGTATCGCTTTTCTTAGACTAGCGGAACTTCCTTTTTCTAGCTGCTTCTGACTTTTTCTTTTTGCGCACGCTGGGTTTCTCGTAATGCTCGTGCTTCCTGGCTTCTGCCAAAACGCCTGCTTTTTGACAGGTACGCTTGAAACGCCGGAGGGCACTGTCAAGTGTTTCATTTTTACCTACTTTTACTTCCGCCACTATACTTTCCCTCCCTCCGCTAAACCATAAAACCGTGAATAATCTTGGGAACAAGCCCATTTAACCAGTACAAAACAAATACTTTATCATTATACATCAGGATTAAACCTGGAGTCAACCAATGGGGCTGCTGCATTCTACAAGTACTCGCTAAAACACCGGCCAGACAAGTCCGGGCACGGTCCCATTGTTTTTACCGACCTTTGCCTTGCCTTCTAACCCGGCGGCCACTGGAACGGACGTCCCGCCAGGAAATGATAATGGATATGCATCACTTCCTGGCCGGCTTCCCGGCCACAGTTGCAAACTAAACGAAAACCCTGTTCCCCCAGGCCCAATTCCCGGGCCACCCGGACTGCGGCCATTTGAACCTGCCCCAGTAGATGGGAATCATCTTCGTTCAGGCCGAACAGGGTTGGCATGTGTCTTTTTGGTATGATTAGAAGGTGGACAGGGGCCGCCGGGTTAACATCTTTAAAAACCAGAACTTTTTCATCTTCGTAAACTATATCCGCAGCAATATCCTTATTGGCTATTTTGCAAAAAATGCAGTCCTGCATTCTGCCACCTCCTCCCTTTGGCGAAATTATACTATTTTTTAAATATTTTATTCAACATTTTAAAAGAAAATCCTGCACCAGGCGCTTAATATTATCATTAGATCATGATTCCCTTTAAGGCTGTTCCCTCTTGCTCAAGAATTTTTACCCGGACGATTTCCCCCCGCAGCTCCTCTTCAGCCGGGAAAGTGACCCTGACATAATTCCCGGTCAGCCCCTCGTACAAGGAACCCTCTCCCTTCGCAGACTGTTCCACAAGCACATCCAGCTCCTGACCAAGCAGCGACGCGGCAAAGCGGGCAGCCAGTTTTTCCCCGGCCTCAATCAGCTTCCGGCTGCGCTGTTCCTTGGTCCTTCCCTGAACCTGTTCCCCAAACCCGGCTGCCGGGGTACCCCGGCGCGGGGAGAATTTAAAAACATGCAGGCCGCTGAAGGAAATCTTTTCAATAAAACGGAGGGTGTTTTCGAAATTCACTTCGGACTCTCCCGGAAAACCAGCTATCAGATCCGTGGTCAGGCCCAGGCCAGGCAAATGTTCCCTCAGTACCTCCACCAGGCTGGAATATTCCCAGGTGGAATATCGCCTTCCCATTTTCCGGAGGATTCCGTCATCACCGGACTGGAGGGGAATGTGCAGATGCCGGCAAAAACTATCCAACCCGGCCAGGACCTCTACAAGTTCCGGTGTGATATCATTTGGCTCCAGGGAACTCAAGCGGATCCTTTGCAACCCGGGAATCTTCGCCAAATCGCCCAGCAAAGCAGCTAAACTGTGTTTTGGCCTGAGATCCCGCCCGTATGCCCCGGTTTGAATTCCGGTAAGGACGATTTCCTTATACCCCGCCGCCACAATTTCACGCACCGCCCCGGCCACGTTCTCCGGCAGCCTGCTGCGCAGCGGTCCCCTGGCATAGGGCACAATACAATAGGCGCAGAAGTTTGTACAGCCTTCCTGAATTTTTAAAAAGGCCCGGGTCCGCCCGTCCAGGGGCAGGGCAGCTGTTTCCTCGAATACTTCCCCTGTACCAAATTCACTGACAGCGCAATGGGGTTCCTCACGCTTTGCGGCGGCTTCGACCAACTCCACCAGACCGGTGCGGCCCTTGGTGCCCACCACCAAATCGACACCCTGTATTTTCTTAACCTCTTCCGGGGCTACCTGGGCGTAACAACCTGTTACCACAATCAGTGCTTCCGGATTGGCCCTTGCTGCGCGCCGGACCAACTGCCTCGACTTGCGGTCACCCAGGTGTGTAACAGTACAGGTATTTATCACATAGATATCGGCCCTGTCTTCAAAGCCCACCACCCGATAACCCCGCTCCCTGAAAGAATGGGCCAGGGCAGCCGACTCGTACTGGTTGACCTTGCAGCCCAGGGTGGTAATAGCCACAGTCCTTTCATCCATTCGATTTACCCCCCAGGTCACCCCACTGGTAAAGGATCATGGTCACTGCCGCCAGACCGGCTGTTTCCGTTCTCAGGATGCGCGGCCCCAGCGTAACCGGCCGGACACTGTGGGAAAGGGCCCGATCCACCTCGGAGGGAGTAAAGCCACCTTCGGGTCCGATAAAAATATAAACCTGTTCCTGTGGTTCATTTTCCCTCAGAAAATGTTTCAGGGTCAAATCGCCCTCTTCTTCCCAGGGAATCAATGCCGCCGCCTGCCCCAGGCCCTGGAGCACCTGGTCCCAACCCGCCGGCAAGTCGACCAGCGGGACATCCGGACGGCGGCATTGCTGACTGGCTTCCCGGGCAATACGCTGCCACCGTTCCCGGCGACTGCGGGTCTTGTCTCCCTCCAGCTTGACCACAGCCCGCTCACAGGCCAGCGGGATTATCCGGCTAATCCCCAGCTCCGTGCATTTTTTAACAATCCTGTCCATCTTTTCACCTTTGGGCATACCCTGCACCAAGGTAAGGCGGGGACCAGCCGTTCTTGCCACGGGGAGTTCCCCGGTAACGGCGCAAACCACCCGATCCCTGGCGGCCTTTTCAATAACCGCCTCATAGGACTTGCCGCAACCATCCAGGATCAGGATCCGGTCTCCCTTGCCCAACCGCAGAACTCTGGTAATATGTATGGCGTCCTGGCCTTCGATAGGGACAAATCCGTTTTTGATTATTTTTGGTTCTACGAAAAACCGGGCCATAATTATGAACACCTGCACTGAAAACTTGTTATTTACCGGCCTGTACCGGTCTGATCAACAACCTGGTTTACCCCGGGCGGATCACCGGTGTTACTTCCCGCTATTCCTGAGCGTTGTAACCGTTTCCCCACCAATGCCCCAATTGTCGGTTTCAATTTCCTCGATAACAACCACAGTGGTTTTCGGATTCTTTCCCAGTATATCCGCCAGGAGTTTTGTAACCCCCTGGATCAGCCGGGACTTCTGTTCGGCTGTGGCACCTTCCCTGGTAATTTTTATGTTTACGTACGGCATATTTCTGCACCCCCTTTACCGGCAAAAATCCTTATCCTTTAACTTTTTTCCGCCACCAGAGCTGTCCATTCGCCTTCTTCCAGGCGCTCGCAGATGTCCAGCCCTGCCATTGACAGGGCGTTCCCCACCTCATCCGCCCGGGGCCGGATAATTCCCGAGGCAATCAGAAAGCCGCCCGGAACCAGAACCGCCGCGGCAGCAGGGGCAAGGCCGATTATCACATCGGCGATGATATTGCACACCACCAGGTGGGCGCCGCCATTTATCTCATCCAGCAGGTTACCCTGCACCACCTGGACTATTCCAGCCGCCCGGTTTCTGTCCACGTTTTCCACAGCCACCCGGCAAGCGCAAGGATCCTGATCAACCGCCACCACCCGGCCGGCGCCCAGAGCGGCTGCAGCTACGGCCAGAATTCCCGTGCCCGTTCCCACATCGTAGACCCTTTCACCACCCCGGATGTATTTTTCCAGAAGCTTCAGGCACAAAAACGTAGTCGGGTGGGAACCACAGCCAAAGGCCATCCCCGGATCCAGTTCAATGACCAGCTCATCTTCAACCGCCCGGTAATGTTCCCAGGAAGGTTTAATCACGATCCTTCGCCCCACATGTACCGGCTTGTAGTATTGTTTCCAGGTATTGGCCCAATCTTCATCCAGGAGCTTACGTATGCTCACTTCGGGCACGGGACTGAGGGACAGGCGGTTCAGAGCCGCATATAACTTCTCCAGTTTATTCTGCCCCTCTTCCACTGGTAAGTACCCTTTGACCACAGGACTGTCTTGTTTTAAGGTTTCCGGGGAAACAGCCCATTCCTCGGGGTGTGTCCGGGCAGCATAACTGAGGACAACAGCGGGATCTTCAATTACGACCCCGCCGGCTCCCAATTCTCTAAATAATTCGGAAACCAGTTCGATTCCAGCAAAAGGTATTCGCACAGCAATCTCCAACCATTCCAAGTAAAAAACTCCTTTACCCAGCGGACTTAACTCGTAAAGGCATCTTTCATTTTTTCAAAAAAACTCTTGTCCCCTGACTGGGCTTTGCCCTGGGACGCCTCCGCGTTGCCCAGACGGGCAAATTCCCGCAGCAGCTCCTTCTGTTTTTCGCTCAGTTTGCTGGGTGTAATAACCTTAACCCGGATATGTTGATCACCCCTGCCGAAACCACTGATATGGGGTACGCCCTTCCCTTTGATCCTGAAAACAGTCCCCGCCTGGGTGCCCTCGGGTATTTTTAATTTTTCATTCCCTTCCAGGGCGGCTACTTCGATCTCGTCACCCAAAGCCGCCTGGACAAAGGAAATAGGTATTTCGCAAATCAAGTCGTCACCCTCGCGATTGAAAAAACGGTGCTTTTTAACGTGAATATAAACATACAAATCACCCGGTGGCCCTCCCCTGGTCCCCGCCTCACCCTCGCCGGCGAGGCGGAGCCGGGAGCCATTATCCACTCCGGCCGGCACTTTGACCTTGATGTTGCGCGTTTTGCGTACTGAACCGGCGCCGCGGCAGGTTGGACAGGGCTTCTCAATGATCTCACCGGCGCCGCGGCAGCGCTCACAGGTACGGGACTGAACAACACGCCCAAAGGGGGTATTCTGGGTATATTGTACCTGTCCGGTTCCAGCGCAGGCCAGGCAAGTCCGGGGCTTGCTTCCGGCTGCGGCCCCGCTGCCGCCGCAGGTGCCGCACTTCTCCACCCTGGGCACCCTTATTTCCCGCTCCAGTCCGAAGGCGGCTTCCTTTAAAGTAACTTCTAAATCAGTCCGGATATCGGGACCCCTTTCCGGACCAGTGCGCCTGTGGCCGCGACCGCCGACTCCAAAGAACATCTCAAAGATGTCACCCAGCCCGCCAAAATCACCGAAGCCCTCAAACCCGCCGAAACCCTGCCCGTCTGCACCCGCATGGCCAAAATGGTCATAGCTGGATCTTTTCTCGGGATCGCTCAATACAACGTAGGCCTCGCTGATTTCCTTGAACTTGGCCTCGGCATCCCCGTCATTGGGGTTGACATCCGGATGATAATGGCGGGCCAGCTTGCGGTAAGCTTTTTTGATCTCATCGGGCGTCGCATTTCTGGAAACACCAAGCACCTCGTAATAGTCTCGTTTTGCCATCAGCCCACACCTTTCTAAGCTAAAACAAAGGAAAGGGGAACCTCCATTCCCCTCGAAAAGGTCACTACAACGCAGTTTTCAATAATTCAAAGGCAGAATAGTACTGGTCTATTTATCTTCTTTAACTTCAAAATCAGCATCTACAACATCGTCCTTCGGCTCCGCGCCATCAGCCTGGCCGCTTTCGGGACCACCAGCCCCGGGCTGTTCCGGGCCGGTTTTCTGGTACATTGCCGCCGTTAGTTCGTACAGCGGCCCGTTAATGGATTCCAGTTTGGCCTTAATGGTTTCCACTGCGCCGCCTTTCACAGCTTCCTTGAGTTCATCGACAGCCTTTTGCAGCTTCTCCACGGCGGCGGGATCAGCCTTGTCCTTAAAGTCTTTAATGGTTTTTTCAGCCTGGTAGACCATACTGTCGGCCTGGTTGCGAATCTCCACCTCTTCCTTGCGCTTGCTGTCCTCGGTGGCGTGCCTTTCCGCTTCCTTGACCATTTGGTCAATTTCCTTTTCGTTAAGATTGGTGCTGGCGGTAATGGTCATACTCTGTTCCTTGCCGGTACCCATATCCTTGGCTGCAACATTTACAATGCCATTGGCGTCAATGTCGAATTTAACCTCAATTTGAGGTATGCCCCTGGGAGCAGGTGGAATACCAGTCAAGGCAAACCGGCCCAACGTCTTATTGTCGCCGGCCATGGACCGCTCGCCCTGCAGCACGTGTATTTCCACTGTGGTCTGGCCGTCCGCTGCAGTGGAAAATATTTGGCTTTTGGAAGTGGGTATGGTAGTATTACGGTCAATCAGCTTAGTTAGTACGCCCCCAAGGGTTTCAATCCCCAGGGAAAGTGGCGTTACATCCAACAGCAGGACATCCTTCACCTCGCCGGCCAGCACCCCGGCCTGAATAGCCGCGCCGATGGCCACGCACTCATCCGGGTTAATACCCTTATGCGGCTCCTTGCCCAGGAATTTGCGAATAGCCTCCTGTACCGAGGGCATACGGGTAGCACCACCCACAAGAAGTATCTTATGGATATCTTTGGGCTGCAAGCCCGCGTCGGAAAGCGCCTGGCGGGTGGGACCCATGGTCTTTTCAATTAAGTCCGCAGTCATTTCATCAAACTTGGCCCGGGTGAGGTTGATGTCCAGGTGCTTTGGACCACCGGAATCAGCTGAGATGAAGGGCAGATTGATATTGGTTGTAGCCACCCCGGAAAGCTCTATCTTTGCTTTTTCCGCAGCCTCATTCAACCGCTGCATGGCCATTTTATCATTGCGCAGGTCAATCCCGGCATCCTTTTTGAACTCGGTGGCCAGGTAATCCATGATGCGCTGATCGAAATCATCACCACCCAGGCGGTTGTTCCCACTGGTGGCTTTTACCTCAAACACGCCGTCCCCCAGATCCAGGATGGATACATCAAAGGTACCTCCCCCCAGGTCGTACACCAGGACTGTCTGCTCTTCGCCCTTTTCCAGCCCGTAAGCCAGGGCGGCTGCCGTGGGCTCGTTGATAATGCGCAGCACTTCAAGACCGGCAATTTTACCGGCGTCCTTAGTGGCCTGACGCTGGGAATCGCTGAAGTAGGCCGGGACAGTGATAACTGCTTTTTCCACCTTTCCCCCCAGATAGGCCTCCGCATCGGCCTTCAGTTTTTGGAGAATCATGGCGGACAGTTCCTGAGGAGTATAGCTTTTGCCTTCAATAGTTACTTTATGATCCGTGCCCATGTAGCGTTTGATCGAGCTGACAGTCCGGTCCGGGTTGCTCACAGCCTGCCTTTTGGCTACCTGACCCACAAGCCGTTCCCCTGTCTTGGAGAATCCCACAACAGACGCTGTGGTCCTGGCCCCTTCAGCGTTGGGTATAACCACCGCTTCGCCGCCCTCCATCACAGCCACACAGGAGTTAGTTGTACCAAGATCAATCCCTATTACTTTAGACATTATTTTCGACCCCCTGACCTAAGTTTAATATTGTTTATAAGGAATTGGAAACCTTCACCATGGCCGGTCGGATAACTTTATCTTTTAGAAAGTAGCCGCGCCGGAATTCTTCAGTAATTGTGTTCTCAGGGTATTCATCCGACTCCTCCCGGAGCACAGCCTCGTGCTTGACCGGATCAAAGGACTCTCCTACAGCCGGGATGGCCATTACCCCTTCCAGCGACAACACATCCATTAATTGCCGGTAAATCATTTCTACACCGGACTTGTAATCTTGAAGCGAGTTCCCCTCGGCTGTCAGAGCCCGTTCGAAATTATCCAGTACCGGCAGCAACCTGAGCACCAACTGCTCGGATGCATACTTGTACAGATCTTCCTTTTCCTGGCGGGATCTTCTCCGGAAATTTTCGTAGTCGGCCTGAAGCCTGGCCAGGCGGTTGTAAAAGTCGTCCGACCTTGCTTCGGCATCCCCCAGCTGTTTTTGCAGCAGGGAAATGTCCGCTTCCTTTGCTTCTCCCCTTGCTTCCTTTAGATTTGGCTCCGCCGGATCCTGGCCCCGCCTTGTTGCGGGGTTATTGCCGTCATTAAAAAACTCATCTTCCCCGGTTGCTTTGGTAAATCTGTTCTTATCCTCACTGGTCACCCTGGTCACCTCACTTAAACATTAAATGTTTGATTCAAAGGGTCAGCCCCATCTTCTCTTTTCTTGATGATTGTATCAATCCTTAAAATGGCCTCGGCAATTTCTCCAGCCGCCTTTAGCGCATAAATTTTCACCCCGGCCGGGTCAACAATTCCCATTTCGTACATATCCACAACATCCCCGGTGTCACAGTCAACAGCCAGGGAATTTTTGCCCGTTGCTGTCTGGGCGGCAACCACATCGCCCGTCTTTTCCAGAGGGTTAAAACCAGCGTTGGCCACGATCTGGGCTAAAGGACTCCTTAACGCCTCCACAACGCATCCCACACCATAGACAGCCATACCCCGGATTCCTTCCCGTATTTTTTCCACCTCACGGGCCACCCATAGTTCCAGGGAACCGCCACCCGGCACAACTCCCCCCCTGATTGCCGATTGTACCGAGGCTGCCGCATCCCTGGCAATCCGCTCCCTTTCACCGACCACTTCAGAAGTTGCGGCTCCCACCAGTACAGTGGCCATGGGCTTGCCCCTGCCGCCGAGAACCCAAACCTGTTCTAGTTTTTCATCGTTGTACACCCGATCGGCGCTTCCCAGATACCTTTCCAGTTCGGCTGCGGGCTTCTTCAATCCTGTACGCTTGATCATTCTGGCGCCGGTATGCTCCGCTGCCTTTCTCAGTTCTTTACTGGCAACCCTTTGAATAACCATGACGCCCTGGTCGGTCAAAATTTCTTCCACCGGATCGGCAACCCCCCGGTCAACCAGGACAAGACCTACGCCCAGGGTCTCGATTTTTTGCAAGTTAGCCCTGAACTCCTCCTGGAGCTGCAGATACCGGGCAAACCCGGCCTCCGTACCCAGGGCCTCATCGTCGATTTCCTCCGGTTCCAAGGCATCATCAATAACCAGAACCTTGACTTGCTTCAGCTCCCCGGGCATCTGCCGGTTTATTCGTTCCTTATTAATTATTACCCCCATAAAAACCTGATTCTCCGCACCTTCCTCCGCCACAATGGAATCGGGAAATTTAAAGGATCTGTCCTTCAGTTTTTCCTCCCCGATCAGCACCGCAGCCTGCGTCACCAGGTCGGCAATATCAGCGTGACCGCGCCCGGCTACCAGGGCTACCTGGCGTACCAGAGGATCCCCCAGCCCTTTAAGAGGGCAGGATTGTTCGCGCATGACCTCCAGCGCCTTTTGCAAACCAGTACGCAAACCCTCAATGACCCTGGACACTGGTACCCCCTTGGCCGCCTGCTCCACCCCGGAACTAACCAGAACCCCGGCCATTACCGTAGCAGTGGTTGTTCCGTCACCCACCTCGGCTTGTTGAGCCTTGGCTATGTTAATTAACATTCTGGCTGCCGGGTGGTTGGCTTCCATAAGGGTCAAAATAGTAACCCCGTCATTGGTAATAACCACCTCACCAAACTTATCCACCAGCATAGTGTCCAGGCCTTTGGGCCCCAGCGTTCCTTCAACAGCACTGGCGATGGCCCGGATGGCGTTGGAGTTGGTCAACAGCGCGGCCAGCCTTTCGTCTACATCGGCTCCGGTCGTCGCTTCCCTCTTCAAACTCAAATGCGGTTCCCCCTTACTTTTCCAGGCCAAAAACCATGCGCTCCATAGCCCGGGAAAGATTCCGTGTCATGGATTCAACAATGCTTACAACTTTGGCGTATTCCATCCGAGTCGGCCCCAGCACCCCGATGGATCCAACCTGCTTACCGCAGATGGAATAGGGGGCTGTTATCATACTGCACTCTTTAATTTCCTGGTTCATAATCTCATCCCCAATGCGCACAGTTACCACCCCCGGATCGCCCTGGTTGGACAGAAGTTCACACAGCATTTTTTCCTGCTCTATAATGCTCATCAGGGTTTTGACCTTTTCGATATTGTGAAATTCCGGCTGATTTAACATATTAAATACACCGCCAAGGTAAATTTTATCCTCGGCTTTCAGCAACAGGCCTTCCTGGAGCAACTCCATGGCCAGGTCCAGGATATGTTTGTGCCTGGCTAACTCAAGGTAAATTTCCTTCATTAGAGTAACTTTGATGCTCTCAATTGTCAATCCCTGGAGCTTGGCGTTTAAGACTCCGGATATTGTCTCCATATCGTTGGAAGTAATGCTTTCAGGTACTTCGATAACCCTGTGGTGTAATGTCCCGTTATCCATGACCACAATCACCATGGCCTGGGAAGGGCGCATGGGAATGAGCTGGATGTGTTTAAAGCTGCTGGTCCCTATTTGCGGGGACATGATCATTGAAGCACACTGGGTGAGGTGAGACAGAAGCTGTCCCGCCTTTTGGATAACCTGACCAACATCCCTGACTTTTTTCTCAAACTGGCGTCTGATCAAGGCCTCTTCTTTAACCGTAAGCTCTTTTCTTTTCATTAAATAGTCCACATAATAACGGTAGCCCTGCTGGGATGGAATGCGTCCGGCAGAAGTATGGGGCTGCTCAATATAGCCCAGTTCTTCCAGATCCGCCATCTCATTCCGGATGGTGGCCGGACTAACCCCGAGTTTATACTTTTTAGCAATGGTCCGGGAACCAACCGGCTCGGCTGTAGCAATGAAGTCCTGGACAATAGCCATAAGCACCCTTTGCTTGCGATCATCCATTTTCACACCGGACCCCTCCCTTGTTGTTAGCACTCTATGTTGCTGAGTGCTAAAACCCTGCTAAATAAAAAATAGCACCAACTACATCTACTTGTCAAGTGTAACAGCTTAAAGGTTTCTCAAAACAGCTTTTTTAAACCTATCAGAACGGCTTTTTCTTTGAGCTCAAACAAATTCCCGGAAAACCCGGTTGGCCACCGGCAGCCCCTGCCGCGTAAGGCGCAGGCGCCCTTCGCCGGCTTCAACCAACCCCTGAGCGGCAAGCCGGGCTATTTGACTGCCGTAAACAGCTTCGGCCCGTTTGCCGAAGCGACGGTTAAATAAGCCCAGATCGACTCCCTGGAGAAGCCTTAAGCCCAGAAACATGAATTCCGCCATAGCCATCCGTTCTGATATTACTTCCCAATCCTTTACCGGATATTCTCCCCGGAATACCTTATCTAAATACAATTCCAGGGAAGTCTCGTTAGAAAAACGCCTGCCCCTGAGGCAGGAGTGGGCGCCGGCGCCGATCCCCAGATAAGGAAAGACCAGCCAGTATTTTAAATTGTGGACAGACTGCTTGCCTGGTCTGGCAAAATTGGATATCTCGTAGTGCTCGTAACCATGCCCCGGAAGAAAGTCGATTGCAGTCCTATACATGGACAATTCCAGATCCTCCGGGCAGGCTGCCAGTTGGCCCCGGGCTACCGCCCGCTCCAGTGGTGTCCCTTCCTCCAGTTGGAGTCCGTATACGGCAATATGCTCCGGGGAAAGCTGCACGGCGCAACGTAAGGTTTCCTGCCAGTCCCCGGCAGTCTGTCCCGGAATCCCAAAAATTAAGTCTATATTCACATTTTCAAAACCCGCTTCCCGGGCCGCCTGCACGGCTTTATAGGCCGTTCCGGCGTCATGGATGCGTCCGAGAACTTTTAACAGTTTGTCTTGAAAGGATTGAACGCCGACGCTCAGACGGTTCACACCAACTTCGGCTAATTGGGCCAGCCCTTCCCGGGCGATGGTGCCCGGGTTTGCCTCCACTGTTATTTCGCAGCCGGGCAACAGCTTAAAAACATCGCCAATATCCTTTATCAGATCAATAAGTTCCCCGGCGGGCAGGCAGGTGGGCGTCCCACCCCCAATAAACAGACTGGACACTTCCCGTTCTTCACCAGTCAGGAGTTTTCCATACAGGCGCATTTCCAGACCCACGGCCTTCAGGTAGGCCCGGGCATCATGGGGGTTAAAGGGATAAGAGGTGAAATCGCAGTAAAGGCATTTTTTAACACAAAAGGGAACATGAATGTAAAGTCCGGTACTCACCGTTACTTCAATCTCCTGCGCTTAAAACAGCCATAAAGGCTTCCTGAGGAATTTCGACGTTTCCAACCTGCTTCATCCGCTTTTTGCCTTCCTTTTGTTTTTCCAGAAGCTTGCGCTTACGGGTAATATCACCGCCGTAACACTTCGCCAGGACATCTTTGCGGACAGCTTTTACCGTTTCCCTGGCAATAATCTTGTTACCGATGGCGGCCTGGATGGAGATTTCGAACATCTGGCGGGGAATCAAACCCCGCAATTTCTCCACGAAATGCCTTCCCCTGAAATAAGCCTTATCACTGTGAACAATGCTGGACAGAGCATCCAGAACTTCCCCGGCAATTAAAATATCCAACTTGACCAGGTGGGATTGCCTGTAACCGGCAACTTCATAGTCCAGGGAAGCGTAACCCTTGGAGCGGGATTTCAACTGGTCGAAAAAATCGTAAATAATCTCGCTGAGCGGCATGTCGTAGCTGAGGATAACCCGGTTAACGCTCATATACTCCATATTGGTAAAAATACCCCGCCGTTCCTGACACAACTCCATGATTGCCCCCACATAGTCCCTGGGCGCCATGATTGTTGCCTTTACAAAGGGTTCCTCAATATAATCAAGTTTACCCACAGGAGGCAGCTTGCTGGGGTTTTCCATGTCAAAGGTTTCTCCCGCGGCGGTTGTCACCCGGTAGACAACGTTTGGGGCCGTGGTAATCAGGCCCAGCCCATATTCGCGCTCCAGGCGCTCCTGGATAATTTCCATGTGGAGCAGCCCCAGAAAACCGCAGCGAAAACCAAATCCCAGAGCTTCCGAAGTCTCGGGTTCATAGATCAATGAGGCGTCATTCAGCTTAAGCTTCTCCAGGGCATCCCGCAGGCTTTCGTAGTCCACCGTATCCATGGGATAAAGGCCGCAGTACACCATTGGGGTCACTTTGCGGTAGCCGGGGAGAGAAACAGAGGAGGGGCGGGATGCTTCGGTAACGGTGTCGCCCACCTGGCAGTCCTTTACGTTTTTAATACTGGCGGCAATAAAACCCACTTCTCCCGTCCGCAATTCGTTTACCCTGGAAAGGGCGGGGCGAAAAAAACCAACCTCGTTAATCTCAAACTCCTTGCCCGTAGCCAGCATTCTAACCTGCATACCCTTTGCCACTGCACCGTCAACAACGCGAATATAGGCAATTACGCCTTTATAAGGATCATAGTGGGAATCAAAAATCAGCGCCCTCAAGGGCGCCTTGGCCGCCCCGGCAGGCGGCGGAATATTAGCCACGATGCGTTCCAGGATCTTCTCAACGCCCTGACCGCTCTTGGCCGAGACCAGCACGGCCCCGGACGCGTCAAGACCGATGACATCCTCTATCTCCTTCTTGACCCTGTCCGGCTCCGCGCTGGGCAGGTCAATCTTATTGATAACCGGTATTATTTCCAGGTTGTGCTCAAGGGCCAGGTAAACGTTGGCCAGTGTCTGGGCTTCTATGCCCTGGGCTGCATCCACTACCAGCAGAGCCCCCTCACAGGCTGCCAGGCTTCGCGATACTTCGTAGGAAAAATCCACGTGCCCGGGGGTGTCGATAAGGTTTAACTGATACTCCCGCCCATCCCCGGCCCGGTAGATCAGCCGCACGGCCTGCATCTTGATGGTGATGCCCCGTTCCCGCTCAAGATCCATCCTGTCCAGAACCTGTTCGGTTTTTTCACGCCCGCTTAAAGAACCGGTAAGCTCCAGCAGTCTGTCCGCCAGGGTGGATTTTCCGTGATCCACATGTGCGATAATACAAAAATTCCTTATTCTATCCTTGTCCCACTGCATTTAAGAGTGTGTTCCCCCTTACTTGTATGACAAACAACTATATAATTATATCACCATGGGACAGAGGCCGCAATTAATAAACTCACCGCTCCGTCCTTCCTGGTTTACAAATGTTTTTTATAGACTCGGCGGCTGCCGGCGTTCTGGCTAAAATATCGGACACCAGCCCGCCTCCGGCCTGCTGTAACGCCAACCACCAACCGGCAAAAACCTCTTTGATCCCGGCAACCTCCGGATATTTTACCCCCTTGAGAGCTGCCTTGCCTTTTTCCATAAAATCTTCGACCCGAGTTAAATTCACCGACAGCCTCATATCCGCGTCCACACCCAAAAACTCTACATGATAAGCCTGATTTCCGGCTGTCTCCAGATTAAATACCCGGACCGGCGCTGCCGGGCGAACCATCCGGTTAAACTCGGAAAGGACCATACAAACACCAGTACTAACAGCCAGAATAAAAAAGAAAAGCGTCAGCAAATAAACGATACGGTTCATTAAAACACCCCTGCAGTTATGCTCCCGGCATATTATTATCAATAGTATTGTAAAAAGCCAGGGGAACCTATACCCCTGCCACCCATAATTTTTCGATCCTGCGCCAAGAGTCTTCAGTTAATCCGCTTCATCGGATGACTCTTCCGCCGGGGCAGCTTCCCCGGCCAGGAGCTCCGCCAAAACATCGGCCAGGAACCGGGCGGAGCAAGCGGCCTCCTCCGTGGAGTTTTCAGTTGTCCCCATTTCCAAAAGGATCGCCCGGGGGTGCAGGAACTGGTTATAAAGTCCGTCCTTCACCCTTACTCCCAGGGATAGCCCGGGATACATCTCATTGATGCTGTCGGAAAGCCGGACGGCAAAGTTATAATTCTGCCGCCAGTTCAAAAAAGGGCGGCGCGCGTCGGAACCTACAATAATAAGGATGGGGGCTGCCGCCTGGCCATCAATCAAGACCAGGCTCTGCTCCCTTGTTTTTCCCGAATCCCGGTGAATATCCAAAACAGCCTTTAGTCCGGGATGCCCATCCACCATTTCGCGCAGGGTTTTTTCAGACTCAAGATAGGACGTATTATAATTTGCGTCATGGATCCGGTCGGAACGCACCACCCTGATTCCGTATCTTTCTTCCAGTGCCCCTCCCAGGGCTTCGGCTACCGTTACCACTCCGCCCCGCTTGCCTTCCAACCTGTCCAACCCATCCGTCCGATTGTAAGTTTCACCGGTATGGGTATTGTAAATACCCACCAGACATTCCCCCGTGAGGGTAGTTGTTGTTTCCGGCGCCGGAACAGCGTTGGGCAGGAAACCCTTCTGGGGTTGGTCAACGGGCAAATCGGGGCCGGTGGTTTCCGCTGTAATCAGGTGCGGGATTTGAGATTGCAGGATTTCCAGCGGGCTTTGAAGTTGCACACCCACCATGGAACCTAAGGAATCCCAAAAAAATCCCGGCGCCGGGCGGCTTGTGGTGTTTTCTTCGAAATCGCTCCACTCCAGTAACGGGATTGCGCTTTTCAGTATTTTTTTTGGATCCTCCCGGTATAGGGCCAGCATCCCCCGCGGAATGCCTTCAATTGTTGCCTGTAACTTCGGGTAAATAACCCCCGGGATAACATTTCTTACGAGGAAAAGGGCGGCAATGGTTAAAAAAAGTAATGCCGCCAGGAGTAACCGGCAAATAGCTGCTGTGAATGTCCTCCTGGAACGGCAGGTCGTGGCACAATACACCTAAAATCCCTCCCGGGCAGGCTTTTTTAGTAATTCTTATGCCTGCCGGGAAGGGTTTATGCGCTTATCTGTCAACGCAGGACCGTGGGTACAAAAGCATCAATAAGTCCGATAATAAATGCGGAAATCAGGGCGCCAACAATAGTTACCGTAAGCAGACTGGGGATAATAAACTGGGCCAGGTAAATAACAACCGCAGCCGTGATAAAACCAACCAGTCCCCTGCTCTGCGGTGAAATGCGCTCACCCAGCAAAGCTTCCGCTATATACCCAAGCACAGCAATTACCAGGGCTGCGATAAGGGCTCCCACAAAACCCCCGTGCACCACAAAGCCGGGGGAGAGCCAGCTCACAACAACTAAAACGAGTGCTGAAACGACAAACCGGATGATCAGTCCCAACCATTGCATCTCCTGTTCACCCCCTATCTGTTCTGGATTAGGAATAGCTTTAACCAAAATATGAAAGGATATACCACAACCCCTTGCGTTTTTAAACTGTGCGTGATAAAATGGTTGCCGTTGGGAGGTGAAGAATGATATGCCGAACATTAAGTCATCAGCAAAAAGGGTTGAGCTTACCAGGATGCGGACCCTGCGCAACACCCGGGTTAAATCCGCCCTTAAAACATCCATCAAGAAATTTGAAGAAGCCATGAAACAGGCTAACCCGGAAGAAGCCGGCATGAAGTTACGTCAAGCCGTGGTTGCAATAGACAAGGCTGTCACAAAGGGCGTTTTACATAAAAATGCAGCTTCCCGAAAAAAATCCCGCCTGAGCAAGCGGTTTAACAAAATAAAGGGGTAATTTTAAAACCACCCGGTTGACCGGGTGGTTTTACTCATCTTAATGCCTGCAGAGCTCCAGTAGAAATTTTTCTACCGCAGGGTAAAACTCCTGCCGCCCGGTCTTCACCGCCAGATCCAGATCCGAAAGGGATTCAAAGGCCCCGGTTAAGAAGTTGCGGTTAAATCTCTTACACTGCCCCCCCACCTTTTGGGCAACATAGGGATGAATTTTTAGCCTTACCGGGATTTCCCGGGGAGGAACGCCCCGTCCCTGAAGCTCTTGAATCTGGAGCAGAAGGCGGAACTGCCTGCTCAACATGGCCAGAATCCTCAAGGGGGGTTCCCTGGCTGCCAGCATTTCCTTGATCCCTGACAGGGCTTTGCGGCAGCGTCTATCCCCCACCGCATCCACAATGGCGAAAATATTTTCCTCCACCCTGGGCGGGCACACCGCCTGGATATCCTCCGGGGTAATTAGATCCTGCCCGGCAGTATAACAGAACAACTTTTCCAGTTCGGCCACCAGGTACAGCAGGGAAGGCCCGGCCGCATCAAGGAATAGCTCCCCTGACCCGGCTTCAAACCTGGTTCCCGCCACCCTTACCCTCTGGGCCAGCCAGCGGGCCAATTCCTGCCGGTTGAGAAAGGTAAATTCCACTGCCCGGCCGTTCTTCTTGATGGCTTGATAAAGCCGCCTGCGTTTATCCACCGGCTCACCCGTGGTAAAGATTAAACAGGTTGACACCAGGGGGCGCTTCAGGTAGTCCAACAAGGGCGCCTCTTTAGCCTTGGAGACGGGCTCCGTCCTCCCCCCGGCATTTCCTACACCGGAAGCACCCTTGCCAGCTTTAAACAGGATGGGGTTCTTTACCACAACCAGACGTTTTCCCGCAAGGAACGGGGGAGTTTCCGCCTTTGCCGCTATTTCAGCCGGGGTCGCCTGCTCACCTTCAATCAGGTCAAAATTAAGCTCGCTCGGGCCATCCCCCAAAAGATATTCTTTAAAACGCAGAACGGCCTGTTCACGCAAATAGGTTTCCTCACCGTGAAACAGATAGCATGGGGATACGACCCCTCGCTTCAGGGAATTCAGAAGTTCCAGGAAGTAGTCCACAAATAGTCTCCCCCGTTTATTTATCCAGCCGGACCTTTACTGCCGCCACCTTCCCTGTCATAGTCAAGGCACGATCCCGGCGGTCATCTATGCGAATGGTTGTGACAACTCTTTGGATCCCTTTTTGAAAGGGCTGCTCGTGCATGCGCCGGACTGCTTTCAGAACCTGATCCAGTTTCCCTTCCAGGATCGTGCCCATGGGAGTCAACTGCCAGGTAACCCCTTCGGCCTCATTCAGCACTGTCAGGCACCCGGCCACATATTCACTTAGGCCGGTATGCGGTGTCCCGATGGGTACTATGCTAATTTCTACAACAACCAGATCAATCCCTGGTTTCCGAAACCGCAAAGATCTGAGTTAACGAAGAATAACCCAGAATAGTTGTGATTTCCCTTCCGCCGACTAAAGGAAAAGACAGCCCCACGGATTCTGCCGCAGGCCCCAGGCTGCCACTCTGGTTCCATTATGATCCAGGCCTTTCGCCGCATGTACCAGGACCACAACGCAACCTTAATGGCTTGGGGCTTAATCTGCACCTAACACGTTTTTCCGGTGAAGCTGCCAGGAAACCAGGCTTCTCACCTCTTTCCTTGTTTTTTGTTTCGCTGGGGAATTGCCGGCCGGCTGCTCAGGTCCTGGCCTGGCCGGCGTTTTCCCGGAGCATTGTTTTTACCTTGGTCAAAGCATTGGCATAGGCCCTGGCGCTGGCTTCAATGACGTCGCTGCTGACACCCCTGCCCACTACCAGTTCCGCATCCCCATAACGCAATTTCACCGTGGCATCGCCCAGGACCTCCATGCCCCGGCCCACCGATTTAAGCATATAGTCCTCCAGGTAAACCCGCTCTCCCACCAGGAGATCAACCGCCTTGAAGACAGCGTCCACCGGTCCTGACCCACAGGCCGCCTCGGTAACCGTGTCGCCATCCAGATCCAGGGTCACGGTGGCCGTGGCCCGTGAAGCGCCGGTGGTGGTGATGGATATGTTTCTAACCAAAATACCGCTTCGCCCCAACCCGGCTTCGTTAACCAGATCGTGCAGGTCCTGATCGCAAACAGCTTCTTTTGAATCCGTCAACTGCAAAAAATACTGATAGACCAGCTCTAAATCCTTCTCACCAAGGGAATAGCCTAATTCGTCCAGCCTCTGCCGCAGATCCTCCGGATCTGACCGGACAGGCAAAACCTCACCGTCCTCTGTCAGGCCGCCCGGATTAGCTTTAATCATTTCCATGGGCACGATTTCATTGACAGCAGGCTCAAAAAGCAACCCGGGATTTCCGGCGCAGGCATTGCTCCCCACAACTGCTTTATGGGTGGGAACAGGCACTCCGGTTAAACGGGAAATCAGCCTGCTTGTGGCGGTAATTTGCCGGGTTTTTGCTTCGCACCGGATTCCGGTCCGGACCCGCCGGGTATACAGGGCCATGATAATCTCTTCCAGGCAAGTATTCCCGGCCCGCTCCCCAATGCCGTTGATCGTACCCTCCACCTGACCCGCGCCGGCCATAACCCCCGCCAGGGAGTTGGCTGTAGCCATCCCCAGATCGTTGTGGCAGTGAACGCTGAGTACGGCCCGCTGAATATTCCGGACGTTGTTCATGACGTATGAAACCATCTCACCGTATTCCCAGGGTGTAGCGTACCCCAGGGTATCGGGGATATTAATTACCGTTGCCCCGGCTTCAATGACTTTTTCCAGGACTTGCGCCAGAAAGGCGCGATCGCTGTTAAAAGCATCTTCGGCGTAGAACTGTACGTCGCCTGCATATTTTTTAGCAAACTTTACTGCTGCTTCCGCCATCTCGATAACCTGACCGGGGGCAAGCCGCAACTTCTTTTCCATATAAAAGGGTGAAACGGCTATACCCGTGTGGATCCTGGGCTGCCCGGCTTCCTTGAGGGCGGCGGCGCAGCATTCGATTTCTTGCTCCTTAATCCCCGCAAAACCACAGATTACGGCGCCTTTTACCTCCCGGGCAATCTGACGTACAGCTTCAAATTCCGCGGAGGAAGAAGCCGGATAACCGGCCTCGATAACGTCCACTCCCAGCTTTGATAATTGATGGCTGATCTCAAGTTTTTCCCTGGCATTTAAATTTATCCCCAGGGATTTTTGCCCGTCCCTCAACGAGGTATCCAATAAGCTTATCCTGCGCACTCTGTCCGTACCCCCTTGAATTAGAAGAAATATCTATTACCTGTCAGCCCCCGCAGGCGCTAAGACCCAAATTATCGCCCCGCCTGCAGGCAATACAACAAAAAAACCCTTCATCTCAAATTCCTGAGACGAAAGGTCTGTCTTCCGCGGTACCACTCAACTTAACGGCCCATGGCCGTTCCCTTTGCGGATACGGGATTTTATAAATCCGATATCCCCTTCCTTTTAACGGTGGAAGCATTCCGTCCGGGCCTACTTTCCCAGGGATTTCGGTCGGCTACTCCAGGGAGAGTTCAGCGTCTGCCTTTGGCCGCCTCGCACCAAACGGCGGCTCTCTGCGCCAGGCTTAAAATAATTACGCCTACTATTCCCTGTCATTGTCATTTTCGGGATATTCAATACATAAATGGATTTTACCAATCTTGTAACCGGCTGTCAATAGTGATTTTTGCATTGCATTTATCCAGCCAGTTCTTCCAGTCGGTCCAGCAATTGGGCAAACAACCGGAGGCCGTCCTGCACCGGACGGGGTGTGGAAAGATCGACGCCGGCTGTTTTCAGTAGGTTGAGAGGGTAGTCGGAACCACCTTTTTTTAAAAAGGAGATGTAACTGGCAAGGGCAGGTTCGCCCTGGTTTAAGAGCTGCCGGCTAATGGCCGTGGCGGCGGAAAAACCGGTGGCGTATTTATAAACGTAAAAGGCCGTGTAAAAGTGCGGGATCCTGGCCCATTCCAGGGCGATATCTTGATCAACAACCACTGCGGGACCGTGGTAATCAATATTAAGCTGGTAGTAGAGCTCATTTAAAGAATCGGGCGTAAGCGCTCCTCCGGCCTCCGACTTTTCGTGGACTATCTTCTCAAATTCGGCAAACATGGTCTGGCGGAACAAGGTTCCGCGAAATTGCTCCAGATAATGATTAAGCAGGTAGAGCTCCTTATCCCGTTCGCCAACCGTCTTTAAAAGGTAGTCCATTAAAAGGGACTCATTGACGGTGGAGGCCACCTCTGCCGTAAATATTTTATAGTGGGCGTAAATATAGGGCTGTCCGTTGTGCGAGTAGTAGGAATGCATAGCGTGCCCCAGTTCATGGGCCAGGGTAAAAACGTTGCTGAGATTATTCTGATAGTTCATTAAAACATAGGGGTGGACGCCGTAAGGACCCCAGGAGTAAGCGCCGCTGGATTTACCCCTGTTTTCGTAAAGATCCACCCACCCCGTTTCAAGTCCCCTGGACATAGTTTCTACGTAGGACCCGCCCAGGGGGGACAACCCCTCCCGGACCAGGTCGACGGCCTCGGGATAAGTAATTTCCCACCGGATATCCTTTACTACGGGCACATACAAATCATACATGTGCAGTTCGTTAACTCCGAGAAGTCTTTGGCGTAAAGCGGTATAACGATGCATCAGACCCAGATTGTCCCGCACCGTTTGGATTAGATTATCGTAAACATCCGGGGGGATGTTGTCTTCAAAAAGTGAAGCCTGCAGGGCGGAGGGGTGCCGGCGGACCCGGGCGTAAAAAATGTCCCTTTTAACGCTGCCGCTTAGTGTGACGGCAATTGTGTTTTTAAGCCCGCGGTAGGAACTATAGAACGCCTTGAAGGCATCCCGGCGCATTCTGCGGTCGCTGCTTTCCAGAAGCCGGGTGTATCGGCCGTGGGTGATTTCTACTTCATTTCCTGTTTCGTCCAGGATCTTTGGAAAGGAAATATCGGCGTTGTTAAGCATCCTGAAAATTGAATCCGAAGCCTGGATTGCTTCCCCTGCCAGGGCAATAATCTGTTCTTCGTCGGGGGAAAGAACATGTTCCCTTTGCCGGACCAACTCCTCCAGGACAAAATCATAGAGGGCAAGGCCATTTTCTTCACGGCGGAAGCGCTCCAGAACCTCTTCAGGCACAGCCAGGATTTCGGGCGCCAGAAAGGAAAGCGCCGCCTGAACCTGTGCGGCAAGGCCTTCCGCCCTGTCCGTCAAGGCCTGGTAGACCGGGTTGGTATTATCCTCGTCCCGCCGCATTCGCGCGTAAACAAACACCTTTTCCACCAGTTCCCGCAACCGGGCATCCAGTTCCAGGGCTTCCAGCAGAATTCCAGCCGACAGGGCCAATCTGCCCCGGAAAGCATTCGCCTCGGTCACCATAACCTTAATACGTTGAAAGTCTGTTTCCCATTCTTCATTAGTGGGATAAATATCCTCCAGCCGCCACTTAAATTCATCGGGTATCTCGTGCCTGCCGGGCAAATCTCCCTTTCGTTCCATAAAATAGACCCCCCTAAACTTGGCTCGCGCAAGTCGACACTTATAACTTATTACCTTTTATAACTCGTTGCCTTTACAACTTACAGCCCTTCGTACTGGCAGTACCTTGAATATCCGGGTATGAATTCGAGCCGGCTGGATAATCTATCTTTGAGGTGATGCCAATGGATAGATGGCCGTGCTTTGATTGCCGGCATTTTGACACCTTCGACAGCAACGAAGAAGACGAATTAACCTGCAAAATCGGCCGGACGCTAACTCATCTGAATTGCGAATTCAGGGAGCCCTACTCAATTGAAGCCTGTAATTTCAATCAACAAGGGGGTTGATTATGCTCCCCGCCGGGTACGGCTGTAATTCCAGGGAACATACAGACTGTGATACCATCAGCTACAGGGGCTCCAGCGCCAAAGACGCCCTCCCTTAAAGATTTTTTCCATTTTGGAAGAATCTCAGTCAGGGGAAATAAGAAATTAAAAAAACGTGGTTTAAAAAAAGGCCGTAAGTCCCGGCAGCGCCGGGACTATTTTATATTTTAAACGTGCGGTTCAACTCAGGTTTTTCCCTTCCAGGTGTTTCATTAAAGCCTGGTGGTATTCTTCCAGCACCCCCAGGGTAACCCTAATATTATCGTTAATCATTTCATTCAGGATCATGTTTGTTTTGGTTGATGCGTCCATTTCAGAATTGCTTTGCATAAGATCATTCAACCTTTTGTTGGTCTCCTGCACGGTACTGAAACCGATCCGGCTAAATGCCTCCCTAAAATCAAACTCCAAGTTTCTTTCACCCCCTGTCCGGAAGGGATTCTCCAAATAAAGGATTTTATCCATAAGATCGCCTGTGTACAGGTTAGCAGGAAAGAAGAGTTAAATCAAGGAAACATTTAACAGACGCGGCTTTAAATATTAAGCAAAAACTGTTCCCACCCGGGTTTACCAGAAACCCTCCCTGCCCCGCGGTTATAACCGGTACTGCTCCGGAGTTAAGTTATGAGCAGCATAAAAGGACGCTTGGGGATCGGAAATAAAAAAGCGGTACCCCGGCAAAGGGAACAGAAAGGATTATGATTAATTGGCTTTAAGCCAGTGCTGCGTCTGTGAACTGGCTATTGTAGAGTTCCGCATAAAAACTGCCCCGGGCCAGCAACTCATCGTGGCTTCCTTTTTCTATAATCCTGCCATTATCCATCACCAGGATTAAATCCGCATCCCTGATTGTGGACAATCTATGGGCAATAACAAAACTTGTTCTGCCCTTCATTAAGTTGGCCATTGCCCTTTGAATGGCTGCCTCCGTTCTGGTATCAACGCTGCTGGTGGCTTCATCAAGGATAAGAATTGCCGGATCGGCCAGGATAGCCCGGGCGATGGTCAAAAGCTGCTTCTGGCCCTGGGAAATATTCGATGCCTCCTCATTGAGGACAGTGTCGTAGCCGTCTGGCAGGGTCCTGATAAAGTGGTCGGCGTGAGCTGCCCGGGCTGCCTGCACAACCTCCCCAAAGGTAGCGTTCTCCCGCCCGTAGGCTATATTGGCCCTGATCGTGCCGTTGAAAAGCCAGGTATCCTGAAGTACCATGCCGAAAATACCCCGCAACGCCCCCCGCTTAAGCTCCCTGATATCAACACCGTCAACAGTAATTTGGCCATCGCTTATTTCGTAGAAACGCATCAGCAAGTTAACCAGTGTGGTTTTGCCGGCACCGGTAGGCCCAACTATGGCGATAGTTTGCCCCTCCTCCACGTCGATACTCATATCTTCAATAAGAGTTAACCCCTCTTGATAGCCAAATCTAACATTGTGGAATTTTACCAAACCCCGGGGATATTCTATTATCCCGGCGCCGTCGCTGTCGGGAAGTTCCTCAATTTCATCCAGAAGTTCAAAAACCCGCTCTGCCGAGGCCACTGTGGACTGGATGATATTGGCTATATTGGCTGTCTGGGTAATGGGATGGGTGAGATGCCTGGAATAATGAATCATGGCCTGGACATCACCTATCTCCAGGGCCTTTTTGGTGACAAAAATACCCCCGGCCACACAGACAATCACGTAGCCGGCGTTGTTGATTAAATGCATCAGGGGCATAATAATACCTGAAATAAACTGGGATTTCCAGCTCATCTGGTAGAGCCTTTCGTTGATTTCTTCGAACTGACTGACCGACTGGCGCTCGTAGCCGAAAGCCTTTACAATTTGGTGGCCGGTATACATCTCCTCCACATGGCCGTTAAGAATGCCGAGTTCCTTCCATTGCTCCTTAAAATATCTCTGGGAGCGGGATACGATCGCCTTTGTTCCCATCAAACTAAGGGGTATCGTCACACCGCAAATTAAAGTCATGACAGGGCTGATGGTCAGCATCATGATGATAATACCGGCAAGGAAAACCACAGCTGTAATCAACTGGGTTAGACTTTGCTGCAGTGTGCTTCCGATATTATCAATATCGTTGGTGACCCTGCTCAGGATCTCCCCGTGGGTATGGGAATCGTAGAATTTTAAAGGTAAATGGGAGATCTTGGCGTCCACGTTCCGGCGCAAGTCATAAACTGTTTTTTGCGCCACGCCGGCCATGATGTACTGCTGGGCATAGCCAAAGCAGGCGCTGAGGAGGTAAAGTGCCGCCAGCAGCTGGACAATATTTAAGATGTATTGGAAATCAATCCCGGCTCCAGGAACATTGTTTAGTTTCAGCATCATCCCCTCAAATAACCTGGTTGTGGCCTTGCCCATGATCTTCGGGCTGAGAATGCTGAAAATGGTGCTGAAGGCAGCCAGGATAAATACTGCCAGGACCTGGTATTTACGGGGCCGCAGATAGCCTGCCAGCCTTTTTAACGTTCCTTTAAAATCCCTGGCCTTCTCAAAGGGCATGACCATGGGAGGACCATCCCCGTGGCTCCTTGGACCAGCGGGTCTAAAACCGGACCCCCTGAAGGGTCCTGCCGGCAGCCCCGGCCCCCTGTGCTTTTCAGTCATGCAATTTCCTCCCCGGAAAGCTGCGATAAAACAATTTCCCGGTACACCCTGCAGCTTTCCATCAATTCTATATGTTTGCCCGTTCCGGCAACTTTACCTTCATCTAAAACGATAATCTGTTCGGCGTTCTTAATGGTGCTTACTCTCTGGGAAACAATCAGCACACAGGCGCCTGCTGTTTCCCCCCTGAGCGCCCTGCGCAAGCCGGCCTCTGTTTTGTAGTCCAGGGCTGAGAAACTGTCGTCAAATATATAAATTTCAGGTTTTCTAACCAGCGCCCGGGCAATGGAAAGCCGCTGTTTTTGACCGCCGGAGATGTTTGTACCACCCTGGGCGATAACTGAATCCAAACCTTCGGGCAAATTGGAAACAAGCCCGGTTGCCTGGGCGGTATCTAAAGCCCGTCGGATTTCTTCAGTGGCGGCGTCCGGCTTGCCGAATCTGATATTTTCCGTCACGGTCCCGGTAAACAGCGCTGCTTTTTGCGGAACCAGGCCAATTTTGGCCCTCAGGTCTTTTTGCGTCAGATCCCGGATATCCATGCCGTTGATCATAATGCTTCCACTGTCGACATCATAAAAACGTGGGATCAAGTTAATTAGGGTTGTTTTTCCCGCCCCGGTGCCACCAATAATAGCTGTTATCTCGCCGGGCCTGGCTTTAAAAGATATGTTGCTAAGGGCGGGCTTTTCCGCGCCTGGATAGCTAAAAGAAACATTTTTGAATTCCACAAAACCGCCTTCGCCGCCCCCGGACTTCCTGGTCCGGACCCCATCCCGGATGGACGGCGCGGTGTCAAGCACCTCATTAATTCTTTCCGCCGAAGCGGCAGCGCGGGGGATCATCACAAAAAGCATCGAGGCCATCAGCAGTGAGAACATAATCTGCATGGCGTACTGGAGGAAAGCCATCAAGGCGCCAACCTGCATATGCCCGGTGTCAATACGGATCCCGCCGAACCAGATAATTGCCACAGTGGTAAGGTTCATTACCAGCATTAAAACCGGCATTAAAGTTGCCATCATCCGGTGGACCCTGACAGCAGTTCCGGTCAAATCAAGATTAGCTTCATTAAAACGCTCCCTTTCGTAACCGGTGCGGTTAAAGGCCCGGATCACCCTGATGCCGCTGAGATTTTCCCGCAGAATCAGGTTGATCCTGTCGATTTTGCCCTGCATCGCCTTAAAGAGGGGCAAGCTTTTCCCGGTAATGATCGAAATGATCACAACCAGCACCGGAACGGCAACAACCAGAACCAGCGACAGGGTGGGGTCCATGGAAACCGCCATGATTACACCGCCGGCGCACATGATCGGGGCGCTGACGAAAATACGCAGCATCATCAGCGTTAACATTTGAACCTGAGTGACATCGTTTGTGGTTCTGGTAATAAGTGAAGGGGTTCCAATTCTCTCAAATTCCTGAAGTGAAAAATCCTCTACATGGGAAAATATTTTACTGCGCAGGATCCTGCCAAAACCTGTGGCGGTCCTGGCGGCAAAATACCCTGAAGAAACGGCGCAGAAAGCGCAGCAGCCGGCAACAAGGAGCATTACCCCGCCGGTCCGGATAATGTAGTCGATATCCCCGTTGACGATGCCGTTATCAACAATTTTTGACATAAGAAAGGGCAAATACAGTTCAAAGAGCGACTGGAACAGAACAAGGATCATCACACAAGCTATTTGAAATGAGTACGGTTTAAGATATCTTATTAATTTAAACAAGATTCAATCATCTCCAGTCCTAAAACAACGGGCTTTGCCTTTTCATTTCATCAAAAAAACCAGACACTTTACCCAGAAGCAGGATTAAATGGCTGCTGTCTTCCTTCCCTAAATATTCAACCAGTCCGTCAAAGGATTTTAAAACATGGTAAAGCGCCTTTTCTATCGTTGCTTCACCCTTTTCCGTAAGCTTAATGGGGCAGGCGCGCCTGTCCCGGTGGTCCCTGCCGCGTTCAATAAATCCCCTGGATTCAAGGTTTTTAACAAACTGTGTGACTGTGGGGGAAGTAACCCTTAATAGTTCGCTCAGCTCCGAAACCTTAATCCCGGGGCCATCAGGGGCGGCTTTGCATTTTATGGTATAAAGAATTAATAATTCGCTGTGTTTCAGGCCAACCAGGGATCTTTGGCGCCACTGCACTCTTTCGAATTGTAAAAAAGAATCCATTAGCCGCCGGGAAATCCCGCTAACATTATCATTCAAGAAAAGCCCCCCTCAATTTAATTTCGCACCTAAATTATTTAGCTAATTAACTATAATTCCGGATTTTAACCCTGTCAATAGGTCCGATCGGAATTTCCGGCTGCATCTTTGGTTTGACCGAATTAAAAAAATAAACCGCTTCCCTTGATAATTAGGCTTGGCGGCCAGGAAAATAATATGCAGTTTTTGGATTATGCATTCAGCAATTAACGAAAGCTACCTGGAAAAAATACTATGCAGCTTTTCCATTCCGTCAATTAACCTGGGACCGGGCCTGCAAATCCAATGACAGGGCAAGGGATAAACCCTTCGCTCCCGGAACGCTGTTGTTTTAACCCACTTCCCGTTTGTTAAATCCTTTAGCGTTCTTTGACAGATGGGCCGTTCAGCAACGCAGCCCTTACAGGGCGGGGGGCGCCTTTGCCCTTCCGCCACACCGCAAAACACAATTACTTCAGGATTAAAGGCGACCATTTGCTCTGGCGAAACCACCACGTAAGGCTCCTTCGTCTGAAAATTCATCAGGCGCGCGCCGGCTTTCTGGAGGGCATCATATTGAAACGAGCCAGGTCCCGGTGTAATAAGGGGATCTGTACTCATCAGGCAATAAACCCCGGGCCTGTCCCGGCCGGATTTACGGCTCAGCTGCTCCACCCTTTCTTTTAATCTGTTGATCTGCTCCCGTCCGGCATCCTCAACCCGGCAGAGCTGCAGGATTTTTTCCATAAACCCAAAGATGTCGTCCATACTGCCAGGGGTAAAGCCAATTACCTCGATTCCGGCCCCGCGCAGCTCAACTGCGGCTGCCCTGTGGAGAGCGGCGTCCGCCAGGACCAAATCCGGCTTAAGGGAAAGGATCACGGCCGTCGAGGGCCGGCCGAATGTGCCGGCTTTAGCCCTGGTTTTGGCCTGGGAGGGATAATCGCAGTGTTCCGTTACCCCGGCCAGCCGCTCTTCCAGGCCCAGGAAATAAAGAATCTCTGTGAATGAAGGTACTAAAGATACTATTCTTTGCGCTCCGCCCATATCAAAAGCCCCCTGTAAAACTGCCGGCAGGTTGTTGGAACAAAGCATTTTACTTTTGCCGGTTTTATCCATTATTAATGGTGTAATCATTTTTCCTTTTTTAGTTGATTAACTTCCCGCAATCGGCCAGGCCTTCCCCTTACCCCGGGGGCATTATTCAATATCTCCTCCAGGTCATCGCAGATGATTTCTTTCAGGCGAGGATGTCCGGCCATAGACACCACTTGCAACGGTCAAATATTCCTTGACAACCAATTGCAGGAATTTTATATTTGTGAGTATAAAGTACAACTTTATACTTGTCAATTAATTATTGTTTTTTTACCTTTGCGGAGGAAAATACTTTGGCTAAAAATTATTTTTTAGGGGTTTTGTTTATCGCTTTGCTTGGATTGTCAGCCTGTATGATCCCCGAACAGAACAAACAAAACACAGATTCGCCCGGTTCCAGGGCTGTGGAAACAACGGTTGTCGAGGCACAAACCACGCGGCCATGGGGCAGCCTGGCGGGCATCGTCTTGCCTTCACAACAGGCAAGGCTTGGATTTCAGGTGGGCGGCAGAATAATTGGCTCCCTTCTGGACGAGGGGACCACAGTGGAAGAGGGAATGTCCCTGGCCTCCCTCGATCCTGCCGATTTCCAGGCCCAGGCCGATGCAGCCGGCGCCGCCACAGAAGCAGCCCTGGCCGCTGTCGAACAGGCGGCGGCACTGCTTGAACAGGCTGATGTAGCCTTCAATAAAGCCCTGCTTGATTACGACCGGGCTAAAAGTCTTTACGAGGCAGGGGCATTATCCAGGGCCCAGTTCGATGATGCTGAAATTCAGCTGTCACTGTACGAGGCCAAATACCGTCAGGCCCAGGCGGCATACTTCGAGGGCCGGGGCGCCAGCGTCGCCGACTATCAACGGGCCCAGGCCCAGGCCGGCTTGTCCCAGCTGCAGCTCGGACATACCATTTTAAGGGCGCCATTTGGGGGAACTATACTTAAAAAGTACGGTGAAAGCGGTGAAATAGTCAGCCCAGGCGCCCCTGTTTACATTATCGGCAACCTGGACCAGGTTAAGGTGGAGGTCACACTTGCGGCTTCAGCGTTAAAGGACTGGCAGGAAGGCGACCCCGCCGATGTTACCAGTCCCGACCTGCCCGGTCAAAGCTGGGTGGGCGTGGTCAGCCGGATCAACCCCGCGGTTGACACCCAAACAGGCACCTTTTTGATGGAAGTAAAACTCGGCAACCCCGGACATTCCTTAAAGCCGGGTATGGTTGCCCGGGTGGCAAGCCGGCGCCAAACAGACAGCGCAGTCTGGATACCCGTCGGGGCGCTGGTCAAGCGTGGTTCTGCAGTAAATGTCTTTGTGGTCCGTGACGATCGCTGTCACGCCAGATACATCAAGATCGGCGACACTGCCGGCAGCCTAGTCGAGGTTGTTGACGGTCTCGCTCCCGGGGAGGAGTTGGTGGTCCGGGGTGCCCTGTACCTGCACGACGGCGACCCGGTTTTAAAACAAAATCCCTGAAGATTAACAGGACCGACAAGGGAAGTGCTTATTGTCATTTTCCGCTGTTATCGCCCTGTCAACATCTTTGGTCTGAATGCTTCTGCCGCGAATGTTAAACTGCTTGCTGTTTTAAACTAATTGGCTAATTCGGAGGTCAGGCTTGTGCTGCGCAGGGTAATTGAATACAAAAGAATCATTTTAACCTTCTTTATAGCAGCTTCACTGTGGGGGTTGGCGAGCTTTTATACCATTCCCCGTCAACAGGATCCCGATATTACCATGCTCATTGCCAGGGTGGTTACCATCTATCCCGGGGCCAATCCGGAAAAAGTTGAAAAATTGGTTACAAAACCCCTGGAGGAAGGTTTTGAGACCATTAAGGGGATCAAAAAAATTACGTCAACCTCCTCAGAAAGCCTTTCCGTAATCATGATCGAGGTTTACCCCGGCCTGGACACCAGTAAAGCATGGGACGATGTCCGCTACAAAATCGAAGAAGTCAGCCGGGACCTGCCCGCCGAGACCCATGAACCGCAACTCAATACCGAGCTAATCCGTACCTGCATGATGGTTTTACACCTGGAGGCCCCCGGTTTGGACTACCTGGAATTGGAGGCCGTCAGCCGCAAAGTTAAAGACGAACTAAAGGGACTGCCCGGCGTGGCGGAGATCCGGCGTGAAGGACTCCCCGAAAGGGAGATCCAGGTGGTCCTGGACATGGAGCGGATGGCCCGCTACAATCTGACCTGGAATCATGTGGCAGATGCCATCAAGGTCCGCAACGTCACCATCCCCGGCGGCAAGTTGAAGGATCAGCCCTATGGTATAGCCATCCAGACCACCGGTGAATACCTTGAACCCCAGGTTATCGGAGGGACCATTTTAAAGGTTACCCCCGGGGGAAACCCTGTTTATCTCCGCGATATAGCCGTTGTAACTCTCACCACTGCCGATCCGGCGGTACTGGTCCGCTCCAACGGAACGCCGGCTGTTTCCCTGGTGCTTTACCCCAAGGAAAATATTGACCGGGTCAATGTGGCTGCCGGCATCCAGACCTACATTGAGCAGAACCTCAGCCGGACGTTGCCGGCGGGAGTTACACCCCGCATCGTCTTCAACCAGGCCATAGGCACCAAAGAGCAGTTCAACCATCTCTATATGGAACTTTTTATTGGCATGGGCATAGTTTTTCTGGTGTGTCTGCTGGCCCTGCCGCCCTTCGGCGCCATATTGGTGGCCATTGCCATACCGCTCTCGATATTACTGGGCATGGGACCACTGGGGATGATGGGCCTGAAGCTGCATCAGGTTTCCGTGGCCGCCCTGGTTATAGTATTGGGCATTCTGGTGGATGACTCCATCGTGACCAACGACAATATCCAGCGCCACCTGGAATTGGGAGATAGTCCCCTTAAATCTGCCACCCTGGGCATCCGGGAGGTTGCCTATTCAATTACCAACGCCACAGTAGCCACTATTGCAGCCTTTGCCCCGCTATTTTTCCTTGAGGGAAACATCGGTGAATTTGTTTTCTCACTGCCCCAGGTTGTTACCGTCACCCTGCTGGCTTCCCTTGTGGTCTCCCTTTTCCTGACCCCAATCGTACGGTTCCAACTGGCTGCCCGGCGGGAAAAACCAGTGCATGGCGCACTTGCAGCCTTTTTCCGGAGGGACGGCGGGCTGGCGGAGGGAACCTTCCGGCGCCTGCTGGCCTTTTACCGTCAAACCATTGAAAAGGCGCTCCGCCGGCCCTGGCAGACCCTTGCCCTGGCCGCAGTTTTTATGGCAGTAAGTCTGGCTCTAATCCCCTTTATCGGCAAAAGCTTTTTCCCTGCTGCCGATCGAAGTGAATTTTTGGTAGACATTACCACCCCTACCACCTCCACTCTGGAAGAAACAATGGGTCAGGTCATGGGGGTTGAAGCGGTCCTGGGCGAACTGCCCTAAATTGAAATGATAGCAAGCTATGTGGGGAAATCCTTCCCCCAGTTTTATTATAATGAAGTTAAATATGTCAGCGGTGCCAATAAAGCTGGTATTTACGTAAATACCCGGCGGGGCCGGGGGCTGAGGAACCCGGACCAGCTGGTTGAAGTTCTGCGCGGACAGCTCAGGAAACAGATTTCCGGCGCCAGCATCCTTGTCCGCAAACTTGAACAGGGAGTTCCGGTGGGCGCCCCGGTAGCTGTCCGGATTAAGGGAGAAAACCTGGAAACCCTCCGAACCATTGCAGCCGATATCAGCGCCAGGCTGCGGGGTGTCCCCGGTGCAATCAACATAGACGATACCATGGGGCCGGATATCTTCCAGTACAAAATCCTGATCGACGAGGAACGGGCCAACCGTCTTGGGGTGACCAACATGTCCGTAGCATCCACCGTGCGGTTAACCACCGGCGGCATGACTGTTTCCACCTACCAGCTGCCGGACGAACAGATAAATGTAGTTTTAAAGGCCGCCAAAACCCAGTCCCTCCCGCTGGAGCAGCTAAAAATCCTGCCTGTCCCCTCCGGGATCAACGGGGCAGGTATCCCGCTCAGCCAGGTGGCCGAGGTAACCCCGGCCTGGGCTGTCAGCCAGATCAACCGCGATCAACTAGTACGTACTGTCACTGTATCGAGCTACACCCAGGGCCGCCTTCCGTCCGTGGTATTGAAAGACCTGAAAAAAAGCCTGCAATCTTACCAGTTTCCCCAGGACTACGAAATAGAGTACGGCGGTGAAGAGGAAGAGGGCGACAAAACTTTTTCCGATATGGGCCGCCTGTCTCTGATGATGATGGTCGTGATTTACTTGCTGCTGGCCACGCAGTTTAATTCCCTGTTTAAACCGCTGATAATTATGGTAACGGTATTCTTGGGCGTGTGTGGGGCGCTGATCGGACTTTTTGTTACCGGCAACCCCATCGGCTTCATGGCCGCCATGGGCTTCTTCAGTTTGGCGGGGATAGTCGTGCGAAACGGTATAGTGTTGATCGAGTTCGTTGAAATGGCTGTAAAGGAGGGTAAACCCCTGCGGGAAGCACTGGCCCAGGCCGGTCAGGCCCGCCTGAGGCCGATCCTCCTGACCATGCTTTGCGCCGTCGGGGGCCTTACCCCCATGGCAATAGCCGGCGGCGCACTGTGGCAGCCCATGGCCATCGCCATCATTTCCGGGCTGATGCTCTCCACAGCCCTTACCCTCTACATTATCCCTACCCTTTACCTGCTGCAAGACAATTACCGGGTACGCCGCCAGACCCGGCGGGAACAGGACAGCAAGGACAGCGTACCTGGTACCTGAGTTATTTAAGCTATAAGCACCACCTTCCTGCTGCCGACTTTCACCGGCCCTTTCAAACCTTCCCCGCGTGCTTCTGCTCCCGTGCTTCATTTGCTTCACCGGTTTAATTAGATTGGTTTCCTGCCTTCCACTATAGCTACAGCCCCGCCGCACAGGTTTTGGTAGCGCGTTTCGAGTAACCCGGCTTCGGCGAATATGCCGGCTAGCTCCCTTTGGGGCACAAAAGCCTTTGCGGAGTTAAAAAGATATTTATAAGCCCCTTTATTGCCCGAGAACAGCTTACCCATGGCGGGAATTACCCTATTAAAACACAGCCAGTAAAACTCCCTGAAAACCGGCATCACCGGCTGACCCATGTCCAGTGATACAACCTTTCCCCCCGGTTTGATAACCCGGACCATTTCCCGAACCACTTTTAAAATATCGGGGACGTTGCGCAATCCCCACCCCACGGTGGCGCAGTCGAATATGCTGTCCGCGAAGGGCAAGTCCATGGCGTCACCCTGAATAAACCGGATGCTGTCCCTAAACTCGAAATCCCTAATATTTTGCCGGGCAACTTCCAACATGTTTCCGGAAAAATCCAGACCTGTAATTTTTCCTGCCGGACCCGCCGCCCTTGCCTGCTCCATGGTCAGCATCCCGGTACCGCAGCAGATATCAAGGCCGGCGCCGCCCTTTTCCAGTTCAGCGCATTTCACCGCCAGTCTGCGCCAGGACTTGTCCAAACCAAGGGTCATAAGTGTATTCATTAAATCATAATTTTCCGCTATCGAATTGAACGTTTCCTGAACGTATTTTGCCTTATTCTCTTTTCCGGGCATATTAGCCAAAAAACTATCCTCCAGTGTGCGTAAAGTCAATTAAAATTGGTCAGCCCTGGTTTGTTATTTTTGCGTACGCCACCCCGGGCTTTTGCCGCTCCGCTTCTTAAAACGCCTTTACCTGACAGTTATATTATCCCACCGGGTTATAAGCCGGCATTCGCCTTATCCACGTTGCATAAAACAGCTTTGTCCGCTTGCGGTTAACATAATTATAAAACCCTATGCCCGCTTACAAATAACATGTTTCCAGTGCGCCGGCACCCAGTTATGCGGTTTGTTCCCCCGCTATGACCGCTTACAGACAACCTGTTGGTCGGACCTTAATTCCTGTCGGGGGAAGGCACTGAGTATTTGTTATTCCCTGATAGTATCTTATTTACCTTTTTTAATGTGTGTATTTCATTGTATTCTATGATTTTGGACCTGTTAAAACAATTCTTACTTTAGGGCTTTTTTAAATAACCGAAAAAACCCGGGAAAGTTTCCTGGTGGTTGATTTGCTTAACTATTGTTAACCACCAGCCCATTGTTATATTAGATAAAAATCCGTACAATTATATCAGAGGTGGTCACATGAAAGAAATCAATATTGCTGGAACGCTTGTGGCGAAACGCCGGGAAAAAGGTATTACCCAGGAGGAACTTGCGGTATTTATCGGGGTTTCGAAAGCATCGGTTTCCAAGTGGGAAACAGGGCAAAGTTATCCCGACATCACCTTCCTTCCGCAGCTTGCGGCCTATTTCAATATCAGCATTGACGAATTAATGAATTATGCGCCGCAAATGACGAAAGAAGAGATTAAAAAATTATACCACCGTTTGTCAGCCGCCTTCGCCGCCCGGCCATTCGACGATATTTTAAGGGAATGCCGGGAAATCATCAAGAAATACTATTCCTGTTTTCCGTTGCTGCTGCAGATGGCAGTTCTTCTGACCAATCATCATATGCTGGCGGAAGAAAAGAAACGGGAAGCCGTTTTAATAGAAGCGGCGGAACTATGCCAGAGAATTAAATCAGAAAGCAGCGATGTGTTGCTTTCCAAGGATGCAACATCTATAGAGGCAGTTTGTTATCTTATGTTACAGCAGCCGCAGGAGGTTTTGAATTTACTTGGAGAATCATTACGACCGGTTTTAACAGATTACGTGATAGTGGCCCAGGCATATCAGATCATGGGAAATGCAGCAAAGGCAAAAGAAGTAATGCAGATTGGCATGTATCAGCATCTGCTCGCCCTGATTGGAACCACACCTTCCTATTTGCTGCTCCATACCAATAACAGCGAGTTAACTGGGGAAATATTGCATAGGGCGCTAGCTGTGGCGGCAATATATAAATTGGAACAACTACATCCAAATATTATGGCGCAGACCTATCTGGCTGCGGCACAGGTTTACTGTTTACAGGATAATGCAGAGAGATCCCTTGACATGTTGCAGAAATATACAGATATCTGTATCGCGGGTTTCTTCCCTTTTTCACTGCACGGGGATTCTTTCTTTGATGCAATTGACAGCTGGTTTGCGGAATTCGATTTGGGTACCGATCCGCCACGGAGTGAAAAAGTAATCAAAGAAAGCATGTTGCAAGGTGTTTTATCAAATCCGTCTTTTCTTGCCCTGGCGGAACAGCCACGCTTTAAAAGCATAATTGAAAAACTGAAAAATAACCGGGGAGGGGGGGAATAAGTGAATAATATAACGCAAATTTTACAACCGGGCAATCCTTTATTCTATTTAGTAATTGCCTGGGCAGTCGTCTGGAAAGGCATAGCCCTTTGGCATGCTGCCCGCAACAGGCAATTGGTCTGGTATATCGCGCTATTAATAGTAAACACTGCCGGGATTCTTGAAATAGCCTACCTTGCTTTCTTCAGGAAAAAGAAATAAAGGTACTGCCTTATGGTTCTTAAGCTTCTTGAAGCAATAAAAGTTTTGGAACTGGGCTTTGCCTATAGCAAGAGCTAAGGCAAAAGACAGCTGGGACGCCGCCTTTTGCCTAAAATGACCGGGTTAAACCTCAACTGCTTCCACGGGTTTTGTTAATATTGCCACCCTCAAAAGAACTGCATCTAACATCTAAAAATTGTTATACCGCTGACTTTTATTTCAACCTTAACTATACTTATTTTTTTCTACACCCAACCTGTCGTACAAAATGTATGCCTCTCTTGCCTTAAGATCGTAAACAATGGCTAAACAGGTATCGGTGCTCCCACCTATGCTCAGGGCTTCCAGCTTTATCTCTGCATCCTGGTGGGAAAGGTAAATCCAAACCGGGGGCTCTTCCTTTTCTTTGCCTTTATAAAGGCTTGTTTTCTCCCCCAGCAGGGAACCCGTCTCAAACCCGTCCTGATAGGAACCGGATCCGCCGGTGCGGGTGTTGTAACCGGTAGGCTGTTTCTTTGCCCCAAAATCGACTACCTTCATATAGTTGGCTTTTCTGCTGGAAAATACCTTGCCGGGGAGTTCCAGCTGAAAGCTGTTGTTGAAAGTATTAATCAAGAGTTTCAGGTCCTTATTTTGGTAATCCCTGAAGAAATGCACGAAATTACCTTTGTACACAGAGACCTTGTAAGTTTTGCTGTTCTGGCCGTCTTCGGCGAACACCGCAATCTCTATGACGTTTGTATCGGAATCAAGGGCAACAGGCAAGCTAATTTCAGCCTTATTTATAAAAGTTTCCACTCCGTTTACAGTAACCGTGCGGATTATGGAACCCTCCTCACTGACTGCCGCCGTCAGAACCGTTTCGTTCACCCCGGCAGCAACACCTGCCGTGTATTCCTCCCTCCCGCCCGCAAACTGAGGCTTCAGTTCGATTCCCTCGAGGTTCAGGCTGGAAAGCCCGGCCCTGGTCCCGGCCTGGGCCATATTAACGCACAGGGTAGCCAGATCATCGTTTTCCGACTTGGCTATCAGTTCTATTTTTACACCGTACTCCACATCGTCATCACCCGGGTTGCCGCTGCCCAGTGGCAGACCATTTAATGTATAACCGTAGAATTCATTACAGGGTGTCCCGTCAGGCCAGGTAATCCTTGTGCTGTAAACACCGCGCGCCGGGATTACACAACTGCCGGCCCTGTTGTGATAATAGGCGTAAATTCCATCAGTGTAAAAGCCCGCGTAATATCCGTTATAATCGTCAAAATTAGTTATAGGCGCTTTTGGTTCAAAAGTCCACGGACCGCCGGGCACACCACTCACACCGCTAAGATTTATTTCGTGGCTGGGCTGCAAGGTGAGGGCCGCATCGTAACTGGACGTTCTGCAGCCCAGTTTGAAACCTGAATCACCCAGCAGCAGCGGGTTGTAGTTCATGTCCACAACCAGCAACTGGTACTTCGGGCCGATGCTGGGCGGTTCATATTCCTGGCCCGACAGGTAATAGGTGTTAGAGTATCTGGCGTTGCGGTAGTAAAGCAGCGCACCTGGAATATTGTAGGGTACGCGCTCGACCCGCCACTCGTTCTCATTGGAAATTGTAGTTACATAAGCTGTCTGGACACTTTGATCGTACTTGGTAGGCGCCCGCCACTCGACCAGATAGTAATTGGCATAACTGGCGGTGTAAGGCGCGACAAACCACCCCGGGTCCGAATTTATCCAGCCGCTGATTGAAGATTCTGTGGATGTTTCAAAGTTATCAACCAATTGGTTGTTCAACATGATGTTATCCACCCACCAGCCTTCTCCGGTAACGGCAGGGTCGGTTTTATAAAGCAGGCGGAGGGTAACTGTTTTGCCCAGGTAGGGCGACAGGTCGAAATAGAGCTTATCCCGGCCGCTGCCGGTCAGACCGCACCCCAGATTATTGCCGTGCGGATTGGTTGTGGTAAATTTACCGCAGGACTCTTCCAGGATGTCCCAGGCATCCCCGTCCTTAATCAACACGTAACCGTAGTCCCAGTCTTCTTCTATATCCCAGTATGAATCGAAGTTCAAATAGACAGCATCACTTACAGTAATCTCGCGGTCCAGGGTCAGTTCAGTCTCGTTTCTGTCCCTATAGGTATAAGCGCATTTGCCGCTGCCGGCTTTATTCTCAGTGCTTTCCGTGATGTCAGGCAGGTTCAGGCGCAATCCCTTATAAGTGTTGACCGGGGTTTCTTCCAGCTGGCCGATGGTGACCACGGCGGGCTGCTCATAATCCAGGACAGCCAGCGGCTCCTGCCAGTTCAAAAATCCCAAACCTTCACATTGAGCAATCTCGCGGAACCACAGCGGCATCCCCACCGGTACTGTCCCGCCCAGCCAGCCGCCCCAGGATCCACCAGACATGTGGCTCCAAAAACCAACCGAGTTATCAATATCGTTTGTGTACAAATCGGGCAGGCCAAAGAAATTATGGCCGAACTCTTCCGAAAGCACACCGAGTTCGGCGTTTTCAGGCTGCATGGTGTACGGTCCGATGCAGATATCATCTGTTGCAGTGCCGGGGTCGCCCTCATAGACCTTATAGCCTTCAGGCCAATAGCTGTAGTTGCGCAAGTCGCTGCTGTGCGACCAGATGGCAAATTCCTCCTCAGCCCCGCCGCCTGCCTCCTGCCCGCAGCCGGCGTGGATCAGCCAGAAGGTATCGATGATTCCGTCCTGGTTGCCGTCGTACTTTTTCCAGAAAGCGTTTGGGCCGGTTTCGTTATAATATTCCGGATGGGCTTCATTGAATTTGTCCACCGCGTCGATAACCAGCTGGGCCACCGGTATGTATTTTCCCTCGACAATGGCGCCGCCGAAAGGGGTGGAATCATCTACATCCGCACCGTAGTAGCCTTCGCTGTGGTCAACGGTGACCCAGCCTTCAACCGTACCGCTTATGGCGACGTTACCTTCACCCGCCACGTGATCATAGTAATCCTGCACCGTATATCCGGCCAGGTTTATGCCCGGCTGTCCGTCATAGGGGTCGAAAAGGTCCATCCGGATACGTCCGGCGCCTTCGTAGCCGAAAATAAGCTTTTCATAGAACTTGGCGTCGGCTGTCCAGGCCGGGTCGTACCAGACTGTGTTGTTGTCAAGGGGACCAGGCTCAGATATCCGCCCCTTTAACGGGCCGCTGGTAGTTACAGTCTCCGGTTCGGTATAGTCCATCCCCGTCATTATTTCATACGTATCAGTGCCTCCGAATTCCACCGCCAGGGCAAAAACTGTGGCCTCAACGGGCTGAACGGCCCGGGGTGCGTCCATACTTCTTAATTCAGTTTCGCGCTTCAGGGCATTTTCCTTGACTTGCGGGGAAATCCAGGTATCGTGGGTGTTAAAGAAATTTTTGTAATACCCCTTAACCGCGGATTTTACCTGTGCCCCGGTTGGCTTTAAGGGAATAGCTTGCTTATCCCGCAAATAATCCTCTACAATCTCTTCCCTGGGAATAACAATGTGGTCACGGTACAAACGGAAAGTCCCGATGGCAGCCGCCGGTTTTTTATAAACCGCCGGCGCTTTTTGCAGCACTAAAAAGTCACTGTCGTCATCACCCTCACTGGCCATACCCAGCGACGGCTGACAACTAAAAAAGGCGCCGGCCAGGAACAGCGTGGATAAAATAAAGATAAAAACACCAAAACCCAAAGATACACCCCTTATAAACCGCCTCATAAAACCTACCCCCTTTTATTAAGATTCTCCCGGGGCCATCCACTGCCAAACTGCCCGGCCAATAAATTTCAGGCAACAAGGATACAGCGGGCAACCGGTGCTTGAAAAATCTAACATTTTATTTTCCTGCCATTATTACTATTTTCCTCTGGCAAATCATTACAATTCAATGTTTTTCTATTTTTTATTTTTTTAGCAGGACGATATTTCTCTCCCGGGCCCTGTCATTTTGCCTGGTACTGATGTGTTAAGATGTTATAGGGCTTTTTATTTCTTGATCTAAAGAAAAAAAAGGAGGTGTGCGCCCGTTTCGCGAAGAAATTTATCTAAAATATCTATAGAGGGGTGAGCATTTGAGAAGGAAGATTATTATTGCCCTGGCCTTTGTACTGATGCTGGCATTCGCGGCTGTTCCTGCCTTTGCTGCCGAAAAGGTTCAATTGCAGGTGAACGGGGATGTGGTGTCGCCGCCCTGCGTGTCCCTGGTGGACGGCGTCAGTATGATTCCCCTGGACACTTACGTTGGTCTGGCCGGCGCCGATGTCCGGTGGACCTCGGAAAGCGAATTTGTCATCACGGAAAATGGCGTGCCCCTGGGTCTGACCCTGGGGAAAACGGAAGCATCCCTGAACGGCGAATCCCTGCCGCTGCCCCTGGAGCCGTTTAAATCAGGGGATGGTGTTTTTATCCCGCTCCGGGCAGTGGGCAGCTCTTTTGGCTTTACGGTGGACTGGAACGGGGAACAGCAACTGATTACGCTTACCCGCAGCGAAACCAGGGACGGCATGACGGTGTCCGATTTGCTGGCCAGGTCCACAGAGGCGAGCCAGACCTACAACACTTACGCCATGGAAGGCCTTTTCAAGATGGAGCTGGTTTTAACGGCGGACGGGAAAACCATTGAGGAAGCCCCCCAGAACATGGCCTCCAAAGTATCCGGCCAGATTCAAAACGACCCTTTTTCTGTCTATATGAAACAAACTGTTGATTCGGGGATTGTTGAGCCTGAAACCGGAAAAGAGCTCCCGGAAATGATTGTGGAAACATTCATGAACGAGGAAAAAATGTACTTAAAGCTTCCTGAGCAGGAAGACTGGCTGGTGCAGGATATGCCTTTCACCCCGGAATTCTGGAAAAAACAGCAGGATATCCAGTCGGATCCCCTTAAGGCTGCTACGCTTATGAAGGAAATGGGTATATTTTTGAACTTCGGCAACGATGTAACAGTGAATGGTGCGAATTATTATGTGGTCAACGCCACCCTGGACATGGATAAGTTTAAAGAGGGGTACCAACAACTTATGGGGCAGGCTCTGCAGGGGATGTCCCAAACATCACCCGGCGGCTCCGAGGACATGCAGAAACAAATCCAGGAAGTATTTGAAAACGCCTTGCTTGATTACAGCTACTCCGTCCTGATTAACAAGGAAACCCTGATTAGCGACATCATCTATTTTGACGCCCAGCTGCAATTGGCCATGGAGATTCCCGAAACGCCGGCGCCGGGCAGTGAGCCGGTTGACGGCACACCGCAAAAGTTTAATATGAACATGAAGATGAAAGGCGACTTCACCATCACCGATCTTGGCGGTCCCTTTAATGCCCCGGACGTCAGTGCCACTAAAGAATTAAATGCGTTGCAACCGGAAACGCAGGAATAGGAACCACCGTCCGCTTCCCCTAACGGGTTAGGCCGGCAAACCTGTCCCGTAGGGAGCAATCAATGGCCCGAAGCAATTTAGCAAGCCCTTAGCAGCACACCGGGAGCAAGGGCTTGCTCTGTTTTAAGTTAAAACGTCACCGGCCACGGTCCTGCAGGGAATACCTGGATGATGCCGGTGGATGCCCTCCGGGAAAAATTCTTTTATAAAATAAAATAACCGGCCTAAAAACCGGTTATTATTTTCCCCCCGGGTACCAGGAACTCGAGCTGAAGGTTATCACCGAATCCGGTTCGGTATGTTCTTCCGGGCCGGACTCTTCCGCAGGCAGCTCCTTTGGCGTAACAACCAAATTGGAACGCAATAGCGGGTAGAATTCAATGCCGTTATTTATACCTATTTCGCAATTATAAGACTGGCCCGGTTCAATCCCTGAAAAGTAATGGCTCCTTTGGGAAAGATCCAGATCCTTGGTAAGGTATAGCTTGCTGCCCTGTGCATTTAACCTGATTTGGACTCCTTTTTTCTCATTAAACGCTTTTTTCAAGCCCGGGGATAATTCCCAGTAAACGTAAAGCACCCTGGGGCTTTGTACCAGCAGATACAGCGCATTTTCGTCATAGTCCGGCGGCAAAGGAATTTGGCCGTAATTTTTATCCACTTTAGCTCCCCTCCTTTGCTATAAGTAATTAGACAAGGGAAGGTAATATCCTCCAAGAGTGGATAATTTATTATATTTTAATTTTTCAGGCTCGGTCTAACCGGTCAAGATATTGGACGGCGTTCAGTGCCGCGATCTGTCCCTCACCTACCGCCTTGGCCAGCTGGTAGGGCTTTCCGGTGCAGTCACGGGCCGCATAAACACCTGTGATATTTGTTTTGTAACCCCGGTCTACCTGGACATGATTATCCTTTTGTATTTAAAGGATTAATTTGCCCGGGCTCTATGGATGGGTTAAAATAGTTGTCGTAAACAATGAAAGGATGTGATTTAATGTATTGGAACAAGCAGGGTGGGGATAATACCCGGGCAACCGTTGCTGAGGCCCTGAAAAGAGCCGGAGAACTGGGCGTAAAACACCTGGTGGTGGCTTCCTGTTCCGGAAAATCGGCGGCTTTGCTCCTGGAACAGACCCATGAATTGGAAATTGTCTGCGTCACCCACCAGGTGGGCTTTGTCCGGCCCGGCGAGGATGAAATGGCGGCAGAGACCAGAAACCTGCTTGCAGAAGGGGGAATCCGGGTTTTAACAACAACTCACTTTATGGCCGGCCTGGATAGGGCCTGCAGAACTAAATTCGGAGGGGTTTACCCGGCCGAAATTGTAGCAAGCGCCTTGAGAATTCTCGGCCAGGGCCTGAAAGTATGCGTTGAAGTCAGCACCATGGCCCTGGACGCGGGGCTAGTTCCTTACGGCGCCGATATCATTTCCCTGGGGGGCACCGGTGAGGGCCTGGACACGGCGGCTGTAATAAAACCCGCCCACTCTCAGAACTTCTTCGATACCAGGGTCCGGGAAATCATCTGTAAACCCCGGGAGTTCTAAACATATTTGATTTTGGCATCTCTCCTTAATAACAAGGCCCGGTCAGAAAAATCTGCCGGGTCTGATTAATTTCATAAAACATATATACATTTATCTTTCTGGTCCCCAGCGCTAATTTATTTAAGGGATTACCTTTGTTAAAGGGTATTCGATAATGTCCTGGGCCCCAGCCTTTTTGAGGGCCGGAATCAGTTCCCGCACCAGCTTTTCCTCCAGAATTGTCTCCACCGCCACCCAGTCGCTCTGGACCAGCTGCGAAACCGTCGGCTGCTTCATGGCCGGCAGTACATCCAGGAGTTCCTGTAATTTCTCCCCCGGTACGTTCATCTTCAAGCCCACTTTTGACCGGGCCCGGAGGGCCCCCTGCAGAAGAACAGAAATGCTCTGCAACTTTTCCATTTTCCAGGGATCCTGCCAGGCTACTTTGTTGGCGTGAAGTTTCGTGGTTGACTGAAGGACTGTGGCAATTTCCCGCAGGTTATTGGCTTTGAGTGAGCTGCCGGTTTCCGTAATGTCGGCAATGGCATCAACCAGGTGAGGAACCTTTACTTCCGTAGCCCCGTAGGAATATTCCACGTAGGCCTCCACACCGTTGCTTTTCAGGAAATTCTGGGTAACCCGCACCAATTCCGTGGCAATTCTTTTTCCCTTCAAGTCATAAATAGTATTAATTTGACTTTCGTTGGACACCGCAAGGACCAGACGGATGGGATTGGAAGTGTTTTTGGCGTAAACCAGGTCGGCCACCTCCACCACATCCGCCTCGTTTTCCATGATCCAGTCCAGACCGCTCAAGCCGGCGTCAAGAACACCGTCATTAACGTAACGAGGTATTTCCTGGGCGCGCATCAGGACCACTTCCAGCTCGGGATCATTTACCGCCGGGAAGTAGGACCGGCTGCGCACCGTAAGGTTAAAACCGGCCTGTTTAAATAATTGAAAGGTAGCCTCCTGCAGGCTTCCCTTTGGTAAACCAAGACGCAACTTCAACAAATACTCCTCCTTTGGAATTGACAGGTACATTATACTGTAAAAGTATATCTCCCGGTCCCGGGAGTGTCAATACCGCTGGAAGTCCGGTCTTAAGACAATAGGCAAAATGCTTTTCAGGGAATCCTTATTTTCTGGCCTGGGAAAATCATGGCGGGATCAGCAATGGTATTGGCATTCACGATAGCCCGCACTGTTGTGCCGTACTTAGCCGCAATGGTATAAATCGTTTCACCGGGCTGGACGGTATGCGTTAAACTATTATTGTTGAGCCTTGATAACAACCAGATTTGCACGCCGCCATCAACGGTTCCCAATCCCAGAAGTCCCCCTTCACTTACCGCGAGGTCATTGACTGGGTTACCGGCCCGTACCGCCCAATCCGGCGCGTTATTTACCACAGGGGCCCGGTAGCCGAAAAGAAATCCCTCCGGGGTGCCCGCAACCAGTGTAACCGTTTCTTCCCCGGCCAACTTACCCGCGGTTAGGGCGGGTATTTCACTGCCCAGGTTATCCGAGATAAACACCAGCCGCAGGGCATCGTCCGCCTCCACAACCCGCAGGAACCCGTCACTGCCCCCCCAGGCTGCCTCCTCCCCCGGTCCTGCTTTCAAATCACCGGCTGTTAAGGACCTTACCTGGGCGGGTAGGATTTCCTGGGCGGGTCCCTCAGTAAAACCCCGCTCGGTAAAGATCAGTGTTAAAAGCCCGGAGCCACTGTCGCGCCGGTAGGCTGCCATAACAATTGGTGCGGGGTCCCCCGCCCTTCTGAATGTGGTGACCTTCTGGGCCGGGCCGGGCAAAACCCTGATTGCCAGAAGTTCAAGCCGCAATTCCCCTGCCGACTGACCGGTGAGCCGGTAAAAGAAAAGCGACGCCATACCTTCCGGGGCTGCGATAATTTCTTCCCTGCCGTCTCCGTCAAGATCCGCCAGGGCAAGGTCCGCAAACCTGGCCCCGGGCTCATTCTGTGTTTCCGCCAGACGAACAAGCTCCCCCTGGCGACTCCCGTAAAGCGCCACCCTGTCCTCCAGGCCAAGGACGATGTTGGCGGGAGCCCCGGTTGTAATTGGCAGTCCCACTGCCAGGCTAAGGATTTGGACGCCCGCATCAACCTCCGGGCCGAGAACGTACCCCTCATTTGAGGCGGAAAAAAGTGTAACCCTGGATCCCGCGGCCGCCACCATGTTCTCCCCGGCGCCGGTCACCCTGCCCCAATCAACATTGACCCGGCCGTTTAAGCCGAAAAGGGAAAAAAGCATTTTTGTTGTTGCAAGAGGCAAAAACAACACCTCTTTCTTTCCTGTTTTATAAAATATTTATGCCGCCATAGCCCTTTTGGGAACAACAAAACGGTTCTTCTAGAAGAACCGTTTTCTTATCACTCATACCTTTTTGCAACAATGGCCTAAATCTCAAGGCAACTTTGTGTTCCTGGCAAGGCCGTTACAATTTTTTTTCTATCTTCTACCTTTTTTAAAACAAGCTCACCTTTGTCTATACTGATTAAAACGCTGCTACCTCCACCAATACCAAGGGTTTTTAAAATAGAACGGGGTATCGTAACCTGCCCGTCGGGGGTTAAACATGATCGTGCCGCCATTTGAGTACCTCTCTTTTTTTCAAGTTAACCGCCGGCTGATACCATTATAGAATAACCTCAGGCCATGATCCAGAGTGTTTATATGCAAGGTTTTGTCACTCTTTGCCGGGTGTATGAGTACAGTTAAATATTTTGTATTTTTCCTATAAATGTTGTAAAATAACACCAATACTACTTTATTTGGACAGGAGTGACCCTCAATTGGCAATTTCCCATAAAATAAAAGGTTTTCTCTCAAGTGCGTCCTTTATCCGCAAAATGTTCGAGGAAGGGGAAAAACTTAGAAAAATACACGGTCCAGAGCACGTTTACGATTATACACTGGGGAATCCCGATGCGGAACCCCCGGCTGCTTTTAAGGAAGAGTTGAAGAAACTGGCCCTGGAACCGGAACCGGGTATGCACCGATATATGAGCAATGCCGGTTATTCCAGGACACGCTGCGCCGTTGCCGCAGCGCTGGCAAGCAGCACGCTTCTTCCCTTTTCAGAAAATAATATCGTCATGACCTGTGGTGCCGGGGGCGCCTTGAATGTGGTGTTAAAAACAATTCTGGATCCGGGCGATGAGGTCATTATAATTTCACCGTTTTTTGTCGAATACAAATTTTATATCGACAACCATGGCGGCTTGTTTGTAATAGCCCCCTCGACCCGGGATTTCCAGCTGGATCTGAAAGCCATCAACGCTGCCGTCACTCCCCGGACCAGGGCCGTTCTGATCAACTCGCCCAACAACCCCACCGGTGTAATTTACGGCGAAGAATCCCTGAAAGCCCTTGGGGAACTCCTGGAAACCAAAGAACAGCTCACCGGTCAGCCTATTTACGTAATCTCGGATGAACCCTACGCCAAGATTGTCTACGACGGAATTGCACTGCCCAGCGTCTTCCGGCAGATCAAAAACAGTATCGTTGTAACTTCGCACAGCAAAGACCTGGCCTTGCCCGGGGAAAGAATCGGCTATATCGCTTTTTCACCCCGGATCGAAGAAAGCGCCCTGTTGGAAGAAGGCCTGAGCTTCTGCAACCGCACCCTGGGCTTCGTCAACGCCCCGGCCTTGATGCAGCGGCTGGTTGCAGGGCTCCAGGACGAAAGCGTAAATATCCAGAAATACCAGGAGAAAAGGGATATCCTGTATAATGCCTTAACGGAACTGGGCTTCAAGATGATTAAACCCCAGGGGGCATTTTACCTGTTTCCGGAATCGCCGCTGCCGGATGATGTGGAGTTTATCCGCATAGCCCAAAAATATAATTTACTCCTGGTCCCGGGCAGCGGCTTCGGAAGGCCGGGCTACTTCCGGATGGCCTATTGCATTGACAAGCAGCTTATTTTAAACTCGCTGCCGGCCTTTAAATCCCTGGCGTTCGAGCTGGGCCTGACCCGTTAAATATAGAACGACAAGACCCCCGCCTTTTTACTAAGCGGGGGTTTTATATTGCTGATAATAGCATTTTAATATGTTTAAAGTTCAAACTATAGTCATGAAGAACCAGACGATCATGATGACCTCAACCAGCAGCTTGAGCACTGTCCCGCCTAAAAAGCCAATAAGCGTGCCGAACCCCACCTGGAAAGCCCTGTCCAGGGAACTTCTGCGGTACATCTCTCCCCCCACTGCGCCGATGAAGGGCCCGAAGATGAGCCCGAACGGTCCCAGCAGAAGCACTCCCAAAAGGCCGCCCAGGATACTGCCCAGGACAGCCTCCCTGGAACCACCGTAACGTCTGGTTCCCCAGATTCCCGCCAGGTAGTCAAGCAGGAAAATTAGCACCACAGCCAGACCCTGGGCAACATAGAAGGTCCAGGGCAGATTTTGGAACTTCACGAATAACCCGTAAACCAGCATCCCCAGCCAAATTAGCGTTGCCCCCGGTAAAGCCGGCAATACTGTGCCGATTACACCCACCGTAAAAAAAACAACAGCTATGACAATCCCCACAATGGACATGAAGAACCTCCCCTTTAATGGGTTATATTACTATTATACGACAAATAGGTTCTTTAAGATGTCTCCTCTTGTTAAATTTTCGCATTCGCCAAAAATCATCTGTGCTTGCGACAGAAAAGTTATGCAGGCAAATACACGAAGAAACCCCATATTAATCCGGAAATAGTATAGAAAAGATTACAAAAAAAACGCCTGCCGGCCCTGGTAAAATCCAAACCGCAGGCATTTTTACCCGGATTTTTTTGGGAGACCCCGGTATACAGCGTTTAAATACATCGAAAGATTGTTTATTCTCATCACAGATGTACCCGGGAAAGCGCGAGTTGTCTGTTTTTTTCTTTGCCCGGATTATTGAAGGCTTTAAAGTGGTTTCAATCGTTTAAATATTTGCGGCAGGTTTTCTAGATTACATCGTTCATGACGTCCGCTTCAGGAACCCCGCGCCTGCGAATAATCCCCTCCACTCTTCGCGCGGCGCCTTTCACATACTCTTCAGTTTTTTCACAGGCGCCCGACCGGGCGCACTTGCTAATTTTGCTTAAGGCTAAAAAAACCAGCGCAGCCGCCCCGAAACCTGCCATTGAACGCAATGAAAACATCGGCATACCCCCTTGTTGGAAAAATCACTGCTAGTATTTTTTCCAGGGGGTGTTAATTTCATACTTCCAGTTACCCAAGATATCCTTACTAACCAACTCCCGCTTGCGCCGGCGCGGCGTCTATCGTTTATTGCGGGAACCGGGGGCTACAGCCTGACTGGGCTCGGCAAAATAGCGGACGATCCCGGCATAGATGGCATAGGCGATCCTTTGCTGATATTCCGCATCGATCATCAGCTTTTCTTCCTGTGGGTTGCTGACGAAACCAATTTCTACGATGGCGCTGGGCATTTTGGCCATGCGATTGGCAAAGTAATCAACCTGTTTGGCCGCCCGGCCGGGGTTTACTAAAAACCGGTTAAACTCCCTTTGTACTGCCTCCGCCAGTCTTTTACCCTCCGGAGAACCGGGTTGGGAAAAGGTCTGGGCGCCCCCCTCCCGCCGGTCCGGGAAACTGTTGACATGGATGCTGAGAAAGAGATCCGCCCCCCTCCGGTTGGCCATCTCCACGCGCTTGCTCAAATCTTCAACTGTTGACTGGTATAAATTTTTGTTTCCGGGATCGCTTAGTCCGCAGTCAACCTCCCTGGTCAGCAACACCTCGGCCCCAGCCTGACGCAGAATCTCGGCCAGTTTTTTGGACACCTCCAGGACAATATCCTTCTCATAAACACCCGCCGCACCAACCGCCCCGGGGTCCTCTCCCCCGTGTCCCGGGTCAACCGCAATCAGCTTACCTGCTACCACCCAGGTCAGGGTTTGAATATATCGCTCCTCAAACCGGGCGGCAGAAAGCCGGTATCCCACAAGAACAGCCAGCATTGCCACGGCCAGGATCAAAATGATTCTTTTCCCGGGCAAGCCTGAACGCACCGAAAAGAAAGCCAAACATATTCCCACCCTTCCTTTTTTTAGAAGGGTATGCCGCGCTGGATCAAAATATGTGCGGCCCTTTATTTAAGACGGCAGGTTCTTGAAAGCCCTTGAACAACCCCCCGCTTTGCCGTACGGTTCTTTAACTGCTGTTTGTTCCCACCAGGTTTGAACTGACGGCGCCATCCGGACCCGGGCCTAAATGGAACGCCTGAGCAGTCCCGGTGTACGCCAGAGAAGCCAGCGGTACAATTGCCGGTAGTCCATATGGCCCTTCAGGATTTCCAGGGATCCTTTGAAAGGCTCCCTGCTGCCGAAAAACATCCCCAGTAAAATCCCGGGGAAGTGTTGAAACAACCTGGAAATAAGCAAGGCCGCCTTTAAATCAGCGCCAAAACCTTGATAGCAATTCCTCTCGTAAATCCCGAGGTTTTGACGGTTGGGGCTGGCAGATCTGGAAAGCAGGGATGCCGCCGCTGCCGCCGCAAGCCGCCCCGAAGCAAAAGCGTAACGGATGCCCTCACCAGTAAGGGGATCCGCAAACCCGGCGGCATCACCCGCCAGGATAATCCCATCACTAACGGCGGGACGGAAAATCCCGCCGAGGGGAATATGGCCCCCCTTGATTCGTCCGTCCCCGGACAGCCCCTTTTCTTGCAGGAAATCCAAAAACGCAGCCCTGATAGTTTTCAGGCCTGTGGGCCAAACACCAAGTCCGGCAGAAACCCGGTTTCTCTTGGGAAAGATCCAGCGGTACCCCACCGGGGTCAGACCGTAATGGACTTCAATGCTGTCCCGCCAGGGTTCATCCCGTTCAGCCGCTCCGATTTCCGAACAAACACCAAAGGCCAGGTCTTTTTTCTGAAAAGGTTTGCGGACAGCCCTGGCAACTGTACTGTAGACACCGTCCGCCCCGATAACAACCCGGGTGGTGTAGACACGCCCGGAGGTCCGGACAGTCACCCCCTTCGAATCGGCGTCGACGCTCAGGACCTTTTCCCCCTGTCTGACTTCTGCCCCGGCCGCCTGCGCCAGGCTTACCAGCCAGAGATCGAAAATTTCCCGGGACACCAGCACTAGAAAATTATCCTCGGATTCAAGGTATATTTGTTTCCTTTGATAGAAAGCATGGAAGGCGGAACAACGCGCCTCAATGATCTCGGGGGGAATGGGTACATCCAGCAGGTTTATGGCGGCAACGGAAATCGCCCCGGCACATGTTTTAGGCCGCGGCAAGAATTCCTTTTCCAGAAGCACGGTTTCCAGACCCGACCTGGCGCATTCCCTGGCTGCTACGGCGCCCGCCGGTCCCCCGCCCACAACAATAACATCATACTGGCCCAAAATTAAAGCCCCCCTTTGCCCAATCAAACATATTATTCCGCAAAAGGGTGCAATTTAACCAAAGGAATATAGTTGTGAAGAGCGATAAAACCCGCAGGATTATCTTGCCGGGATTCCGGCAGGCAAGGCTTCACCGGAATGGATTTGAACTTGGCCGGGCGCCGGAGCGGCGCCCGGCCAGGACAGTTAATGTATGTACGGCAATTTTAGCCGATTTGCATGATCTCTACCAGCGGGGAGGGCATTACCCAGAAAAATTGTACGCCAGGGGAAAATCTTACAGAGCTGTTTCGGCCGCCCCAGCCGGGCGGCCGGGGGATACCGCTTACCCTTGCTCCAGGGCCCGGCCGGGCAGGCGTTTGTCGCCCACCCGCCGGGTTACTTTTTCCCGGTCAAAGTACTCCAACAGCGGCAGGGCATACTTACGGGAGGTCTGCAAAAGATCCCGGATTTCTCCCACAGTGATTTCACCCTTCTCCCGGAGAACCCCGGTCACTTCCTTCCGGGCCCTGTCCAGGATATCTTTCCCGAAGTACAGATCATCGGCGATCTTTACCATTTCCCCCGTTCTCAGCAGGTACTGCAGGAGTTCCTGACCATGGGTCTCATTAATTCCCGCAATTCCCGCATTTTTGCACAGTTCGCCCCAGGACGGCGGCTGAAAAGAAGCCACCTCAAGTGTCTTTAAAATCCTGTCAATTTGCTTCAGCTCTTCGGGACCGGGTTCGCAGTTAAAGGTCTTAAGGGCAACTACCTGGGGGCTGACACTGAACAAAGCATCCTTTTCCATTTTCAGCAGAAGCAATTGAAAGGCCTTATTGGGAATGGCGGGGAATTTGCGGGAGCGCAGCTCCTCCTTGGGGTACCCCTCCCGCAGGGGGAATTCCCGGTGGTAAGACTGCAGCAATTTGCCAATCTCAGCCGCCCAGCGCTGGTAAACAACATCTGCCGATAAAAACGTTCTTCCCTCGGCGGCTATTATCACAACCCGTCCATCCTGTTCCAGTTCCCGGGCCGCTGCCAGCACCTCTTCTTCCTTCAAACCAGTGCCCTTGGCCAGTTCAGCCGGTCCCGGCAATCCGGAAGCACCGGAAAGGCACTGATAAAGGAGTTCAGCCGGTGTGCCCCTTTCCCGGGTGGCCAGGGCATTCAGGACCTCACTGCGAAAGCGCCTGTGTTTGCGCCCGGGCAGCGGGTTCAACACAGTGCCTCCCCCAATGGTATGCATGGGCGAGTAGGAGCGGATTACAAAACGATCCCCCCTGGCCGCCACCACGGGCTCCTCCAGTTCCAGTTGGGCGTAAGCAAGCGAACCCCGTCCCAGTTCTTCCTGATCCAGAAGAATAACCCGGCCAAGGGTTTCCCTGGTTCCCAGGTAAAAACGCACCCGTGCCCTGTTTTTTAGCACCCTGGCCGCACTTTTCAACAACAGCAGGCGCACATCCAGCCGCTGGGAAGGGACCATGCTCTTTTGCCCGGCCACTACGCTGCCGCGCTCAACTTCCTCTACCTCCAGACCAGCCAGATTGACTGCCACCCGCTGGCCGGCCTCCGCTATTTCAACCTTCTCACCGTGTACCTGAAGTGAGCGCACCCTGGAGGCCAGCTTTTGGGGCTGGACTTCCACCAGATCCCCCACGCGAAGAGTTCCGGCTACCAGGGTTCCGGTAACAACCGTGCCGAAACCTGTTATAGAAAAAACCCGGTCCACAGGCAACCTGGGTGAGCCCGTGGCAAGCCTGGGCTGGACTTCCCGGGCCAGGCAATCAATCTGTTCCAGCAGTTCCGGGATACCCTGACCCGTAACTGAGGAAACGTTAACAACGGGTGCGTTTTCCAATACCGTGCCTTTTAAGGATTCCTGAACCTCTTCTTGAACCAGTTCCAGCCACTCCTCATCCACCAGGTCAATCTTGGTGAGGACAATAATTCCGTTGGTTACCTCGAGCAGCTCAATAATATCCAGGTGCTCGCGGGTCTGGGGCATGACCCCCTCGTCGGCCGCGATAACCAGGAGAACAAGATCAAAGCCGCCGGCGCCGGCCAGCATATTCTTAATAAAACGTTCGTGCCCGGGTACATCTACAATACCCGCCTTCCTCCCCCCGGGCAGTCGAAGGATGGTGAAACCAAGCTCTATGGAAATTCCGCGGTCTTTTTCTTCCTTTAGCCGGTCTGTATCAACTCCGGTAATTGCCTTGACCAGGGCTGTCTTGCCGTGGTCCACATGTCCCGCCGTTCCAATTATAAGGTGTTTCATTTCATTCCTTTCCACGGCCGAGCACTGCCGCCACTGCACCGGCCAGCGGCTCCAGTTCATCGTCGCCGAGGGTCCGGACATCCAGGAGCAGCTTTTCCTCCTGAACCCTGCCCATGACCGCCGGATCACCCTGCCGCAACCTTGTTTGGATTTCTCCCGCGGTCTGTTCCGCCGGACATACCGCCACCAGTACTGAGGGAAGCTCCGCAGTGGGCAGCGAGCCCCCCCCCACAGCAGAGAACCCTTTTTCCACACCTATCTCCGCTTTCTCCCCGGCGGCTTTGCGCAGCAGTTCCGCCAACCGGGAACCCTTTTGCTGCAAAGTTTCCAGGGGCAACGTGAGCATCCTTAAGGTTGGAATTTCCCTGATGGCCTGTTCCTGATCGTGGTATTCCCTGAGCGTCGCCTCCAGGGCCGCCACCGTCATTTTGTCAATCCGGACAGCCCTGGTTAAAGGATTATTTTTCATCTGCTCGATGAGGTCCTTTCTTCCCACAATTATGCCCGCCTGGGGGCCGCCCAAAAGCTTATCCCCGCTAAAAGTGACCACATCAGGCCCGGCCCCCACCACTTGCTTTACGGTGGGCTCCGGGGGGAGTCCGCAGCCGCTCAGATTAAATAAAAAACCGCTGCCCAAATCCGACATTACGGGAAGTGAATGCAGCTTACCTATTTCAACCAGCTCAGCTATGGTTGTTTCCCTGGTAAAGCCAACAATCCTGTAGTTGCTGGTGTGGACATGGAGCAGCAGGGCAGTGTTCTGACCTATGGCTTTGCGGAAATCGTCGGGGTACGTTTTATTTGTTGCCCCTACCTCAACCAGATGCGCCCCGCTCTGGGCCATTACCTCCGGTACCCTGAAAGACCCCCCGATTTCAACCAGTTGGCCCCTGGAAACAATTACTTCCCGGTCCCTGGCCAGGGTACTCAATGCCAGAAGCACAGCTGCCGCGTTGTTGTTTACCACCAGGGCCGCTTCTGCGCCGGTAAGTGTGCCCAGCAGCAGTTCTAAAGGGGCGTACCGGGAACCCCGCCGGCCGGTATCCAGGTCAAGTTCAAGGTTCGAGTAGCAGGAAGCCACACCGTTGACAGCCTGCCTGGCCCGCTCGCTTAGAAGGGCGCGGCCAAGATTTGTATGCAGCACAACGCCCGTGGCATTGATCACCGGGCGGAGCTTGGAACGGGTGGACTGCCTGACGCCCTCCAGGGTTTTTAAGACAGTTCGTTCAAGGAAAAATGCTTTTCCCTTGTTTTCATCATTCAGCCCGGCGCCCGCCAAAAGCCGCCGCCGCTCTGTATCCAGGACGTCACGGACAGCCTGGACTACGACACTGCGCGGCTGCCCTTCCAATTCTTCAACCAGTTTTGAGTCCCTTAGCACTTCGTCAACGGACGGCAGCAACCTGAGCAAGTCTGTAATCATTGATCCCATCCCCCAAATTATACCGGCAGTTTTCATAATATACTATTTTAAAATTATATGGCAGCAGTACACTAAAAGCAAGTATTGTAAGGCTTCACCCCCTGTGGGTGGACATATTTGCCGGCATTTCAACAAAAGTAACGTACCGTAACACCGGTGTTAAAAACCTTTGTCATGGGAGCCGGCGTTATATTATAATGTAAAGGAAGGACCAACAATCACCGGAACCGTAGTAACAACGGTTTTTATTTATTTTTTGGCCGGGCAGGATCTTATAATGATTTGTCATATGTTTTTAATACGTTGCGGACATGCTTTGTTTTTCTGCTGTCACATTTGAACAGGAGGTTGAATTAATGATCCAGGAGGTGCGGGTTATTACCAAACAGGGAATAACCGACAGCAAGGGAGAAGAAGTTCTTTACGATATCAACTACGCCCTTGGTATCAAAAGTGTGGAACAAGTCAGGACCGCCAGGGTTTTTCGTTTTGAGGGCATCAGCGGCGAGGTTGCCGCCTACCTGGCGCAAAAACTGCTGGCTGAGGATGTGTTTCAAGAGTATCAAGTAAACGGCCCCGTCCTTGGGGACGCCGCAATTGCGCTGGAGATCGCCTACAAACCAGGGGTTATGAACCCGGAGGCCGCATCCCTGCTTAAATCGGCTGCGGACCTGGGAGTGCAGGGCCTTGTTGCCGCCGACTCCAGTTGGATTTATGGTTTTTACGGAAATAATATTACTGAGGACGATCTTGACCGGATCGTTAACAGCCTTTTGGTCAACGCAACAGTGGAATATGTCGTCGAGGAAAGACCCAAAACCCTGATTATCCGGGGAACACCCGGCCGCACCGAAATGATTCCCATCCGGAAAATGAACGATACCGAACTCCTCGAACTGAGCAGGGACAAGCTTTTTTTGAACCTGGAGGAAATGAAGGTCGTCCAGGATTATTTTAACAGGCTGGAACGTGACGCCACTGACTGTGAAATCGAGATTATCGCCCAAACCTGGTCAGAACACTGCGTCCACAAAACCTTCAAGGCCAAACTGATTGTGGATGGAAAGGAGAAAAAGCCGCTTTTCAGGCGTTTGAAAGACGCCACGGAAGAAATTGCTCACCCTCTGGTCCTGTCGGCTTTTGTGGACAATTCCGGGGTCATAGAATTTTTCGACGGCATGGCCGTCTGCGGCAAAGTCGAAACGCATAACTCGCCTTCAGCCATTGAGCCATACGGTGGAGCAATGACCGGCAGCGGCGGCGTTTTCCGGGATATCGTGGGGACCGGATTAGGGGCGAAGGTACTGGCCTCCACGGATATGTTCTGTTTGGCCCCGCCTGCGACACCCCGGGACAGGATCCCTGCCGGATGCCTCCACCCCCACTACCTGTTAAGGCGGGTCGTAGCCGGGGTAAGGGATTACGGGAACAGGATGGGCATTCCCACCAACAACGGTTCACTTCACTTCCACCCGGATTTCCGGGCCAAGCCCACGGTTATTGTGGGCGCCTACGGCATCCTGCCGGCGGCAACCAGCCGCAAGAGCTGGCCCGTGGCGGGGGATCTGGTTCTGACCCTGGGCGGACGCACCGGAAGGGACGGCATCCACGGGGCTACCTTCTCCAGCGGGGAAATGACGGACAGAACCATGGAGGTCAATGCCAGCGCGGTCCAGATCGGTAACCCCATCGAGGAAAAGCGCATGTTTGACGCCATTTTGGCTGCCCGGGACGAAGGTTTAATCCGGACCATCACTGACTGCGGGGCAGGGGGATTTGCCTCCGCTGTAGGTGAAATGGGCTCTGAAACCGGTGTGCGCATCGCCCTGGACCGGGCGCCCCTTAAATACCCGGGTCTATCTCCCTGGGAAATCCTGCTTTCGGAAAGCCAGGAAAGAATGGTACTGGCAGTTGACCCGGCTAAGAGGGAACGCCTTCTGGAAATCTGCAGGGACTACAATGTGGAAGCCACAGTCCTGGGCGAATTCACAGGTGATTGTCACTTTACCGCAACCTATGAAGGCCAAACAGTCCTGGACCTTGATATGGAATTCCTGCATAACGGCCTGCCCCAGCGGGTCATGATGGCGGCCTGGAAAAAGTCCGTTTACGCCGAGCCGGATATAAAGGAAACGGGTGACTGGGGTGAGCTTTATGCCCGGGTGCTCAGCCATCTCAACGTGTGCTCAAAGGAGCCCATTGTCCGTCTGTATGACCACGGTGTACAGGGGACAAACGCCCTGCCGCCCTTTGCCGGGGTAGCCGAAGACGGGCCCAACGACGCAGCTATCGTGGCCCCCATACACGGAAAACCCTACGGAATGATTGTTTCTCACGGGCTCAACCCTGTTTTAAATATGATTCAGCCTTACTACGGAAGCCTGTGGTCAGCCGCTGAAGCAACCGCCAATGCGGTGGCCTCCGGCGCCAATCCGGAGGAAATGGCTTTAATTGATAACTTCATCTGGCCCTTCCCGGACGAAGAATCCCTGGGCGCTCTGGATCTGGCGGTAGACGCCTGCGTGGACTTCTCCCGCGCCACAGGTATGCCTTTCATCTCGGGCAAGGACAGCCTTTCCAGCACTTACAGAGGGCGGGACGGGGAGGTTATAAAAATACCCCCGGTTCTCTGTATCTCCGTCTTCGGCCGGATGCTGGACGTTTCCCGTTCTGTTTCAGCAGATTTTAAAGGGTCAAACAGCCAAATAGTGCTGGTGGGACACCGGAACACAGATGAGATGGCTGGTTCCGTTTACTATGATCTCCTGGGTGCAGTGGGAAACAATGTTCCGAAAATTGATCCCCGGGCCTTAATGGAGGTCTTCAAGTCTATTTATGGAGCCATTCAGGCGGGTAAAATCCTGGCCTGCCACGATCTCAGCGAAGGCGGGCTGGCCGCCGCGCTGGCTGAAATGTGCTTCGGGGGCAATGTGGGCGCGTCCATACAAATTGCCGGGGAGCAAAAAGCCGAACATTTCTTGTTTAACGAAACAGCCGGCTGTTTTTTAGCGGAAATTCCACCTGGCGCCGACCTGCAAACAATCTTCGGGGATATCCCCTGGGCGGTCATCGGGAAAACAATCCCGGAACCTTTGATTACAGCCGGACAGCCGGGGAGAACTTTGTTCACCCTCAAGTTGGAGGAATTAAAAGAAGCCTGGCAGCGCCCAATGAAGGAGGTTTTCCGTTCATGAAAAAACCCCGTGTATGCGTTCTCCGGACAGACGGGATCAACTGCGATGAAGAAACCTTTTACGCCTTTGAAAAAGCGGGGGCGGATTGCCGTCTGGTTCACGTAAACCAGCTTCGAAGGAGCAGCGAAAAGCTGGCCTCCTACCATATTTTGGTCCTGCCCGGCGGCTTCTCCTACGGTGACGATGTTCACTCCGGTAAAATCCTGGCGGTGGAGCTGACTTCCTTTTTGAGGGAACAACTGGAGGCCTTTGTGGACGCCGGCAAACTTGTACTGGGAATCTGCGATGGCTTCCAGGTGCTGGTTCGGACGGGACTCCTGCCCAACCGAAACCTGGGTGAAATTAAGACCACCCTGATAGCCAATGAAAGCCATTTTGAGTGCCGTTGGGTCAACCTTCTGATTGAGGGCAGTCACTGCGTCTTCACCCGCGGGATGGGTGGAAGTCAGCTCAGTATCCAGGTTGCCCACGGGGAAGGCAAATTTTTCACAGATCCGGCGACTTTGCAGGAAATAGAAAACAGGGGCCAGGTGGTGTTCCGCTACGCTGGCGCCGACGGCCGGCCCACGGTGCTGTACCCGGCCAATCCCAATGGCTCGCTTAACGCCATTGCCGGCATCTGTGACTCCACGGGACGGATTATGGGCATGATGCCCCACCCGGAGAGATACATCGAACGAACGCAGCATCCAAACTGGCGCAGAATGCCCGCCGGCACAGTTCCTCACGGGCTGACTATCTTCCTGAACGCTGTGGACTATGCCCGTCAAATGTAAGCAGAAAACAAAGAAACAACCCCTTTTAACTCAAAAAAGACCTGCGGGTCTTTTTTTGCCTATTGCCCATTTTCTTACAGCGAAAGCCTTGCATTAAATGAAATTACCTGCAAAAACTATATGTATTATGAATAAAGACGGACCAATGGCCTCTAACCACCTCTTTGCGGCGCAAACATTTAAAATACCAATAAGTAAGGTTTTAAGGGGGTATTGAAACCTGAAAAAAATACGGTGGATTGTTGCCTGCGGCGCTGTTTTATTTTACTTTCTGGCCATTATTCCTGTAAGTCAGGCGGCTTCCGGCAAGCAGGGTCATCCAAACCAGGAACAAGGGCGCATTTTATTCCTTCAAGATCCCCATTTTACCGGCAGTGATGTGATGGATCTGCAGCAAAGGCTCCAGATGTTGGGTTACTATAAGGGAAATTTGAACGGCGTCTACGACCCGGTTACAGCACGGGCGGTAACCCTGGCCCAGGAATCTCTGGATCTGCACCCGAACGGAACCGTCGACCTGTATACCCTGCAGGCCCTGGTTACCGCCACGGACCAAAAGCTCTTTGGAGACAAAATTCCGGCTGTCCCTGAACGGGTAAGCGTTATCATTGACATGGACAGACTTACCCTGACCATGTTTGATGATGGCGAACCATACAAACAGTACCCGGTTGCCATGGGCAAATATGAATCGCCCACCCCTGCAGGCAACTGGGAGATAATTTCTAAATATATGAATCCGCCCGGTGTTATGGGGACACGCTGGCTCGGGCTGAACATCCCCTACGGCCAGTATGGTGTCCACGGAACTAATAATCCCGGCAGTATCGGCAGCTTTGCCAGTCAGGGCTGTATCAGGATGTATAATACCCACGTGGAAGAAATTTACCCCGCGGTGACTGTCGGAACATCGGTAACAATCATAGGAACGCCTTTCGGCGCCCCGGGCGTTCCCCCCACGCCACTTAAATACGGATCCCAGGGACCGGGTGTTCTGGAAATCCAGCGCTCCCTAAAAAGACTGGGCTACTTGAAGTGGAATCCTGATGGGTTCTGGGGTGAAGGAACGGAAAAGGCAGTCAAAAAATTCAGGGAAGATCACGGTTTGGAAGGATCCGTCAGAGTGGACGACAGAACCTATGAGTTACTGGGGTACTAGAATAAAGGGCCGTATACGGCCCGGGCTTCTTTTGTCTTCAATATGCCCTGGCAGCCATGACTCTTACCACCTATCGGACTTAACCCATGGGTGGCCTGCCTGACTCCCTAACTCTTAAGCTGGCTTTTAGCCGGCGTCTTGGTTATACTGAAACTTTCTAGAATTGCCGTTTTACTCACCCAGAAAGCGCAGCCTTACCCTGTCTTCGATTAAACCGCTTTTGTAGGCATAATTATAAAAGGTAAGCAGGGCATGCTGGTAACTTTCGTCAAATTCGTAGCGGATTGTCTTAAAACAATCCTCGATTACAGGCAACGGCAGGGGGCTGTTTTTCTTGGCCCGGGCAATAATTCTGGGAAGCTCGCCCGTACCAAATTTTTTTGATGCAAGGAGTGATCTAACTAACTCCCTCATTTTCCCAGGGTTGGCTTCGGCGTAATCCCTGCGGGCTACCCACAGGGCGTAGACCATTTTTTCACCTGTAAATTGCCCCCAGGCCTCCCCCAGATCGGTAACCTGGTAGGGCAGGCGCTTTTCCCTTACCCGCTGGTGGGCTAAAACAGCTTCGTCTCCAATTAAAAGGGCGCCGTCAGCTGCCAACATCATTTGGTCAAGGACGGGGGGAACAGTTTCAAACTGCACATCTACATGATAATAGTGATCAAAGAGAACTTTTAGCATTACAACGGAAGTAGCCGCGGATTCGGTAAGACAGACCTTCTTTCCCTCCAGTTCCGTGACCGGGATTTTGCTGAAAAAAAGTATGTTTGCCACCCGGCCGTCCGAACCGATGGACAATTCTGGAAGAATCAAACAATTTTTAGAGTGACGGGCATATTCTATTGAGGATAACGAAGTGACCTCCAGCTCCCCGTCAAGAAAAAGACGGTTCAAATGGGCGGGCGAACCTTTAACTAGTTCGGCTTCCAGAGGCAGAACCCCTTCTTCCAGGGCATAGTATACAGGCAGGTAACTAAAATATTCCACCTGCCCGAGGCGTAGTCCGGACACTATTAACCCTCCTCAATAATGTTATAGATGGCATAACACTCTGTTGGTATTCGCCCCACCGCCATGATTGTTTTAACCCATTGTCAGTTAACAGATCCTTACAGGGATTACCCCGCTGCCCCGGTCGGAGTCACCGCTATCGCAGCCGAGGGCCATTCTCCTTGCACCAAAAACCGCAAATTTTTATAATTTTTTAACCAACCCGTTAATTACCCTGAAAAAGTCTGGTAAAAACAATCCTTCCCGAATCACTTCGGCCCTGGTCCGGGACTTCCAGGTTAACGGCTACGCACCCGGCCCCCACCTTATCCGGGCGTGCAAAACCAGGGATACTTCCTCACTAGAGAAGATGAAATGGGGCTGTAATTGCAAAGATCAAGGCGAGATCTGCGATTTTGTGCTGCGACTGCGGGCACTTTTCCCGTGCCGCCCCGCAACCCGGCGCAGTGTTTCGCCCCTTCCCTGTAAATATGCCAGTATATACCTGTAACTAACTTGAAGAGAAATTTTCAGTCCATGCCGGCATTCCGGCGCCCGGTTTTAGGATCCCGGGTAAAAACCATAGCGTCCGCCACCCCCAGGTTCACCCTGCAAAATCGATTATTTTGCTGTGCAGCAGCGCAAATGGACAAGTCCGCCCCTGAACATCGGTTTAAAACTTTTATAACCCATATATGTACTATAATAGTTTTCTCCGTTCATCCGTTATAACGGGAACCGGGCAAACTAGTTTACCGGAAGATATTTTAATCTCCCTGATTGGTGGATAAAGCCGTTACAGGAACCAAAACTGGTTAATTGGATCACTCAGTACTACCCCGGTCCTTCCAGGCGGCAGAATTATTGCCATGGAGTATTCCCAACTTAAGGCCCGGGTTTTAGATAACCATACGTTGGGCAGGTAGTTCCTGGCGGTACAAGATCAGGATCAGCTCTTCCATAAGGTTCCTTTCCAGACCGGCCGCAATCCGGGAAAGGGAGTCGTAAGCCTTTCCCAGATAAGCAGAGACGTGTTCCCTGGAAATACCCTGCTCTAATAGGCCGTAAGCCATACCCAGATTAAAACCATAGCGTCGCATGGATTCCTGTTCTTCTTGCGGAGCACCTGCCAGTAGGGCGCTTAAGGAACAACACCCGGCAAATAGCTCTGCTGTTTCTTTACGCACCACTTCGTGCAGGGCTTTTGATGGTGGAACTTGTTTGGTTAATTTATTTCTCAAAATGCCGCCCTCGTGAATCTCGCAAATAATATCCGCCAGGGGGTCAAGAAGGTTGAGTATGTCCGCTTCCGACAGGAAGTAAAAAAACTTTCCATAAAGATAGTCCCCAACCAGGACCGGAAATTGGGAACCATCTTTCGGGTCAATATTTCCGCGGTAATACTCCGAGTCGTTTTCCGTAATTCCCTGGTGAATGGTCGAAGCCATGTAAATGAATTGAATTACACCGGCAAGAGCTGTAACCTTTGTCCGGGCCAGTCCATAAATCCGGGAAGACAGGACCACCAGTACCGGCCGGATGTTTTTGTTAATTGGAGAGAATTCCAGATGGGCATACCTTCCCAGACATCCTGTTTTAATTGTCAGGTTCTTCTTAATTAAAGAGTGCACTGAAATAAGTTCACCCTCTATGGGTGTTATAATATCTCTTAACATTTCCCCGAGGCTCCCCCCTCATACTACTATCTATATATTCGTTGCATCCGCGTAATTTCCTTCCGGGGAGCAATTTTTAGTATTTCGAATAAAAATATTGTCCGCAAAAATCAACAAGCCTTGCAACATATTTTTCATTGCAAGGCCTGTTAATTATTCATTTTGCTGGTACTAATAAATATCCCTCCTAGAGATTTACGGCTTCCTTCAGATAAGCCTTCGGCATGATCCCCCGTTTCATTTCTTTGGCTGTCATATTTTTAGCACTAAAATGGTTGTTCAGGTAATTACATGCATCCCAGGGATTTACTCTTTCACCACAGGTGAACACGTCCACTGCCGCGTAGCCCAGTTCCGGCCAGGTATGGATAGCCAGGTGCGATTCCGAAATTACCACCACACCGCTTACCCCTTGAGGACTGAATTTGTGGAACACGCATTCTCTGACTTCGGCGCCAGCTTCCAGCGCAGCGTTTACCATAATCTTTTCAACCTTGTTAATGTCATTAAGAATGTCAAAGTCACATCCACAAATTTCAGCCAATACATGGCGGCCCAAATGTTTCATTTATCTGCCTCCTTTTAGGACAATATTTTATGGAATTGCCAAACCCCCTGTAAACGCAAGGATTGTCAATTCCAATCAAATTCAATTTTAGCATAATATCTTAGCTTGTCAACAAATTTTTAAACCTGTTCCCACTGTTCCGAAATATCCTTAAAACCCCCGGCAAAACGATAAAACATGACTTGCTTTAGGAACTGACGCTGTTGCTTAAAGTACCGATCCCGCCTATCTCCACTTCAACCAAGTCGCCCCCGGCCAGGGGTCCCACACCTCCCGGTGTTCCTGTGAGGATGACATCGCCTGGAACAAGGGTCATAATTCCAGATATGAAACTAACCAGTTCCGGAATACCGCAGACCAGATTCCTGGTGGAGGATTTTTGACATATTACCCCGTTTAAACGCAGGATAACTGTAATATCGCCGGGATCAAGATCAGTAACAATATACGGGCCGAGGGGCAGAAACGTGTCATAGGATTTGGCCCGGGTCCACTGTCCATCCTGGCGCTGGTGATCCCTGGCTGTGACATCATTTGCGCAGGTGTAACCAAATATATACGCGGCAGCTTCTCTGGTTTTCACTTGACGGCAGGTTCTGCCGATAACCACGGCTAATTCAGCCTCGTAGTCAACTTGTCTGCTGGAAGGCGGCAGGATGATACTTGCACCGTGGCCAATTATTGCAGAAGGGGGTTTGAGAAATAAAACAGGCTCCCGGGGTATGGCAAGTTTCAGTTCCTCCGCGTGATCCCGGTAATTAATCCCCACACAAACAACCTTCGTCGGGGAACAAGGGGCCATCACCATAAGTTCCTGCAGTAAATAATCCCTTGCTCCGGTCCGAATGCCCTGAAAGGGATCCCCTGCCAGAGGGGTCACCCTGTCCTCCGTTATCTTTCCATAAAACACCTGACTTTTATACATGTACCTGCCAATCAACAAAACAAACAAACTCCCCGCTGGTAAATATTGGGTTTTCCCGGTAATTAGGATTCCCCGGTTAACCCCGATTATCCGGAAAAAAAGTAGTTCGCCTTCCAGCCGGCATTTTCCTGCAAAATGTTTTGGATTTCGCCCGTATGATATACCATTAGATGTTATATAGACCGCTCTACGAACAACAGAAATTGAGATTTTAACAATGAGCCTGTAAGTCTGAAAGCATGAAAAAAGCCGGCATTTAACCGGCTTAAATAGCTGTTCTTATCTCTTTTCCTGGTCTGCGCAAGCGCCGGGCCGCCAATCTTCACAGGCACCGTTAAAAATTTGCACACAATTTACTTCATTGAAGACGAAAAGCACAAGTGCGGGACAACAACAATCCACCCTCGAATTACAGCCAGCAAAATCACCCAATTTACCGCTGATGGCTTCCAATGCTTCTTTAACCATCTTTCTCCCCCCAATAATTTCATTTTGATTTGTAAACAATCTGTCAGCTATCCGGCGCAAGCAAATTATTTATTTGTACACTTTTTTTACGCAGGGACCGCCGGGCCGCCAATCTTCACAAGCCCCGTTAAAAATTTGCGCACAGTTTATTTCTTTAAAAATAAATAACACGAGATTGGGACCGCAACAATCGACAACCCTGCTGCTTCTGAATGCATCAACTTCCGTCTTTTCTTTCATTACTTCTAGAATCTCCTTTTCCACCAAGTATCCCCTCCTTCGTAAATATTTTCATGCTCTGCTATATTTGCATAATATGTATTTCAACAGCAAATTTCTCCCTGTAATGGACGAAAATATTGATGTAAATATTACCATATCACTGAGATGTACAGGTATCCCTTTTATCAGCCGGGCCTGCAGCAACTAAAATAAAAGGCTGTCCCGTGATTTCAGGAACAGCCTTGCCCGAACAACAAAATATTGATGGTATGGCAACTAACCGGAAAACACACCGTTCCCGAAAGCTTTCTTAACGAAAACTCATGTTGACAAACCCCCGGCTCCGCCAAAAAGACCCGTGTGTCCATTAACTTCCCGTTGACGCCGCTTTGGCAGCCTACTTACCTGAACGGTTTTAGCAATCTTCATAACGGCAACGGAGTCAGAGGTGTTTTTAATATAGATTCCTGCCATCGGGCAAATCCTTTCTTTGATAAAGGCTAATCCCCCGCCATCCCTGCAGATATATAGGGGGTTTTATATAATATCATTTATTTTTATCCGGCACTCCACTTTTGCGCCGAATCTTGTGGTATCGTTCCGCCATTCGGGCCTTAAACTCTTCAATTTCCAGGGTACCGGCCGGATTGGCGTTGATGTTGATTTTTTTCTTGTTCTCTTTTTCCATATTCGCACCTCCCGCCGGCTGCACCGCCTGTTTTGAGCCTGTTATTCTTCACTGATAGCACTGGTTGGACAGGATTCCACGGCCTCGTGAGCCTGTTCCTCCAGTTCCGGCGGGACTTCCTCTACTATATTATGAGCCTTGTCATCCTCGTTCCAGTCAAATACATCCGGACATAAATCAATACAGGCGCCGCAGCTGATACATAATTCCTGATCAACTTCTACTCGCAAGTATTTCACCCCCTGTCAAATTATAAACAGCTATAGTTTGGCTAAAAAGGCATAAATTATGTGCCGGCTTTTTTAGATTTCCGGAATTTTGATCTTTTTTGGACAGACTAAGGGCATTTTTTTGATAAAAAGTTTCAGGATAACAGGGGGTACTTGCATTACATGGAGGCGGGCTTCATTTAGAACATCCCGGGGGTCCTGGGCCAACCGCAGGCCTTTAACAAACGCAGCCGGTTTCGTACCCCCAGGATTGGAAAAAGCTGCGTCGCAAACACCGCATAGAATACAGGAAGCCAGACCCTCCATTCTGCGGGACACTTCCGGGGCCATACATCCGTCATGATCCCACCGGGTTATTAACCACGGCACTATAGCCTTTAAGGAATCAAAAAAAGGTTCTAAATCAACCACTAAATCCTTCAACTGTCTAAAATGGGGCAAAGGCTGAATGGTAATTCGTCCGTTGTGTCCGGCGATCTCCCGGATCAGGGTTTGACAGGCAAGACGGGGAACACCGTTAATGGTAACACCGCATGAACCGCAGATAGCACTGCGGCAGGAACGGCGAAAGGAAAGTCCGGGGTCCTGACGCCAAGCTTCCATTAAAACATCCAAAACCGTCTGACAACCCGCCATTTCCACGCGGAATTCCTGGAAGTAAGGCTCCCTGTCCACCTCCGGATTAAAACGGCTGATCTTTAAACTTAGGCTCATTTATCAGTACCCCCTTTCCTGCGGTATGTAGAGTGTAACCGAAACCGGTCCGTCGCTAAATTCAGGACATCTTTCACCCTGGCGCGAAATGGTGTGGCAAAGCCAGTTCCGGTCGTCCCGCCAGGGGCAATCCAAACGGAAGTGGGCGCCCCTGCTTTCTGTGCGGCGAAGGGCCCCACCAGCGATTAATTCACATAAATCCAGCAGGTAGCCCAGCTCCAAATAATGAATCAAACCGTAATTATAGGGCTGTTTACCTGCCGGGGGAATAAGTTTTTTGTAGCGCTCCTTTAATTCCGCCATACGCTTAACTGCGTCTTCCAGCCCGGGTCCATCCCGGAAGACACCCACCTGGCGGGTCATCAATAATGTCGCTTCCTGCTGGATCTTAAATGGGCTGTCATCCTGTTTACCCTGTGCCTTCCCCGCCAGCAGGGAATCCCAGGGTTCCAGATAAGGGGTAACATCCGCCGGGGAAAGGGAGGCCCAGGGCTGCTTCTCAGCAAATCTAACGGCAGTTTGTCCGGCCCGCCGGCCAAAAACCACGGTTTCCAGCAGGGAATTGCCTCCCAGACGATTGGCCCCGTGGACACTCACATTGGCGACTTCACCTGCCGCCAGAAGGCCGGGAATGCTGGTCATCCCCCAAATATCAGTCCTTACGCCGCCCATACTGTAATGCTGGGCCGGCTCAATGGGAATGGGGGTCCAGGCAGCGTCGATACCGGCATAGCGCGCAGCCAGATCCTTTACCTGGGGCAGACGTTGTTGCAGCAATTCCTCCCCCAGATGGGTAAGATCCAGGTGTACATACTTCCCTTCTACGCCGCGCCCCTCTTTTATTTCTTTAAAGATTGCCCGGGAAACAAGGTCCCGGGGGGCCAGTTCCATTTTTTGAGGGGCATAACGGGCCATAAAGCGTTCCCCGTCTTTGTTCCGCAGGTATCCCCCTTCTCCCCTGGCTGCTTCTGAAATAAGTATATTTGTTCCGAAAAGCGTTGTGGGGTGAAATTGGACAAATTCCATGTCCGAAAGAAGGGCGCCTGCCCTGTAGGCAATTGCCATTCCGTCCCCCGTGTTGGCATAGGCGTTGGTGGTTTTGGCAAAAGCCCGTCCATATCCCCCGGTAGCCAGAATTACTACTTTGCAGCGGATAATCTCAAGTTTGGCCCTGGCCAGATCGTAGACCAGCGCACCGGCAATCTGTTCCCCCTCGAACAACAGTTCCAGAAGGTGCCATTCAGGGTAAACTTTTACCCCGCTTTCCAGTGCTTTCTCAAAAAGTGTATGAAGCACCACATGCCCGGAGACGTCAGCGGCGAAGCAAGCCCGCGGGAAGCCGGCGCCTCCCAGGGAACGCTGGGCCAGGCCGCCCCCGGGGTTACGGTTCCAGAGCACACCCATGTGTTCCAGCTCCAGGATTAATTCCGGGCCCTCGGAGCAAAGTACCTCTATGGCGTCCTGATCGCCCAGGTAATCGCTCCCCTTAACGGTATCAAAAATATGGGCTGCTATGCTGTCGTCCTCTCCCAGAACGGCGTTAAAACCGCCCTGGGCCGCCCCACTGTGGGAACGGGTCGGATAGACCTTGCTCAAGACTGCAACATCACTTTTTTCCGACGCAGTCAATGCTGCCATAAGGCCCGCCAGGCCGCCGCCCACAACCAGTACCTCGTGAATCAGCATGACATTCACCTCCTGAAGATAAATCAAAGTATATTAGAAAAAGGTTGCCATGTTTTCTGCATGCTCCAGGTTTAAAATAGCTTCCGCCAGAGCCGCGGCCCCGGGTTTCCCCCAGATGTCTTCGGAAAGGGTATAAAACTTTTGTATTAATTCATCAACTGTAACCGGATTCTCCGGATCACCCCGGGGAAAATCCGTCCTTCCGCAATAAACCCGTCCTGTATTCGTTGTAATTTCCACTACTGCCGGCCAGCGCGCCGGATGGAGAGCATTTAAGCCGGCGTCTTGAACCAACGACACCACGGACATCAACTTCCGGATATCCGGGTCCGCCAGTGCTTCCGGAGTAAAATCCGTCAGTCCGCAGCTGCCATGAACCAGGGCCAGGGCCACACAGAAAGGGAGACTGAACTTGGCTGCGTAGACAGTATCCGGCTGATGATTGGCAGTTATACTCAGGGCTGTGCCGTAAGTACGGATGGTCAGGTCAGCTACATCGGAGGGTCCAGTGCTGTGCCTGGCGGCCAATTGCAAAACCACATCCACCGATGGGTGGGTATGACGGCAGGAAGCGTGTATTTTAAAGGAGTTTTCCTCAATTTTATAAGGACTAGAACCAAGACCTTCACTTATTTTAGCCAGATCGTAAGCAGGTGCAGTGGCCCGGCAAAACCCCCTCTCCCCTTCTATAATCGATGCCGCGCCGGTAAAACCCTCCCTTGCCAGTAAGGCTGCCAGTACGCCGTTCTGGGCCGCCTTTCCCGGGTGCAGGTGTTTGGACATGGAGCCGTCCAGCAGAAATTCCCATAAACCCGCGGCCTGGGTCCCGGCGGTTCCCAGTGCCCAGACCATCTCTTCCCGGCTCAAGCCCAGGAGTTTGCCGGCCGCGGCGGCTGCCCCGAACGTGCCGCAGGTACCGGTGGTATGCCAGAAATAATAGTGGGAAGGAGTAACAGCCTCTCCGATCCTGATTGCCACTTCATAGCCCGCAACGATGGCCTCAAGCAGCTGATGTCCCCCTGCGCCGGTCATTTCAGCTGCCGCCAGAGCCGCCGGAATAACGGCAGCCCCGGCATGGATAATTGCCGCCCGGTGTACGTCGTCCAACTCTACGATGTGGGAGGCCAGGCCGTTACCCATGGCTGCGTTTAAACAGGAAGTCTTTTCCCCGGTTGCCAGCAGTGTCGCCTGGGGCGTTCCCCCCTGGTTCCTGAGCACAGCCAGCACCTTTTGCGAAGGCTCCCGCTGCCCTCCGGCAGCAACTGAACCCAGCCAATCCAGAAATGCCAGTTTTGCTGCCCGTACAGCAGCCGGGGGCAGATTTTCCAAACAAATATCTTTTATAAAATCGGCCAGGCGGCCAGAGAGCAAGGAAATCACCCCTTCCAGATCAGTAGCACAGGGTAAGACCGCCCGGGGACGGCCTTATACCTTTTTTAACAGCCAACCATTACACGCACCGGCGCCCACAACAAATTCAAAGGACATATCTTTTTTCATTATTTCATAAATTAAAAATATTTACCCGAATTTACATAGTTAAATACCTTTCAGGAAAATCCTTTCGACACGAACAGGTTTTAATCCTTTCCAGGAGACTTAATCCGTTTAATTGCAGAATAGTCTAAAGAACATGAACTATTAAATACCAGATGGATGAGTTAAAACATCCATCCAACCTGTACCAATTTGCCCGGGTGATAGGAGTACCCTTGTACACCTGGAATAATTACTCTTTTAACGGTAAAAATCCGCAACACTTTGCCTTTTGCCTTTAGGCAGAGTATCACGGATTTTATACTGGAACCCTTGGTCAGGAGACCTTCAGTTTAAATATGCTGAAACGGGTGTTACAACCAATTACCCTCGCCGGCAGGGGCAGCGAAGCCCTTTAAATTAAAACAATTTAAATTGCTGCGGCAATCCTCGCGCCCTCTTCAATCGCCTGGATAGCCTTTCTTGCTTTAACAGCATCTCCGATAACATGCAGTTCAGCATCTACCCTTCCCCTTAACTTTTCTTCCAGGGGATTGTAAGAAGTTGAACCTAAAGCAAGTACAACACTATCAAAGTCGGTTATCTTTTCTTCCCGGCCATCTTTCAGATAAACAACACCGTCATCTAAAAACTCCTTAACTGCGGCGCCTGTCAGGCAAGAGACACCATACTCCTTTAAACGCTCCATTAAATACAACCTGGGGCCATCCGGCATATCCTTTGCTAATTCTTGCTCCATTTCAATTATGGTTACTTTACGGCCATGTTCGCCGATAAAGTCTGCGGTCTCGGCCCCAACCATGCCTCCACCGACAACCAGAACCCTATCACCCACATAAGCTTTCCCGTCAAGGACTTCCACAGCTTTTACGAATTTGGGGTTGTCAATACCTTTAATGTCCGGAATCAGAGGAACACCGCCAGTTGCCAGGATTACCACATCGGGCTTTTCCTTCATTACCAGTACAGGGGTTACTTCTATATCCAATTTATATTCTACGCCATATTTTTTACCCATGGTAATATAATATTTGATCGCTTTCAATATATCATCCTTGGTGGAGGGTATGCCCCCTATCCTGAACTGCCCGCCCAACACGTTTTGTTCTTCGTACAGGGTCACCTGATGACCTCTCCTGGCGGCAACCCAGGCTGCTTCCAGGCCTGCCGGCCCGCCGCCTATAATCATGACTTTTTTGGGCTTTTCGGTTTTTTCTATCTTTAAAGTCCCTTCCCTGCCCGTGAAGGGATTCACCAGACAACCAATTTTCAAGTGTTCCGGGTCGAACAGGTAACCCACACAACCCTGAAGACAGGCTATGCAGGGGGATATTTCCTCCGGCACATCGGCGGCTACCTTATTGGGAAACTCGGGATCAGCCAGCGATTCCCTGCCCAGGGAAATCATATCCGCCTTGCCGGACTGCAGGATGTCCTCCGCCAAATAGGGATCGTTAATCCGCCCCACTGTGATGACTGGAATTTTAACAGATTTCTTAACTTCTTCTGCAGCCACTGCATTAAATCCCGGAGGTACGGCGCCCGGGACAAACATCCAGTGCATGCTGCCATAGGTACATATTGATACATGAACGGCATTGACGCCGGCCTGCTCCACCAGCCTGGCGATCGCCCTGGTTTCATCTATAGCCCTTCCGCCATGCACCTTTTCGTCACCGCTCATTCTAAATATCAGGGGGTAGCCGTTTCCCACTTCCCGTTTTATACTTCTAATAATCTCCAGGGGAAACTTCATTCTGCTGATGAAGTTGCCGCCGAATTCATCAATCCTTTTATTGGAATAGGCTGACATGAATTGGGCGATTAAATAACCGTGCGCGCCGTGAATTTCCACTGCATCAAAACCGGCATCCCTTGCCCTCACTGCCGCATCCCTGAACTTACCAATAAGATCATAGACTTCCGGGGTGGACAACTCCCGGGGTATCTCCCTCATTACCGGGCAAGCAACAGCCGAGGGGGCAACTGGCTGTTCGCCAATAATATCCTTTGAGGTCTGTCTTCCGGCGTGGTGAAGCTGCACAGCAATCTTGGCCCCGTACTTGTGCACTTCATCCACTAACCTTTTCCAGCCGGGAATAAATTCATCGCTCCACAAACCGGGTTCAAAGGGGATCGCCTTTCCAGCAGGCTCAATAGCCGTTACTTCCACGATGATCAAACCAAAGCCGCCCTTTGCCCTGGCTATATGGTAGTCAATTAGTTGTTGGGAAACGCTGCCATCCGGGTTAGCGTAGTTTGACCCCATGGGTGGCACCACAAAGCGGTTTTTTACCTCCATTGAGCCAATTTTAATTGGAGATAGTAAGGCCGGGAAATTCATAAAAACCCTCCTTTTAGCTGTTTTGATCCTCAGATGTTTAATTGAATCGCTATTGCCATTACATAAAAATTGAAAAGGTCAAATAAAATGCTATATTCGCGTATTATTAAATAACTAACCGCAATTTTTATGCCAGATGATAACAGGCTAGTACGATGGGGATATTTCTTTTGTTATAGTGAAGCAGACTGGTTTTTACCATGAAACACTACCTCAACCGGGGGTATAAAGGGGAAGTCAATGGCACGCAGTTGTATAAACTTTACACGCCAGGTGAAATACAAGTCCAGAAAATAAAAAGTGCTTTATTAGTTGATGATTGAACATAAATATATAACGATACTTATGCGGGTTCCCGAATTCCTTAACTCGGCTTTGTATAGATTTTAAACACTTGCTACGACCCCTGTAAATTTATTGTTTAATTCTTTTACATGGAAACCTTCAAACTGATATTTCATGCTTTTTTATTTTACGATAAAGGGTGGCCCTGGTGATGCCCAGGCTGTTGGCGGCGAAAGTTATGTTTTTGTTGCACCGCCTGAGCGTTTCGATTATGTTTTGTTTTTCTGTTTCCTCAAGTGTTTTTAAATTTACCGCAACATCCGCGCCGGCTTTAAGACCGGGCGGCAGATCATTGTCTGTTACCGTACTTCCCTTCATACTGTTTAAAAAATAAATTACCGTATTTTCCAGTTCCCGTACATTTCCCGGCCAGTCAAAGGCTGAAATAGTCTTTTGGATATGGGGCGGGATTATAATGGAGCCGGTTTCGTCGGAAGAAGAAGCATGTTTTTTTATAAAGTATTGCAGCAATACTTCCAAATCTTCTTTTCTATCCCTTAAAGGGGGTATATTCAGCACAAACACGGACAGTCGGTAATACAAGTCATTTCTGAAGCGGCCGTTCCCCACTTCCTTTAGCAAGTCCTTATTGGTGGCTGCTATAATTCGCACATCCAGGGGAACGATCCGGGACCCCCCGACCCTTACAACTTGTTTTTCCTGTAAAACTCTTAAAAGATTGGTTTGTACCGTTAAGGGCATGTCCCCTATCTCATCCAAAAAAATTGTACCGCCCCTGGCAAGTTCAAATTTACCTGCCTTTCCACCTTTTTTTGCCCCTGTAAAGGTACCTTCTTCATAACCGAATAGTTCACTCTGAATCAAGTCTTTAGGCAGGGCAGCGCAGTTAACCGCAATAAAGGGCCCACCCGAGCGGGGGCCGTAATTGTGTATAGCCTGGGCAATTATTTCCTTACCGGTACCGCTTTCGCCCTGGATTAATGTGGTTATGTCCTTAAAGGAAATGTTTTTGGCGTTACGTACCAATTCCCCCATTTGCCTGCTGCAATAGATCAAATCAGCAAAAGTGTAGGAAGCGGCAATGCTGCCCCCACCCGAAGACGAAGCTTCCTTTAATTCTTTCAATGTTCCCACAACACCGATATTTTCAGAATCCTCATCTTTAATGGATTTAAAATGGGCGTTGACATACACCGGTCCTTTGGGAGTAACAAACTGCAATTCGGCCCAGCGGCAATTGTTTTTCAACCTTTGTTTGACGCTTTCGTAGTTACTTACAATGGCTTCGATTTGCCTTCCCACGTAACCCCCGGGGGAAATACCAAGCATCCTGGAAGCTGTGTTGTTTATATGTGTTACAGTGCCCCGGCTGTCGAAAAAGAACAGAGCCTCCGGCACACTGTCAACGATGGCTTTAAAATAATGATAGGATTTATTGTAGCTGGCATGCACCCGCAGAAATTCTAATTCCATTTCAATCGCTCTGGCCGTGGTTACCACCAGACCCAGAAGCAACGGGTGATGTACTTCTTCATTGTTATTGGATAGATCGAGGGTCCCAAGGAGGTTACCTCCCCTGTCAAAAATCGGCGCAGCAGAACAACACCAATCATGGTAAAGCTGACAATAATGCTCGCGGGAAAAGATCTGGATGGGGCTTCGGCCAACAAGACACACACCGGGGGAAGTAGTCCCGATGAGCTTTTCGGAGCAGGAAGCGCCCGGTATAAGGGAGAGCGACTCGGCCTGATTAAACATTTTTCTGTCGCCGAACAGATCAAGAATTATCCCCTCGGCATCAGTGAGTATTACAACGAAACCCGTCCCCTGGACAGACTCATAGAGCTTCTTCATATGCGGCCCGGCAGCCCTGAGTAAATCCCTTTGCTCTTCTGCCAAATCCCCAAGATCGGATGCTATTGAACTGATCTTGCTTTTTACCGGATCAACATTACTCTGCAGGCACCTTTTCCAGGAAAGCGCGATTTCCTGGCGCAAAAGGCCCGTTTCTATATAACGTTCGGAAGCCAGTCTGTTCCAGGCCTTCTCCGCGACAGCACCGGGTAAACTTTTAATAACTTTCTTCTTTTTTACCGGCGCCATTAAGCCACCTCCCCTTCTTGCGAAATTACTGCTATTTATTTAATCCCCACTTTAACCGGAACAGGTTTAAGGATACGCAAAACCTCTTTAGGGTCCAGACCAATCAAGTAACCTCTTTTACCGCCGTTAAGATAGATCCTGGGCAGGTCAAGTATTGTCTCCTCTATGTAAACAGGCAGGACCTTGCGGGTACCGAATGGCGAAGTACCGCCAACCAGGTAGCCTGTGTGTTTCGCTGCCGTTTCGGGGGTGCAGGGCGAAATGCTTTTAACTCCGATTATTCGCGCCAACCCTTTGGTTGAAACCTGCAATTCACCATGCATTAAAATAATTAGCGGATTTTTGTTTTCATCCTCCATGATCAGGGTCTTTATCACACTATGTTCATCTAATTGAAGTTCCCTTGCTGATACAGCTGTTCCGCCTTTATCCTCGTATTCATACAGATGGTCGGTATAATGAACCCTTTCCCGGCGTAACAGGCGAATGGCAGAAGTAACGGGAGTTTTATCCTTTGCCACAAATCACCAAATTACCTTTCCCAAACATTTTTATACTTTAACCTTCGCAAAACCGAAACCTGTCTACAATAAACGAGCCATAAATATACACATCGTCTCACCAAAATACAGCCATCTCTTTTAAATTCTATTTTATCAGACCGGGGTGGAGTTGAAAAATGGTTTTAGTACTTGAGATTCATATTTTGGCGGCGTTAAGTTTACATATATAATTATAGTAAAATGGAGTCCTGCAGTATCTGCAAAACCCCATCTCAATTGGTTTAATTGGTCGGAGCGACACGACTTGAACGTGCGACCTCTACCACCCCAAGGTAGCGCTCTAGCCAAACTGAGCTACGCCCCGATATTCTAATGCGCAGAAGTAATTGTACCTGTTTTGAACCCAAAAGTCAAGGGATGTCAGTTCCCTTTTCTTATTAAACCCCGCTCCACCTGCCTGAATCCTGCACTCACGAGAGGTTAAAGACTGTCCGTTTTATTTTTGGTGTATTTACGGGCTGCTTCGGAACCCTGCCCAAGGTCGGTAAAATAGGAAATATATGCCGCCGGGACCGCCTCCCTAACCTGCGTCATCCAGGACAGCGAACTCGCGCGCGGAAAGTATCATCCCTTCAAATTTATTGGGGGTAAAATTTACCTGGGAACTGCCAAAGCAGCAGCACACACGGAAGCAGCCGGGAGGGTAAGGTTGTCCGGAAATATTGCCACGGGATAAACCGGCCCAGGGGACAATTTGATTTAAACCGCTTATGAGTTATGATTAAGAAAACCAGTAAAAACCGGAGGGGCCCCAATGAAACAGCGATTCTTTTATTGTCCTAAATGTGGCGGGAGGTTATCCTACCGTTACTGCGGGGAAAGAAACAGATTGGTGTGCGGGAATTGCAGTTACATCTTCTACGAAAATCCCATCGTCGGTGTGGCCGCGGTGGTACTGGATCAGCGGGGGCGGCTCCTGTTGGGCAGGCGGAACAGCAGTTACAAGGGTCTCTGGTGTATCCCCTGCGGTTACGTAGAATATGATGAGGATGTTTATGAAGCCATTATTCGCGAGTTTAAAGAAGAAACCAATCTGGACATCGAGATAACCGGTATTTATTCCGTGCAGTCCAACTTTCACAATCCCGAAACCCATACCGTGGGAATCTGGTTTAAGGCCGCAGTTACCGGCGGGGAACTTACCGCCCGGGAGGATCTGGATCAAGTGGGCTTTTTCGACCTGGAAAGCATTCCACCCCTGGCTTTTCCCACAGACGCAATTGTTATCGAAAAAATCAGGCAATCTCAGAAAAAATAACAACCTACCCGATTAACCTTAACCTTCTTAATTTCTTTTCACCACATACGGGACAACCCTGCAGCGCCAGGGGCATTTCCAGCCCGCGGGCAGCCAGCAAGCCGGCATTACCAGAATTTCCGGCGGTGGTCCGTCGACGACAACTAATTATACGGATTCCTTCTGTCTTAAAATTAGGAAAGTAATTAATTTTTTTGATGGTTATGGCAAAAGGGGAAAAACATGCGGGCGGTAACTACCCTTTCATCCCCGACTGTTTCAAAAAGCTATAAAATAATTTTTGTTTTTTCAAACATAAATTTTGTTATGAGAAAGGAATTTCGGTTTCCAGGGAGAATTAATAGCAATATTTCAATTATAAATCTCCGAACCAGGCCACCTGAATTGTATTCGATAGGTTTCCTGGTCTTTAGGGTATATCTGGAAACGGTTATGCCTCCCATTGCGGAAAGGAGTACACAGTCTTTACTGAAACGCTGCCAGGATAGCAAGCACTGAAGTGTTACCATCAGTTCAGATGATTGCCCCTGGCAGCTGGTGAAAACTTTGTCTGCTTTTTGATTGGGGCAAAGTTTTTTTTATTTTAAATAGGGACTGCCATTCATCCCGGCATTGAAAAATTTTAAATTTCGCTAATGCAAATACAAAGATAAAACATGCAGGGCCAACTGACTATTTTAACTGGAACTAAATATTAAACACTCACAAAAAAATCTCCGAACCAGGTTACCTGAATCACATTTGATAGGTTACCCGGTCTGCAGGGTATATCCGGAAACAGATATGCCTCCCATTGTGGAAAGGAGAACATAAGTTTATTTGGAGTTAACGGTACGATTACTTGTGCGGTTTGATGCCCCATTGTAATTATACTGCTTTCTTCGCAGATAACTTTGTTCATCCTTTGATGTTGGACAAGTTTTTTTTTGCTTTAACAACTCCGGGGAAAAGAGGGGGGATGACTGAAATACCACTAAATTCATTTAGAGCATAAAGGAGGTTGCTATTAGCTGATATGAAAAAAGGTATTAGCCGCCGTGATTTCTTGAAGTATTTGGGAGTAGGAGCTGCCGGTGCGGCTTTATTTGAAGGAACCAGCCCAACACCTGCTTTAGCTGCGGAAAATTCCCCCAGTTTTGAATTGGGACCTTTCAAGTTAAAGAAAACCAAAGAGACCTCTTCCGGCTGTCCCTATTGTGGATGTGGCTGCAGTACAATTGTTTACTCCGAAAACGATAAAGTAATTTTTATTGAAGGGGATCCTGACAGCCCCATAAATGAAGGTACCCTGTGTCCCAAAGGGTCAGCCCTGCCGGATATCTATAACATTATAGATAGAAAACGCCGGCGAGTGCCCAATCCGGGGCGGTTAACGGAGGTTCTTTACCGCGCCCCCGGCAGCTCCAAGTGGGAAGTTAAAGACTGGGACTGGGCTATACCCGAAATCGCCAAAAGGGTTAAACAGACCCGGGACGAACACTTTGAAGAAAAAGACGCCAACGGTGTTACGGTTAACCGCACCCTGGCCATTTGTCAAATGGGCAGCGCCAATATTAATAACGAAGAAGACTATTTAGTTAACAAGCTCATGCGGGGAGCCCTGGGCGTGGTCGATCTTGACCATTGCGCCCGTCTCTGACACGCCCCGACCGTAGCCGGTCTGGCTAACACCTTTGGTCGGGGAGTAATGACAAATAATTTTAGCGACTATCAAAACGCGGATATTTTTTTGGTTATCGGGGCTAACCCGGCTGAGGCCCACCCCATGGCTATGCATCACATCGGCAAGGCTATGGCAAAAGGGGCTAAACTGATAGTCGTTGACCCAAGATTTACTAAAACAGCGTCCAAAGCACATATTTACGTTCCTTTACGCCCGGGAACAGATATTTCCTTCCTTTACGGTTTAATCAATTATGCCATAGAGAATAACCTTTACCAGCATGAGTATGTTAACAACTACACCAACGCCTCTTACTTGATCAGCCCGGAATACAGCTTTGCGGACGGCATCTTTTCCGGCTTAGAAGAAAAGGACGGCAAACTGTTCTATAACACCGCCAGCTGGGCTTACCAAAAGGACGACGACAAGATTAGAAAGGACCCGACCTTACAGAATCCCCTGTGCGTCTGGCAGATCATGAAAAAACATGTTTCCCGCTACGATATAAAAACTGTCAGCCAGGTAACGGGAACCCCGGAAGATATTTTACGCAAGGCTTACGCTTTGTATTGCGAATCGGGGAAACCTGATGTTGCGGGCAATTTAATATACGTTCTGGGAATCACCCAGCACAGTTACGGAACTCAAAACACCCGGGCAACCGCTATGGTGCAACTTTTGCTCGGTAATGTAGGTATGCCCGGCGGCGGTCTCAACCCCCAAAGGGGGCAATCAAACGTCCAGGGCGCCTGTGACATGGGAATGCTCTGGAACAATATTACGGGTTACCTTAACGTACCCGATGCAACAAAACACCCCACCTATAAGGACTACCTGGAGGTAGAAACACCCAAAACGGGATACTGGTCCAACAAACCCAAGTTCCTGGCCAGCCTTCTAAAAGCCTGGTACGGGGATAAAGCCACCCCGGAAAATGACTTTTGTTATGACTGGCTGCCTAAATCAGACGGGAAAGACCATTCCCACATGTCCTCCTATGCTTCCCTGGCAGAGGGCCATATTAAAGGCGTCTTTTGCTGGGCTGAGAATCCTTCCGTGGCCGGACCGGATGCCTCCAACGAGGCCAAGGCTCTGGAGAACGCGGACTGGATGGTCTGTGTTGATATTTTTGAAAACGAAACAGCAGCCTTCTGGAAGCGTCCGGGAGTAAACCCGGCGGATATAAAAACGGAGGTTTTTCTGCTGCCGGGGGCTCATATCTACGAATCGGAAGGCACAAGAACGAACAGCGCCCGCAATATTCAATGGCGCTGGAAGGCTGTGGAACCGCCCGGGAATTCAAGAAGCAGTCTCTGGATTGCCGACCGGATCTTCAGGGCTGTACGACAGGAATACCAAAGCGGCGGTAAATTTACCGATCCCATTTTAAACATGGTTTGGAACTACGACAACTCTAGCCCGGACGAGCCGGATATAGAAAAAATAGCGATTGAAATTAACGGTTATAATGTGGCCGACGGCCGGGTTTTAGGCACTTTTGGCGACCTTAAGGATGATGGTTCCACAGCCTGCGGGGTATGGGTTTATACCGGCTATTATTACGTTGACCCCAATGAGCAAGACCCGTTGTTAAAGGTGCCCGCTACCAAAAGGCACGGCACGGAAGATAAAAGCGGTCTTGGTGTCTATCCGAAATGGACCTTTGTCTGGCCTTTGAACCGGCGTATTGTTTATAACCGCTGCTCGGCCGACCCGGCCGGCCGGCCCTGGAAAAAGGACAAACCCCTGATGGCCTGGGACGGAACGAAATGGGCTGTCAACGATGTTCCCGATTTCGGTATCGTAGACGCCCTCACCAAAGAGCCCGTACCGCCGGAAAAGACAGCCAATGCACCTTTTATTATGCTTCCGGAAGGGCAGGCACGCTTCTTTACCCCTTCCGGTTTAAAGGAAGGACCAATGCCGGAACACTATGAACCAGTGGAAAGTCCGGTGAAAAATTTAATCAACAAACAGCAAAACAACCCCATGGCCATGAGATGGAAAGGCGGATTCTCTAATTTAGCCGAAACCGGCAGCAAAGAATTCCCCTATGTGGCCACTACCGTTCATTACGTTGAACACTATCAAACCGGGGTAAGAACCAGAAACAGCCCCATGCTGGTGGAGTTGATGCCGGAGCAATTTGCCACCATATCGCCAAATTTAGCCGGTCAGTTGGGAATAAAACCCGGGGATGAAATAATTGTAAGCAGCGCCCGATCGGAAATTAAAATGAAGGCCAATGTTTTACCCATTATTAAACCCTTGATTGTCAACGGGAGTCCCGTGGAAATAGTTTCCCTGCCCTGGAGCTGGGGCTACATGGGATTGTCCAAGGGGGACGTCGGGAACGATTTAACACCGTTTATAGGTGATGCCAACGTTGCTGTGCCCGAGTACAAAGCCTTTTTGGTTAATATCAGGAAAGCATAGCATTATAATGGCAATTACCGTGCCCGGCGTGCCGCTGCAAATAATACTTCCCGCCGGTGTTCAAACGGTATTTGGCCGGTAGGCAATTGCGTAATCCCACAGCATTAAAAAGCAAACAAGGTGCTAAAATATTCTTAAAGGCATGGCTGGCGATTTAGAGGGTTCTTACCATCCGCCGGCCCGGCAGGCATGCCGGGCCTACAAAAATAATGTCCCCCGGCCGCAACCCGGGGGACATTATTTTTAAAACCAATGGACGCAAAGCCACTCGGGATAATAATTACCGCAGTAACGAGGGATGTCGTAATCTCACGCCCCGGTATTTGCGGAAACGAAACAGTTTCATCTTTTCGCGATAAGGTTTCAAAAAACTAAAAAACCGCACATCAAAGCGGCCGGTATTCCCCTATAAAATAGGAAAAAGCCCAGTATTACTGAACTTTACATCAATAAATATTGATCTTAGATCAATATTGACGTTCTTTTTATGTTGGAAACAAAAGGGATCGAACCCCTGACTCCTTGACGTTTGTAAAGGCAGTTTGTTTTTGACGCCTCATTCTGATTGGTCCTAAAGATATTATGTGCGAATTTCTTTAGAATATCAATAGGCAATATGATGCCCATGCTGCCTGTTTTTTGCGCCATCCTTCTTAATATCGACATGTCTGGAGACATGAAGAGAAAAATACAAGGGTTTTGAGTATCACTCAAAACCCTTGTAACTGGTGGAGACGAGGGGGATCGAACCCCTGACCTTCTGAATGCCATTCAGACGCGCTCCCAGCTGCGCCACGCCCCCACATCGTATACTATGCAGTTGTTCGCGAATTGAACAACAGTGAACACATATGATATTGTACTACTTTCTTCGCCCGGGGTCAAGGGCAATATCCCGGGCGCTTCAATTTTTTTGGAAAGACCGTCCGGATAGAAAGAACCTGTCCTGACGCTAAATATATTACATTTTTTTTAATGTAAAGCCGTCCTGGTTGACCTTTACGTTCCGTTTTTTATTCCTTAACCAGGATAAAAGTTCCGAATCCCAGATGCTTTTTATTCCTTATCATCACCCTTTTATACCTAAAAAGTACGCCAAGAAGGGCCGGATCCAGGGCAGACACCTTCAATCCAAACCTGCAGGTATCCGGGACAAACAGTTCTTTTAAATTCTCCAGGGGACCGGGAAACCGGCTCTGCCAGGTCCTGAAAGGAGTAAGGCCGGTATTTTGAAAATAATCCAGCCATTGTTGATAGGACGGGATCCGGGGAAGTCCGCAGACGTCCTTGAGTTCTTCCCTTTCTTTCCCGGGCAGGGATTCGCGAGCGAAGATTTCCACACAAATCAAGTAACCCCTTTTTTTCAGAATCCTGTAACACTCTTTCAGAACAGACCGGACAGGCAAAAATACCAAAACCGACTCAACTATGACAAGGTTGGCGATTTGATTTTTAAAAGGCAGATCCAACATATCACCATGCACGAAATGCACTTCCGCCCCTTCCTGAAGCGCCCTCGCCTTCGCCCTGGTCAGCATAATTTCAGAATTGTCCAGGGCAAAAACGTGCGCCCCGTAGGTTTTAGCCAGGTAGCAAGCAGTCCGCCCCGTACCGCACCCCAGGTCCAGAATAACTTCGTCCGGCATAACGGTAAAATTCCGTAGAATACTACGGGTCCCGGTAAACCCCCCGGGGTGGAGACTGCCGCCGCCAAATGCAGTAATGGCCTTTAAATATGAACTCATCGCAATTCCCTTTCTTTCTGTCATTTTACATCTTATGTTGGGAAACAACGTTGAGTTACCGGCTTCAGCTGATTTCTCACCTAAAAAATCTGCCCGGTTTAGCCATACAAGTCCATAAAACATGACAGCGCTGTTCCTATGTACAGAACGGTTCCCAGGTCCCTGGGCGGGCGGACGCCATAAAACTAAAAATAACTTGTCTTTGGTACTTGATTGGCTTTTAAAAGACCGATGGACTTTGCTAAGACCGCTAGCTAATCCAGCGGCCTGCCACAAACAGCGAACAGATAACCGAAAAAGCGATTACGGACAGGACGGTGTACGCGGTTACCAGGTTGTTCTTGTGCAGCAACCGGGCTAGAGTGATATAGCCGGGAAACAGAATAAGAATGTATCTCGGCATACCCAGGGGAACATTGCCGACCACGGACGAAAAGGGTATTAAAAAACCAAGCACTAAGAAGATCAGCAGGGAGCGGTCCTCTATATATTTAAAGCTGCGTACCACAAGGTAGAGAAACAGAAAGGCCATGCCCGACTCAAAAAGGGCATAGAAATTGCTTTGGTAGAAAAAGACGGAAAGGTTTAAGAATTGGCCCGCGCCGGGGTATTGAAAGTGGCGATATCCCCAGTACTCCCTGTTCAGGGAGTGGGAGAAAGCAAGGGGATCACCGGTATACTTCCATAAAACAAGCATAAATAACCCCAAAGACAACGGGATTAAAAAAAGCGGAAAGATCTTCCGGGGGGAGAATCCGAGGCCATTTTCCTTATACTGTTGATACAGGAAGGCAAAAAATAAGACAACACCAATATTTCTGGTCAGTGCCGCACAGGCGCCCATTAATGACGCCGCCAACCACCTTTCCTTTCTGGCGAAATAAAAAGCACCCAGGGAAAACGCCAAAAAAGGAGCCTCTGAGTATATCGAGGAAAAGAAGATGGCTGTTGGGAAAAAAAGCATCACAAAAACCGAGGTGGCAGCAATTTTTTCGCCGTAATCTTCTTTAACCAGGTGAAAAAGAAGGATACAGGCCAAAAAAAGGGCTGCGTTGGATATTAAAAAGCCGGCCTCCGGGCCGTTGCGGGTGAGAAAGGTTAAGATCCGGATAAGCAAGGGAAACATGGGAAAAAAAGGAGCACTGTCAAAGTCGTAACCCTGTCCTGCGATTCTTAAAAACCAGCCGGCATCCCAGTGAATTAAAGAATCCAAAACCACATTGGGGTGCAGGTGCTCCACTGTAGCAGGTAGAATAGGATGGATAATATCCCTGGTCAGCCAGATAATAAATATTATATACAACTTGTTTAAAATAAATATGTAAGCGGTACGTACTAAGCTGTCTCTAATGTCCCCTTACCCCCTGGTTATTTTCGCTGCAACCTCGCCCTTTCGAAAAACCCAAAGCTTGCTGAGAGTAAAATTAAAGGCAAAGGTTATTGTGGTGGTCAAAAACAGGGCCAGAAAATGAGTTGTATTTAAGCATAACAGTGCATAAATAGACGCGCTGTTGATCCCCAGGCCCACTGCGTTGACCAGCGTAAACTTAAGGAAGCGGCTGCCTTCTTCCCCGCTAGGAGTTTTGAAAGTCCAGCACCGGTTCAATAAAAAGCTGTTGACAATACCACAGAGATAGCTGAAGCCTTTGGCAACCGAGTAAAAAAGAATACTCTCACCCGGAAACAATCTAAAAATTGCAAAGTAAACAGCCCAGTCTATAAAAGTGTTGATACAACCCACCAGGGCGAATTTGCAAAGTTGGAGAACGCCTTCCGTCAAAATGGACCTCCTCATTATACTTTACCAGACCTGAGGGCGGGGTAACGTAACAGCCCGGCCAATTATAAAGCATGCTCCTGGCAAATTATCAGGACCTTGGTGAAATATTGCTCTTCAATTTAAACAGTTCTTTAAAAGCCTTGAGGATAACCGACAGCCTGGCTCCTGTTTGCTTACCGGCCACCCGTGGAAAATGATTAACCCCGACTTCGGTAATAGTATAACCCTTTGCCCTTGCCTTAGCGAGGATCTCCGTATCGATCAAAGCGCCCTGTGAGGTAAGGGTTATCTCTTCAAAGATTTTACGTTTATAAAGCTTAAAGGCTGAGTCAACATCCGAAACATTAATTTTAAACAGGAAGTTCACAAGAACTCCCCACATAAAGGCGTTGATTTTGCGAAACAATGGATCCTGCCTGTTTAAGCGGTAACCGGATACAATATCAAATTTTTCAATTAAGGGAAGCAACCTGGTTATTTCTTCAATCTTAAATTGTCCGTCACCATCAGTATAAAAAATCAAATCCTTTGTGGCGTTTTTAAATCCCGTCTGAAGAGCCGCCCCGTATCCCCGGTTGCGTTCGTGGTGGATAACCCGGACGAAGGGATTTTCCCGGGCAAGCCTTTCCGCTACCTCCGCCGTGCGGTCTTTGCTCCCGTCGTTTATTATGATAATCTCATAATCTTCGGAGATCCGCCCGGCCACATCCAAGGCCTCCCTGGTTACCCCGGCAACATTTTGTTCTTCGTTGTAACACGGAAAAAATATTGTAATCGAATACTTTTTCATAGCCCCCCCGGATTTCCCATTAGTTGATTTCGTACCAATAGTTACCTTCGACATAATTGCTCCACGTCCTCCTTGAAGCAGGCGTTTTCCACTTTTGCTATAAGTTTTAATTATTTGAATATTTTTATACTAGCTTGACTTGATTTTTGCAATAAAATAATATTAAAGTTAGGAGGGATAACATGAACACAGTTGAAGTGAGAGGTTTCGGCGTCTTATTAAAACTTTTCAAGGAAAGGCATTGGCCTGTCCCCGTGAACTATGAGCTCAAAGAATCAATTACGGCCGCGGAACTGGCGGAAGCGCTGGAATTCCCAAAGGATAAGATTGAAGTGGTCTTAGTCAACGGATTGGCCTCGAGCCTGGATCATCAGGTAAAACCCGGGGATCGCATAGCTTTCGTGCCACCCGGCACACCGGGACCATACCGGGTTATACTGGGTTTCGTGCAGAATAAGCAAAAGGCCTAGATGGTTCAACATGTTATATAATTGAACAACTGCTGCGTCAAACGTGAACACCTTTTTGCGATCACTTGAGGCGACCTTTTGGTCCCCTCTTTTTTTCTGCCGCTTCGAAAGATGATCTATGCTTAGAGGGGGTGGATTCCAATATTTTATGAACACTCACCAGGCCTGTTATCACTTCCTTCTTGTATCCGGATAGTGGTATAACTTTATCCGGTTTTTAGCATAATAAATATATCACGATACCTAGGAGGAGTTAAATTATGGAATGGTTGAACAGAATTGTTTTAGCCCTAATCATTATCGGGGCATTGAACTGGTTGCTGGTGGGCCTTTTTGAGTGGGACCTGATAACAGCCTTATTCGGGGGTGAAACATTAAGACAGGCTTCAACCCTGAGTAAAGTTATTTACACCCTGGTAGGTCTATCCGGACTTTATGCTATTTCATTCTTTTTCAGGGAAAATGCTTTGGTCAGGAATAATAAATAATTATAAAAACCAGTTTTAAATGTTTAAGAAAAAAGGTTCGGGTCCCCACCGCACCTTTTTTTTGCCTTCTATTATTTTGCTGGATAAATTTTAAAAGATGCATACAAAAAGCAGGCGGCGGCAATACTACAATTTAAATTAAAAGGAGGGATTGAAATGATGACTCCCCGCAAGAAAGACAAACGAAAGCCCCCCGAGATTGTAACCCCGGTAATGGATGAAAGCGACGTTTCCCAGGAAGAAGATGGAGGTTGCAGCGGTTCCTGCCCAAAATCCGGTTTATCCGGGGATAGTGACAATGATTCCTGTTGAAAGAGACCTTTTTCTAAAGGTCTCTTTTTTAGCTAAAGTCCCCAGGGGGGTTGCCACCGTTTGGAACAAATGCTATATTGAGATTACCTAACAACTTTTTAAATGAGGTGATGTCGCCATGAATCGGGTTAAGAACTATAAAAATGACTACCGGGTCAATGTCATCAACAATGATAAAATTATCAGCATTGAGGTTACCTGTTGCGGCAAGCATATCGGAGAGATGCGTTTTAAAGACGGCGAAACAAAAAAATGCCCGCATTGCGGTACAATCCACCTGATCAGGATCCAACACAATCACTTTCACATCCGTTCCTTGCAAACAGACGCAAATGAAGTTGAATCTCCCTATGAGCTGGTGAAAGAAAAGGCGTTATAGGGTCGTAGGCTGGCCGGCGGGAAATTTAAAAACACCTGCATAAACACCCTGGATAGCCAGATCGGTTTCATCTTCAAGAATGATCGGGTTATATGCCGGGTTTGCGGCACAAAGATATATTTTACCGCTTTGATCCTTAATAAATTTTTTTAAGGTGTTTTCTTGACCGCGAATCAGGGCACAGATTATCTGACCATTAAAATCCACGTGGAATTGGCGGCGGATTAACACCAGATCACCGTCACAAATTCCCTCGCCCACCATCGAGTCACCATTAACCCGGAGAGCAAAATCCACCTCTCCCGTTAATATTTGCGGCAAGGGCAGACAACCTATAACTATTTGCTTGGATACCAGCGGTTTTCCGGCTTGAACTGTCCCCAAAACAGAAATGTTTTTTAAATCACCGGGTTCTTGCTTTGCTATTTTGGTCAAGGCTTTTTTATCATTGCCCTTTTGGCCCGGGCCGAACAAAAAATAGTCCACCGGCTTTAGCAGGGCCGCAGCTAAACGAAACAGATCCTCAATATTAATTTTCCGTTTTCCCTTTTCATAGTAGTTAATGGCAGTGGCTGTTACACCCAGCCTGGCGCCCAATTCCGCCTGGGAAATAAATTTTTCCTCCCTGGCCTTTTTAATTCTATCCCCGATTAAAGCATACATGTCAGCTACCTGCCCTTACCTCACTCAAATCACTTCATTGTTTCACTTCTATTTATTTTCCGTTAATCCTTTTATTTTTTGGTAATCCGGAAGTTATAGCAAGCGGCATGCTCCAACCAAAAGTTGTTAAACAAACACTTGACATTTTTTTATTTCCTGATATAAGTAATATTGATTACTATTTAAGAATAATTACTACCTAGGGGGCGAGTCCGTGAAGGAAGCACATCTCTTAGAAAAGCTCCGGGAAAACGGCTATAAAATCACACCCCAGAGACAGGAGATCCTTAAGGCCATTCTTTCCTGCCCCGGACCCCAGAGCGCCGAGGAAATCCACCAAAGAGTTACCGCAAAACATCCTAACATCAGCCTGGACACCGTTTACCGGAACCTGAATGTTCTTTTAAGTATTGATCTGGTCTGCAAATTTAACCTGATAGAGGGAAAAAGCAGCTATGAAATTAACAAGGGAAACAGCCACCACCACCATCTAGTCTGTTTAAAATGCGGTACCGCGGAGCCGGTTGATTTCTGCCCGCTTAAATATTTCGACCAGCAAAACATAATAAAAGCAAAGGATTTTGAGATCAAGGGGCATCGCTTTGAAATATACGGGTATTGCTCCACCTGCAAGAAGAACTGACCTTTTAAATATGCCAGGGGGTTTTAGTTCGTGTTCCATTACTGTTTTTCTAAAAGAGGATGGCAAGCGTTCCGGCAAGGTCCTTCGGTACCGGCGGGCAAAACCGTCACTAAATTTTACACTTCCTGCACCGCCGTCCTGACTCTATTGATGCTCTTTTTTTTCTCAGCCGGATGCTCCGGATCCAAAGAAATCCCGTTAAGCAACCCGCCGGAAGATAAACCGGTGAGGGTGTTCTGTACAATTTACCCGCTCTATGATTTTGCCAAAAATATCGGCGGGGATAAAATTGACCTTTACTGCCTGGTGCCGCCCGGTACGGAACCCCACCAGTGGGAACCTTCCCCCAAAGACCTGGCGCAAATTCAGAAAGCCGATCTCCTCATTTACTGCGGCGCCGGTATGGAAAGCTGGATTGATAAGGTGCTCAAGGTTGTTGCCGGACCGGGGCTGACCGTTGTGGAAGCAAGCGGGGATATTCAACTGTTGTCCAGTCAAGGGAATGGGGATGAACCAGGCGCGGGACCGGAGGAGAATACAGAAACACAATCCCGGACCACAGGATCCGGTAAGGTCCGGGAATTACACCCGGCCGCAGACCCGCACATCTGGGTAGACCCCGTCAATGCTATGAAAATAGTTGATAGCATTACAGCCGGCCTAACCAATGCCGATCCCGCCAACGAGCTATTTTATGAAATCAGGGCCCGGGAGTATCTGAATAAATTAGAAGCCCTTGATAGCGCTTTCCGTGCGGGATTGGCCGGGGCCCCGCGCAGGGAGTTTGTAACTTCCCATGCCGCTTTCGGTTACCTGGCAAGGCGCTACGATCTGGTTCAGATCCCAATCAGGGGACTGTCCCCGGAAGCTGAACCGACTCCGGCCCGGATGGCTGAAATAATTAAACTAATTAACAAAGAAAAGATCCGCTATATATTTTTCGAAACCATGGTAAGCCCGAAGGTGTCGCAAATCATAGCCGACGAGGCCGGCGTTGAAACCCTTGTTTTAAACCCGGTGGGTAATTTGACAACGGAGGAATTGGCTTCCGGCAAGGATTACCTGTCGGTAATGCGGGAAAACCTTTCAAACCTACAAAAAGCCCTGGAGGTGGTGGAACCATGAACGCATCCTGCCCCGTTCTGGAGCTGAAAAACGTTAGTTTCAGTTATGGATGCCATCCCGTTCTGGAAAAGATTAATCTATCTGTACCCTCCGGTGAATCCGTGGGAATAACAGGCCCCAATGGATCCGGCAAAAGCACTCTTTTGAAACTAATCGCGGGCATATTAAAGCCTGCCGGCGGCAACATCAAACTATTCGGCCAGCCCCGGAAAAATTTTAAAGACCATGGAAGATTGAGTTACCTTCCGCAAAAGGCCAGTTTCATCAATAACGGCTTTCCCTCCACTGTGGAAGAAGTGGTTCTGGCCGGGCGCACCACCCGGCGGGGTCTTTTTCGATTTTTCAACAGGGAGGACCGTTCCATTGTCCAACAGGCGCTATCTGAAGTCGATATGGCCGAACACCGCCATAAACCCATCGGCTCCCTGTCGGGCGGCCAACAGCAACGGGTATTCGTTGCCCGGGCCCTGGCGGGACATCCGGAACTGCTTCTCCTGGACGAACCGACAGCCGGTATGGATCCGGAAAACCAGGCCCGTTTCTATTCCCTTTTAAAGAATCTGGTCACCAGGAAAGGGCTTACCCTGATGCTGGTTTCCCACGATCTGAATGTAATTTCAACAGTGGTGGATCGCCAGGTATGCCTTGACCAGCATCTTTGCTCCTGCTGCCACCACACTAATAATGACACGCCACGCGGCCTGAATTGCGGCAAAAGACTCTGGAGCGCCTGAACAACGGGGGTAATATTCTTGGAAATATTTCAATACGGATATATGAACAGGGCCATTTTCATAGGTATAGTTGTCGGCATTACCTGCCCGGTAATCGGCCTGTTTATTGTACTCAGAAGAATGTCCCTGATTGCCGACGCGTTATCTCACATTTCCCTGGCAGGTGTTGCGGCGGGCCTGCTGGCCGGCGCCCACCCCGTACTTTGCGCATCTCTCTTCTCAGTTTGCGGCGCGGCCCTGATTGAAAAACTCAGGGAAAATTACCGGACCTACTCCGAGCTGTCCATAGCGATTATCCTGTCCGCGGGGCTGGCCCTGGCGGCAGTTTTGCTCAGTCTGGGAAAGGGTTTTAACGCCGGTATTTTAAGCTACCTTTTTGGCAGCATCATCTTGATTGACGATAACGACTTTTATTTGATTACCTGTATTGGTTTAGCTACCCTGGGCTTGATCGCGCTGTTTTTTAAAGAGCTGTATTTCCTGACATTCGATGAAGACGCGGCGGCTGCCGCCGGCCTGGCTGTCCGGACCATAAGCATGGGTTTTACAATGTTGACGGCAATGGTCATCGCCATCTCCATGCGGGTGGTGGGGATTCTCCTGGTATCATCCCTGATGATCCTGCCGGTGGCGGGCAGCCTTCAGCTGGCCAGGAGCTTTAAAGAAGCCCTGCTCCTTTCTGCGGGGCTCAGCCTGATTTCTGTTATTGTGGGGATCTGTGCTTCTTTTTACCTGGATCTTTCGCCCGGGGGGACCATAATATTGACCTCGGTTTGGTTCCTTCTGGCAATTCTAGCGGGCAAAAAAGCCGCCGCCTGTCTGCAACGAAACCAAAAGGCCGAAAAAAATCCGGCTTAAGGTTATGGACCTGTAAAACATCGGCCGGCCTTTTGGGAAAAATAAAGAATATTACCGTTGACATCAGCCGGGGCTATTGATAAACTGAATCTTAAGCAAATAAAATCTTATCTTTGCTCTTATCCGGAGAGGCGGAGGGACTGGCCCTATGAAGCCCGGCAACCGTTGGGATAGACTTATTTCCCAAAATGGTGCTAATTCCAGCAGAAGATTTTTTCTTCTGGCAGATAAGGGAAGAAGTTTTAATTCTTCTAACCTCTTCTGTTTGAAGAGGTTTTAATTTATTAAAAGCGGGAAGAGCAAAAACAAGGGAGGTATGGTTTGATAATGGCAATTGAAAGAACCTACGCCGAAATTAATGAAAAAATAAAATCCGGCAAGGCGGTGGTGCTCACTGCCGAAGAGATCCTTTCTCTGGTGGAGGAAAAAGGCATTTCCGAAGCAGCCCGGCAGGTGGACGTGGTTACCACCGGTACCTTCAGCGCCATGTGCTCCTCCGGCGTCTTCCTGAGTTTTGGTCACTCCAAGCCCCGCATCAGAATGCAAAAGGTGTGGCTTAACGGGATCCCGGCCTACAGCGGGATCGCTGCCGCGGACGCCTTCCTTGGCGCTACCGAACTCCCCGAGGACGATCCCTGCAACAGCAATTACCCGGGCGAGTTTCGTTACGGCGGCGGGCACGTTATCCATGACCTTGTGGCCCGCAAGCCGGTCAAGCTGGAGGCAGTCTCCTACGGAACCGACTGCTATCCCCGCCGGGAACTGGAAACCTGCATCACCCTGGACGACATCAACGAAGCTACACTCTTTAACCCGCGCAACGCTTACCAGAACTACAACTGTGCGGTAAACCTGAGCGATAAGACCATCTATACCTATTTGGGAATGTTGAAACCCGACCTGGGCAACGCCCATTATTGCAGCGCCGGCCAATTGAGCCCACTTCTAAACGACCCTTACTTTTTAACCATCGGGATCGGTACCAGGATCTTCCTGGGCGGCGGTACCGGCTACGTAGCCTGGAACGGAACCCAGCATTTCCCGGGGATCCAGGAGGACGGACAGGGCAATAGCTTCGGGCCGGCGGGCGGCACCCTTTCATTAATTGGTGACTTGAAACAGATGAAACCCAACTGGTTGATTGGAGCAAGTTTCCCGGGCTACGGGGCTACGCTGATGGTGGGAATCGGGATTCCCATCCCCATTCTCAACGAGGAGATAATGCGCTGTGTCTCGGCAACGGACCACGACCTGTTCGCCCCCGTTGTGGACTACAGCCGGGCTTACGGCCAGCGCATTCCCGGCAACCTGGGCTACGTCAGCTACGCTGAACTGAAATCCGGCAAAATTACCGTTAACGGCCGGGAAGTACCCACCGCCCCCTTGTCCAGCTACCCCAGGGCCAGGGAAATAGCCGGGATCCTCAAGCAATGGATTGAAAAGGGTGAGTTTTACTTGACCGAACCAGTGAAACTGCTGCCTTCCTGCAAGGATGGCATTGCTGCAAAAACGCTGGAAATCAAAGGGCAATGATTTCCAATATAAACCAGAAAGCAACAGAAAGGAAGTGACCGGCTTGGCGCCGAATAGAATTGTCCTTCGTTTCGGCAGGAACATATCCGATAAACCCATCATTTACCGCCTGGTCAAAGACTACAACCTGGTAATCAACATTCTGAAAGCCAGCGTGAACCCCAACAAGGAAGGAACGATGGTTCTGGAGCTTACCGGGGAAAACTACGACAAAGGGATTGACTTTTTAAAAAATCAGGGTGTTACGGTGCAGCCCCTGGCCGAGGAAGTATTCCGCAACGAGGAAAAGTGCACCAGCTGCGGCGTCTGCACCGACATCTGCCCTACCGGCGCCCTATATCTGGAAAGGCCCTCAATGGAAGTTAAATACGACAGCGACCACTGTATTGTCTGCCGGATTTGCGTCGAAATCTGCCCGCTCAAGGCCATGGAGGTCAAGTTCTAGCATTGGAGTATCAGGAACGTTCGTACCGGCTTTCATTTCGCCAGGATGATCTTATTCACTTCCAGGTGGTTGTAGGTCAAACCGACCTGGATATCGGGGTGCGCAGGGAAAGGTTTTCCCCGGAAATGGCCGGTTGGGTGGAAGATCTGGTGCGCGGGCAAAGAAGGCTTTTGGAGAAATACCTCAAGGAACACCCTGCCTTCCTTCAGGCCCTTTCCCCCTGCGAAGCGAAGCCGGGCGCCCCCTCTCTGGCGGTTGAGATGGCCGGCGCGGCCCGCCTGGCCGGCGTCGGTCCAATGGCTGCCGTGGCCGGCGCCTTCGCTCAGTATGTGGGCCGGGCCTTATCCAGGCGGACAAAGGATGTCATTGTTGAAAACGGCGGTGATATTTATCTGCGCAGCACCAGGCAGCGCCGGATTGGAATTTTTGCGGGCAAATCCCCCCTCTCCAACCGCCTGGCGCTGGAAATAAGGCCGGAGCACACTCCGCTTGGTATCTGCACCTCATCGGGCACCGTGGGCCCCTCCCTTAGCTTCGGCAGGGCGGATGCGGCCGTGGTCCTCTCCCCCTCCGCCGTCCTGGCTGATGCGGTAGCTACCGCCGCCGGCAACATGGTCCCGGATCGGGAAGCGGTCCAAAGGGCAGCGGAATTTGCTGTCTCCGTCGAAGGTATAACCGGCGCGGTGATTATCAAGGAAGACCGCCTTGCCGCCTGCGGGGCTATAAAGCTGGTACCCCTGATAATTTAGATAAAGAAACTGGAACCGGACTAAAAGGCAGGCTGTTCTCCCCTTTAGTCCGGTTTTTTATTTTACTTGCCGGGGCGGTACGTCCCCGGGTGAAATTTTCCGCAGGCCTGACGATGCGGGGCAATCCCGTCCGTAACCCGCTTCAGACCTTCCCTGCCCACCTCTTTCAGCACATCCACCGCATTCAGTTCCGCCGGAACCTTCCTGGCCAGGCTGGCATAACGCGGAATTAGCGCGGCACAGCCCGGCCTGACTTCATCCCCGCCCACAACCTGAACAAAAAATTTACACCCGGAGCAGGTATGGATCACCCTGTCCCGCAGTTCCGGCAGCATCAGCCGATGCCCCTCGTAGAGAAAATTTTTCCGGTAGTAGTCGCGGATGTTAGCCATGCCCCTTCTCCCCCTGCCGGTCCCGGAGCACCCCCGCCGGGGTAAGGGAAACCGCCCGCAGGATGCTTTGCTCGCCGAACCGGTCTTTAATCCGGTCGCAGGCGGCGTGCAGGCGGCGGGCTCTTTCCTTCTCGCCAAACAAATCCATTTGTTCCGCGGTATTTTCAACCAGCCCCCCCAGGGATACCCCAATCATCCTGACCGGCTTCCAGGCGGGCCAGTGCCGGTGCAGCAGTTCCACGGCAACACGGTATACATCACCGGTGAGGGCGGTGGTTTGAGACAGGGTGCGGACACGGGAAATCCACAGGAATTCTACATCCTTCAGGGTAAGGTTCACCGTCCTGCCGGTGTAACCGCCCAAACGCACCCGTCGGCAGACAATTTCACATAATTCCAGAATAACTACTTCTATAACGTCAAAGCCGTAATAGTCCCTGGGCAGCGTAATCTGGTGCCCGATTGATTTTATCCGCTCCAACGAATGGGGGTCAACGGGACTGTAATCCAGGCCATTGGCCGACAGATGCAGGACGTGTCCGATCAGGCCGAACCTCTTCTGCAGCGCCGGCAGGGGGTAGACGGCAAGATCCCCGATGGTCCGGATATTTAAGTCCCGCAACCTCTTCTCCAGGCGGCTGCCCACCCCAAAGAGCTTCCGGGCCGGCAGCGGCCACATCTTGCCCGGTACGTCCGGAAGATCCAGGACGGTAAGGCCGTCGGGTTTTTGCATGCCGGCCGCCATTTTAGCCAGGAGCTTGTTGGGACCCACACCGACACTGCACAGCACGCCCACTTCATTTTTGATCCTGCTTTTTAACTGCAGTGCGATATCCAGGGAAGAGCCCAGGAGATTACCACAGCCGGACACATCCAAAAAGGCCTCGTCAATGGAAAAAGGCTCCACCAGCGGGGTGAAGTCCTTCATAATCCGGACAATCCGGGTGGAGAAATCAACGTAATTTCTGTAGGAAGGCTTAAGAAAGATACCCTCCGGGCAAAAATCCCTGGCCTCCCCCACAGCCATGCCCGTCTTGACTCCCCAGACCTTGGCCTCGTAGGAAGCCGCCAGGACAATGCCGTGGCGCTTGGCCGGATCCCCCCCTACGATTACCGGTTTTCCCTTGAGCCGGGGTTCCATGGCCTGGTGCACACTGGCGTAAAAAGCATTCATGTCAGCCAGCAGGATCGGGCAGCGCACAAGCTATCACCTCAAACATATGTTCTGGATGATCCCATTATAGATCGAACAGGTGTTTGAGGTAAAGCGGTATATAAAGGAAATAAGACACCTGAATTTTTTTTACCCGCCAGGGTACTATTCTACCCGGATAGAAACAAATTACTTAATACTTCCTGCCGGGCCTGAAAAGACGTTGGAAAACAGGCCGGGTATTTTACCCCACCGTGATTACCTTGTGGGACCCGGTCAAATGGCTGTTGATATCATACATATTTGACACTACACCCACCGCTATTTTTTCTTTGACCTTGTAGTAATCCAGGCAGGTTCCGCAAACCAGTATTTCCGCACTGTCTGACAACTTTTTCAGCTGCCCGATAACAGGGGAATCCTGCAAAGCTAAAAAGACACCCGTGTTTAAAAGGCACAGCGCCCGGGGGGGGGTTTGTTCCGCCAGGGTCACCATAAAGCTTTTCATCAGCACCTCACCCAGGTCGGGGGAACCCTGACCTAAGGTGTTGGCAGTTATAAAATAGACTGTATCAGCAGACGGCTCACGGCAACTGCACGATTCAGCGGTTTCGTCAGATGTTTGCCCTGCTTCACCAGGCGGGCGTGTAATGGTTAGGTAATAACACCCTTCCTTTTCCTTCGATTCGATTTTACACCCGGCATTTCCGGCAAACCGGGAGACATTCTCCCTGGCGGCAACATTGTCCACAATGATCAGCATTTCCTGTGGAAGGCCTTTTTCCAGGGCTTTTTTTGTTTCTAAAACAGGCCCGGGGCAGGCCATCCCGCAGCAGTCTATTACATACACACCCATATCTATCAATCCTTCCGGGTTAATAAAACAAATGATATGTATATACTACAGGATCAATATATAAAATACCATCATAGGGGTAATATAATTATTTTATTGATCTTGGGCTGGCCATAGAATATCTTTATAACTCCAACAGGATGCCTTCCAGTTCTGAAGCTTTAAACGTGTAATAATCCCCGCAAAAATGGCAGCGCACCTCTGCCTCGCCCTGCTCCTCCATAATTTTTTTTATCTCCGCTTCCCCCATGGCCACTAAAATGCCTTTTATCCTATCCCGGGAACAGGTGCACTTGAAGCTAACGGGGGTTTTCTCCAGGTATTGGACCTTCAGGCCCCCCGTGGCTTCAGTTACTATTTCTTCCGGTGTCAGACCCCGGTTAACAAGGGTACTTACCGGGGGCAGCTTATTAAGGCTTTGCTCCAGGCAGGTTAAGACGCCCTCTTCCGCATCGGGAAAGAGCTGGATGATTAAGCCGCCGGAAGCCGCAACCCGGCCTTCGGGGGCAACCAGGACACCCAGCGCAACAGCTGAAGAGGTCTGTTCCGAAGTTAAAAGATACTGCGCCACATCCTCACCGATTTCACCGGAGACAAGTTCCACGCTGCCGGTAAACGGTTCCTTTAATCCCATATCCTTCGTTACGTAAAAAATACCCCTGCCCACCGCTTTTCCTACCGGAAGTTTCCCTGCCACTTCCGGGACCAGGTCGACGTGGGGCTCTTGAACGTAGCCCTTGACTTCGCCCTTCGCACCGGCCGTAACTACAATCGCCCCCAGCGGTCCGTCCCCGAATACCCTGAGGGTTAAAAGGTCATCGCCTTTCAAATTGGCGCCTAACAGCAGTCCTGCGGTCAGCGACCGGCCAAGGGCGGCGCTGGCCACGGGCCAGGTATCATGCCTGCGCCTGGCCTCCTCGGCAAGATCCGTGGTAACGGCGGCAAAAACCCTGAATTTACCGCCTTCACCAACTCCCCGTACAAGATAATCGCTCATGTCCTGCTCCTTCTTAATAATGATTAAAAATTATTCTATCCCGGCAGTATTGCCTTCCAGGTACGACCTTTTCTTTTCCACCGCCTGGCCGGCCGCGTCTTTATTGAAGCACCAATAAATAAAAATGACTGCGAGGATATTCTTAAAAGCCGGCTAAGCCTTATTATACCCGCCCGTCATTTTTGGTAAAGCCTTTTCTGGCGCAAAAAGGACTCGCACTTCTTCTCATACATACGTCCATCCCATTTCAGGAAAAATAAGAGCAAATTATTTTTAAAGGAGGCACATTCGTGGAAAGCAGCCAGGAAATGCCAAACAAGCTAGATAACAGGTTTCAGCACAGCGCGCCGGCACGGGACATGTTGGAAAAAGGGGCTATACTCCAACGGGACGGAACCTACGCAATTGCCCCCCACATACCCGGCGGAGTTATCACCGATCCGGAACTTCTCGTTAAAATTGCCAGGGTCGCCAAAAAATACAACTGCCCCGCCATCAAAGCAACTTCTTCCCAGCGCATTGCTATTATAGGACTTAAAGAGGAGGATATCGATGCCGCCTGGAAGGACTTGGACATGACGCCAGGCGCAGCTATCGGCCTCTGCGTTCGCAGCGTTAAATTTTGCCCGGGCACTACCTTCTGCAAACGGGGTCAACAGGATTCCGTCGGCCTGGGAACTGAGATTGACAGACGCTACCACGGTATGACCCTGCCCTCCAAGTTTAAAATTAGCGTCAGCGGGTGCCCCAACAAGTGCATGGACGCCATGGTGATTGACTTTGGAATTATGGGCACGCCAAAGGGGTTTACAGTTTATGTGGGGGGTAACGGCGGCCTTAATCCCCGTTTCGGCGAAAAACTGGCCGAGCACCAAACCGGTGAGCAGGTGCTGCAAATTTTGGATCGCACTGTGAATTTATATAAAAGGGACGCCCGCACCAACGAGCGCCTGGGGAAATTTATCGACAGAGTGGGCTTTGACCGTTACCGCCAGGAAGTTTTAGATGAGTCCCGGGTCCACTGAAAAAAGACCGGGACTGTAAAACCTTTTGTCTTAAAGCCTTCCCGCCAAATATTGACCCGCAAACATATTTCAGTTTCATTCATAAAGTTCAGGGCGGGAAACAGATAACGGCCCGGGCTTTCCGCTGAATGTTTCAGGGTTGCTTCTTGCCCCGGGCTGAATAGATGCGGTTTATTGATTTTAAAACAGATAATTAGTTACCGCCAGTTTGCTTGGCGGTTTTTATTTCTTTATCCGAATACATAAGGGCGTCAATATGCTTTATAAATTGCTCCACATTCATTCCAGAGTCATACCCATACACATCATAACCCATGCTCAACCGAATCTCAAAAGCATTATTGCCGGATGCGTTATAATCACTCAAATTATCCTTTATTCTATCCACGGATTTTTTTAAATCCACAAATTTATTTATATCCAGCAGAATGATAAACTCATCTCCGCCGTACCTGGCAATAAAGTCGTCTTTGCGCAAACTCTTTTTGAGCAAATCTGCCGTAATTTTGAGAATCATGTCACCTGCTTGGTGACCATAACGGTCATTGATACCTTTAAAATTATCTATATCTAAAAGTATTCCAGAAAATGTTCTTTCTGAATTACTGTTGCGAATCTTATCCCTTATATATTGATCAGCCCCCCTGCGGTTATTAATCCCCGTAAGGTAATCCGTATTCAATTCGCGGTTCTGAACATGGGTATATACGATTAATATCGATAAAGTCATGCCGGTCCAAACAAGATTCGTTCCATAATACACCATTTGCAATATGCTCCCCAGGAGCGGGGGTATGGGGAATAAAAGCAGAGGGACAAATATTTTCTTCCCAATAATACGCCTGTTCCGGACAACCATAATAAAAGTATAAACGAGATAAGTGTAGCAAAGTGCCGCCATCAGGGGGAACCCCTGTCCACGATGATAAATATTTCTTTCGTCCAAATAGAATATTAATCCCGTCTTCAATGATATCAGGGACATAAACCCGATGACAATCACAGGAGCCAATAAGGGATAAATCAGCTTTCTAAGCCTTTTTTCATCCCAATGTACCTGATAATCGGCGTATAGCGTCCACAAAAAAGGCGGTATGGGGTTAGATATAAAATAAAGCACGTAAAAACCCGAATATATCGTGGAACAGATTTGTCCGCAACACCCGTTGAGCAGCCATAATAATGAATCCATAGCCAATAGCAGGATATTTGAAGCGATTAAAGCCGTAAATAATTTATTCAGGAAAGAATGTTTCTCCGCCTCCAGACGCATTTTACACAGGATAAGTAAACAAATTAAAAATGAAAATATATTTATATCCACTAGAAGAAAAAGATCCATGTATATCGCCCCACGAAACTATTTGCCTGAAAAATGCAAATACTTATGGCAATGCATGACAATACACCATAATTATATCATCTTTTTTTAGAGAAATTATTAATAGTTTTCTTCTTATCCCTGATTAATTGATTTTACTGTGTGGTAATGAACTGCTTTCTTTGCAGCTTTTTTTGTTCTGGTCACTACCTTTTATCCCTCACCGGCTTAAAGGAAAGCAGTTGCTGATCCGGCGGGATAAAGCCGCTGGATCCAACACCATGTGTATCCACATCCTTTGAACCTTTTGCCCCTGTACTTCGTCCAACATATAAAACCGGTAGTTAAAGTTTTAATATTTGCTGTCCGACAGGGGGTAATTATATTGCTTAAAAAAATCGCGCTTGTAATTTTCTGTTCCGGACTATTCCTTACTGCCGTTGGATGCAACACGCCAAATGCGGCAAATAAAACCGGCCCAGATCCGGCCCGGGAACAAAAAACCAGCGGAATAATGAATAAATTCCAGAGCGTTGTTCAAAAAAACGCCAGTGTTGAAGAAGTTGCCGGCTTCATAAATAACAATATCATGGACGTCTCACCGGAAGATGGCTCCAAAATGGTGGATGAGTTCGAAAGATTGCAGAAAGAATATCTCCCGCAGTTGGAAAACATTTTTTTTGCTTGGGACATCCAGGATAAAATAAATAGTGAATATAACTCTATTACGGATCAATCGGAGATTAAAGATACCGGTTTAAGGGAACTGATAACCGGGATCAGAAACAACGGCTATAGGGTGGAAACTGCCGAGGGCATGTACTTCCCCATTATTGATTATGAATTTTACAAGAAATTCAAAGCTCACGTAACTGCCGACAGGCAGGATTATATTGACATTATGGCCGTGGAATCAAGTAATGTACCAGCTAAGGACGCGGCGCTTGTTATTGGCTGGGACGAAGTAGTAAAAAGAGCTTTGAATCAGGAAAGGTTCATTAACACCCACACCAAATCTGCAAAAATCAATGAAATAAAACAATTGCAGCAAAAATACGTAACTTTTACCCTGTACGGATGCAATAACACCCCGCTTTTCAGCTATGATACCGAAACCTTTAACCCCCAGGCCAGGGAAGTATATTTAAATACGGTGGCCAACAGTAACAATAGTGAGTTTATAAAAGACTTAGAGGGTTTTTTAGATGTGGCAGCAAAAAATGATTACAAACTGACCAGTGAAGTTAACCAGTACAGAACCAGCGTCAGCAAAAAATATTCGGAATAGATGGGACAAGGGGACAGGTCCCTTGTCCCACTTCGTCCTTAAATTTGACCCCTGGCTCCTGTCTGCCCCTCATTTTCGCAGGACGGCAGCCGGATCGCCTTTGATGCCACGTAGTACTTTAAGAACTTGGGCGGCGATGTGCGGGGCTTTAATAATCCCCGGGAACTGCCGCCCGGGTGGCAGCACATTTTAAGCTTAACGGACGATACCGGACAGACAGGAAAAAAAGGGGAGAATAATTTTCCCGCTATATTCATCAGGTAAGCAACATGAACAAGAAGATGGGCATAATGGCAGCGGGAATTAAATTGACTACCTTGATCTCAGTTAACTTCAGCATGTTTAAGGCTATTGCCACAATTAACAGGGAGCCCACGCAACTAATTTCGTTAATTACGGGTGTCGTCAGGTATCCGGCAACTGCCCTGGCTGAGAGGGTCAGGAAGGATTCGTAAAGGAATACCGAAACAGCTGCCAGGCATACCCCGACGCCCAGCGTAGACGCCATTACGACCATCACAATGCCATCGATGAGCGCTTTGGCCAGAAGAGTTTCGTGATTGCCGCTTAACCCGCTTTGCAGGGAACCCACAATTGCCATTGCACCCACACAGACAAACAAGGTGGCATTGATAAAGCCTTCAGCAAAGCTGCCCTGGGATGTTCCTGATCCTGTATTAAGACGTCCTTGCAAGAAATCCCCTAGTCGGTTTAACCGCCGATCTAAGTCCAGCCACTCCCCGAGCACCGCTCCAAGGACAATGGACAGCACTGCCACAAGCACCTGCTCGCCGGCTAAAGCGCCTTTGATGCCCACATACAGCACACAGAGCCCCAGCCCCTGCATCAAAGTTTTATTGAGACGCTCCGGAAATCCCTGGCGAAGGAAAGCTCCCGCTATGCCGCCCAGCAGGACGGCCCCGGCATTGACCAAAACACCTGTCAAGATCATGTTGTCTACCTCTTTGGTTTGTTTCTATTAGTTTATCATCTCCGACAGCATCGCGCACCTGATATGGATATGTTGCAGCACGTGGTTAATTATAGGATATTCCGGAATACAGTCATCATCTCTTTAGGAACCATCTGCCAACCTTTATCAACTGCCCCGCTCCCAAAGTATGGGTATAAAACCCTTTGTACTCAACGGTCAATTATTGTTTTTGCTAAGTGTATTTCATTTCCTTTGCAAAATCAGTAAAATTCCCATAAGTACATACTAATTCATTTGAAGTAGCCGCCGCCCCGGCTGCTTTTTTTGTAACCCGCCTTTCCGCCGATGCAAAACCAGCCCCGTTGCGGTGAACTGCATGGCACTCAAAACCAAAAAAACCTGTTTACAAACCCAAGTAATGGTTATATAATAATTTCGTACTAACAGTACTATTTATGTTAGTACAATTAGTACTGAAGGGAGGGGTTTTATGTTTGAACTGGACCTGCGAAGTCGTGCGCCCATGTATGAACAGCTGGTGGAAAAAATTAAAGAGATGATCATCAACAATGTGCTTAAACCCGACCAGCAATTACCGGCCGTAAGGGTATTGGCAAGTGAGTTGACCATCAACCCCAACACCATCCAGAAAGCCTACCGGGAACTGGAACACCGGGGTTATATTTATTCCGTGCCAGGCAAAGGCAGTTTTGTTAAACCAGCTGTGCCCGGCAATAACACCGCCCGGTTGCGGATTCTGGAAAACGGGCTGGCGAAAATCATATCGGAAATGCTTTATCTGGGCGTACCCCCTCAGGAAATTATTACCCGGCTTAAAAAGCTGTTATCAAAAAAAGAAGGAGGCAAGCTGGATGATTGAAATAGAAAGGATTGGCAAGCGTTTCCAGGAAACGGTAGCCCTGAGGGAAGTCAGCCTGTCGGTGCGCCAGGGCTCCATTTACGGCCTGGTCGGTTCCAACGGAGCCGGGAAAACGACTCTCCTGAAGATTCTGGCCGGCATTTATAAAGCGGATTCAGGCGCGCTCACCATAGATTCTCAACCGGTATTTGAAAACTACTCCATCAAGGGGCGCACTGTTTTTATTCCTGACGCGCCATATCATTTTCCCAACTTTACGATTAAAGATATGGCTCATTTCTATGCCCGGATCTACCCCCGGTGGAACCAGGCCCGTTTCGAAAAACTTGAAGAGGTTTTTAATATCGAAGTCAAACGGCGGATCAGAACTCTGTCCAAAGGAATGCAGCGCCAGGTCTCTTTCTGGCTCAGTTTGACCTTGACTCCGGATCTAATGATCCTGGACGAGCCCCTGGACGGATTGGACCCCGTGATGCGGAAGAAAGTTAAGAACCTAATTATCCAGGATGTGGCAGAAAGGAAAATGACCGTAATCATATCTTCCCACAACCTGCGTGACATGGAAGATATCTGCGACTACATCGGCATTCTGCACCAGGGGGAAATGCTGATCCAAAAGGATTTAGATGATCTAAAATCGGACGTGCATAAAATTCAAATTGCCTTTAGCAGCGATTCGCCTCCGGCCTTGCTGCAGGATCTGCAGGTGCTTTATCAGGAGAAAAGAGGCAGTGTGCTGATTCTAATCGTCCGCGGACCATTTTCAGAAATAATGAGCCGCATGCAGTCTTATCGTCCGGCAGTTCTGGACATCCTGCCGCTCACCCTGGAGGAAATATTCATCTACGAAATGGGGGATAGGGGCTATGAAATCAAAAACGTACTTTATTAACATGGGCATTCTGCTCAATGATATAAAAAGGTTTGCCTGGATTGGCGCCGGCTACCTCCTGGCGCTGCTCGCAATTGTTCCCCTGAAGATTATAATGCTGTACAGCAGGGTGGAGAATGTCCGAATAAATGACACAACCGCGTATTTACGCATATTCCAGTTCGATTATTACTCCCCAATTCAGATACTGGTCTTGATTGTTGTTCCCGTGCTGACCGGGTTGCTGTTATTCCGCTATTTACAGGACAGCCGGGCGGTAGATATGGCGCACGCTTTGCCCGTCAGGCGGGAAACCCTTTACAGCACCCATGTCGTTACTGGAATTATCTTTCTGTTTGTACCGCTTATCCTTACCGCCCTGATTTCCTGTGCGCTGGTGGCCGGACTGGGGATCGCGGATGTGAACGGCATAAATATTCTTACCTGGTTATCCAACAGTCTGCTGATTAACCTGCTGTTTTTTATCTGCAGCGCAGCCGTCGGTATGATTACCGGCATGACTACCTTACAAGGTGTTTTAAGCTACATTCTGTTGCTCCTTCCAAGCGGGTTGTCCGTACTTTTGCTGCATAACCTTAACCAGTATATCTACGGTTTCGCTCGTGACTACTATCTTTCATCCAGGCTAGAACACCTTTCTCCCCTGACCAGGCTTACCGATATCTCCAGATATCCTTTTCAACCCGGAGAAATAGCCCTTTACCTGTTTATCTGTATCATATTGTATTTTGCAGGCAGGAGTCTTTATTTGCGGCGTAATTCTGAAACGGCCGGCAGCGCCATTACTTTCGAGATGCTGCGCCCTGTTTTCAAGTATTCGGTAACCTTCTGCTTTATGCTGCTGATAGGTAGTTATTTTAACGCGGTTCAAAACAGCATGGCCTGGACATATTTTGGTTACTTAATTGGTTCCCTACTGGCTTATTTCCTGATTGAAATACTTTTAAAAAAATCCCTGCAGGTATTACAGTGGCGCCAATTCAGGAATTACGGCATTTACGCCCTGACTGTGGTCATTCTGCTGGGCCTGTTACATTTCGACTGGACCGGTTATGAAAAAAGGCTGCCCGGGATCGGTGAGATAAAAAGCATTTACATGGACGGCTCGTTCTTTCCTTTAACCTACCAGCCTGCCGGTGTATCGGCTTTACAGACTGCTGAATATGTGTACATACCGGTTAAGGCGATATTCACCGGAAAAGAAAACATCGCCCGTATTCATGCGCTGCACCGGCAAATAACCGCCAACCGGCCGAATCGCAAAGAATTCTCCTTGTCCAAAAACCCAACGAACATCCGACAGATCTGCCTGGCCTATGAACTGACTGACGGCAAACGCATGTACCGGCAATACGAGATTTCCACAACGGATTATGCCGACAGTTTAAGGCCGATTTACGAATCACGGGAATACAAGGAATTGCATAATCCAATATTCAGCGTCAGTCCGGCCGAAGTCGACTTTATCGATATTCATGGTTTTGAGACAGGCAAAAACTTGCGCCTGGTTGATCCGGAGCTAATTGCGCCTGCCCTCGCCGTCCTTAAGACCGACATCTACGCTGAAACCTACGAAGAGGTGGTTAATATTAACGGTAAACCTCCCTGGGCCAACGTCGATATCCATATAAAAAACATACAGAACCGCTCTTTCAACCAGAACTGGAAAAAAACATATACCAATTTCGAACGGTGGCTTAAAGATATCGGAAAATATGAACAAGCCCGGCTGCTACCGGGCACAGACATTTCTTGCGCGTTTATAGACAGGGTTTCCGTCGGGGACGAAAAAGACCTGGAAGGACGACCGTATGTGAAAACGCGGCGCATGGATCTTGCGGAATTGGAAAAGAGACCCGGTATTTTAAAAATCACCGACCCGGAACAACTGGAGTGGGGGCTAAGGGAATATTATGGAAACAGCGAACAGGCAGCCTATGAAGTGTTCTTTGTCCGAAATAACGGTGAGGTAATCTCCGGTTTTCTGGGCGAAGCCGGCGCCCCCTCTTTTATTCGGGAGCATTTTACCCCGGCCGCATCACCCCTTTAAGAACCTACTTTAGTGGAATGGGGGCACATCTCCTCCTGTGGGTATTCCTGCGTGGCGGAAGGTGTGTCCCCGGTTTCTCCGCTACAGCCTGCCCATTATCGCCTTAAGTACATCGTCAAAGGGCATGGCCCCGATTTCGTCCAAACAGCTATCCAGTTTTGTTTTCCTTTTTAGTGAACCCTCCAATAATATGTCAACTGTTTGATTGCGGTTTATTTGAATCGACTGCACCTCCAGGGTGCCGGCGAGCAGACCCAGGATTACCAGCAATTTTTGGGGGGAAGGATGTGGTGTTATATTTAGTTTTTTTTGTTTGTTGCTGCTTCCGGCAGTATCCTTGTTTGCGGTGAGTATTCTATGGATGTCCAAAGGTCCCTGGCCCGGCTGGGAAATAATCCGCGCCATCAAGGCATCCAGATCACTTGATGAAAACACAGAATTCCCCCTTTTGGACTAAAGGTTAGGACTTAACAAACTACTATTAGGGAAATACAACGGGCTCCTCCGGGATTGCCGGCGGACCCGAGATTCCGGTGGCGAAGAGTACCGCCAGAACGACAACGATTGTAAGCAAAAGATCATGTTTTATTTCACCCTTCGTTGGCAATATAATCACACCTTACCAGGAAATACTATATGGTATATATATTAATTCAGCTGCCGGTTGGTGTGTTCTTCAGGGCAGGCCGCTGCACTTTACCTCAGGTTTCACATTTTTCAAGGCGGATTTCCTCATCTACGGCCGGTGGAGCAAATTCTTCTTCGGATAATCCGGGCTTTCCAACTTTCCGGAATCATTCAAATGAAAATGACAATTCCCTTTGCGGGGCATGGGCGGATTTTTTTCCCGGACGTGAAGGGTTTTTTGTGTGCGATGTATAAAGAACGTAATGGGACAATGTTTACATAATATTCTGTCTCGGGTGGTTTTACCGTGCCTGTTTATAATTATCCCATGGTCCATATCGGGAGCCTGGCCAATTTAAGGGCTTCCCTCCATATTTCCGACAGCATTATCTGCCGCCTATACGACAGCGAGGGATCGGTCAGCAGAAAATACAAGAACAACGGTGTTTATAACCTGGTCATAAAGCAGGATGTTATGTATGGCGAACCCCGGGTTGACCTGGCTGTCTACGAAGCCGAACCTGCCGGCGCGCCGTGTTTTACGCTGTCTTACGGTACTTTTTTAAATAAAGTGCGCGGCTTGTATTATGACAACCCGGATCTTGACAACCCCTGGGCCATTGATAAGTGGGAAGAGGAAGAAGTCCTGCTTCCCTGGGGGCTGAGAGCCACCACTCAGCGCGCCGTCCCAAAGCAATTCCCGGTGTCCGTATTCGATAACCTGGAATTCTGTGAGCTGTTAATCCTGTTCAACGGGGGTTACGCGGTCATAAAAAAAGGCCGGGACGCCCCGGATGACGCCGGCAGGAAACAGATTGCCCGTTTGCATGACGCGCTGACCCTGCTGACAGGCTGTTGACTCAACCAAAGTTATATGTTTTAGGAGTGGCTGAAAAATATGTTTGCAACCGAAGCGAAAGAGCATCTTAAAATCCTTTTGGCCGATCCGGAGGTACCCACCGTAATGCTGTGGGGCCCCCCCGGGGTAGGGAAGTCCAGCATTGTCCGGCAGATAGCCGCTGAAAGCAGCTGGGGTTTTCTGGACCTGCGGCTATTGCTTTTGAATCCCATCGACCTGCGCGGCATCCCCTATCCCAACAGGGAAACCCGCCAGGCGGACTGGCTGGCCCCTTCCTTCCTGCCCCATGTCGAGCGCGACGGCACGGCGGGGATTATCCTTTATGACGAGATAACCTCCGCCCCGCGGGCTGTGCAGGCAGCCGCCTACCAGTTGATCCTGGACCGGCGTGTCGGTGAATACCTCCTGCCGGAAGGGTGGCGCCAGGTGGCGGCGGGCAACCGGGCCCAGGATAAAGGCGTCACCAACCAGATGCCCGCGGCGCTGGCCAACAGAATGATCCACTTTGAAGTTACCAGCTCCCTGGAAGATTGGAAGCGCTGGGCCATCCCCAACAGGATTGACCACAGGGTGATCAGCTTTTTGAACTTCAGGCCCGGACTGCTTTACAGGTTTCCCAACCAGGCCGCTGAAATCAAAGCTTTCCCCAGTCCGCGCAGCTGGGAGTTCGTCCACAAGATCCTTCCTTCCTACGGCCGTGTAGAAAGGGCTTTCCCGGCTATCTCCGGGGCGGTGGGCGAAGGTCCCGCTACAGAATTTACCGCCTTCTGCCGGATGTTGGAGCGGATACCCGACGCGGAAGAAATCCTGGACGGCAGAATAACGACAGTCCCGAATTCCCCGGATATGATTTACGCCTGCATCGGCGCCCTGGTCAACAGCCTGTCCAATAATAAAACCACTGCCAGGATGAGTAATTTTTTTGCCTTTATCTCCATGCTGATGGTGGAATACCAGGTGCTGGCGATTAATGACGCCGTGAAGGCGGGCCTAAGGACAGAACTGGTGATACTGCCCGAATTCCGCGATTGGCTGACAGGGAACACGGACGTTCTGGTGGGAGAGGATTAGGAGTTTGGGAGGTGTCCAAATGCCCGATTCCGATTATTTGATCGGCAAGGCCAGGGCCCGGATGCTAATGAAGTTCCCTTTCTTTGGCACCCTGGCCCTCTTCCTGCAGCCCAGGGAGGATTCATCCACTAATACCATGCGGACCGAGGGTTTTGACCTTGTTTACCACGCGGACTTCATCCAGGGTCTGGTCAATACCGGCGGTATACCCCGGCTTATGGGGGCCCTGGTCCATGAGGTATTGCACGCGGCCCTCCAGCATATCTGGCGGCGTGGCACCCGGGACAAGGACCTCTGGGACATGGCTTGCGATTATGTCGTTAATCAAATCGTCAAAGAGCAGGGACTTAAGCTGCCGCCCGGCGTTTTTTTAGCCGACCGTTTTAAAGGCATGTCGGCAGATGCGGTATACAATATCCTGCTTCAGGAACTGCCGCCCAAAATAGGGGATGAAGCGAAGAGGGAATCTCAGTCGGGAAAAAGAGGCCAGGATAAAAGCCGGCAAAATAAAAAACCTGACGGCAAGCTCCTGGACGACCACTCCAGATGGGATAAGAATAAAAGCGGACAGGACGAGTCCACCGACTCCAACCCGGAGGCTGCCACCTGGAAGATGCGCACCGCCCAGGCAGCCCAGGACGCCCAGCAGAGAGGTCACCTGCCAGCCGGGATGATCCGGATCATCGAAAGTATCCTGTACCCCAAACTGGACTGGAAGCAGGCTCTGGCTTCCTTCGTCCAGCCCACCCGTTCGGACTACACCTTCATCCCGCCCGACCGGCGTTTCGACTATGTATTCCTGCCGGAGTTCGGCAGTGAAGGGCTGGAGGAGGTCGTGGTGGCCATAGATACTTCCGGTTCGGTTTGGCGTTTCTACCAGCGGTTCATCTCAGAAATGGTCAATATTGTCTGCTCCTACCCGGATTTCAAGGGTTACATCGCCCACTGCGACACAGCTGTTCAACTCTTCCAGGAGCTCGACCCGGACAATATCCCCATGGAGTTCAAGGGCTGCGGCGGGACAGATTTCCGGCCCTTGTTTCAGGAAATAGAAAAACGCGGTATCACCCCGTCGCTGATGGTATTCCTGACCGACGGGGATGCGGAATTACCCAAGGACTCGCCCAACTACCCCGTGCTGTGGGTCCTGACCGGGGAAAATTGTCCCGTTCCTCATTTCGGCAGCGCAGCGTATATGTACTTGGTGTAGACGTATTTTGGGAGGGCTTCCTGTCAGGCGCGGCAAAGGGGCTGACGGCAGGGGACAGCTATAAAGTACCGGGGATAAGGATAAACCGGCACAGAAGTTGGGATGAAAAATTCCCACGTGAAAGGGACAACTGTCCACACGGCGGAGTACTAGCTGCAGAGGATCCCCGCAACCAGAAACAGGCCAAAAAGTGTATTCGTTTGGGCCACACTTTTCATCGCGGGCATCATTTCCACGGGCTGCGTTTTACCATGAAAGCCCCTTATCCCTACAACCGCTTTGGGGAAGCTGGCAAAAACTAAAAGCAACAAGGGCGAAACCAGCATCGCTAAGACCAGGGAAACAACCCACCCGTAAGAAAAAACAAACATTCCCGAAAGAAATTTTACCGCTTTGTCCTTACCTAAAATAATGGCCATAGTGCGCCGGCCGTTTTTCCTATCCCCATCCAGATCCCGGATATTGTTTGACATCAAGATAGCGCCGATTAACACGGCTGTGGGTATCGATAAAAGGACAGTTGTATAATCAATCATACCGGTCTGGATGAAAAAGGATAAGGAGACAATAACAGGCCCCATAAAAAAACCGGCCAGGAATTCGCCGTACGGCGTAGCCGAAATGGGACAGGGCCCGCCGGAATACAGGTAGCCCATAAGCATGCAGGCAACCCCCACCAGCGCAACCAGCCAACTGCTTTTGAAGCAGATAAATACACCCAGTAAAACCGCTACGATTAAAAGAATAACGCCCGTGTAAAAAACTGTCTTCTCTCCCACACCGTCTCTGACAATTGTGCCGCCAATGCCCACCGAATCCGCAGTATCCAGTCCGCGCTTGAAATCATAATACTCGTTAAAAACATTGGTGGCGCCCTGGATAATCACACATGCGATCAGCATGGCTATAAAGAGGGGCAGATCTATACGACCGTCTTTTGATAACGCCAGGGACGTACCGATTAAAACCGGAATAAAAGAAGCCGTAAGGGTATGTGGACGCATCAGGCGCCACCAGACCTGCGATCTGTCCCCACCCTTTAAAGGCGCTTTTGGTAAACCCTTGCCCTCCCGGAAAGTTTTTAGCATAAGCTCCGCCACCCCTTGAGGTTTTTTCTATCCGTCAACCCGATCCCGCAAACAGTTAAGTTTTTAATCCGCCCTGGTCGCAACGACAGCAATTTGCATCTAAAAAGCATCCCGCCTAAAACGGTATTGCTGCAAACATTGGCTCCTCTCCCCGGGCTATTATTCTTTTAAGCTTAACAAATATTTGGCCCTCCGTGAAGGGCTGATTCAATTAATAGCCATGGTAACCGCTAAACCAGGGACACGGTACCTGTCCCTCCGTCCCACCCTATGTCTAAACGGTTTTTACCAGGGGTTTCCCTCCACGAATTCAACAGGGACCACAGTAGCCGGGATACGGATTAAAGCATACGGGCGGGTGAGTACCTGCGCTTGCGCCTGACCGGACGGCGGGTCGTCAAGACGGAAATATACTTTTAACCCGTCCGAACTGCCTGAGACCCTGATAACCCCTACACTGCAACCGGCTGTTGGTTTTTCCCCCGCGGCGACAAGCAGATAACTCCATTGGCCCAGGGTTTTCGCGCCGGCAAAAGGATGCAAAATGTTGGCGGCAGCCCAATCCCTGATTTCCTGCGGAACCGCTTTATCTTCTAAAAACACAGTCTTGTAAGGCGTCGGATACCCGTAGGCATCAGGGGGTCTGTAATAAGGGTGTTCCAGCTCTTTTAACAGGCTTTTCGCTTTTTCGATTGTGTCGCCCCCGGGATACTCTTCCAGGACCCTTTGCAGATAAGCGGCGTCCCCGGTGTAGGCGCCGAGGGCCAGCAACGCGTCATCGGCCATGGAACTGCCCGGGTATTCCCGGACAAATTGCTGATAGGTGGAAATGATCTTTTCCCTGATTTCCGGCAAGCTAAAGCCGAAGGAAGCGTCGTCTCCCCATTCGTCCAGGCCAATGCAGCAAAGGCCTGTGGAGTAAAGCGCCCTGGCCTTTAGCTCCGGCGGGGATGAAGGGTTCTGGTAAACTTGCCGGAAATAGGGCAGACTATGGTTGTAATTAATCATTTCCCGGACAAAAGCAGTCATTTCAGCGGGCGCGTGCCCGTGACCCGTGGCGTTAATATACCCCAACCAGTTGTAATCCTGCCGCTGCCCGGCCCACAGGTGATTGTAGCAGAGCATCTGGTTGTGATAGATGGACGCCGCCAGGTTGTATAAATCAGCCGGTTCTTTGGATTTTTCCCACAGTGTTTGCAGGCCGGCAAGCCCCTTTACCTCAGCCAGTTGTTTTTCGACAGACTTGCGGAAATCGTATTGCTCGCTGTTACCCGGGTAATCAAAGGGTAAGGTATACCGGCCGGACGCCGGACCTTCTCCCATTTCTAGAAATTCTTCCAGCCTGGCGGCAGCCCTCTGGAAATCATCCCGCCGGATTTCTTTTACAGCCAGGGAGTAGCTGACAAACCCATCCAGGGGCGGCGTCAATTTTTCTAAAGACAGGGCCTTGAGCTGGTCGTAACTCATCCTTACATCCAGGATGTAAACAAGCCTGCCGTCCGATGCGTAGCGCATGTCCCCGTCAGGTGAAAAACGCGCCTGCTGCATGGTGTTAACAGCGTCTGTAAAACGCTCCTCGATCTCGTAACAGCGGGCCAGGCGGTAGGCTGCGTCGTCCGCCGCCGGGTGGCGGGAAAACTCAGTTAAAAACCCTTCCCAGGCGGGGATTTCTCGCTCCGGATCGTACTCCTCGTCCCCGTAGGGGGGCACCCAGATAACTTCGAATGATTCTTTCGGACGGTCAATCTCAAAGTAAGGCCGGCCCCGCACTGCTTCGTAAGCCTTGATTCCCCGGCCGAGGAAGCTCTGCGGGTATTTCTGGCCGGCGTCCCTCAGCAACTGCCAACTTATCCGGTTCATTGGAGAAGCCTGTTCTTCTTGTAAGGAAGCCATCCCATCTTGCTCCGTCTCCCGCACAAACTGCTCCAGAGCCTTTTCCTGCCCTGAACTCGTATAGAGGACAGCCAGGCATTCCTGGCGGCAGAAGGGCGACACGTCTGTTTCGGCTGTCTTCCAGAGCCATCCCGCCAAATCGTTTTTACCGGCTTCTTTTTGTCTTAAGAGGTCGGAACCGGCAATAATACTGATTAAACCAGCTCTATCCCTGGCGGAAGCGATACCGGCGTAGAGGCTGTCCAATATCTCCAACGCCTTGGTCTCTCCCAGCTGATAAAGGGTAAAAAGCTGGCCGCAGCGGTAAGCGGCGTCGGTTTCCTTTTCCTGGGCGCGCCATAGCCAGCCGGTGACGGCCGCACGGTCGGCCCCGCTGGGCTGTGTCCCGGCAAGAACACCCGCTGCGTGAACAAGGCTGCGCCGGGCTCCGGGATTGCTTAGTTCGGTGTAAATCTGGTCCAGCCACTTTGCGGCTTCTTCCGGATCGCTAAAAACCCTGGGCCAGGCCTGTTGCATTAATTGCAGGCACAGGTAACTTTCGTAAGAATATTTATCGTCAAAACAACCCTTTTGCAGGGAAAGCAAGGCGCTGGTTAAATCAATCGAATTATTGATGCGGGCGGTCAGGACAAAAACCAGGAGCTGGTAAGAACCGGCTCCATTACAGGCATCAACATAGATATGAATATCTTTAGCCAGTTGGGCAACCTGCTCGTCAGTCATCAATTTAACCAGGGCTTCGATGAAATTCCCGGGGTCTATGGACATTCCGGGATTTTTTTTCAGATAGTCCAGTAAAACTTGCGCCGCAGCGGCGTCCGGCCCTGACATGCCGTTGAAAACATCAACAATATTTCTTCTTTCCTGCACGTCCATGGAGTCCCACAGTTTTGCTTTTAATCGCTCCAATGACTCCCCTGCCTCCGCCCCTGCCCCGGTCCCGCCCGCAACCCCGTTTTGTCCGGCGGCCCAACCCCCCCGGGGATACGCAAAGCCACAAAATATGCAGAATACGAATGATATAAGTACGAAATATGCCTTAAGCTTATTCACATAATCACCCTTTGTTTATTTAATTAGTTTTTACAAGACTGGGCTTCTTTTGCGCGGTTAAAACTTTGATTCCGCTTTTTTTTCATCCAAAAGGTTCCTGGCCTCTTCCTGGAAAAACTTTTTAATTTCATCCCAGGGTGCGCTTTTTTTAAGCACAATGATTTTATCTCCGGCTTTCTCGGCATCTTCGAAAATAAGTCAGGCTCAAAATCAGGTGCTTGATGTTTATTTGCCTGCGGGCGTATTTTTTTTCGTAAAGCTTGAAAATACTCCTGAGTGGTATCGATTCACTGATAAAAAAAGATCAATAAAGTTTTTTTTACTGCCCCGGAAACCCAGTGTATCGAGTTTAATTGGCGCCAGGTCCGGCAAATCAGCTACAGGGCAGTCATAATAGCTAACAGGCGGGAAAATTAGAAGGGCGGCGTAATAAAGAAAACTTACCTTTACTCCGTTAAAAATGCCATGCAAGGTGCAGTTTTTCATATCAGTCAGGATAAAATCCCTTTTGTTATGTAATTCGCCCCGCAGTGAAAGAGAATTGAATTCTTGCGGTGTAAAAAAGTCAAAGTCTTTAGAAATACGGCGACCTAAATGCAGCGCAACAGCGGTTCCACCAGCAAGAAAAAACTCTTTAAACCCTGTATATGCGCCAGGAGTTCCAGGACTTCAACCCTGCCCGGTGGGAGGGTTGCCGCAAACATTTTAGTTCACCTTCCTTTAAGCCGAAATAGGATCTCCAGAAAAAGCCTGTTTTACGGGAAAGCGCGCGGCTATTTTTTATTACTTCCAGAAGAAGTTAATAATTATAATAATTCAACATCCAGAAAAAGCTTTTGTCATCACTATGCTCCAATAGTTTTTCAACGATAGAATATTGATCTGCATCTGTATCAAGGGAATCAAAATCCACATCCCAGAAAAAAGGCCTGGTATATTCTGGAGGATGCAAAATGAACACCTCTTTAAAATCTCTTGTTATTTATTTTATTTACGGTTCCCAAGCAGTCATCGCACTTAATTCTATCCCGGTTTAACTGATTCCACGAGGGCAGGTTTTTCCCTGCGCTTTCATATTTTGTCTTTTCCCTAAGTATATCGCCTTTAGTTTCTTTTTGTAAACTGCCGGGCTAAAGAACTACCATTATCCCCAATGCTGCGGACCAGCGGCTAAACGAAGCCCGCTCTCAGGTTAAACGTTGTTATTAAATCTCCCACCTTTTGGTGCAGACAAAAAAACAACGCCCTTTTTGTAAAGCGCTGCACTATACCCTGAAATTTAGTGAACGTTCGCACCCGTGCTATGATGTTTCCTGTTTCCCCTGGTCAGTCATTTTCAACTTGGGAGTTAACAGCGCTTCCGCAAAATGGTGCATTCCCAGCAGCAGGATACCCAGTGTCATGCCCCAAAGCCCGATGGAATAGGGCGCCGGCGCAGCTTGCCTGCAGCACATAAGGACAGTGCTAACCACACATAAAGCCGTGCCCCATACCTGCGGTTTCTCCATGTACAACCCTGTATATTTAACGCTGTGATCGTCATCCTTTGCGGGAAATTCCAACCAAACCCGGTTCCAAACGAAAGAGAAAAGTACGGTGATGGTAGCCCCCCAGGCCATGTATACAGGAAACAGATGCGCCGGCATGGGCAACGGCAAAATAGCTGGAATTACGGCGGTGGCTGCCGCCGGCGGATGATCGGCGTCGAAAATCTGCATCAGGAAGGCGGCGAAAAGCAGCGTAAGACTAAGTTTAAGCGGAATAGCAAAGTCGGTTCCCCCGGCCAGCAATTCTCCTGCCCAAATTCCCGCCAGGCCGCCGATGGCCGAGACAAAATGTCCGACAATAACAGGTTTCGGCCGGGCTACGCGCAAGTACACGCAACTGGAACTGATAAAACAGGTTGCGGCAAGGGGTGGGAAAAGCACTTCAATACCTGTGGCTTTTGACAGAATACTGATGACGGCCAGCAATATACTGCAGCCAAGCGAGCCCCAGACAATGCGCGACAAGGAAATAACCCCCGGGCGGTAAACGTCCCTCGCAAATTCCCTTTTGCAAATTGGCCCAAATCTTATTTGCACCGAATTCAATTTTTTATCCACTTAATTTGCCCTCTCCCCCCCGCTGAATTTTTGCCCGGCTACAACGTCCTGGTGGGCACCACTAAACGTGTGCCCACCAGGAACTGATTAGAAACTCCCTTGGTGCCTTTATCCAGGCAAGTAGCTCAATTATATGCCGGCAGGTCGTCAACTGCGCCCCCGGGGAATCAAATGCGGGGCTAAACCCTAAACGTCCCACCCAAGTCTTTTCCTTTTGGCCTTAAAGTCTGAAATGAGCATCCGGGCAAGTTTTTCCGGATCTGGGTCAACGTTCATGCAGGAACCGAGTAGTTCTCTTGTTCCACCGTAAAGGAAATCCCTCACCTTATCTGAACCCTGCACCGGAGCGTGGACACAATGGTAAGAATCGAACCCCAGCATACGGAAAGCAAGGGCTGCGCCCACGCCCTTCTCGTTGGACCATTCAGGCGTTACTTCTGCAAAGGGCAAATCTTTAATAGGATGGCCGAGCAGGCCGGCAATGGTAGCGAAAGTGCCCACAGCATGGGCGTTATCAATACATTCGCCGAAATGCCAGACCGGGGGCATATCTGAACCCAGAAATTCTTTTAAACTATCTCCGCATTTATCCTGCCCCTTGACCGAGCAGTAACCCAGCTTTGCCATTGGAAAGGAGGCACAACCGTTGGCAAGAATCAGGATGTTATTCTTTAGCAAGATATCGGCTATATCCACTATGGCCTTTTCAAACACGATGCGGGTATTTGTGCATCCGGCCAAATTGATGATGCCGAAAAGTTTGCCCTCTTTAACAGCGTCAGCTATGGGCTTAACGCTTCCGCCATAGTATTCGCTCAGGTATTCCAGGCCGAATCCCACTTCCGCTTCCACTTCGTAGGGGGGGATGTGCCTTTTTACATCCATGCGGTTTTTGAAGCTTTCGATGGCGCGTGCTACAATTCTTTCAGCTAATTCCGGAAGCCGGTTAAGGTCGGAAAGATCCCGCTTGTAACCGATATGTTCCGCTCCCGGCAAGCGGTTGGATTCGTTCGTGGTGACAACCACCGTTTTGAAGCAGTCCGCGACATCCATAATGCCCGGGAAAACTTCCTGGATGTCAGCCAGCCAGAGATCCAGCGCGCCTGTAGCCACTACCAGTTCAGCGCCGTTAGCGTTGGACAACGGAATTACCCCGCCGAAGCGGTACATGCTTGACAGGCCGGAACAACAAATTCCGTAAAACTGGATGCCCTGGGCTCCGGCCTCCCTGGCCATGGTGACGAACTTATCAGTTCGGGCGGTTTTAATAACTTCCGCGGCCAGCATGGGGGCATGACCGTGAATGGCTATATTAACATGGTCTTTTTTCAGCGCGCCAACATTGGCCTTAATGGTGCTGCGTGTGGGAACCCCAAAAAGGCAGTCACCGGCAATGGAGCCCCCCACCACGCTGTTCATTGAAAATGTGATGCCCAGGCGCAGGAACTGATCCATTGCTTTGCGCCAGTCACCCTGGGTTGCCACTGTGGTCGAATGCAGGGTCTCAAATACCTCGTGATAAGAGCTGATTGGAGTTAACCCAAGCTCTTCCCAGACCTTCTGCCTTTCAGGCGGCGCTACTACAGCAAGGGTCCGGTGCTTGCCGGGCACCGTGCGGCTCATATCTGCAAGCAAAATATCCGCTATCTCACCGGCCAAAGCCTCAATGGTTTTTCCTTCAATCTCCAGACCGTACATATTAGCTACACCCAGCACCTTGTTTTGACCCAGGATGGGAAGATCAATCTCCCCTGCAGCTGCCTTTTTCAGAGACAGCATAACTTCACGGGCGCGAGCCCCGTGCGCCGCCACACCTCCGGCAGCCGCCCGGGCCATGTTGCGCGCTACGATAAGATCCGCATTAGCCCCGCAGGTGCCCCTGGGTGATTTCTTAGTTATTCTGCAAGGGCCGAGCGAGCAAACCTTACAGCAAACACCAGCTAACCCATAAACGCAGTGAGGTTTTTGTTTGTCGAAACGGTCAAAACAGTTTTCACTGCCAATGCTATCCATATAGGCAACCATTTCCCTCACTGCAGGATCGGGGGCCTGGGACATAACATCAGCTTTGCTTGCGAAGGACTTGCGATATTCCGTTACCGCAGCCGTGTAATCGGTAAAGTCGTTGTCGTGGTGATGGTGATGATGGTGATCATGATCATGATCATGGTTGTGATCGTAATTATGGTTGTCAGCGCAATGCGTATGTTTATCGTCTCCCATGTCGTTACTCCTTTCCAAATTTAGGGTAGCTCCGATGGTTTAAAATTTAAAACAAGCGCCCTCTATCGATTGCCGGACAGGCACCCCTATCAGAAGCATCACCCCCCGTTTTGAAACGATATTTTTAAACAGTTATATCGCAATTGCCATACCAGGATATTTTATTGGAGAAATAACCTGCAATAGGGGACAAACACGAAAATCTCCAAAAAGAATATTAAAAAAACAACGATAGTTCGTTGTTTCAAACAATATTTCGCTGCAAACATTATGTTTTAGTTGTAAGCAGGGATCGGTTAAGTCTTTTCCGCCGGTGAGATAGCATCAGGGAGCGCCGGGACCCGGTTGCCGGGGCGTGTAAGACAATTAGCGGTCACGCCAATCGTCAGCAGTGACACCCGTCTTTTTCAAACGTGAAATCAGAGTGGTCGGCTTTATCCCCAGTTTCTCGCTTGCGCCTCCTGGCCCATAGATTTTACCATTGCAGACGCAAAGAGCCTTGATCATATTTTCCCTCTCCAACCGGCGTATTTCGGCGTCGGTTAGGATGCCGGACTTATCCTTGTCGAAATGCCCCCTGGTCCGGGCGCTAAGGATAGTGGTTCTTACCCCCTGATAAGCAAGGGATGAAATGCTAGCGTCCGGCTTCCCCAGATGAGAAGTGATGACCGCCCTCTCAATAATGTTTTGCAGCTCCCGGATATTACCTGGCCAGTCGTATTGGGCCAGGGACTTTATGTCAGATTGGGTGAAGCGGGGTTTGGGGCGGTTGAGCCTGCGAGATGTAAGATCTAAAAAGTGGTTGATTAACAGCGGAATGTCTTCCTTGCGGTCACGCAGCGGGGGTAAACGGAGGGGGAAGACATTAATACGGTAGTAAAGATCTTCACGGAAGCGTCCCGCTGTGATCTCTTGCCCGAGATCGCGGTTTGTGGCGGAAATAATACGCACGTCAACTTTTCTGATTTTTTCCTCGCCTACGCGCTGGTATTCACCTTCTTGCAGAACGCGCAGGAGTTTACCCTGCAGTTCGAGGGGAATCTCGCTGATCTCGTCCAAAAATAGTGTTCCCCGGTCGGCGATCTGGAAAAACCCTCCCCGATCTTTGTGCGCACCAGTAAAAGCTCCGCGGGCATGCCCAAAGAACTCGCTCTCAAAGAGATTCTTTGGGATAGCAGAACAATTAATTTTAATCATGGGATGCCGGGCCCGCTTGCTTCGGGCGTGAAGTTCCCTGGCAACTAGCTCCTTTCCCGTACCCGACTCCCCGGTGATAAGCACACTGGTGTCCATGGGCGCAACAAGTACGATTTGCCGCAGCATCTCTTGGAGGGCGTAACTTTTACCTATGATACCGTTGAAGGACTGGGCGATATTAACTTCTTCACGCAGATAAGCGTTTTCTTTCTCAATTTGTCTTTTAAGATGCTTGATCTCGGCAAAGGCCCGCGCATTGGAAACGGCGTATGCCAAATGGTCGGCGATCATGCGCATAAGCCCGAGCGCCTCCTGCCCCAGGGCTACACGCGTAAACATTGCCAGCACGCCCAGAACTTCACCTTTATAAATCATGGGCTGCCCGACAAAGCCCACGATATGCTCTTTTTTTACCCAGGTCATATCTGCAATCCATTCAGAATTGCTGCCAATAGTTGATATGATGATGGGCTGGCCCGATGATGCTATCAGGCCCACCTTGCGCACCCCGATGGGGAAACGTCTAAAGGAACTTTGTCCGATTGTGTTCCAGGTAGTTGTGTTATCTATGGAGAACCCGCGGCTAGCCATAAGGTGCAGGCAGCGGCTTTTGTCAAGGCAGCCCGCATACTCCTTGCAAGTATCGCAAATATCCCCCGGGGCGAGCATCCAGACCCTGGCCAGGACCACGTTATTGTTCGATGCCAGGGATGATGTAACCAATTGCAGCAATTTATCCACCGCACACTGCTGCGCCATCTCCAGAAGCAATAACTGAAAGCTTTCAAAATCCAAATTGAAATTGTTTTGAGACACAGGACACCCCCCGGCTTCCCTGTCACTCGACTGATATTGGCCAACTACAGGCAGACCCCGTATCAAAGCCGCTTGCCGCCAAGAAAATACCCGGACCTAAAAAACCGAAGACCGGAGCAACGGGAAGGGAAAACTATTACACCTAACCCTTGGGCGCCGGGGCTTTTACAACGATCAGTTCCAGCATTTCCGGGTGCAGATTTTTAACATTCATCTTGGTTTTAAAGGGGATTTTCAGCATGGTTCCGGCTTCATATTCACGGATTTCTTGTTCATCCAGACCGATGGAAAGCCGGCCCGTTACTACAGTCATGTAGACATTGGAATTGGAAAAATGTTCGGGAAGCCCTTCATCCTTGTTGAATGCCATGTGAAGATAATGAATGTTGCCGTCAAATACAATTCTCTCCACAACCTTTTCAGTCCCTTGGGTTAATTTAAATACTTGCTCGACCATAATTTTCACCTCCACGGGTATTATATCACACCTCCCCGTTCTTTCCTTGCCGCAGCAACACTTTTGCCTGTTATCCCGGTGCCGTAGCAAAAAAAGCAAAAACACGATAGGCGCTGTGCAAAATATGCCGGTAACCGCCGGGTCCCCACATTTGAAGTGGATAGAGGTTTGCCCCCGGGGCGTCATAAATGGCCGGCACGGCAGATCCATAAGTCCCGCGAGGGAATTAGCGGGCGGGACATGTCCCGCTGTTACCGGGTTATAGCAATTCGTCTACAGCGGAACATGGGGTTCTTCAATCAGCGGTGCGGAAAATCGCGATTACCAGATTATACCCTTTTTTTGTAGAATACTAAATTTTCCCCGGCTAGCTTCTCCTCCCAGATCATCTGCATTAATTCCAGTTCCTCGCTATAATCAGTTTTTGATTCGTCTCTGTCATACTCCAGATTTTCGAGGATTTCAATGGTGAAATTTTCTGAACCGAACTCTTTCCATTCCTTTTGCAGCTCAGCGTTAGGGTGAAACCCCCCTTCCAGCCTGGCTTTAGTACCGTTGATCACACCCCTTAAATCCCCGGTTGATTTAAGAAAACACTTGTTGTTTACTTTGGAGCGGATAATAAATATTCCCATCGGCGGCTTCATCTGCTTGTACTGCAGCTTCAATTCTTTTTTTCTATCCATTAATATTTTTACCTCCTCTCACCTATTTGGAGTTTCAGGCTTTCTATCATCTAAAAAAAATTATACAACAGGGCCATAGTTACAATTCCAACCAGCAAACTATAGAAAAGGCTTCTGGTTTTAATTGCTGTCAGCAGTGTGGGTATAAAGGCCCAGATATACCTGTTATGGATGCTGGGATAAATAAAGCCATCCGGGGCCAGGACACTCAAGGCCGTTAGACTGCCCAAAACTGCCGGAGCTATAAAGGATAACCACCGTTTTAACGGCTCCGGGAATTCAAAACGGGTAAACAGCGCCACCGGCAGGATCCGCGGCAGAATAGATACTATGGAAACACCGATGATCATAAACCAAATGTAGGATTCAGTCATTGAATAACATCCCCAAACTGGCCGCGACAACCGTCGCTATAATAACATTAAATAAATTTCCCATCGTGGCCGGCGCCAGGCAGCCAATCGTCAAACACAACACCGCCGCAGACAAGGCCACAAAAACATCCGATTTGCGTTTAATCATGAAGACCAGCAAACAAATGTACATTGCCGGCAAGGCAAAGCCCAAGCCCAGGCGTTCCGTATTACCCAGGTAACTACCCAGCAAGGCGCCAAGGAGCGTGCTAAGGACCCAGCCCATATGTGAGCTCAGATTTAGTCCGGCCATATAGGAGGCCGTGGGCGGGTATTTCTGATACCGGCTCATCGCCACCGCATAGGTTTCGTCGGTCAATCCGTAGGACAACAAGCTCCCAAGCGCTGTGGGTACCCGTCCCTTGAGGTAGGGCACCATGGATGCAGAAAACAACAGGTATCTTAAATTCACCAAAAAATTCGCCGTGATTATGGTGAATACCGCTCCCCCCGCCTGCATAATCCCGATGGCAATGTATTGCCCGGCCCCTGTAAAACACAGAAACGACATTAATGTGGCCTGAACAATTGACATGCCAATTTCGTTTGCCAGCACCCCGAAGGCCAGTCCCAGGGGCAAGTAACCCAAGATAATTGGGATTGAATCATGGATTCCCTGCTTTAGTTCCTGCTTTTGCATAGATATCCCCATTCCCCGAACAATTTACACGAATCTTTTTTGGTTCCGGAACAAAACGGCGCTAACAAAAAAAGGCGCCAGTTGACTGGCGCCTTTTACGGCATCAGTATCACCGGTCCCTTTTGGGGCATGTGTTTTAACGGGCGTTGCCGATTTAAAGCACCATAAGTTAAACCCCGATGTTTTGAGTATTCATGGCCAGGTAAATTTCCCTGTTACCAATTCCCTATCTAACTTCCCTGACCGGCGACCAAACAACAGAAGCAGCCGCGTGCGCTGACTACATTACAGCGGCGGCGTAAAGTAGTTTTACTGCCTGTATAGTATATCTTATTTATCTGTACTTGTATATGAGCGGTACCAAGTTAATAGCGGACAGGGGTGCATTTTTCCCTGGAAGCAAAAAGCCCGTAGATTTAAGGATACCCAATGGAAGATCTTAACGGATGACCCTCGAATAAGAGGAAAAACGGATTAACTTGGTTTTTTAAATGGTTTAGACGATGCTTTCCTGGTTTTGGCAGGCTTGTTAAGGGCGTTTAGCAGTACTTCCGGCAGGATTTTTGAACTTTACGTTGAATTTTAATTACTTGTTACACGGGCTTTGTGAACCTCAGCTATTCACATTCTTTGACAGCTTAATAGTTTTTCTTTCCGGGCTTATATTACCTAAAGCCTTTAAACGCTGGTTTTGGCCGGCAGGGTGCGGGGAAAACTCATGTGCCTTCCATTGTGAAAAGAAAAGTAAGATTTTACCGGGCTGACCTCCTTCGCTACACAGCCCGGTTTCTATTTTGTGGATAAACCAAGCTCCAGAGATTAAATAAAAAATAAAGCAAAGGGGGTTGGCCTTTGGTACAGATTAAAAAAAGCTTTTTCCTTATAATCCTATCCGTAATTCTGCTGGCGTTTATATCCCCTCCCGCCCTTGCCGGTCAGGGGGATGGTTCCGGGGGGGGCCAGGGCGTACCCTTGAGGCTGGACAAGTCCAGTCCCTATAACGGGCAGACAAGGGTTTCCCTACCGTTGTTAATTGAGATGACTTTCAATAAAAATGTTATCAACATGGCCGTGAATGTTAACAACCGGAATTGTTTTTCGCTTTACGCGGCGGACGGCAGCAAGATCCCGGTGGAGGTAATCATGGCCGATGACCAGATTGAGCCGGAGAAGAAAAGGGATATCGCCTTAAAGCCGCTGCAGGAGCTGAAGCCCGGCGCCGCCTATACCGTTAAAGTGTCCCCGGCGCTGCAGGCAAAAAGCGGCGCCACCATGGAAGGTGATTTGACGATTACTTTTATCACCGCTAATAGGGGTCCGGCGCCCATTGCCCTGAATAATTCCGTTCCGCCCAACCCGGGCACCCCCTCTCCCGCTGGCCCGGTTGAACCAGCGGTTGCCCAGACCGGGGGCGATAACAACACCGGCGGACCCGCTGATCCCGCCCCGGGCGCTCCCGCCGTCAACCCGGGTACTGCCGCCGTGGCCACCCCCGCGGGCGGTCCGGACGCCGTAATAGGCAATGGCAGTACCACGGGCGCCGGGCCGGGCAACGGTACCGCAGAAAACAGCGGTCAGAAAGATGCCGTTAATTCCCTGCACCCCGAAGGAAGTCGGACCCAGCTATCCGGTGAGAACCAGGCTCAGACTTCCGCAGGGAGCCAGGGACAGCTTCCTGAAGAGAGCCGGGGTTCCGGCGCCGGCACTTGGGCGGCGGTTATAGCCGTCCTGGGCCTGGCCGCCGTTGCAGGTTATGTTGCCTTCAGAAGAAAAAAATAGGTGAGTGCAGGGCTAAACATCCCCTTGTATTAAGGCGGGCATTAAAGGACCCGGGCAAGGTATTTAAAAAGTTTCTTTCGGGCCCTGGAAACATAGCGGCAAGGCCGGATTCAATCAATAACAAATACCGGGAGTTTCAGGGAAGTTCACTCCTGTAAAAACTCCACTGGGGGAAAGAAACCCGTCTGGTTAGCGGGTGAATGATACTGGAATTTCCACCCGGGGGAATCTTCCTGTACGGAAAGGAACGGTGTGCGCAGTCAAAAAAAAATTTATATACGCCATACTGTTTTTCAGCCCCCTTGTTTTTATCTTCCTTTCCCTTTTTATTGGCAGGTATCACGTGCCGCTGCCGGCAATAATGGAAATACTCTGGCTAAAATTAACCCTGGGATACTGTAATTTGCCGGACACCTACGTGTCCGTTGTCTGGGACATCCGCCTGCCCCGGGCTATTTTAGGCGCCCTGGTGGGGGGCTGCCTGGCCATCAGCGGGGCCTCCTTTCAGGGACTGTTCCGGAACCCCCTGGTCAGCTCAGGTATCCTGGGGGTAAGTTCCGGGGCCGGCTTTGGCGCTGCTCTGGCCATATTGATTTTCAGCACTACTTCATATGTTTATGTCTTTGCATTTTTCTTTGGCGGGCTGGCGGTTTTAATGAGTTATATGATCGGGCGGGTCTATAATGCCACCCCGGCCATTATGCTGGTACTGGGCGGGGTGATTGTGTCATCCGTCTTTTCAGCTTTAATTTCCTTCGCCAAATATGTGGCGGACCCCTACAACCAGCTGCCGGCAATCGTATTCTGGCTGATGGGCAGCCTGGCATCGGCCCGCTATCAGGATATCGCCGCAGCCGGTATTCCCATGGCTGTGGGTATAGCCGGCCTGCTGGCCATCAGGTGGCGGATTAACGTCCTCTCCATGGGAGATAAGGAAGCCCGCTCCCTGGGCATTAATACGACTTTGAGCAAAGGTATTGTAATATCCTGCGCCACCCTGGCCACAGCCGGGGCTGTCTGCGTAAGCGGCATTATCGGCTGGGTGGGCCTGGTTATCCCGCACATCGGCCGGATGCTGGTGGGCAACGACAACAGGGTGCTGATCCCGGCCAGCCTTTCCCTGGGCGCTTGTTTTATGCTTCTGGTTGATAACCTGGGCCGGGTAATCACCGGTTCGGAAATTCCCCTGGGCATCCTGACAGCTATCGTGGGGGGGCCTTTCTTTGTTTACCTGCTGAAAAAAACAAAAGGAGGCGGCTGGTAAAATGTCATTACTCGAATTAAAAGGCGCCTCCTTCGGCTATAACCAGCAGGATATATTCACAGACATTTATTTTAAAATAGACAAAGGCGAGATCTTTTGTATTATAGGCCCCAACGGCTGCGGCAAGACCACTCTTCTGGATTCGATCCTGGGGATATTAAGGCTCAAGCGGGGCGACATCCTGATTAACGGCGGCAGCATGCAAAAAATGCGGCCCCATGAAATAGCCAGGCAGATCGCCTATATACCCCAGGCCCATAACAAAACCTTCCCCTACACCGTCCTGGATGTTGTCCTCATGGGCCGGGCCGCTTATACCGGGATCTTTTCTTCGCCTTCCGAAGATGACGTTGTTATTGCTGAAGAAGCCCTGGCCCTGGTAGGCCTGACCAGGTTAAAAAGCAGGCCCTACACCCAGCTCAGCGGCGGGGAGGGCCAGCTGGTGATGATCGCCAGGGCGCTGGCTCAGAAAACACCGCTGCTGATCATGGATGAACCCACTGCCCACCTGGATTTCAAACACGAACTTACCGTGTTGGAAACAGTTGTGCAACTGATTAACGACACCGGGCTGTCCATCATCATGGCGACCCATTTCCCCAACCATGCTTTTTATTTTGAAAACAACAACATTAAAACATCGGTTGCTTTAATGGACCAAAAAACCTTTTCCCAGGTGGGATCCCCAGGCGATGTTATCTCCGAAAAGAATTTAATGACCCTGTATGAAATCAACGCCAAAGTAGTGGCCTGCCCCATCGGCAACGGCGGGCAACTAAAGCAGATTATCCCTATCAGTACCATATCCTGATTTCCGAAAATGCTGTAAAACAGCCAAACATATTAAAGAAAGGGGATACGGCGTTTACCCCCTGTCTAGAAGAAGGGGCGCCAGACGCCAAAAAAATCAATGAACACAAAAAAACCAGCGTTTGCTTGGATCTTAACGGTCTGCCTGCTGGTATTGCTGGTTGCCGGCTGTACGCCGGGCAACCCGCCGGGCAGCGGGACCGGCACATCCCCGGAGGGCGCCCGGGGTGCTGTTACAGTAACTGACTTTAGCGGGCGGCAGGTGGCGGTCCCGGACGAAGTGGAAAGGATTGGCTGTCTGTACGCCTTCTCCGGGCATGTGGTGACCATGCTGGGCCGGGGTGACGACATTGTCGCCGTTGTAGAGGGATTGAAGAGGGACGCGCTTATGCGGGAGATGTGTCCGCACATAGGCGACGCCCTGGTGCCCGCCTCCGGCGGTGCAGTTAATGTGGAAGAGCTGCTAAACGCCGGACCCGACCTGGTCTTTGTCAGGTCGGAAACCGCTGCCAACGAAGGAGAGGCGGCCAAGCTGCAGAAAACCGGCATCCCCTACCTGGTTGTCGATTACAGGAATATGAAAGAACAGATGTACATTGTGGAAATGATCGGCCAGGCTATAGGAAAGAAAGAAAAGGCGCTGCAATATAATGAATATTACCAGAGTTGTATCGACAGGGTGCAGGAGCGGGTGCGGAACATCCCGCCGGATGAAAAGGTCAGGGTGTATCACTCCATCAATGAAGCCACCAGGACCGACGCCAGGGATACGCTGCCGGCAGACTGGACGCAAACAGCCGGGGTGATCAACGTTTCTGTCAATGAGGAGCTTAAATTTTTAGAAGACAAGTATTTCGCGGGACTGGAGCAAATATTGCTGTGGAACCCGGATGTTATTTTAGTAAATGAAACTGGTGTGGCTGATTATATTATGAATAACACCCAGTGGTCGTCCTTGAGTGCGGTCAAGAACCACAAGGTATACCAGATGCCGGTGGGGATATCCCGCTGGGGGCACCCCGGTTCCCTGGAAACCCCGCTCGCCATCCTGTGGACCGCCAAAACCCTCTATCCGGATCTGTTCACAGACATAAACATGGCGGCGGAAACTAAATATTTTTACCGGGAGATATTCAACTACCCTATAACTGACCAGATGGTCACCCGGGTTTTACAAGGCCAAGGGATGAGGGCGCCGAAAGGCGAGACCAACTAAAACACCACGTTGGAATTATAAGGGGGGTATTATATATGCGGTTGCTCGTGTGCATCGACGATACAGATAACCTGGAGAGCATCGGCACGGGAAAACTGGCTTATCAAATAATCGGTGTTATAGAAGAGCGCGGGTGGGGCAAGTGCGACGTAATCAGCCGCCACCAGCTTTATGTCCACGACGAGATCCCCTATACTTCACATAACAGTTCCATGTGTTTCGGGGTAAACCTGGACGGAACCAGCCTGGACCATTTAATCAATTACACCGCTGATTTTTTAACCCGGGAAAGCGCTGCAGGCTCGGACCCGGGCCTGTGCGTGGTTATACCGGAACAACTAAAGGAGCCCGGACGGCTGATTGAATTTGGTTTCAGAGCAAAGGGCACTGTTTTAACCAAGAAAGAAGCCTACCAGTTAGCCGGCCAGCTGGGCGTACACCTGTCCGAGCACGGCGGCACCGGCGGGGGTGTTATCGGCGCCTTGGCCGGCACCGGCCTGCGCCTCAGCGGCAACGACGGCCGTCTCCGGGGCAGGCTCCAAATCGGCAAAATCAATGATGAGGTTTCAGTGGGCGAGGTTAAGTCCCGGACCATTGTGAACATTGTGCAAAGCCTGGAAGGTCAGATTTTGAACGACCATGACCTGGTCAGGCTGGGTGAGAAAGTCAAGGCGGTTTTAATGGGCGGCAGGGTTGTAATGCCGGTGTATCCCACCTGCGGCGGCAACGGCGGCGCCCGCTGGCAAACCTGCACCAAAGAACAACTTAAAATTTTTTAGTTAAAGCCCGGCACTTGGGACATACAATCACAGCACAGGGAAAGCTTGTATTGATTTTGCATTGCCAAGGACCTAAATGGTGGGGAAAAAGCTTTTTAGGGAACCTGGAATATGGGGAGAACTTCCGGGTCCCCCCGGATGTAAATGTTTTAAAGATTGAGTTAAATAGCGTAACACAAATCATTTCGAATAAAGAGAATAGCGGCAACAGGCCTTTCCCGGTGAAGGGCTTTTTTTATTAAGCCTGCAAATCATGCCGTCCAAAAATCCGGGCCGGCACCCCGCAAACCAACACGGGCAAAGATTTTCCAGCCCCGGGTAAAAAGCAAATGACCCGGGAGCCAGGGACCCGGGGCGCCTGCCTCAGCCGGCCAATAATAATCGCCTTACGGTAACCTTTTGTACCGCCGGAATCATATTATACATTACCTAAAAGCCCTGACCAGGCGGGTTGCGGAACCCAATTTATGTGAGGTGATTGCAATGAATTACACTGTGCAAAGCGGGGACACCCTGTTTCTTATCGCCCGCAGGTTTGGCGTAACTCTTGACGCGATAATAGCAGCGAACCCGGGGATTAAGGATCCGGCTCTAATTTATCCGGGACAAGTCATTACTGTCCCAACAAGCGGTGGGGAAGGCGGCGAGGAACCAGGCATACCGGGTGAAAAACCATTGAATTTTATCTCTATTTCACTTGTGGGCGGCGGTGCAGTGCAGGGCTCTGCCAGTGTGCCTGTAAATCCAAAGTTTATATTGAATTTCGATAAAAACGTTGTTAGTGATTCTGTCTGGGAGAATAACAGGAAAAGTTTCAGTCTTCAATCCCAGAATGGGGAAAATATACCTATTAATGTGACCAGAATACCCGATACTGTGGACTTTTCCCAGAGACAAAATATTTTTATTCAACCCCAGAAGCCCCTTACTCCGGGGACCGCATATAATTTAAAAATTTCCCCCGGCTTGAGATCGAAAGCTGATGTAACACTGGGCAGGGCTGTAACAATTAATTTCAGGGTAAGTGGTCAGGCCCTGGGATAATGCCTTATCAGGGTTTACCAGATGTTATGAATGTCATGGATAACAAAATAATTTAAGAGGATAGATGCATGGCGCTTATTCGTGAACGAGAAAGTAAAAGGCTGCACGTTAAAAGCAAGCTGATGGGCGAATCCCTGGTGGGCAGGGAATTTCTGCAAAGCCTGGAATACCGGGAAACATTTCGGGTTTTTCCGGATGTGAGCGTTCTAAAAGTGGGCGGACAAAGTATCACCGACATGGGAGCCGGGGCGTTACTGCCTGTTGTTAAAGAGATTGCAGAAAATGCCGGGCGGCATAAAATAATCGTATCCACCGGCGGCGGCACCAGGTCCCGCCATGTGTATTCCATAGCCATGGATCTGGGTATGCCCACCGGTATTATCGCCAGGTTGGGCCAGAGTGTTTCCGAGCAGAATGCCCTGATGCTGACCATGCTGCTGGGTCCCTACGGTGGAATCAAAGTCGGACATGATGATCTTACCAAGCTCGGCGCTTATTTCATCCAGGGCTGTATCCCTGTCATCCACGGCATGCCGCCGTATGGTTATTGGGAACACCCGCCGGAAGCAGGCCGCATTCCCAGCAACCGCACGGATGTGGGCGCTTTTTTGCTGGCCGAGGTGATTGGCGCCAGGCAGTGTATATACATAAAGGATGTAGATGGCTTATATACGGACAACCCGAAAGTAGATCCCAATGCTGAATTTATACCAGTCATCGGCGCCGGAGAATTAGCAGCCAGGGACCAGGACGACCTGGTGGTGGAAAGGGTTGTACTGGAACTGCTGAACCGCTCTCAGAATATCAACCGCATCCAGATCATCAACGGGCTCACAGAGGGCAACATCACCAGGGCTTTAAACGGGGAACATGTAGGGACAATTATTTACCAGGATAAATAACAGGCTTTGTTGGAATTGCAGGTGCATCTTCAGTGGCAGCCGGCCGGCCGAAGCCGGTTCCGTCACAAGGAAAGGTCTGGAGATAAGAAATAAGGGATCTCAGGCAATTCAAAAAGCCTGCTCCATAGAGCCCCCTATCCCTTAATCTAAATTCACTAAAATGTACAACATCATGGGTAATTTTGCAACCCGGCCAACCGGTATAACCCGGCTGGCCTTTTAATTATGCATTATTGAATTTCTTGACAAGTGATCAATGGATGCGTTAGCAGTCCTTTTAAGGGGCAGACTGGCAACGCATTACAAGCATGCGGGTTTGCCGCAGGCGATTCTCCATTTGCGGGTAGGAATTATGGCCGGCCATATTGAACTATAATATAGTCGAAATACAGGTTATATTGCGGCAGCAGAGGAATTATCCCCCGCCGCAGGATAGGGGGTACTGATTACGGCTCAAGAAGGAACAGGAAGTGCAGCCAGGCCGGCGCAAAAAATCGGCAACCGTTTTGACAGGTATGAGGTTGCCGGCGCATTCGGCGATATTGGAACACTGATCCCCTTTGTCATCGGTTATATCATAGTTACCGGAATAGACCCCCTGGGCATTCTATTTACCTTCGGTGTAATGCTGATCTGCATCGGTTTTTATTATAAAACGCCTGTTCCGGTACAACCCATGAAAGCTATCGGCGCCGCCGCGGTTACCCAGATGTCCTCCGTTACCTCCGGCATGGTCTGGGGGGCGGGTATTTTTACGGGTATCTTCTGGCTGGCCATGGGGCTGACCGGGGCGCTGGAAAGAGTCTCCAGGCTTATTTCCAAACCCGTTGTGAGGGGCATTGTTCTGGGCCTGGGACTGTCGTTTATGGTGCAGGGAATCCGGATGATGCAATCCGATCTAATTGTGGCCTTAATCGCGTTGTTATTAACATTTGCGCTGCTTGCCAACAAGCGTGTCCCTGCCATGTTTGTGCTGATCCTGATGGGAGTGGCCGCAGCCCTGGTCAGGGAACCGGGGCTATACCGGGAGTTTTCTACCATCCATTTTGATTTTCAGCTGCCCCATTTTATGCTGGGTCAGGTATCGTGGCAGGACTTCGTAAAGGGCGCAATAATCCTGGGCATCCCCCAGATACCATTAACTTTCGGCAACGCAGTAATAGCCGTTACTGCTGAAAACAACAGGCTGTTTCCGGAACATCCGGTAACTGAAAAGAAAATAGCTATTTCCAAGGGAATTATGAATCTTTTTTCGCCGCTGTTTGGCGGCGTCCCCATGTGTCACGGGGCAGGCGGCATGGCCGGGCATGTCCGTTTCGGCGCCCGGACCGGCGGCGGTCCGATTATACTGGGAATAATCCTTTTAGTCACTGCCCTTTGCTTCAGCAGTTCGGTAATGCTGATATTCAATATTTTCCCATCAAGCGTGCTGGGTGTTATCCTGTTCTTCGCCGGGCTGGAACTGGCTATTTCAGCCCGAGATGTAAAAAAGGAAAAGGGCGGTTATTATATACTGCTGGTTACCGCCGGTTTTGCCTTCTGGAATATGGGCGCCGGCTTTGTGGCGGGCATTGTCATGCAGGAATCGCTGAGAAAAGTTTACAAGGACCAAGCAAAGTAAGTGTCTGTTTTTTGGGCCCATTGGGCATTTAGAACGCAAGCGTTTATCTAATGTACGCATGTGATTTGTCCCACTCCCCTGGGATCATACCTGCCATCCCTGGGGAATTGATGACAGTACATCGCTGCCCCCATCAATACCGTTGTACCACCCCCTTGTACACTGGCTACAGGCGGAATGCCTTCCTGGGGCTAAATCCATAATTTAAGGGAACTTTAATTTTTTAGCAATAATTAGTTAATGTTTGTCAGATATCATTTTTTAAAAAGGAGGGATTAACTAATGATCCATTTTAAACCCAGTGAAATCGCTCAAATAGCTATGAAAATTGAAAAGAACGGTCTGGCGTTTTATGAGGCCCTGGCCAAAAGAACAAGGGAGGGAGAAACCAAAACTCTGTTCTCCTTTATGGCCAAGGAGGAGGCTGCGCACTACGCGACATTTGAAAAGTTTAGCGACAAGTTTGCCGACTACGAGATTCCCGCAGGGTTTGAGGACGACTACGAGGAATATGTGCAGGATCTGGTCAATAGCAATGTATTTGCCGGAGACATTAATGCGGCTGAATTGGCCGGCAAAGTGAATTCACCCCTGGAGGCCATTGATTTGGCGCTGAATTTTGAAAAAGATTCCATCGTGTTTTTCGGCCTGTTTAGAAATTTGGTCCTGCCGGAAGAGAAATTTGCAGTGGATGAACTGATAAATGAAGAGTACAAACACATCAAAATGCTGCTGCAGATTAAGAAAAATATCACTGAAACCAGGGAAGAGTTCTATATTACCAAAGGTGACTGGGATTCCGAAAGGCAATAGTTGTTGCAATTAAGGCTCTGGCCTTGCCATTAAGGGACCTGGCCTTGACCATTCCCACCTTTCTCTGAAAATATTTGCCCGGGTTGCCTTTTTGCCCTGGGAAAGGACTCCCTGCCGCACAAGCGGCCTTAAAAAGACCAGGACCGTTTTTAATAATACGGGGCGTAAAAAAATGTTGCAGGACCGGCTCCCCCTTGCTTACTTCTTTATTGGTATCATTGTTCTTTCACCTGACCCCAATACATAGCCCGATCCAGTGAAACAATGATTTTGCGGGACCACATCCTTTTGAGCTAGTTTAATAAACCATCTTCCCTGTTTTAGGCCGGAGCCGGACAATGGCCCAAACCCGGGCGGAAATATGGAAAACATGGGAAAAATGGTGCCCTTAGCCCGCAAAGCGCTATACCCCGGACATTTTACAGGAGCACGGTTTTCTTGGTGGGCAATGCCCACCTTTTTTATGGGCCGGATATTTGTTTTACAACTCCAGTTCAAAGGGATTAAAGTCGCTGTCCCTCTCAAGTATCACTAATAAAACGCTCTGCCAGCATGGCCCAGTCCTCCAAAAATTGTTTTCTTAGATTTGGTCTTCTTCTTACCGCCAAGGGGTGATAGGAAACAATTGTCGGGTATCCCATTAAATAATGCCATCTCCCCCGTAAATCCTTCACATGGACCTCCTTGTTTTCAAACATCCGCTGAACGACGGTGTCGCCTAAACAAACAATGAATTTAGGCCGGATAGTCTTGATTTGTTGTTCCAGAAATGGTTTGCTGAATGCCCTTGCCTTTTCTTTATCATAACGGCGCAGGGGTCTGCATTTTAATAAGTAGGTCAAATAAATGTTATCCGCCGTCAAATTTACTTGATGTATGGCTGCCTGAAGTGTTGCCCTCGTTCCGCAGACATATTTAATGCCCGCATTATCTTCCCGGGCTCCCGGATTATCTAAAATAACAACAATAGGCGCTTTGGGGTTTCCTTCTCCCCAGATAACTCTCGATTTTGGTGTGCACACTTCACACTCAGCATAATTCCTTGCTTTTAAAGGTATTTTGTCCTCGGGCCAAATAACCGGTACATAGTCAGGATCCATGTTATTCTCCCCCCCCCTGGCAAAAGATGGTTTTACTATACTTATATTTTATTAACTGGTAATGTCTAACAAGAAAGAAGAGCAGTTTCAACAGCATTACCGGATTTATTAATATTATTACAATGTTTTAGAAATAAATTTTTAATCTGTTTTATTTATTGTGTTATTATAAACATATAATTGTCCAGGCCTTAATTCAGCCAAAAACGAAGGGAGGGATTGGATGCTAAAGGAATTTAAAGAATTTGCTATGCGGGGAAGTATGGTTGATTTAGCTGTGGGTATCATTATCGGCGCCGCTTTCGGAAAAATTGTCACTTCATTGGTTAATGACGTAATAATGCCGCCCATAGGTCTTCTGCTTGGCAAAGTTGACTTCTCCAACCTTTTTGTAAATTTAAGCGGCGAAAATTTTGCAACGCTGGCCGAGGCCAAGGAAGCTGGTGCAGCGACAATAAACTACGGCCTATTCTTGAATACTGTTATAGACTTCCTAATTGTTGCTTTTGTCATCTTTATGGTTATCAAGCAGATGAACCGCTTGAAGCGCCAGGAGGAAGCCCCGGCGGCACCCGTGACAAAGGATTGCCCGTTCTGTTTTACAGATATACCGGTTAAGGCTACGAAATGCCCCAACTGCACCGCCGATATATAAAGGTAGCCCGATAAACTGTTAAGGCGGGTGAGTTATGTTGAGTAAGGCCCAATTTTACTTGTCCGCAGCGATAGTTTTTGCTTTAATCGTAGCTATATTCGCGATACAAAATATCGAAAAAATGTCTATTTCCTTTTTATTCTGGGAAATTAAAGAGGTTTCCAAGGTAATTATCATCCTGGCCTCCACAGCGTCCGGCGTATTGGTTATGCTGTTTTTAGGTTTTGTGTGGTCATTTAAGAAAACAAGACATATCCGGTCGCTGGAAGCCGAATTAAGGGAATTGAAGAAAAAAATAGATGAAACCGCCGGATCCGGTGGGGAACCTGCCGTGGGGGACCGCCACCAGGCCCAGTGTTGATTGAAAATATGAATTTAATTGGGAAACCCTGCGGCAGGGGTTTCGTTTTATCAAAACAGCAGATAAATCCTTTAAACCATCGTTAACCCGGTGGTGCGGACATAGAACGCTGCTACTTCCTCAACATGGTTTTGATTTTATCGATTACCCGGCTGCCAATCATATCGTCAGCCGATCCAATGATGTGCTGTACCAATTCCAGCACATCCCGTTCCCCGGCCCAGTGTTTCCTGACCAGTTCGGGGTCGGTTTCGTTTATTATGCTGTGGAGGATATAAGCCGCCACGGCCAGATCATCCAAATATCCGATGGGCCCCAGCAATGCTTCGGGGATAAGATCGATGGGACTGATAAAATAGGCCACCCCCAAACCGAGCCTGGCCTTGTAAGTGCTGGGGATCGCGGGGTCCAGGGTCAGCTTGACCAGCAGGTGAAACAGGTCGGGAACTGCCAGGATATAATCGGCCCACCGGTATTTGCTGCCCTTTCCAGTCTGCACCCAAGTTTGAATCCGATTCCTCAGCAATTGGTAAAAGTCAAAATGTTTCGCTTGCACAAATAGCCCCCTCCTCGCGTTTTGCGGTTATAGCAAGCACACTTATATTATTATATCCGTTAGCGAAGAGGGCATGTAGTACTTCCTTGGATTACCTTTTGTGCTTTAAACAAAACGAAGGGAGCGGATATAAGAATGAAAAATACCGATCTACTGGTAATCGGGGGCAGCGCCGGGGGTATCCTTACTGCCACCATGGCGCGAAAAGCTTACGGGGACATCGACATTACCCTGATCCGCGAAACCAAAACTGTCATGGTTCCGTGCGGGATACCATACATCTTTGGCACCCTGCATGATTCCAAAAAAAATATCATTCCGGATGCCATGCTGAACAACGCCAAGGTCAACCTGATCATCGACACCGCGCTTGAAATAAACAGGGAAAAGAAAACAGTGGCAACAAAGGAAAACGGGCTGATTGGATACAAAAAACTAGTTATTGCCGCCGGTTCCTTACCTATCATTCCGACATTTATTCCGGGCCATGATCTGGACAACGTGTTTCCCATATTAAAAGGCCAGGATTATTTAGACAACATCCTTAAGAAACTGGAGTCAGCCCAAAATGTTGCCGTAATTGGGGGAGGCTTCATCGGGGTTGAATTTGCGGAACAAATAAGATTAATGGGTAAGAACGTCACGTTGATCGAAATGGCGGAATCCTGTCTGTGGCAGGCCTTTGACAAAGAATATACTGATGATATTGAGCGTCTGTTAAGTGAAAACGGCGTTAACGTGATGACCAGCACCAGGGTCAACAAAATACTGGGTGAAAAGTCCGTAGAGGCAATAGAATTAGGGGATGGCAGGACAATCCCTGCGGATATAGTAATCCTGGGGTTGGGGATGAAACCTAACGGCGCTTTGGGCCAAGATTGCGGACTGGCACAAAACGCCAAGGGCGCAATTTTAGTTGATCAGTATATGAGAACAAGTGACCCGGATATTTTTGCGGTCGGCGACTGCGCGGAAAAGAAATGTTTCTTTACAGGAAAAGACGTGCCGCTGCTGCTGGCCTCCACCGCGGCGATGGAAGCCAAGATAGCTGGCAGCAATGCCTTCCAGCTGAGATTAATCCGGGCCAACAAAGGCACCATAAGCACGTTTTCCACCAAAATGTTCGGGAAAACCTATGCGGCGGCCGGTCTTACGGTAGCCAGGGCAAGGCAGGAAGGTTTCACCATCATGATCGGCGAGTTCAAGACCATGGATCGTCACCCGGGCTCTTTGCCCGAGGCGCAGGAAGTCAATATCAAACTGCTGTTCTCCAAGTGCTCCGGCATTATCCTGGGGGCTCAGATTTCCGGCGGGAATACAGTTGCCGAGATAATTAACATTTTAAGCCTGGCTATTCAAAAAAATATTACGGCCACGGAACTCAACACCTTCCAGGCCGCAACACATCCTCTGGTTTCACCGTCACCCATCGCCTACCCTATCAATGCGGCCGCTATGAACGCCATAGCAACCAACTGCAGCCATCTCAACGAAGGGTTGGTAATTTAATTCAAGTGTTTGCAAACTGTTCCACACAACTTTAAAATCCGCCTTTCGCCGAGTTACATCCTGAAAATGTTGGAGTATAATTATCCGCCGGGGAACCCGGCGGATATCTACGCGATGGATCAGAAACTAGTTAATCTACCGGTGAGCCAACATAAATTTGCCGGCGGAAGCGTATGGTCAGGCAGTACATCCCCCCACTCCCGGCGTACCGCAAACAATACCTGTTGGTGCTGCGGTAGCCGTGGCGGAGAATGTGAGGGGAATTTGGACGCAAATGCTCTGACTAACCGTAAAAGTACACACCTCAACCGATGTCCCGGTACATGCTCCTATTTCCGGGGCGCCCACACAAAAAGAATCTATTGTTCCCACCAGTACGTTTGGGGTAATGGTAACTTCAGCCTGTACGCACACCGTTTCGCTAACAGTTGTGGGACATTCTTGGATTTGTAAAGCTTTAAAACTTGTATCCGACACGAAACAACACACCTTTCTTTTTTTATGGTATATTGTATGCGGGTAAAAATGGAAATGGGATTACTTTTGTAAAATTTACCACACGGTGAAACTCCCCCCAATGTTTTAATTGTTTCCATAGACAAGTTTAATGCTTGTTACCGGCTGTGTTCCTCCTGGCTGGAAGGATAGCCCTAAGCCCGCCCCAACCCGTCAGCAGCCAACGTAATTAATTAAGAAGCCCCGCGGAAAGCAAATATTTGCTTTCCGCGGGGCTTCTTTCATCTTACACCATTTTCTCCCACGGGCAAATAAGTTGATTAACGCAAGACATTATTTAAAACACGAGTTTCCCCTACCGCTTTCGGCACAGGCGCCGGCCTGTTTAAAAAAGTAATCAGCGGGCTAAGAAACCTTGTTTCCGGCCGGCTGAATGATCAAACTGCCGCTTCTATCGTTTTTAAGGCTAGTGGGCAAAAGATCAGGATTGAAGCCCTAAGGCCGGTTTGGTATAATTGCAGCAAGGAGGTTGATTATGTCACATAATAGACCTGGTCCAATAGGCGGCAATATCAAGTGTTCCTGTAAAGGTTATAATCTTGATAAACTTTTGCAACCTAATATTCTGATCCTGCTGGCGGAAAGGAATCTCCATGGTTATTCAATTATTAAAGAGCTTGAAAATAAAAATCTTTTTTTGGGGGAAAAAGCAGATCATACCGGTGTCTACCGGGCGTTAAAGACTTTGGAAGAAAAAAACCTGGTCCTTTCCGAATGGCATGTTGATGATGCCGGCGCAGCCAAAAAAGTATACACCATAACCTGCGACGGGCGTGAATGTATGGAAAACTGGATTAAAACCCTGGAAGCCTACAAAAAAACAATTGATACGGTAATTAATGACGGCAGGGATGCCCTGAGCCGCTCCTCTGCGGCTGAGAACAGGGCGAACAAGGATGCGTCATTCTTGAATAATCTGGAACTGATTAAAAGAGCAAAGGAAAACGCTTTGGCCGAAAAAGTGCTGGATAGAGAAAGCATCATAGCGCTTTTAAGTATTAAGCCCAACTCCGAAGAAGGCAAAATATTAGGGGAGGCTGCCAGGGACGTCGCCTCGGCAGTATGCGGGAACAAGGCTTATTTATGGGGGGCGATAGGGCTTGATTACAGGGCCTGCCCGATGAACTGCAGGTATTGCTCGTTAGGAGAAAGCTGGGGAATTGTCCAAGAAGAAAGTGAATTCACAGAGCGGGAAGTTATTGAAATAGCCCGAAAATATGTCAGGGAAGGCATCAGATGGATTGTGCTGCGCACTACGCAGTTTTACAGCCTGGAAAAGATTATAGCCTTAGTCCGGAAAATCAAAAAGGACGTGCCCGGCGATTATGAACTTGTGGTGAATACCGGTGAACTTGATGAGAAAGCTCTAAAAAAAATGGGCGACGCCGGACTGGGATTCGTATACCATACTTTAAGGCTGAGGGAAGGAATAGATACAAAGTTTAACCCGAAAGACAGACTTGCCACCTTGGAAGCAGTCAGGAATTCGTCTATGAAACTGGTGTCTCTTGTGGAACCTGTCGGTATAGAGCACACGAATGAAGAAATTGCTGATTCCCTGCTGAACATTATCAAATATAAAGCGGCGGTAACCGGCGCCATGGGAAGAGTCCCGGTGAAGGGAACTCCCCTGGGCGAGATCCCCGAAATACCCGAAGCTAGACTGGCCCAAATAATCGCGGTAAGCCGTCTGACAGCAGGCTTTAATGCACCTGATATATGCGTGCACAAAGCTTCGGAACTGGCTATAAGCTGGGGAGCTAATGTGGTTGTTGTGGAAATGGGCGCCATACCAAGGGACAACTGCCGCTTCAGTTCAGAAACTGAATGGAATGATTTTAAACCAGGTAAGGCCAAGAAATGGTTTAAGGAAAATGGCTACAAAGTATTTTCAAAAAAAGAGGAAGGAAGAAAGGACGAAATGGAACCATGAAAAGAAGAATAATAATGCTTTTTTTATCCCTGACGCTGGTCTTTAGCTTGACCGGCTGCGGCGGCACGGCGGGGAAAGACGCATCTATGCCAGCCAGGGTGGGAACATGGAAAACCGCCCAGACCATCCAGCCTTTTTTTTATCAGGACTATCTGGCAGCCAATGATGTTGTTGAGGTAATTCCGTTTACGAATCCGGGGGATATGAAGACCGCTTTGCTGGCAGGCAGTCTGGATATGTGCGGAACAACTCTGGTTACGGCGATTACCGCCGCCTCCAAGGGCGAGCCCGTAGTTGTGGTATGCGGGTTGTCCAACAAATGTTCGGCGCTGGTTGTTGGCCGGGATTCAAATATCAAAACGGCAGCTGATCTTAAAGGCAAAAAAATCGCTTACGTGCCGGGGACAATGCATCATTTGCTATTGCTTGAAGCCTTAACTGGAGGTGGAATTGATCCGCAAAACGATGTTGAACTGGTTAGAATAGATTTCTTCGATATGGGTCAGGCTCTGGCGCAGGGAAATGTCGACGCCTTCTACAGCGGTGAGCCCTACCCTTCTGTTGCTGTTGCCGAAGGGTACGGCAGGATACTTCAATATCCCGGTGACAATGAGGGCTTTGGCATTATCAATAGCGCCATGATTACCACAAAAGATAAAATCAAGGATCATCAGGAAATGATTCAAAAACTTGTAACTGCCCATGTAAATGCAACAGAGTACTTAAATAAGGATAAAGGCGCCTGGATTGATAAAGCTGCCGAGTTTGGAACGAACAGAGATGTTTTAGATGTTTCCCTGGATAATATCGAGCTATTCTGGAATTTCGACGGGCATTATTTGGATGGTGTCAGGCGCCTGGCCCAGCGGATGAAGGAGCAAGGCTTAATTAGCGAAGTTCCCGATATGGACGGCATGTTTGAGCCGGCTTTTATTAAAAAGGCTGAAAAGGACTTAAAATAATGAAAAAAAAGGGTCATAGTATAGATCCCCTGGGCTTTGTTTTACCGCTGGTTTTTCTTATTGTTTGGTATTCTGCCACCGCCGGTGGCAGGGTACCTTCTTATTTATTGCCCGGCCCCGAAAGATTCCTGCGTTCTTTTGTTGATTTTGCCGCGGGAACGGCTCATCTTTCCCCCTATTCCGGAACCTTGATGGGGAATTTGACAGCGAGCTGCATTCGCGTTTTCTGTGGTTTCGGTATCGCGGCCTTCTTCGGCCTTGTACTAGGTTTTCTGACTGGCAGAATCGGATTGATAAAACGCTTCCTGGAACCAACAGTTAATCTGATAAGGGCGGTACCTGGCATCGGCTGGCTGCCAATAGCTATGGTTTGGTTTGGGGTTGGGGAAAAAACGACGGTTTTCCTGATAGCATTGGCAGCTTTTTTCCCCATCTACATCAACGCCGCCCACGGCGCCACGGAGGTCCCGCTCTTGTTGATAAGAGCAGGCCGGATGCTGGGCGCAAACAAAATAGAACTATGCAAAAGTGTGATCTTGCCATCGGCAATCCCTTCCGTTGTGGTGGGTCTGAGACTTGGCCTGGGCGTTTCATGGGCCTATCTGGTTTTGGGAGAGCTGACCGGTGTCTCGAAAGGACTTGGAGCCGTAATGATGGATTCAAGAATGCTGGGCCAAATTGAATTGATACCGGTGACTATGGTCTGCATTGCTGTTCTTGGTAAACTTACAGATATGCTGCTGCTCTATTTTTACGGTATGATTTATCCATATCCTGCAGGTGGAGTGAAATAACATGGCCAAAGAGTTGGTTTTACAGAAAGTTGGAAAGAGGTATTTTTTGCCGTCGGAAGCCGACGGCTTGAAGGTTCTGGAGGATATTTCATTTGAAGTTGAGCAAGGTGAAATAATTGCAATTTTAGGCCCCAGCGGTTGCGGGAAATCAACGCTGTTAAATATTGTTGCAGGCTTTGAAAAACAAGACAGCGGCCGGGTGTTATTTATGGGAGAACCAATATGCGCCCCGTCTCCTCAAAGGGGAGTGGTATTTCAGTCAGCTGTCCTCTTCCCGTGGCTTACCGTATATCAAAATGTTGCTTATGGGTTAAAGTTGCAAAAAAGAGATATTAATAATATTAAAAAAAAGTGCGGTGAATTTATTAAGCTGGCAGATTTGGAGGGATTCGAAAATTATTATCCTGATCAGCTTTCCGGCGGCATGCAGCAGCGTGTAGCCCTGGCCAGGGTGCTGGTTTTGGAACCGCGGGTGCTACTAATGGACGAACCCTTTGCAGCCTTGGACGCCCAGACGCGTACGGCAATGCAGCAACTGCTGCTCTCTATAACAGAAAAGATCAGTTCCACTATTTTATTTGTTACCCATGATGTCGAGGAAGCATTGATTCTGGCTGATAAGGTCTTTGTTATGAGCAGGCGGCCAGGCCGGATAACGCGCGAATTAATAGTCCCTTACAGCAGGCCGAGGGCGCTTACATTAACCGGAAGCGCTGATTTTTCAAAAATGAAAAACGAGATTATGGGGTTTTTGTTTGATCTTTGAGAACGTAAAAATTTACCTTTCTTTAGTTGTTTTTTCCTTTCATAATCCCCTGGTATTTTCCGGCCCCGGATGGAAGTAACAAGGGCGCGGGTGTGGTTCCGGCTTTCCCCCGGGCAATCAAAGCCGCCCCGAGGGCGCCGGCCAGGTGGGATTCCGGTACGGTGATGATTGCCAGGCCTAGTTCACGGACGAGGCACTCCCTGACTCCCTCATTTTTTGCCACCCCGCCAGTGAAGGTAATCCGGTTCCCCCGGCCCAGCCGCTCCGCCATCGCGGCCACCCGGGTGGCCACAGAGCGGTGGATGCCCGCGATAATCCGGTCCTTGCCGACACCCTGAGCTAATAGGCTAATTACCTCCGACTCGGCAAAGACGGTGCACATGCTGCTGATTTGGGCCGGTTCGGCGCCGCGCGCCAGGCCGGCAAGCTCGCTCACGTCACAGCCCAGGGCGGTGGCCATCACCTGTAAAAACCGCCCGGTGCCGGCCGCGCACTTGTCGTTCATAACAAAGTTGGTTACGTTTCCCGCGCCGTCCGTGAGGATCACCTTACTGTCCTGGCCGCCGATATCAATCACCATATCCGTTCCCTCCACCAGGTAGTGGGCGCCCCTGGCGTGGCAGGTGATCTCCGTGACCGCCTTGTCAATGAAAGATAGCGCCACCCGGCCATAACCGGTGCCAATAATCACATTGATATCCCCGCGGTTCAGGCCACATTCTCTTAAAAGCCTTTCCAAAGCCTGCTCCCCCGCCTCCCTCGGGCTATAGCCCGTCGGCATAACCACGCTTTGCCAGGCGTCGTCACTGAGCAATACCGCCTTAGTCATGATCGACCCAACATCCAGTCCAACCGTATGCAAAACGCAAAACCTCCCACTGCAAGTTCTAAAACCACTTAAATATGCCTTCCAACCGCCATTTCTAACGCATAAATGAAGACCAATCCTTTCCGGTTATCCCCCTGGACATGCTCGTGGGCTAAAATATTTTGCCCCCTTATGTCCTGCCTAAATTTATATTAAAAAGGCGCATCCGTCACATTCTACTCTGTTACAAATTAACACTATCTATTATAAAGCATAATTTTATCACATGTGATATATCAAATAATTTTATCTAATATTGGACCTGCATAATAGTTATTTATACTGGCTGGTCCGGAATTTTGCCGGCCGGAAGGTCCGGTTTTTTTGCTTTAAACAATTTGCACAAAACAGCAAGAATTCAGCAGCCGGTGAAATAGGTATTCTATTATGCGCGGTTTTGTAATGCGCCGTTACAGCTGCGCATGTGTTTAATTGAGCCGCAATCCCTTTTACTTCCTGCGTCAATAATATTAAATTATCTTATCAGCTAAGAGTAATCGATAAAAACATTGAATCAGTTAAATAAAGGACATTTATATTTAACGTCAAATTTTACAAACCAGCATAAGTTTGGGACCCTTTTATATTGCAAGTCCAGTGACTAATCAAATTTAATTAAAAGGAGATATGCTGCTATGGTTGATCATCGTAAAATGTGGGAATCCCTTGGAATCGACCTGGAATCACACGACCAGCTGATGGACGTACTGCCGACTTACTACGGCAGTGTTTACATGAGCCAGGAAAACAGGCCGGAGAGCATGGAGTATTTTGATTTTGTGGTCAGTGAGGTGCACGGCCAGCGCATTCAGGAGCTGCAGGACCATAAGGCTGCGGGCGGCAAGGTCATCGGCGCTTTTTGTGTTTACGTCCCGGAAGAAATTGTGCGCGCTGCCGGCGGGATTCAGGTCGGCTTGTGTTCAGGGGTGGAGATAGGCACAGCTCAGGCGGAAAAGGTGTTACCAAGAAATATCTGCCCGCTGATTAAATCCTTCATGGGGTTCAAACTGGGAAAGGTCTGCCCGTATTTTGAGTCCTGCGATATGGTCGTGGGAGAAACAACTTGTGATGGTAAAAAGAAAGCCTTTGAAATATTAAACGACTTTGTGCCGGTGCATGTGATGGAGACACCCCAGATGAAGCGCGAAAAAGACAAAGTCCTGTGGCTGAGCGAGGTGCGGGATTTTTTGGCCACGGTAGAAAAATACACCGGTAATAAGGTTACAAAAGAGTCATTGCGTCAGGCGATAAAGGACACCAACACCAAACGCAGGGCGCTCTTACGTTTAAATGAACTGCGCCGGCACGACCCCGCCCCGATCAGCGGCAAAGACTGCCTTTTGATTGAACAAATCTCCATGTATGACGATGTGCCCCGGTTTACCGCCCAGGTCAACGCCCTTTGCGACGAGCTTGAAGTCCGGGTAAAGGAAGGAAAAGGCGTTGCTGCAGCCGGTGCGCCGCGCCTGATCCTGTCAGGCACTCCGATGGCTTTGCCGAACTGGAAGGCGCCCCATGTTATTGAAACCAGCGGCGCGGTTATTGTAGGCGAAGAAATGTGCACGGGACTCCGCTATTTTGAGAATCTGGTGTCGGAAGAAGGGGCAACCTTGGAGCAAATGGTAGAAGCTATTGCCAGTCGCTATCTGGACATCAACTGCGCCTGCTTTACACCCAATGACGGGAGGATGGAAAGAATAGTTAGTCTGGCCGAAGAAATGAAGGCGGACGGGGTGATCAACTGCACCCTGGCTTTCTGCGACCCCTACCTGGTGGAGGCCTACCGGGTGACCAAGGCGCTCAAAGAGCACAATATCCCCCTTTTAAACCTGGAAACAGATTACGGGCAGGAAGATACAGCACAAATTAAGACCAGGGTTGAAGCTTTCCTGGAAATGCTGGGAAACAGATAAGCGAGGCCATCTAAAAGAATTGGCCGGGTGGATATACATTTAGCTGCCATATACGTACCGGAGGTGTATAGTAATCCAATTACATCCATCCTAAGTATTTATTGTAAAAGGAAGAGAATAATTCAGGGGAGGTACCGCAAATAAAATGATAAGCAAGTACGCAACAGTCTTTTTTTTGTTTCTATCATTCATGTTAGTGTCAGGCTGTGGGCAGCAAGCAAACACTGCTGATAATGCCGCGGCTAAAGAACAATCGATTAAAATAGGAGGTTCCAGCACCCTGGCGCCTACTGTTGCCAAATGTGCCGACGATTTTACGGAAAAGTATAAAACCTGGAACAATGTTGACCCTGGCTTGCCGGAGGAGCAAATTGTTATTTTTGTATCAACCGGAGGTTCTGGTTTCGGTGTTAAGGCGGTTACCGAAGGTACCGTGGATATCGGTTTGACCGCGCGGGATATAAAAGATACTGAGAAAGAAAAAATGCCTGATGGTAAAATTTACAAGTTAGGTACAGATGCCCTGACCATAGCTGTTAACCCCAAAAACCCGGTGCTTCAGGTTAAGCCTGACATCACAACGGAAGAAGTCAAAAAAATTTTTGCCGGTGAAATAAGCACGTGGAAGCAACTTGATGAGAAGCTGCCGGAGCGCCCTATTATTGTCGCTGTCAGAGACTTGGGCGGTGGAGCCAGCCAGGTATTTGACGAGTTGATAATGAAGGGAACGCCTATCGCCAAGGAGGCCCTCCAAATTCCTTCAATGGGAGCCCTTGCCGCTAAAGTAATGGAAAATGCGGACGCGATCGGTTATGTGTCAACCGGGATGGTAGCACAGAACGAAGGCGGCATTAGCGTGCTTAGTGTAGAGGGTATTGCTCCGATATCGGAAAACATAAGCAGCGGAGAATACAAGATCGCCCGCCCACTGTTAATATTCACAAAGGATGAACCCAGCAGGCAGCTGAAGATTTTTATAGACTATCTGATGTCCGAGAAAGGGCGCCAGGTAGTGGAAGAGATGGGGTTCATCCCTGCCGCTAATTAACATCTTACCGGCGCCGCAACAAATGATCAAAATACCTGTGGGTAGTCAAGTAGCAACTACCCACAGGTATTTTATGGGTTGGTGTTATGCGAAGTATAAAAAGCTGTAAGCCAATGGCAGATACTATTGTAAGGCTTACCAGCAAGATTGTGTCCGTCTGCGCCACCATCTTGCTGCTGGCGATTGTTGTTTTTATCGCCAGGGAAAGCTGGCCGGTATGGTCTTCCTATGGATTAAAAATAGTTACCGGGACTGATTGGAATCCTCTCGCCCGCCCCCCCCAGGTGGGCCTGGGGACGATGATTCTAAGCACACTCTGGGTAGCCCTTGGGGCGATGTTTATTGCTGTGCCCCTGGGATTTAGCGGGGCGGTTTTTCTGGCGGAGTTTGCTCCCGCCTGGCTGGCCGGGGTTATCAGGCCGGTCTTGAACATCCTCACCGGCATTCCCTCGGTAGTGTATGGTTTTGTCGGAGCAACGGTTTTAGTAAAGTGGTTTGAAGTTTCTTTTCATGTGGCTAGCGGCGAATCGCTGTTTTGCGCTTCACTGGTCCTGACAGTGATGGTTTTACCGTATATTGTAACCACCTCCGAGGTCGCAATTCGTTCCGTTCCTGCAGAATACAGGCAGGCGGCTCTGGCGCTCGGCGCCTCCAGGCCATATGTGGCGCTCAGGGTACTGCTGCCTTTAGCTAAAAAAGGCCTGCTGGGAGCCCTGATCCTGGGTTTCGGCCGGGCAGCTGGGGAAACAATGGCGGTTTTAATGCTGGCGGGAAACACCTTGCATTTGCCGGCATCATGGTTTAGCAAAGGGGAACCTTTATCCGCCCTGATTGCCCTGGAACTGGGCACCTCGGAGGCCGGCAGCACGCATTACCAGGCTTTATTCGCCGCCGGACTTATTTTGCTCATGATTCTTTTTATAATTAACCTGACTTTAGCGATAATTAGAAAAGATTCTGGCAGGGTAGTGAAAAAATGTTGATTTCACGCAGTTTTTCGAACAGGTTATTACTGGCAATATTCTGGAGCGCCGGCTTGGTCATCCTGCTGGTCTTAACCGGAATTATTGGTTACCTTTTTCTGCGTGGCGGCTCTTCATTAACACTTGAATTTTTATCCACTGCTCCCAAGGGTTTGCCCCTTGGTACCAGTGGAGGAGTTTTACCAGCTATCAGAGGCACTCTCTTGCTTGTCTCGATAGCTGTGCTTGCGGCCGCTGCGCCCGGCTTGATCACAGCAACTTACCTGTCCGAATACGGAGATTCTTCCAAATTAAAATTCCTTATCAATATAACCATTCAGTGTATGGCCGGGCTTCCCTCGATCGTTACCGGACTTTTTGGCTATGCCTTTTTTGTGGTCTATTTGGGTTTTGGGATTTCCTTGTTGGCCGGCGGCCTGTCTTTGGGGATCATGATTTTCCCGGTCATCGTACTTACAGCCAGGGATGCGCTGCTGGCTGTAAATGAGCAGTACCGTCTGGCTGGCGCCGCGCTGGGTGTTTCTCGCTGGTACATGCTGCATCGGGTCATTATACCTCAGTCGGCGCCGGGCATCTTAAGCGGTATTTTATTAGCAATGGGCTACGCTGCCGGTGCCACGGCCCCGATCATGGTCACCGCGGCCGTTATTTCCGCCGGGATGAACGGAGGCTTAACGGACCCTGTTATGGCTTTGCCTTACCATTTGTATATCTTATTCAGTCAGCATATTTCAATGGAGAAAGCCTATGGAACAGCTCTATTGCTGGTGCTGTTGCTCCTGCTTTTAAACATAACCGCTTTATTGCTTAAGGGACGGCATAGAAAAGGAGGCTACTGATATGTCGTTTCAGGTTAAAAACTGGAGTGTTTTTTTTGAAACAAACCTTGTCCTGCAGAATATCGACTTGGAGTTCAACGGACATGGAATCCTTGCCGTTATTGGCCCGTCTGGTTGTGGTAAAACAACGCTCTTAAAAAGTATTAACAGGACGGCTGAGTTGGATAATGGTTTTAACAGCAGCGGTACAATTTTGCTCAATGGTGAGGATATTTATCAAAATAACGATGCGGCCTCAATTCGCCGCAGGGTTGGCATGGTATTCCAAACTCCTGTAGCCCTGCCCTTGAGCGTGAGGGAAAATGTTCTTTTCGGGCCACGGTATTTTGGTGAAAAGAATAAGCGGAAGTTGAGTGACATATGTGAACGCAGCTTGAAAAATGCCGGTCTCTGGGAGGAAGTAAAGGAAAACTTGGAGCAGCCCGCCGGTGAACTTTCCGGCGGGCAAAAACAGAGACTGGCCATTGCCAGGGCACTGGCTGCAGAACCGGAGATCTTACTGCTTGATGAGCCATGTTCCAGTCTGGATCCTGCCTCAACAATGCTAATCGAGCGGCTCCTTGCTGAATTATCGGGTTCGCTGGCCATTGTACTGGTAACACATAACTTATTTCAGGCTAAAAGGGTAGCTCACCATACGGCACTGATGATGACCGGCCAGGTAGTGGAATGCGGACCAACCGAACAGCTTTTTTCTAAACCATTAAGGCAGGAAACCGCTGATTTCATTGCCGGCTTAACCTGGTAGAAAAGGGTGTTTTTGACGGACTAACCCGGACTGCTCAGCCAATACTGCCAAGGCAGTCAGCCGGGCCATATATACCTGGCTGGCTTTAAAGCAATCACAAAAGAATTGCGGCATGAGGGCAGGCATTGAAGCCACCAATTCCGCCTTAAAGCGTAGACACGTATTTTACCGCCAGCCTGCGCAAATTGGGATAGAATAGTGAACTCGCCATGTCACTGATTGGAGTTTAACGTGACTTTTCCAACAATCCCACTTCGGTTGCATAGTGACTGCCGTGAATCAAGCGAATAACTGTGTCCGACCAATGCCCGGAGTGTTTACCTATCTTCTCTGCTGTTTTGGCTCTTAAAGAATCTAAATTAATTACATGGAAGGAAGTTATATTATGAAACGGTTTACTATGCTCTTTGGCCTGCTGTTTTTCATGCTAACCTTTACTCTGGCGGGCTGCGGCCTAAATCAACAGGGCAATAAACAAAGTGCAGAAAAAATACCGGCGGTTAATTTAGGGTACATCTTTACCAACCACCAAACACCTTTATTAGTTGCTGCTGCTAAAGGTGAAGCTTTCAAGGATATGGGCGCCTACCTGAACGAGGTAGTGCCAAGAGAAAAATATGAACTGATGTCGGATGGCAAAAAGTTGGCTGATATTAATCTGGTGGTGACAAAAAGTGGTTCTGAAACCACAACCCTCTTTGCCCAGGGCAATCTGGACGTTGCTTTGGGATCTGTCACTGCGTTTATACAGGGTGTAGACCAAAATGTTCCTATTAAAATACTGTGCCCGATTCAGACTGAAGGCATGGGTCTGGTTGTGCCGGTAGATAGCAATATCAATGACTGGAATTCCTTTGCCGCCTATGTAGAGAAAACTGACCAGCCGGTTAAAATCGGCTACCACTCTCCCACCAGCGGACCTAAAATTGTCTTTGAAGGCGCTTTGCACAAGGCCGGAATCAGTGCTACTCATGACCCCACCGATATGAACGCAGAGGTATTGCTGGTTGATCTTAAAGAAACTTCTAATCTGAATTCGGCTCTGACCAGTAAGCAAGTTGATGGGTGGGTTGGACCAGCCCCCTACCCTGAAGTTGCTATTACACAGGGTCTTGGTAAACTAGCTCTTGAACTCAGGGATCTGCCGCCTGAAGGGGAATGGCACGACTTCCCCTGCTGTGTAGTGGGAGCTCGCCAAGACTTCATCGACCACAATTCCCAGGTTACTGAGGCAATTTTGGAAGTAATGACCAATGCTTCCGTATGGTGTAATCAGCATAGAGATGAAGCAGGCGATATTACTGCTAGTTGGATAGGTATTCCCATTGAGGCGGCAAAAGCCTCCACATTGGTATACAATACAGAACTATCGGCGGAATGGATGTCCGGGGTTGGTGTTTACATTGACATCTTAAATGATATGAATAAGTTTGATGGCGATCTAAAAGACAAAACGCTGAATGACGACGTTAAAAAGTTACTTTTTAACTAAGTTTACTTGAACGCTAATAAATATAAGTAAAGGTTCCCTGTGCTTAAACTATGGGGAACCTCTGCTTATAAATCCCGGGAGAGATAAATGAGTAAGAAGATTGCCAATATATGCATGATGCTTATTTTACCTTTATTATTTCTAATCACCTGGTCCCATTTAGCTAAATCTGTCAATAATACCGTCATTCTGCCATCACCAGCAATGGTGCTGCAATTACTGAGCCATCCTCTGGATAACTTAATTAGTATGGGCTCATTGGCCAATAACATATTTATCAGCCTGCTGCGTGTGCTGGCCGGGTATTTATTAGCCGTCTTGCTGGCTATACCTTTGGGTATACTGATGGGTTATTATGCAAAAATGTTTCAGTTGTTTAATGCCTTTGTGGGTTTGTTCAGGCCGATACCGCCACTGGCCTGGGTGCCCCTGGTTTTAGCCTGGTTTGGTATTAGCAGTTTTGCGACATTAGCGGGAGTAGAAAGAGGAACACTTTATATTTATCTCAATAACTTAAAATTTTCAATGGTTTTTATTATATTTATTGGCGCCTTTTACCCGGTGCTTACCAGTGCCATTTATGGCGTAAAGACCGTTAAGAAGACATTAATTGACTCGGCACGAGTACTCGGCGCCAGTGGGTCTGATGTTTTTTTCAAGATTTTAATCCCTGCGGCCAAGCCATCAATTGTTAACGGGATGAGAATTGGGTTGGGGGTAGCCTGGATGTGCCTGGTATCGGCTGAGATGTTACCCGGTAGTTTATCCGGTGTGGGCTATATGATAACCCATGCCTATACCATTGCCAGGACAGACGTTGTTATTGCGGGTATGATCAGTATTGCTGTGGTAGGGGCGCTCATGGATATGCTTTTTAAGGTTTTTGAGGAAAGGAAGTTTAAATGGCAGCGTTTAATGAGGTAGGTGTTATTAATGCCGGAGCCAATAATTACTATTAATCAACTAAATAAAATTTATCATACCGAACAGGGCAATGAAATCAAAGCTATTGAGAATTTTAACTTTGATATCAATGTCAATAATTTCGTTTGTATCGTAGGGCCGTCCGGCTGTGGCAAATCTACCTTGCTGAGGATTATCGCCGGTCTTGACAGTGCCAGCTCAGGGTTTGTTTCTTATCAGGGTCAGGCTATTTGCAAACCCTCCAGGGATATTGGCATGGTATTTCAAGAATACTCCCTGCTGCCCTGGCAAACGGTTATTAATAATGTCGCCCTTGGTCTTGAGTTCGCCAAACAATCCAAACAAAAAAGGATGGAAGTAGCTGTTAGCTATCTCAAAATGGTCGGTCTTGAGGATTATGCCAGGGCTTACCCATTCGAATTATCCGGGGGTATGCAGCAACGAGTGGCCATTGCCCGGGCATTAGCTAATAACCCACAGGTTCTTTTAATGGACGAGCCCTTCGGCGCTCTTGATGCTCACACCAGAATATTGATGCAAAAGGAGCTTCTTACCATTTGGGGAGAAAACATGAAAACCATTGTTTTTGTTACTCATAGCGTTGATGAGGCCATTTATCTGGCCGATACCGTTATCGTGATGTCTTCCCGCCCCGGCGGAGTTAAAGAAGTCATAAATGTAAACATGTCAAGACCCCGGGACCGAGCTAATCCTATTTATGGACAACTGTCTTCACAAATACTATTAATGTTGGAAGAAGAAGTTGCTAAGGCAAAGTAAACGAAAAATGTCTTACATCTTACATGTTACATGTTACATGTTACATGCGGTTTGACATAGGCATCCGTAGAACAGGCGATGCTGCCGTCCAATTTGCCCGGTTTTGTAGTATTTTTAGATTTATCAATAAACCAACCCCAAAACGATTTTGCCTTCTTTTTGACCGGCTGGTACCAATACGCCAGCTGCTGATAAGGCATTACGCAAAAATGGAACGTGAAAATCCCGATCTGGCCGAATGCTTTAACTTTTACCTGGCTGAGGATGGTTTTGACAAGGCGGTGGGCCTGTCAGATGACCGATACAGAAAGTTGTTTAAAAAACAGTTAACATATTTAAGACAGCCCTGCGTGATGGATTTTTCTAAGGGGACCAATTACCATTACCCCCTGCATCCATTCCCGGGCGCTTTTTTTATATGTTAGCATAACCAAGGTATTGACCGGTAGGTGACGTGGCGTTTGACGCTTACGCGGTATTCCTGTCCCAACTCCTAAAGACTCTTTAAATAAACAATTTGTATGTTCAAATTAATTAGTTTTATGCATAATTGAAGCCGAAAGAAGGAAAGTTATTACTGGATTATCAAGGATCCAACTACCAATTTTTAAAGGGTGTTGATCATCATGGCTTATCCTTGTTAATCTATATAAGAACCGAAGCACAAACTTCTAATCTAATGTTCTTGGGAGGTGAATCTTTTGGAAGCCGGCGTACGGAACAATATTTATGGCGAGATTGAGGAAATCAAAAGAGATAATGTTATGGCTCAGTTGACCATGTGAGTTGGTGGGTGAACGGATAACACAATCCGACTCACGTCCGTGATGACGAGAGACAGTCTGGAAGAAGCGAAATTCTCAAAAGGCGACAAAGTAAACGCTTTAGTAAAAGCCATTAATGTAGTTTTTGTTAAGAATTAAATAAAATAGTAAAACAGTTTAACATCAAAATATTCCCATTACATCACATCCCTTTGCTCAGAATAGGCGCAGTCAACAAAATCCGAAATCGCCCAATCTATTTCAATCCGGTTATCCGGGTACACATAAACTTTGTTCACAAGCAGCTCCGCGAGAGTGCGTGTGAGCCTACCGGCTCCGGTGGCATCATTTGCGATGCCCTGGAGTTTTTTGTTGTCCGCTGATGATAGCTACATCCGTTTCACCTCGGATTCCAGCCGCTTAAATATCTGCTCAATCTGCTTGAGGTCATTATCCAGAGAAAGCTTTGCCGCCTTGTATTCATCAAGACTGATTTCCTTCATCAAATACTGCTCGTACAAGCGGCGTTTATCATCTTTCAGGGCATTGACTTTTTCCTCATATACGGCCTTTTCTTCAAGGCGAATGTCCAGTCGCTGAATGAACGCACACGCCAGTTCGGGATTCTCTCGTCGGTGGGCGCCACAGCAAGACAACTGCGAGATTCGGTGCTGTTTGAGGGACTTTGCATTGGCGCAATCGGCATACCAATTGGCGTTATGGTCGGCATAGGCAGTATTGGGCTTGCAATTCCTATTGTTGCCGGGAATTTCGGGAACATTCTCAAAAGCACCGTGCCTTTAACCTTGTCGGCATCTGTCCCCGCGATTATCGCGGCGGCGGCGGTCAGTTTGGTTACTATTTTGATTTCAGCCTATATCCCGGCCAGAAAAGCCGCAAACACTCCTGTAATGGAAAGTATTCGCCAAACCAATGAGGTCAAAATTGAATCCAACGCCGTGAAAACGTCAAAATTCGCGCAGCGTATTTACGGATTGGAGGGAACTCTTGCGCTAAAGAATTTTAAGAGAAACAAAAAACGCTATCGCAGCATTGTGCTGTCCTTAGTTTTAAGCGTCGTGCTGTTTGTATCAGGAAGTGCTTTTGGAACAACTCTGAAACAGCTTTCGGAACAGTATGTAATGGACTTTGACAATGACATCCTTTTTACCATTCAGAACATGGACGACAGCGAAATGTTCCCGCTTTACAATAAATTAAAAACCGCAGATGGGGTTTACGAAAGCTCGTACCAAGCGGTTTTTGCGTATTCATGTGCGGTTAAGGCAAGCGATTTTTCGGACCGTTACCGGGAATACGCGGGTTATGCTGCGCTGGACGAAACGGTTTATCTGCCAATGGACATCCAGTTTATTGAGGACAGCGAATATCTGCATTTCATTAAAGAATTGGGCTTGTCGACAGAAGAATATACCGGGCAGGACGCGAAAATGCTCGCCGTTGCCAAAGCCCAGAATGCGAATGACACGAAAGATGGGAAGAGCGGGTTGATTGATATGTTTGCGAGTCGTTCCATGACCTTCAGTATTGCTCCTGAAATAGATAACAAGCCACTGATGGGACAGGGGCAAAGCATAAACATCACGTTTGTCGATACGTACCCGGTTGACCCACCCCCAAAGCAATCTTCCGAGCAGAATTCGTGCGTTTTTATGGTCGTGGCCTCCTATTCGCTCAAAGAGAAGTTTGAAACCCCGGATACCCATGCAGATATAGGCTTGAGCTTTCTGTCAAAGAATCCTTCGCAATCGGTGGCTGAAATGGAAGCGATGATTCAAGGCGCGGGAATTACGTCTGCGTATACCCTGTACAATGTGTACGAGATCGTTGAACAATATCGCAGCATGAGACGATATTTGTCAAGGTATTTTTCACCCACAAAATCACTCAAAATCAAAACGCCACTGGCTTTTGAAATAGGCGACCTTCGATTCTAAAAGCGTCCCAACCATCATGGACTTTGGTATAGCATAGAAAAGCTCCAAATGTCTTCTGAAAGCACGAAATTACGCAGAAATGTTTTTTTAGAGTATTGAGGAGACAGTAGCTGGCATAGCGGAATGGATCGGAAGCCGCATTCAGCCTTAATAAAGCCGACGACACACCGCAGGGCTATTCCGCCGTCCCAATAGTCAGTGACCATACGGATAATAATGCGCCGGTACTCTGAATTGGCAACTTACATCGGGTTTGTACTACATAGCATCTTGCGCAGCACTTCGGACACCTTCAAGCGATGAACGTTTAAGGCTTTATCTAGGCACTCCAAAAAAACTCGCCGCTACATTAGGATATTTGTATGTAAGGCCTGAAGCACACCTTGTCTGCTCTCGCAATGAGTTTTGCGCATTTTGAAACAAGGTGAGTAATATTTTACCCACCTCGTGATTTCCAATTATATGAACTCTTACATACCACATCAATCCCGTGCGCCATAAGGGTGTCGATGTCCATTGCCTGCGTTTTACGCGTAGCGGTAAAGCCCCCGGCGTTCAGGCGGTCAATGGGTTGCGGCAACGATAATGGGATGTTCTTCATCCGTTTCACGGTTCAGCAGTTCCAGCAGGAACAGCAGACGGGATTTGTGTGAGGTCATTCGATTGCCCCCCGTCATCAGGTTTATTTTCTTTGCCGTCAGTCATTTCCACAATATCACCAATATCGCATTTGAGAACCCGGCAGATTTTCATCATGGATTCCATGCTTATTGTTTCGTTCTTGCTGAGCTTTGAAATAGTGCTTGTACTCACTTTCGCGGCAAGCCCTAATTGAGTCTTGTTCATGCCTTTATCAATTAAAAGCTTCCAAAGCTTATTATAGCTGATTGTCATCAGGAAGCCTCCTTTATGTGCAAAGATTTACTTTAATATTATACCGTTTTTCTTTCGATAAAACCATCTTTAATTTCAGTTTTCCTTTTCCTTCCCACTTTGATTTTATATTTTGACAAAAACTTCTGCATGCTATAATCTTTAAATTCTGAAATGGATAGCATCATCCTTATTCTTCGAGCGATTTTACTACTATCGGCAAAAGAAAGGTCTGCCCAATATATATGCGGCTTGGGTTTTCAATGCCGTTAACCGAGCTGATGATAGAAGCATTTTTATAATAGTCGATACCGAGTTTATTACAGATGTTGATAAGAGTGTCTCCACGCTCCGCCGTATAATAGGTGAAGACCACACCATCCCCATTGCTTGTATGACCTATCAGTTCGCGTAGTTCAGCAATTGTCTTCTCCTGCTCGTTGATTTTCGTTTGTTGGCTGTCAACTTTTTCAACCAATTCTTGAATACTTTCTAAGTTATCGGGATTCACTATGGTATTAGCCAATTCATCTTGCAAGGCTTTTATAGTGTTATTTTGCGATGATATATTTTGATTCTGAGCAGCAATTATAGCAGCTAATTCGTTCTGACGGTCAGTTTGTTTGCCAATGGTTGAATGAAGAACCGCGAACAACGACGCCGATATAGCCGCGACGCACAGAATCAGGCAGAGCAGGAGCACCGAAAACTTCTTTGAAGACTTGTTTGCCTGTTTAGAAGTTGGCTTCAGCGTTTCAGCTTCTACAGAAATTTTCTTGCCGACATCATCATATATATAATAACCTCGCAATTTTTCCACCTTGCCGTTCTTCCATTGAAAGAAACCGCGGATGTTTTGCTTCGGGTCAACGACATACGCAACCTGAAACGGGAGGTTAAAGAAATTCTCCTGAATAAACATATCATAGTTGGACAAGAAAATTCCGTAGCTTGGATGTGTGTGCTGCCAACCGAGAATTTTTAGATTAGGATGCAGACGCTCGTGTTCTTTATAAACATAGTCCCAAGTTTCGTGGGTAAAGGTCAGCGTGGATGCTGAGGCATCGGTATACTTAGCTTCGATATAGTCAGAAATAACAACATGAACCTTACTTGAGTATTCCGAATACCCGCCAAGCAGGATGCTCCCCAGTTCCCTTGTGGTGTCAGAATGGGAGTATCGCTCTATCGCCTTATAAATGCTTTGATGGATATAGACTTTCACATCGTCATTTTCCACTTCGCCAATTACTACAAAATTAAGTGGTAATTGAACGCTTCCAGTTTCTTCTACTACACCTTCCTCAATATCAATGTTGAAATCTCGTTCGCTTTTAGTTGGCATCTGTCCCGTCTCCTTCCGATAGCGTACTGCTACCCGGTTCATCGCTCGTGTTGGAAGATGGCCCTGTATCTTTCAATTGTGTTTCGTCGCCATCAAGTGGTTCCATGGATTGCGATGTGGGCGTTTCGGTAGGTTTCAGCGCATTAATTTCGACTTGTAAAGCAGCAATCTGTCGTTGCATATAGTCAAGGCTCTGATTTGCTGAATCTACTATCGTCTGCTGTTGAATTTGCAGTTTTTCAAACTTGGAGTGAAGGTTTGATATTTGCCAAACGAGAGTGAAAATAACAATGGCTAAAATGCTTATTGAAATTCCCGCAATCAATCCGGTTTTTGGTTTTCTCGCGAGTTCATAATGCTCTTGATGCTCTGTTGCTGATGTAATCCTAACGCCTGTCTTATCAAATACAAAAAAACCTCCGCAACGTGTTATTTTCTCGTCTCGCCAAACATAAATGCCTTCGATGTTTTGAATCGGGTCAATAACGTAGGCGACCTGATTCTCATCCTTAAAGAAATTGGACTGGATAAACTCATCATACTCCGAGAGGAAAATTCCGAAGTCAGGGTGAGTATGAATCCAACCAATGATTTTCTGTCCGACGAACTTCTTCGCAATCTCCTTGTGGCAATATTCCCAAGTTTCATGTGTAAACTTGAGCGTAGTGGCTGTGGCTTCCGTATACTTCGCCTCCACAAAGCCATTAACGATTATGCTGGTCTTGCCGAATTGCTCGACAGTTCGACCGACAAGCACACCGCCACTTTCCACAGAAGTTTTAGCTTCGGCGAAACGGTGAATCAATTTATACACAGACTGGAGGATGTAGACTGTCTTTTTGGACTCCACATCTCGTTCGCCGACAAGGTGAATGTTTTGCGGCAAACTATCCTCGTTTACGATAGGAACTGTAACGGCCTGTTTCCTTGCTCTTTTTGTTTTTGCCATTCTGCCTCACCCCAAAATATCAATATCAAAATCTGTCCGCTCTGATGGGTCAGGCTTTCGATAGCGACTCTTATTCCGTGAATATATAATAACGATTATTAACACCATATTAAGCGCGACCGAACAGCCAAGCAGAATAAATATAACTAGTATGCTGCGAGACTCATCAGGTTTCACCGCAGTTGGTTTGTTATCTGTTGTGGAGCTGTTTTCGGGCGTTGTTTCTACATTTACTCGACCATTATCATCAATGGGTATACCTTCTCCATCGAGAAAAGAATAAACGGTCGTTATTGGAATCGCCAGGCCTATGCCCTCTGTGTCGGACATTTTCATCGTATTGACACCGACAACTTCACCGACACTGTTCAACAGAGGACCGCCGCTGTTGCCTGTGTTGATGGCAGCATCGGTCTGTAAGTAACTCTGGCCGCTGATTTTCCTGTCTTTTGCAGAAAGGATTCCTTTTGTCAGTGTATATGCCATATTGTTAGGTGCGCCGATTGTATAGACTTCGTCTCCGACTTTTACCGTATCTATATCAGCAGGCTTGAAGGCGATAAAGGATACGCCGGATACTGCTAAAACTGCTATGTCGAGCTTGGTGTTGATAGAATCCACTGAAGCCCTGTAATTATCGCCTGAATATGTCCTTACCATAACCGCCGAAGTGTCCTCAATGACATGAGCATTGGTAATAATGCAATGCTCTCCAACGGCAAACCCGCTGCCAATCGAATTACCTGAGTACACAACCACAACCGAGTCGTACACGGTTTCTGCATCAAATCCCATTGCAAAAGCGGAAAAAGGAAGAAGCAGTACGGACATCATTAAAAGGGCAACAGCCAGATACAATCGCTTTATCACACCGCTTCTCCTCTCCGCAATTATTTTGTATTGAATACCAGTACCGAATTACCAACCGCTATTGCATCGCCTTGCCTCAATACATGGCGGGTTGTTTTCATGCCATTGACGACTGTGCCGAGGGGGGTCCCCTGGTCAACGACTACATATTTGCTGCCGTCAAGAACGATGTCACAATGGTGCGGAGCAACCAATTTGTCCTTGAACAGGACAATGGTGTTTTTCCCGTTGTTTCCGATGCTTGTTGTCCCAGCAAACACGAGGTATTCTTTACCTTCAAACTCGCCACGGATAACCTTGAGCCACGCCTGTTTCGCAAACTGTTCCAGCAGACCGATACCAAGTCCGATAAGCAAGCCCATCACAATAATGCCGATTCCACGGGCGAATGTGCCGGTATCATTTTCCCCGAATTTGATGACATTGACAACATAATTAAAAATGAAGCCGCCCAAAAATCCTCCGGCAAGACCACCCAATGAGCAGAACAGTAGTCGGCGCAGCTCGGGCTTAATAAGACCAATGGAAACGCCGACGCCAAGCCCCATTATTGACCAGCCAAATCCTCTTACCACCGCGCTTGTGAAGGCCGACGCTTCATCGCTTAGTAGGGCTGAGTAAATCGCCTGTGCAACAAAACCACTACCGAACCCGATGACAATAGAAATGCCAGCGCCAACAAGGGCATACTTGATTGCTTTCTCTTTTGAGCCATAGTACACGCCTTCACCTATGCCTAAGAACAAGCCTAAGCCGAGAGCAATGAACCCGGCAAAGAATGCAGATGATAAACGGGTGGCAGTTTTTGTGATGCTTTCAAATTCATCATCAGAAAGGGAAACCTTATCTTGCAGATCATAGAGTTCAAGCAGGTCATCCACATCTGAATTTTCATCGAAGCTCATATACTTTTCCAACACAGCAGCAACATCAGAATGTCCCATCCATTTTAGGACTTGTATGTTGCTTGTGGCATTGTCCAAAACCTCTGAAATCCCGAAACCGAGAATTGCTCCGATGAATGCCCACAGAATACCTTTGACCAAGATAGTCTTAAAGTTAACGCGATTGCCTTTTACCAGACCGCCGTGGGAAACCGTCTGCATCCTGTTGGCACTTGGAATAAACTCAATCCCCGCCAATTCCTCTGCGGTTATCTCAAAATCGTTTTCATTAGGTTTTTCAATAAAAGGCGCTGTTGTTATTGATGACGCCGCAAGTGTGTTTTCGGATATAGCGGGTGTCTCAATCTGAACAGAGGTTGGTGTGTCTTCTACAATACCCGTTCCGCTGTCATCAAGAATATCGATGCTCACATCATCCTTGGCGGAGGCGTAATCAGCTATGTACAAGTCGATTGTTCCCACTGGGAAAAGATGCTTGTTCTCCATCGCCCACTGTGCTGCTTCGGAAGACAGCGGGCTGTAGGAGTTCCACGATTTATACTGAATCATATCTCCGATGTTGATAATAATATCTGAGAGTGACTCTCCCGCGCCCCAAATATCGCCGATACAAATCTGCCCGTCACGAAAGTTCGGATGCCAAATCGGGGTCTTGATTTTGCAGATTGGTTTATAGCGAGGATACTCCGAGTGAAGCATTATCTCTATTTCGTGCCGACCAAGCGTTTCAATCCGTCCATCAGGAAGCAGATAGATACCGTTTACAAAGTAGGTTACGTTGTATTTTTCGGGCGGTTCGCTGCCAACCGGAGTTACAAAGATATTCTTATGTCCGGCAAAGTCTTTTCTGACTTGCTCCCAGTCGGAAGCAATCCGTCGTAATCTCGCGGTCATTTGCTCGTTCCTCCCATCCTAAAATCTGCGAATATTTCACCCTCGTCGGAGGTAAACTCAAACTGCCGGGACTCTGTGCCTATTCGCCCAGACACGATGTGAAGCGGAGGGATACCTATTTCACCGACTGTTTTATGCAGAAACGACTCTGACCCGTCGAGCGAATGAAAGCTGTCAAAGTCCATAGAGTTACCGCACCTCGGACAGGTAATTGATTCGGCGTTCAGTTTATGCATCGGCATGAATAGGTCTTTTTGTTCACCGCAGGTACAAGAGGCTGTAGTGGCTATATCCCTGTCAAAATCCACAACCGCTTCCTCGCCAATCTCCGCCTTGATGCTATCTGCCAGTTTCCGCAATGTCATCGTCCTAACCGACCACGGTCTTTCTTCAATGTTTCCATAGGCATCATGGCTCATACAATCCGGCTTGCGTTGGTACTCAACCACATAAGAATCGTGCGTTAAGCCGTTGAATACATAACATTTGCCGGAAAGTGACGGCAACCCACGGTCGCTATGTAGAATTTTAAGCATCTCTTGGACTTGAATGCCTGCGATAATTGCAGACGACGTTGGTGTAGTGGGAATTTTCCCTTCATTCATTTGCTCGTGTGACAAAAGCGCACAGGATTTTCGCTTATTGATAAGCTTCCAGTCGGTTTCAGTCATCGTGCATTCATAACACGCCCCGTTCGGCGGTGTGAACACGCGCGCAAAACCGTTTAAGACCTCAATTGCTCCGTCAATCCACGGAATATTCACATGATAGCATGATTGATTGATAGCAAGCCGCGCCTCACGGTTATCAAGACCGCCAAGCACGAGGTTCATTCTTCGAAATACGCCGAGCCCTATATCGTCTATGATGTTCAATGATAAGGCTTTCGCCTTGACGTCCGGATTCATTTCCATTGCTCGCTCGGCAGCAACCTCTGCTTTGTAACGGCCTACGTCTTTTTGGCGAAATAAAACTGAACGGGTCAGGTTACTGCTTTCAATCGCGTCCATATCGATAATAAGCATCCGTCCAATGCCGAGTAGGGCAAGGTCTTTAATAAGTTCGTTACCGAGTGCACCCGCACCAACTACCATAATGGTGGCATTTGTCAACCGCTCTTGCTCCCACCAAGTAATTCGCCGCAATCGGTCGTACTTGTCTTCGCGGAAATCGCTCCCCGAAAGCTCAAGGTTATGCTCCATACCCAATTACCCCCGCAGTTATCTCAGGCTGTAAACGCAGCACATCGCCGTTTTTGACCCCGGCTTCTTGCAGCGTTTGAGCCTCCAACAACTGGCGGCCGGTAACCTTGTGGATGAACTTGTAGCTTATCGGGTTTCCGTCGGGTCCTACCGATGGAAGCTTGATTTTTTCAATCAGCTTAACCATGATGATGCCGCACTTGATGTCGTCGGGCAGACCGACTTTTTGCTCCTTGTTGCCCGTGGCATCCATAATCACAACATTGACTTTCGCCATGTTTATCACCTCTCCTTTGTTTATTCTACGAGTGTATAAGAATACGATGTTCTGTTAAATGTTACGATGAACACCACCGCTTTCCCGCTATCACGAACCTCTAACGGAACTTCCACAATGTAATGTATTGTTCCTTTATCAAGTGGGTCAATTCGAGTAATGTTCGTATATGTTAAATCTGAGCCGCCGTCTTCTTCAATGGACGAGAACCCGGTATATACATACTTATTATCGTAAATAACCTGAATGTTAGCTATTTCGTCTGCATCCGCGCCATTACCCATAAGGTTCTTAAACTCAAGCACCAAGTGTGCGTAGGTTTTCGTTGAATCTTTCACTTCATAATATGAGTAATAACCGCTTGCTTTTGTTGGCTTGACTGTATTTGTAAATTCAGCCGTCTTTAATGTCATCTCAGCATAATCAGCCTCGGTTATAGTTTCGCCCACGACTAAAAAGGGGTATTTCTGCCAGTCGGATGCACCTGCGTTTCCACTTGTTGAGGACGTATCTCCAAACGAAATATCGGTTGGCGAATCTGTTTCGCCCGTACAGACAAGGGTATGCTTGTTCACAATAATACTTAGCTGAACGTTTTTTCCACTATCCCTAACTTCTACCGGCACTTCAACAAGAAAGTGAAGTACGCCAACAGTCAAAGGGGCTATGCTGGTGATATTTGTATAAGTGAAGTCTCCTCCGCCATCCTCTTCTATTGTTGAGAATCCTGTATATGAATACTTGCCATCATACAATACTGAAACATCAAGAACGTCATCCGCTCCGAGTGCATTACCCTTAAGATTCTTCACCTCAAAGATAGAATGAATATAGACCTTTCCCGAATCCTTAACCTCATAGTACGAGTAATAGCTGTCAGGGCGCGGAGGGTTTACCTGTGTCGCAAACTCCCTTTTAGTCATCGTGATCTCGAACTCATCTGGGAATATTAATTTATCACCAATTGCGAACTCCGAAGGCAACGGCTCTGGCGTAGGCTTTGGAGTAGGAGTTGGAGTAGGAGTTGATGCGGGGGCTGCTGTTTCTTGAGTAGGTTGTTCAGACGCTGAAGATTGTGCTGTAGTATTTTCGCCCTGAGACGAGATCGCTGCTTCTCCCGGCGTATTTGCACAGGCCGTTATTAGCATAGACACAATGAGAGTAAGCACGATGATGATTGTGAGCCTTTTGACAACATTGACTTTTGCCATATCATTTATCCTCCGTATCGCCAGATTGGGGTCCGGCTTCAATAATGTTTATCCACTTCAGCAATGTGGACTTGCGTAGTTTTATGCGGGCTGAAACGGGAGTGCCCTCTGGTTTCTTGTTTATGGCAACATCCTCAAAGATGAACAGAAGGTCTCCGTCGGAAAGTTCCCTCATATTCAATCGAGAATGTGAAAAAGCATTCCGTATGTGCCGAAACAAGCTCAAAAACTGATTCTGGTCGGAAGGCGATATAGCGGCACATTCTAGTCCCACATCTGTCGGGAAATCCGTCAACAATCCGGCTTTCTTGCAAGCCTGCTGCATATCGTTGTTTCCAGTCGCTGAATATATCAAGGTAAAGTTCGTGCTTGCACTACGCAGAATGTGGTTGAGAGATTTAGGATTGCGGTAGTTTCCCCATTTCTCGCTCCAACCATATTTGCTGACAGGCTTGCCCATTGCACTCGGAGGCTTCGGGTTCGTCGTTGAACCTATGCACGGCGAATGGAAAACGAAGAACACGACTATTCTGAACAGGTCGGCATCATAAAATTTCTCAGGCACAAGCCATTCGAGCCAAGCAGGTTTCTCTTCCGCATAGATATACCCGCTTGGCTCTCTCTTAGGTTTAGGCTTTTTGTTTTTGGAAGTTTTCATTTTCGCTCCTTGACCTATCAATCGGATGATGTGCTTTTGCGCTCTACATCGATTACGGCATCAATCAGGTCGACACTGTCTAGCAACTCTTCAGTAAATAGGTTGTTGATGTTCTTGACACTATTTTTGGAAAGTTTGTGACCGCTACGAATAACGGTCTTTACATTGTCAAGCCCCATATTCTTCAACATCTTTTCGAGAAACTCGTCGGTATCATCGTACTTGCTGTATTCTTCCTTTTCGAGATCAGAGTAAGTAGTCCAGAGTTGAAACTCTTTGTCGTCTGTGTCGTAAGTGTAGTACCAATAGTTAGTGACTATCCCGCCGTAGGAGTTTTTGCCTGCGACTTGAAGCACAATTTTGGAATAATCATCGTTGATGTACGCATCACGCAACTCAAACGACGAGCGGTCTTTTAATGCGTCGGCAGAAAGGGCGCATACAACAGCAATAGCGTTTTCCTGCATAACGGTATCCTTGTCAACATCTTTGGCTATATCGTATGCCTTTTCATAGTTACCAACTGCAACCATTTTCTCAACAGTCGGTAGCGCTTTTACGATGCCCACAATCGCCGCGATAACGATGGCAAGACCGACTACTATGGCAATCGGAATGATCATCTTCTTCTTGTTTTTCTTCGCCACGCCTGTGTTGAACTGCCCGACCTTTACCGCAAAAGCAGAATCGACCACCAAGCCAACCTTCTGCCCGCACTTGGGGCAAAACTCTTGACCATCCTGCAATGTTGCGCCACATTTGCCGCAAACATTCGCAGCGGGTGCGCCTTTGCGGGTACCGCATTTCGAGCAGAAGTCCTGCCCATCGCCGAGCGGGGTTCCACATTTTGCACATACATCCGAGATATTCGTACCGTGAGGCTCGTAATGCTGCTCGGAGCAACCGAAGGTCGTACACCCTTTGTTCTCATCCCAACAGCCTTTGTGGTGCGGCATCCCGCAAACTTGACATACCACGACGTCATCGTTTTCGCCTATTGGGGCTTTGCAAAACGGACAAACCTTACCTGTAAATTCGCTCATAATACTTCCCCCTTTAATCCGATTGTTTCGGTAACTTTATTTTGAATGCGGAAAGCGCAACAAGGATTAATCCTCCACAGACAAATATTGCTTTCATTGCTTTCGCTCCGGCGATTTCACCGCCCCTTATGGCCGCTTCAATAGATGCGTTATATGCATCGCCGCCAACATATTCTTTGATTGCACGGAAGGAGAACTCGCGACTCGGAACGGGATAGAAGATACCGATAATCACAAGCACCAAGCCGATTATCCCGAAAATAATCGGAATGGCGACCATCTTGTCGGACTTGACAGCTTGCGCGACTGCATTGACAGGGGAAGGTTGTGGCTGTGTGTAGCCTTGCTGATATGTAGTTGCTACATCGGGGTGCGGTTGCGCTGGGTTCGTGTGTTGCTCGGCGCACCCAAAAGTTGTACAGCCCTTGTTTTCTTCCCAACACGCTTGATGGTGCGGCATTCCACAAGCGGGGCAAACCTTGATATCCTCTCCGGTCTGAATCACGGTCTTGCAGTAAGGACATAGTTTGCCTTGAAACTCATTCATAAGCGAAACCTCCTAAAATAACATACATTGATATGGCGCGAAGTTTCTCCGTTCAAAAGGAAAAACTTCGCGAATTACGAACATACATGCTTTACTAATCGCTTCCCTCTTGAAAAGCCGCAATCAGCTTTGTCAAAAGGTAGACCTTTCGACAGTTTTTAACATTATAACATGTGTGAAACGCGAAATCAAACATTTCTGCAATATTATCTTCCTATTCAGAGAAAAGCTTTAACAATACAGTAGCCCTAACCATAAATCCCCCTAAGAGTTCATTGATGGTTCAAGCTTGTTAAGTATAATTTCTTTTGTCAAAAGGTCTACCTTTTGATAGTTTTCTTGTTATTTTCCTTAATAATTCTGTGTTCTCTGAGCCTTCGATAAAAGGTGCTTTCGCTGATACCTCCGCAATCGCAGAGGACTTTTGACAGAGGAATCAGCCTTTGTTCCCATTGTTTTACCAACGCCTCAAAGCTATCAGGGACTTGTTTTACTGGCCTGCCAAGGTGTTTACCTTTGGACTTCGCCGCTGCAATACCCTCACGCTGGCGTTGAAGAATATAACCGCGCTCCAATTCGGCGACCGCGCCAAACACGGTCAACATAAATTTTCCTGTGGGCGTTGTGGTGTCAATATGTTCTTTTTGGCTGACAAACTCCACGCCCATTGCAGTGAGTTGTTCAACCAATTCAAGTAAGTCCCTCGTATTACGCGCAAATCGGCTGACCGACTCCACGATGATGGTGTCATCGCGCTTGACGATTGCCAGCAGCTTTTGAAGCCCCGGTCTTGCCGTGTTTTTGCCGCTGAGTTTATCCATAAAGATATGTTCTTTCGGGATGCCCAGCGCATCCATAGCGATTATTTGCCTCTCCTCATTTTGGTCGATTGAGCTAACCCTGATATAACCGAATTTCCTCATCATTATTTATTCCTTTCAGATTTTGGGATTAGTAAAAAGCGGGGACTGCTCCATGATGAAACAGCCCTCGCTCAAACAAAAAGGCCGGAATGCCAATACTGCACTCCAGCTTGTGATATTACGTTTGTTATGCTAAAGTGAAAGCACATCGCAGTATACCTATGAGGTATAAAATACGCTGCAGTCGCTTTGAAAAAACGAACCCGCCGTTAGGTCGTTCACAGCGTGTCGCCATCTCCATCGCAGAGACGATCAGCGCTCCCAATCGTCCCGAATTTTCTTTTTCCTCGGTTGGGGCTGTTGTTCTCGTTGAATTTTGCGTTGCTGCTCTCGTTTCAGTTTCTGCATCGCTCTGTCCTCGGCATACTCGTTCAACAGCTTTGATACCTCCCGCTTACTGTCGTACATAATGAGAGGACTGTACTTGTCACCGTAGGCACTCTGCACCCTGCGTACCACACTTTGTTCCTTGTCAGGTCGGATTGTCTGCCGTGCCTTGTGCAGATCCAACGGCTCAAGTTCTGCCGCCTGTTCCTTCATCTCGGCATACTGCTTCAAGGCCGCGTCCAGCTCGGCGGCATATTTTGCCTCCTGCTGATCCAACTTCTTTAAACTCGTTTCCGTTGCGGCAATATCTTTCTTGATTGTGGGAATGCCGCTGTCGTCAGCGCATCGGAGATGTTGCAGTGCCATGGCTTTCTCGGAGCGCAGTTCCTCTAAAAGCTCGGTCAGCTCCGCAATGCGGGCTGTCAGTTCTTTCTTCTTGGGAACATTCCAGAACGGCAAGTCTTTTTGCTCGGCGAGTAATGCCTTACGCTCCCGGCTCTTTTCCTTAATTTGTCCCGCAAGCCCGGTGTACCACGCCATCTCGGATTGTGCGGAAGAAAGGTAATCTTTTATCTGCTTCTGTCCGGTGCGGATATGCCCAAGCTGATAGCAAAAGATAATCACATTCTGCCGCACATTTTCCATCGCTTCGGCAATAGCAGGAATGGTATTCTTTACTGCCTGCATCAGCTTCTTGACCTGTGCATTCAATTCCCGTAGCAGGGCATTGTCAGCCTTAATTTGACGATTTAGTTCACAGCAATCGGATACAATGCCTTTGTTTTCCAACGCACGGGCAATCACGCCCTCATGAACAGTGGGCTGCTCGTCAATGCCGCGCTCTGCATGACTGCGGTGGTCTATGGTTTCATCTAATCCTGCCCGTGCTAAAAAACGGTTTGTTGTGTCCGCCCATGCCTTGCGCCACAGAACAAGCTGTTCGTCACTGTTCCAACGCTCGGATATGGGATTCTGTCGCCCAAACTTGGTACTTTTCGGGTATTTGGACACGCGCTCATAACCTTTTGCCTCGGCTTCGGAGCGTGGCATATATATCTTCTTTTTGCCGACCTTGTACTGATACTGCTTCTCCCAGCCGTCAGTCTGCGCCGCCCTAAATTCGGCTGCAGTAAAGCCCTTTTCTTCACCGTTTTTGACACAGAGATATTCTTTTTCGGTCTTATACTGCCATTTGCCCTGCTCGTCCAGTGGGCGCACTGTCAGCATAATGTGGGCATGGGGATTGTGACCGGGCGGATTGGGGTCATGAATTGCCACATCTGCACACATCCCATCGGCAATGAAGCTGTTTTGAATAAAATCAGTCAGAAGCTGTTGCCATTGTTCTTTCCTCAGCTCAATGGGCAGGGCAGCCACAAACTCACGGGCAAGGCGGCTGTCCTTGGTCTTTTCGTTTTCCTCCGCGGCGTTCCATAGCAAACAGCGATCTTGCCATTCGAGAGGTGCATACTCCGTCAGAAATATCTCTCGCCATACAAGCCCTTTCTTGCGTGTGAAATCGTGCCGTACTCCGTCGTAGTCGTTGAGGATGTTGGTGCAGCTCAGATATGCCGCAGCAGCCACGGCAGATCGTCCCGTCCCACGGCTGACAACTTTTGCTTCCAAGTGATATATCGCCATTCACGTTCACCGTCCTTTCCCTCATTTTTGTTTCTTTTTCGAAAAAAGAAAATGACCCTTATTTGAAATGAGGGTCATTGCTGCGACAAAGCTGCCGGTGGCAGGTTTTCGCAGGCAGGCGGTAAAGGGTGTGCATTGAATGCAAACCCTTTGGACGACTGCGTGGACAATGATGGCAGTTCCGCAGAAATGCAGCATTGTCCAAAGGCTCCCGCAGGAGCCGCATCCCCCTCGGAGAGCGCGCGACCGACCAACGGGAGGATACCACCGCTGGCGTAGCCAGTGGTGAGTAAGTGCGCTCTTCGGAGTAGAAAAAGGAAGACGCCCCGGTTTCCCGGAGCGCCTTCATGTCTTGTATAACTCATTTTCGTAATCCGCACAGATAATCCTCCAATTCGTCAAGCTCCATAGAGACCGTCTGAGGGATTACTTTCTCCAAAATCGCACCCTCCTGTATGAGCCGCCGTGTGCGAGCTTTGCGTTCCTTTACCCGGTCGCGTGCTTGTGCTTCTTCCACGCGGTGTCTCGCTTGTAGTAATTTCTTCTCATTCTCGGTCATAAAAATCCTCCTGTGGTAGTAAAAGTGTGTGGTTTGGTAGTGGTCGGCTTAAACCCCCAATTATGGAGAATATCCTTGTAAATGATCCGGTCCTAAAACAAATTCAGCTGATATCGCCGACAACAATCTGGTTTTGAATAGTCCCGGTCGCATTTATTCCACGGTCCGCTT